>JACCDZ010106811.1_pt1 | contig 17295 bp, 12 predicted proteins | sample 7449551 | NCBI WGS metagenome assembly JACCDZ01 (sample SAMN15323452, study PRJNA562643) | freshwater metagenome | isolation source: river surface water | place: USA:Blue River Watershed | collected 2017-08-18 | reverse complement strand
CAGCCCCGGGATCGCTCGAAAGCCCGCTAAAAAATTCGCTCGCCAAGGCGCCGTCATAACTCGCACCGCGCTACCGTCGCGGTGCTCAAACATATGCCGGCTTAAAACCTTGGCAAACGATTTTTTAACGGCTCGCTTTACGGGGCGGCAACAGCAACCGCGAAGAGCAAAACAACTTATTTCAAGTTATCAGTCAGATACTGTCGGCCAGCTCGGACATACGGTCTGGTCGTCACCCGATTAAAACCTTGGCAGGTGCTTTTCGCTCTTAATCCCCGTAAAGCGAGCCTGTCGAAAACGAGTGGCCAAGGTTTTAAGACGGCATATGTTTGAGGCTCGCGACGGTAGCGCGAGCCGAGTTATGCCGGCGCCTTGGCCGCTTGAATTTCGACAGGGCTTTCGAGCGATCCCGGGGTCGCCTTTTCTTTGGTGACTTTCTTTTGGCGAAGCAAAAGAAAGACACGCCTGCGGCAGGCAAACACGCCCGACGCGAAGGCGAATATCAATTAAAAAAATCACAAACCCAACATGCAAAACCAAATCTGCGGCCAGCAAAGAAAGTGCCTCGCCAACGCCAAAAGCTTTTAAAACAATTGCCGCACAGGCGAAAACTATTAAAAAACACAAACCAGCGTGCTCACCGAAAAAACAACCCACGCCTGCGGCAGGCAAACGCGCCCGCAGCGAAGGCGAAAGAAATTTTATAAGCAAGCCCGCCGCCAAGGCGAAATAAGTTTTATAAACCCTCAACCCAGCGTGCGAACTCAAAATCTCCACATGCATAAATATGCACTCCCACCGCTTATACACACCTAGCAGGCACGTGCCAAAACCATCAAACCACTCCGCAGCGACCGCGCCAGCGGCAACGCCTGCCATGGATTTGTCACAGCTCGGCGCTACACTTGAAACTTCTGCAAAAAAATTCACCTCTTCTGTGGAATTTTTTCTGGAAAAAAAACCAAATTCAGGTATGGTGTGCAGGTTTTTTCTCCCTGCGCCCTGCAGGGTTTTCATTGACCTATCAGCCAAGGCCAAACTGCATGTCCGTGCAGCCAGGTGCAGCTCCCTTTACTGAGGAACCGCCCATGCGTTTTTATTTCCCTATTGTGATCATCGACGAAGACTTCCGCTCGGAAAATACCAGCGGCAGCGGCATCCGCGAATTGGCCAGCGCCATTGAAGCGGCTGGCATGGACGTGGTCGGCTATACCAGTTACGGCGATTTAACCTCGTTTGCGCAGCAACAAAGCCGCGCCGCCGGTTTTATCCTGTCGATTGACGACGAAGAGTTTGGCACCGGTAGCCTCGAAGATGCCGAATCGGTGCTGGCGCAACTGCGCAGTTTTGTTGAACAAATTCGCCACCGTAACCCAGACATCCCAATTTACCTGTACGGCGAAACTCGCACCGCGCGCCATATCCCGAACGATATTTTGCGCGAGCTGCACGGCTTTATTCACATGCACGAAGACACGCCAGAATTCGTGGCGCGGCACATTATTCGTGAAGCGAAAAGCTATTTAGATGGCGTTGCCCCGCCGTTTTTCCGCGCGCTGACGCACTATGCGCAAGATGGTTCTTATTCATGGCACTGCCCGGGGCACTCCGGTGGCGTGGCGTTTTTAAAATCGCCTGTCGGGCGGATGTTCCACCAATTCTTTGGTGAAAACATGCTGCGCGCTGACGTTTGTAACGCGGTGGACGAATTAGGCCAACTGCTTGATCACACAGGCCCCGTCGCCGCATCAGAGCGTAACGCCGCGCGTATTTTTAACTGCGACCATTTGTTTTTTGTCACCAACGGCACCTCGACGTCCAACAAAATCGTTTGGCACAGTACTGTCGCGCCGGGCGATATCGTGGTGGTAGACCGTAACTGCCACAAGTCGATTTTGCACGCCATCATGATGACAGGCGCGGTGCCAGTGTTTTTAATGCCAACGCGCAACCACTACGGCATTATCGGCCCTATCCCACGTAGCGAATTCGAACCTGCGACCATTCGCCGCAAGATGGAAGCCAACCCGTTTATCCGCGAATTGCTGGCGAAAAACCCAGCTTTAAAACCGCGCGTGTTGACCATCACCCAAAGCACCTACGACGGTATTTTGTATAACGTCGAAGAAATCAAATCGCTGCTCGATGGCGAAATTGAAACGCTGCATTTTGACGAAGCTTGGTTGCCGCACGCCGCCTTCCACGACTTCTACGGCGATTACCACGCCATCGGTGAAGGCCGCCCACGTTGCGACACCTCGATGGTATTTGCCACGCAGTCAACGCACAAGCTGCTGGCTGGTTTGTCGCAAGCCTCACAAATTCTGGTGCAAGACGCCAAGCAGAATAAGCTCGATACGCACCTGTTTAACGAAGCTTATTTGATGCACACCTCGACCAGCCCGCAATACGCCATTATCGCCTCGTGCGACGTGGCCGCGGCCATGATGGAAGCGCCAGGCGGCACTGCGCTGGTGGAAGAATCATTGGATGAAGCATTAGAGTTTCGCCGCGCTATGCGCAAAGTTGACGTCGAATATGGCGATGACTGGTGGTTTAAAGTCTGGGGCCCAGATGATTTAACCGACGAAGGCTTGGACGAGCGCGCCAGCTGGATGCTGCATGCCGATGAAAACTGGCACGGCTTTGGCCCGATCGCCGAAGGTTTTAACCTACTCGACCCAATCAAAGCCACTATTTTAACGCCAGGCTTAAACGTTGACGGTAACTTCTCCACCGACGGTATTCCAGCTGCTATTGTGGCGAAATACTTGTCTGAACACGGTGTGGTTATTGAAAAAACTGGCCTGTATTCGTTCTTTATCATGTTCACCATCGGCATCACCAAAGGCCGCTGGAACACCATGGTGACTGCGCTGCAGCAATTTAAAGACGACTACGACAAAAACGCCCCGCTGTGGCGCATTCTGCCGGAGTTTATTTCGAAGTACCCGCAGTACGAGCGCATTGGCCTCAAAGACTTGTGTGACCAAATCCACGAGATTTACAAAGCCAACAACATCGCCAAACTGACCACCGAGATGTACTTGTCTGACTTAGTGCCTGCAATGAAACCGGCTGATGCCTTTGCCAAAATGGCGCACAAAGAAATCGAACGGGTGCCGCTGGATGAATTAACCGGCCGCGTCACTGCGGTGATGTTAACGCCATACCCGCCGGGAATTCCGCTGTTGGTGCCAGGTGAAGTCTTTAACACCACCATTGTGAACTACTTGAAATTCGCCCGCGAATTCAACCACAAGTTCCCAGGATTTGAGACTTACATCCATGGTTTATCAACGATGGAAAAAGACGGCCAGCAAGTGTATTACGTCGACTGTGTAAAAGCGTAACGCACGCAGTAGTAAGACCTTGAAAACGCCAGCCATGCTGGCGTTTTTATTTGGCTCATCGCAACCACACAGCGCTTAACCAGAACCATCATCAAGCGCAATCAAGGATGACAACGACCCCATGGTCAAGTCACTGTGATCTAAATGATCAACCACAGGGCCAAGTAACAACTGCATCAGCTGTTGTTGCAAGCGCAGGCTAAGTCGGTCGGCCACGGCATGCTGCAAATGAGCAAGTGCGTGATGCAGTTGATGATGGGTGTGCCGTGCCTGTTGGTACAACGCATGGCCTTGGTAACGTTCTGCCACACGCTCTTGGGTTAACCAGTGTTCTAACCGGCAACTTCCCCCCAATGAGCTGTCCAATTGGGAAGGGGTGCCCGTTTTGACCAACTGGTACCATTGGTGGTGCTCGACCAATGCAATCAGCCCATGCATGCCTTCATCATCCAACCGGGGCACGTGCTGCCAACAACTTGGAGCCACCCAATGTGCCGTCCAGTTCACCACTTGCTCTGCCGGCATGGGACGAGCGACGCCATAGCCCTGCGCCTGACGACAGCCCAACGCCGATAAAAACAAGCCATGCACCACAGTCTCAACCCCTTCAGCGATGACATTTCGTTCAAAGCGACGCGCCAAACTAATCACCGACTCCACAATCACTAACTGCTCGGCGTCTTCTAGCATTTGTCGAATAAAGCTTTGGTCAATTTTGATGGTTAGCGCAGGTAATTGCTTTAAAAAGGTCAACGATGAATAACCAGTACCAAAATCATCCAATGCACAATGAATGCCTTCTGACTGCATTTGCCTGATTAGGGCGGACACATGGGTTAAATTTTCCAATGCGCCGGTTTCGAGCACTTCTAATTCCAGCTGACTGGGCTCAACGTTGGGAAACATCTGCAACACATCATGCAAACGCCGGATAAAATCCAAATCATTGAGTTGCTGGCTATCGATATTGACACTGACGGTGGTTCGAAAGCCTTGGCTGTTCCACTCGTTCAGTTGCGATAACGCTTCAGCGATCACCCAGTCGCCCACAGACACTGCGATCGGATGCTGCGCCACAAACGGGATAAACTCTGCTGGACTTAACAAGCCACGGCTATGGTGTTGCCAACGGATCAACGCTTCAAAGCCAACCACCTTACCAGTCCTTAACTCCACTTTCGGTTGGTAATGCAGCACGAAATGGTCTTGATCAATGGCATAACGCACTTCATTAAGCAGCTCAAACTTGTGCCGAGTTTCATTATCCGTTTTGGGATCAAACACATGAAAACGATTCTTGCCAGCAAGCTTGGCCTGATACATGGCTTGGTCCGCTTGGCGAATTAATAAATCAGCATCCGATTCGTTGGCCATCATCGCAAAGGTCACCCCAAGACTGGCGGATACTTGCAGCTCGATCTGTTCGACAGTTAAGGGGGTGGCTGCCGCATCAAGCAAGCGTTCTAGCACAATCAAACTGGCCTGAGCATCCTGTAATTCCGGCAAGATCGCAATAAACTCATCACCGCCGATACGGGCTATGGTATCGCCGCCACGCAGCGCTTCTTTGAAACGGTTGGCAATAACGATCAAGACTTGATCTCCTACCGCATGGCCGAATTGGTCGTTGATTTGCTTAAAGCCATCTAAATCGAGGAACACCACCGCTAAGGTTTTTAAACTGCGCCGACTTTGTTGCAACGCTTGGCGCAAACGATCGACCAACAGCACCCGGTTAGGCAGCGCGGTCAGCGGATCAAAATGAGCGATCAGTTCCAGTTGCTTCTGTTGCGCTTTTAACGTCGAGATATCAGAAAACGCGGCCACAAAATGGCTGATGTTTTGCTGAGCGTCCCGTACCGAACTGATATGCAACAATTCGGCATACACTTCGCCATTGGCACGCCGATTCCAGATCTCCCCTGCCCAATGGCCTTTTTGCAGTAAATCCCGCCACAAATGGCGATAAAAACTCCGTGGTTGACGGCCTGAATTTAACAGGCTGGCATTGCGCCCAACCGCTTGTTCTTTGCTGTAGCCGGTGATGTTGGTAAAGGCCGCATTGACATCGATAATGACCCCAGACGGATCGGTGATCATGATGCCCTCAATCGCGGACGAGAACACACTAGCGGCAAGCTTGAGCTGCTCGGCCTGCTGGCTGCGTTCCGTGATGTCACGGGCGATCCCCAAAACGCCCAACAACTGGCCTTGCGGCGTTTCCAGACGAACTTTGTTGGTTTCCACCAACTCGCGATGGCCATCACTTTTAAACGCTAACCACTCTTCATTCACCAGCGGTGTGGCACTGTGCAGTGCACGCAGATCGTGCTGATGGAAAAACTGCGCCGTGGATTCATCGACAAAATCCCAATCCGTTTTGCCCAGGATCTGTTGCTCGGTCGTGCCATACAGCTGTTCGAAACGTCGATTACAGGCTAAATAGCGCCCTGTCGGGTCTTTTAACCAGACCAAATCGGGGATGTTATCGAGCAAGGTTTTTAAGAATGTGCGCTCTTGCAGTTGTTGTTGCTCAAGCTGTTTGGCATGGTCAATATCGGTATGCGTACCTATCATCCGTTTTGGCGTTGCATCGTCTGCCCATTCAATAATTTTGCCCAGCGACAATGTCCATTTCCATTGGCCATCCTTGGTGCGTTGCCGAAATTCCACGCGATATTCAGGGATCAAGCCTTGAATGTAATCCTGGTAGGTTTGGTAGACGTGCTGCACATCGTCGGGATGTAATCGCTCGCGCCACGCCGCATTGGTTTCGACAAAACTAGCGGGGTCATAACCAATCATCCGAGCGTATTCTGCCGAGACCTTGGCCGTGCCAGAAAGGATATCAAGGTCATACAAGCCTTGCTGGGTTGCCGATAAGGCAAGGCGCAAACGCTCTTCGTTGTCATGTTGTAAAGCGGCGGCTTGTTCACGTGGCGTGATGTCTTGAAAGGTAGCAACCACAATACCATCGACTTGAGTGTCCACCGCCACCGCTTGGATCTCAGCACTAAACAATGAACCATCCTTGCAGCGCACTGGATAATAAACCGGTGTATGTAACTGGCCTTGAGCCATCGCCATAAAATCACGTTGCACGTGCTCGTGGTCGATTGCTAAATGCAAATCGAGCGGGGTGAGCTGTGCTAATTCATCATCGGCATAGCCGGTTTTTGCCAAAAACGCCGCATTGGCATACATCAACTGTTGATTTGCAATACTAGCGGCCACCACGCCAATCGGCAGGCGCTCAAGGATAGTGGACAGCACAGAATGAAGTGAGCCAGCGGTTATCATAAATCCATCAAATTGAATCAACCCCACACACATTTAACATGGTGCAGCACGGCGTTAGCGTCAATCACTTCATCGAGTAAACAGCCTGTCTAGCGCAATAAATTGTTGAATGTAAAGCGCTGCGGTGGTGTTCGTCTGGCTGAAACATTTCAGATGTCTAAACATCTGGAAACCCATAGATTTCACTGGTACATTCGAGTTTGCTTGTATTCCAACTCCCTAACCTAACTTGAGACAATGAAATGTTGAAAATCAACCAGTACTTTGATGGTAAAGTAGCGTCAGTCAGCTTCCAAGGCGATGAGTTGCCTGCAACCGTCGGTGTGATGGCGCCCGGTGACTATCAATTTGGCACCAGCCAACACGAAGTGTTAACTATTTTAAGTGGCGACGTCCAGGTGTTGTTGCCAAACGCCAGTGAGTGGCAACGCTTTACCGCAGGCTGCCAATTTGAAGTAGCCGCCAACGCATCTTTTCAATTAAAGGTGCTGCGCGACACGGCGTACCTGTGTACCTATGCCTAATTTATACAGATGATTGCGGGCGCTAGCATGCCCCGTAGGAGATATTGATGCGTGGCATGCGCAGCACCGCTAAACAACCCGATCCAGTGCTTGATCATCAAGCGGCGAACTTAGCTGAAACCTGGCAATTCATGTGGCCTTATTTCTGGCAGTTCCGCTGGCATGTTGCAGGCGCATTTTTTTGCTTGTTCCTCGCTAAGGCCGCAACGCTGGCCCTGCCTTATGGCTTAAAGCTCATCATTGACGAGTTAGATCCGCGCCTTCAAGCCGTGATAGCTGTCCCGGTGCTGTTGGTTGTTTGGTACGGCTTATTACGTTTTGGCAGCGTATTTTTTGGCGAAGTTCGGGATGCCTTATTCAGCCGAGTCACTGAACATGCGATGCGCCAACTCAGCCTTCGAGTGTTTAAGCATTTACACCAACTCGATTTGCAATTTCACTTAGACAGACAAACCGGCGGCATCAGTCGTGACATCGAACGAGGCACCAATGGTCTTAGTTTTTTGATGCGATTTTTAATGTTCAATATCGTACCGACGCTTTTGGAAATAGCAGCCGTTGCGGTGATTTTTTGGGCGTTGTTTTCGGTGTGGTACGCCGTGGTCACCGCCATTGCGGTGGTGGTGTATGTGCGCTTCACCGTGGTGGTCACCGAATGGCGCAATCGTTACATTCGCGAAGCGAACCAAGCAGACTCCAGCACCAATAGTAAAGCCGTGGACAGTTTGTTGAACTACGAAACGGTGAAGTACTTTAACAACGAGGCCTACGAAGCGCAGAACTATGACCATGCGTTAGCCGGCTGGGAAAAAGCCAGACTGCAAAATCGCATGTCGTTGTTTGCGTTGAACTCCGGTCAAGCACTGATCATTGCCCTCGCGATGACGCTGATGATGTGGATGGCCAGCGGTGCCGTCGCTGCCAACGAAATGACCTTGGGCGATTTAGCCATGGTGAACGCCTACATGATCCAGCTGTTTATGCCACTGAACTTTCTAGGCTTTGTTTATCGTGAAATTCGACGTGCGTTAACCGATCTGGAAAACATGTTGGGGTTACTGAAACGTCAACCCAGCATCAGCGATGCCCCAAACGCCCAGCCGTTGCAATTAACACACGGCCATATTCGCTTTGAACAGGTCAAATTTGGCTATCAACCCAATCGACAGATCCTGAACGGCCTCAGTTTTACCGTGCAGGCCGGCCAAAAAGTAGCCATTGTCGGTAGTTCCGGCGCGGGCAAAAGCACCATAGCACGATTGTTGTATCGCTTTTATCAACCGCAACAGGGGCAGATCTTGATTGATCACCAAGACATCAGCACGGTGACATTGGACAGTTTGCGCCAAGCCATCGCTATCGTGCCGCAAGATACCGTGTTGTTTAATCAAAGCATTCGCGACAATATCCGCTACGGCCGCCCCGACGCGAGCGAGCAGGACATTGATCAAGCCATTGATGCAGCGCATCTTCGCACCTTTATCGACAGCTTGCCCGAAGGCGACGGAACTTTAGTCGGCGAACGCGGTCTGAAGGTGTCAGGTGGCGAAAAGCAACGGATAGCCATAGCGCGAGTGTTATTAAAGCGCAGCCCTATCCTGCTGTTTGATGAAGCAACCTCAGCACTTGACAGCCATAGTGAACAAGCCGTGCAGCTGGCCATTAAAGAGCTCGCACAGGGACACACCTCGGTTGTTATTGCGCATCGATTATCAACAATCGTCGATGCCGATATCATTTTGGTGCTAGAACAAGGTACACTGGCGGAGGCCGGCAATCACGAGCAACTGCTCGCTCAACAAGGACGCTACGCGCACTTATGGGCAATGCAGCAAGACTCTGCAATTGACGCTCCAACTGTGATTAATTTATAGTAAACGCGATTAAGTTTTGTTAAGCGATGCAAAGATCAGCAAAAACAGAAACTTCCTTTCCAAAATCTGCTCCTATTGGCGCAATTTATTCTGTAGTGAGAGTTCCAACATGCATTTTTTCCGACTGTTGACCCTGACTTGCACCGGTGCTTTGCTGGCGGCGTGCGGTGGCGGTTCTAACGATACGAGCGCAACCTATCCAAATGGTTACATTCAGTTTTACAACGGCTCTGCTGACAGCGCCACCACGTCATTAAAACTGACAAAAGACAGCAAAGATTACGCCATTGGTTCAGCATCCTATGCCGATGCAACACCACTGAGCTCAAGCTTAGAACCTGCAACCTATGACTATGAGTTGTACTACACCAACTCAACCGGTGATACCGTCTCTAAGCAAAAGAGCACGGTGGCATTAAATGCTGGCGAAAAGAATCTGTTAATCATGACCGGCGGATTCACCACGCCAGACGTGATGAAAGTGACTTTCAACCGCGACGATACCTTGGATGATAATTTCAAAATCACCATGGTGAACTTAGTTGCCAACAGCAACAGCTACGATTTATATCTGGCTGCGTCAGGCAAAGCCTTTGCGGATGCCAAATTAGTTGGTACTGCTGCGTCGAAAGCACAAACTCAATTCCAAACCTACCCTGTCGGTTCTTACACCTTGTATGTGACCAAAGGCGGTGACAAAACCCCACTGTACCAATCTGATTTGACCTCGTTCAATTTAGAAACCGAGTACGTGGTTGTGCTGCGTCCAGCCACTGGCCCTGCGCAAAACAAGTTTGCGTTGGACATGGTGTTAAACACCACTACAGTGACCCCGTTGGAAGACATCACTGCACCAGCCCAAGTTCGTGTGTATAACAGCATCAACGAGATCAACCCAGGCAAAGTGGTGTTAGGTGATAGCACAACCCCACTGATTGATAATTTATTACCAGATAACTTAAGCGCTTACCAAGACGTCAAAGCAGGCGACTACCGCGTGTCATTGGCAGATTCCAAAGGCAATCTGGTGATGCGTAATGGCTTAGCAAGCTTGGCGCAAGGTGTAGTAAAAACTGTGGTGTTTTATTCTGATAAAACCAACACGCCAGCGGCTATCACCGTCAATGACAGCAAAACACCACAAGTGTTTGATTTCACCTTTAACGCGGTGAACACCATCACTGACTTCGACCAAATCAGCGTGTACTTCGTCAAACCAGGCTACACCATTGACACCACCGCGTATTACATCAACACCTTAAACTACGCATCTCAGTCGTCGATGACACTGCCTGCCGGTGAATACACGGTGTTTATCGTCTACAAAGACGCCAACAACAACAAGTCACTGTTAGCACAAACCCAGCTGACCACCTTAGTGAAAAGCTCAAACTATTTGCTGGTTGCAGAAAAAGATGCAACTACAGCCAGTGGTTACAAGGTTTCGCTGGTTAAATAATTAGCTGATAACGTTTGAAAAAGACGCCCTCGGGCGTCTTTTTTTTCGCCTAAATCAGCTTGAGTTTAAGCCAAAAGCCCAGTAGCCTGTCGCCAGTTTAAATTGGAGAAATACACTATGATGACATGGCTAATGTTAGCCGCAGGCCTAGTACTGCTTGTGTTTGGCGCAGACTATCTGGTCAAAGGAGCCGCACGTCTTGCTGGCGCTTTTGGTATCCCAAGTTTAGTCATTGGTTTAACTGTGGTGGCTTTTGGTACCAGCGCCCCCGAACTGGCCGTCAGTTTAAAAGCGGCATGGACCGGCCAAGCCGAGTTGGCGATTGCCAACGTGGTTGGTAGTAATATTTTTAATGTGTTGTTTATTCTCGGTGTTGCGGCGCTCATTATGCCGCTGGTGATCTCAAAACAGCTCATTCGCCAAGATGTTCCGTTAATGATTTTAGCTTCACTGGCGGTGGCTTGGATGGTTCAAGATGGCCAACTGGAACGTTGGGAAAGTGCGGTTTTATTTACTGGCCTGCTGACCTACACCGTGTTCTTGTTTGTGCAAGGTAAAAAGCAAGGCGTGACCGATTCCGGTGATGAAGAAGTCGAAGCCATGCTAAAAGAACAACACCCGATGTGGCAAAACATCTTATTTGTGGTGGGTGGTTTAGCACTGCTTGTGCTTGGTGCCCGCTGGTTGGTTGATAGCGCTGTTGAATTAGCAACAGCGTGGGGCGTCAGCGAAGCTGTCATTGGCCTGACAATTGTGGCCGCAGGCACGTCACTGCCTGAAGTCATGACCTCGGTGATTGCTACCATCAAAGGTGAGCGTGATATCGCTGTTGGTAATGTGGTTGGTAGTAATATTTTTAATATCCTGTGTGTGCTGGGTTTATCCGGTTTGGTCTCCCCTGTCCCACTGGAAGCCGCTGGCCAGTTGGCATCGTTGGATATTCCGGTGATGCTCGCGGTCGCAGTGTTGTGTTTACCGCTGTTCTTTATCGGCGCTACTCTGACCCGTTTTGAAGGCTTATTGTTCCTTGTGGCGTATGTCGGTTACACCTGGTTGTTGGTAGCACTTGCTCTGAAGCACGATTATTTACCGGTGCTGCAACAAAGCTTGCTGCAAGTGTTTGTGCCATTCTTACTGATTTACATTGTCGTGAGCTTTTTCTTGGACCGTAAAAAGCAACAAGCCAATGGCTAAACGCGTAAGCGTTTTGGCAATACCAAAAAAAAGGCTCGCTTGAGCCTTTTTTATTTCTGGCAAATGAAACAACGGAACGGGCTACGCTGGTTCTTGATAAGCTTTTTTACGGGATCTGCATTTTGTCTCTTTTGCCGACCGTGCTTTTCAAGGTAATATCCATCTGTATGGCTAAAAATTAGTATAAAAACTCTGGACCTTGGATATGACAATCACGCAAGACGAAATGAAAAAACGCGCCGCTTGGAAAGCGCTGGATTACATCCCCCGCCACACCATCGTCGGTGTGGGCACTGGTTCGACCGTCAATCATTTCATCGATGCATTAGCGACCATCAAAGACCAAATTCAAGGTGCCGTTTCAAGTTCAGTGCAAAGCACTGAAAAAATGAAAGCCTTGGGTATTGCTGTGTTGGATTTAAATGACGTCCCAGGCTACAGCGTTTATGTCGATGGCGCCGATGAAATCAACCCACACAAACACATGATCAAAGGCGGTGGCGCTGCGCTGACGCGGGAAAAAATCGTCGCCGCCGTTGCTGAGCAGTTTATCTGTATCGTCGACAGCACCAAACTAGTCCCGGTGCTTGGCAAATTCCCGCTGCCAGTAGAAGTGATCCCGATGGCGCGTTCATATGTGGCGCGTGAACTGACGAAACTCGGTGGCAACCCAGTTTGGCGCGAAGCCGTCGTCACCGACAATGGCAACGTGATTTTAGATGTGCACGGCTTATCAATCACCGATCCGGTGGCGCTTGAAACCGCCATCAATCAAATTCCAGGCGTTGTCACCAACGGCATTTTTGCCTTGCGCGGCGCCAACAAAGTGCTGGTCGGCAGCGCCGATGGCACGCAAGTCCTCGAATAACAATAATAAAAAATACATCATTCACCCGGGGCCCGTACTGAATTTTGCAACATTGAAAGAGACCTGAAGATGGAAAAGTACTCACTGCCCAAAGACAAGATCAAGATTTTGCTGCTGGAAGGCTTGCACCAAAGCGCGGTGCAAACCTTTAAAAACCAGGGTTACAGCAATATCGAGTATCTGAAAACGTCACTGGATGAAGCCGAGCTGATTGAAAAAATCCGCGACGTGCACTTTATCGGTATCCGTTCACGCACTCAGTTAACCGAGCGCGTGCTTGGCGAAGCGCAAAAGCTTGCTGCGATTGGTTGTTTCTGTATCGGCACCAACCAAGTTGACTTGGATGCGGCCCTCGCCCGTGCGATCCCGGTGTTTAACGCACCGTTCTCCAATACCCGTTCGGTGGCCGAGTTAGTGCTTGGCGAAATCATTATGCTGTTACGCGGCATCCCACAACGGAGTGCCGCGGCGCATCGTGGCGAGTGGCAAAAAACGGCGACCCAATCGTTTGAAGCACGCGGTAAGACGCTTGGTATTATTGGCTACGGCCATATCGGTACGCAGTTGTCGATCATGGCGGAAAACATCGGCATGCGCGTGCAGTTCTACGATATCGAAGACAAGCTGGTGCTGGGTAACGCCACGCAAGTGGATATGGCAACCCTGCTGAAAACCTCCGACGTGGTGACCTTACACGTGCCAGAAACGCCACAAACCATGAACATGATTGGCGAAGCCGAATTAGACCTGATGAAAGCGGGTTCTATTTTGATCAACGCGTCACGTGGCACTGTGGTGGACATCGATGCCCTGGCCGCTAACTTGGCGAATAAAAAACTGGCGGGTGCTGCCATTGACGTATTCCCAGTCGAACCGACCAGCAATGACGAAGAGTTTATCTCGCCACTGCGCGCCTTTGATAATGTCATTTTAACGCCGCATATCGGTGGCTCAACCCAAGAAGCGCAGGAAAACATCGGTTACGAAGTGGCTGGCAAATTGGTCAAATACTCGGACAACGGCTCCACGCTCTCTGCAGTAAACTTCCCTGAAGTGTCGCTGCCTGAGCACAAAGGCCGCTCGCGTCTGTTGCATATCCACAAAAACCAACCGGGGATGCTGACCAAGATCAACGAAGCCTTTGCACGTCACAATATCAACATCGCCGGCCAATATTTGCAAACCAACGCCGAAATTGGTTATGTGGTGATTGATATCGACTCCAACGACAGCGAACTGGCACTGAACGAACTGAAAGCCATTCCTGGTACGTTAAAAGCGCGTATTTTGCATTAAGCACACACTCGCGTCGAAAAGCCCCAACATGCCAGTCCTTATCGACTGGCATTTTTTTAGCCATTCACAGCCACCGCTAGTCAACTTGCGCGGGTACCAAGCAGCCAAGACCAATCCAAGTTGGCTTCATTGGTAACAACTCCAGCGGCCTAGATCGCTTGCTAACTGATTATTTTGACGTCATTTTTTGCTTTTTAGACAAATTCAGGTTTACTAAATTAGTCATGGACTGATTTAAATCAATCAATCCACACTCGAAATGGCCGATACTGCAGCCACATTGACCACAGGCTCTTGTATGCACGCATCTTCAAAACGCCACCAGCATTCCACTGAAACCGTGATCGCGGCGCATATTGCGGGTCGGCTGAACCAAGCACGACGCGATGCCGGGCGCTTGTCGCTGGCGGCAAAAAATTTATCGGTGATCGCCAACCGCATCGGCACCGAAGCGGCGGGGCTTCGAACCTTGTCCGAGTTTTACGATGAATTCGCCCAGCGGTCTATCCGCCTATCGGAACATATCAACCAGCTATCAGCCGATATCTCGCGCACAGCAGTCAAAGGCTGGCGCCAACATCAATTAGAATCGTGTTTGCTGTATGCGTTGCAGCAGCAAGACGGTTCTGCCGAGCACTGCCGTTTGATTCATACATCGTTGCAGCATAGCCAAAGCATGTCGCGGCACATTCGCGAACAATCATTAGAGTATCGACGCCATTTACAACAAGCGCTCGATGATCTCAGTCGCTACATGCAAACCATGAAAGTTATCGCCGTCAACTCGCGGATTGAAGCGTCACAGCTGCACTCCTATCAAGCGCAACTGCGCGATCTGTCGAGTTCGATTGATCAAAATACCAATGGCATTATGGCCCATCTCGACTTTTGCCAGCGTGAGCTCAAGGAACTGTCATCGCATGATTAAAATTACCGAACTGTACCGCAATAAGCAGCACTGCTGGTTTATGCTGGGGCGTGACCCAAGCAAGCCTCAAAGTATTATCGATACCAATCAATACCTTGTGGTGAACCACCAGCAAGCGTTGCTGTTAGACCCTGGTGGCATCGAACTGTTTGCGCCGATGTTAGAGGCGCTGGTGAAGATTGTTCCGCTGGAGCAAGTGCAACAAATGTTCGCTTCGCATCAAGATCCTGACATCATTTCATCGCTGGGACTCTGGGACCAAGTGCTTGAAAACGCCAAACTCTACAGCCCTTGGCTGTGGGAAGGCTTTATCCGCCATTTTGGCATGGAGCGGACTAAATTCGTCCCAATCCCAGATGAAGGTATGGAGATCGACTTAGCTGGGCTGGCGCTTCGGGCAGTTCCTGCGCATTACCTGCATTCATCAGGTAATTTTCATTTGTATGACGCAAAAGCCAAGATTTTATTTAGTGGCGATATTGGCGCGGCGCTTGAGCCTGTCGATGCGCCAGTGTTTGTTGATGATTTCCAAAGTCATATCAAACATATGCAGTATTTCCACCAGCGCTGGATGCCATCGGAACACGCCAAGCAGGTTTGGCTTCGTCACGTGCGGCAACTCGATATTGAGATGATGTGTCCACAACATGGCCGTATTTTTAAAGGTCCGGCAGTGCAGCAATTCTTGGATTGGTTCGAGCAGCTGCCGGTCGGCATTGCGTGCAAATAAACGCCAGCACCCTAAACGCACAAAGCCAGCAAACGCTGGCTTTGTCGTCTTCGGCAGGCTGACAAATTACGCGGCGTCGCCACGTTTTGCAATGTAAGCCAGCGCCATGTCGATGCGCGCGATGCAACGCTCTTTGCTAATCAGCGCCAAGGTCACATCGAGCGAGGGTGAATTGCCGCCACCGGTCACCGCGACACGCAGCGGCATACCGACTTTGCCCATGCCAAGACCTAAGCTCTCCGCTGCCGCATTAATCGCCGTATGGATGCTTTCAGCCGTCCAATCCGTTAATTCAGCCAACTTTTGCTGCACGGCTTTTAAGGGCTCAGCCGCCACTGGGCGCAAATGTTTTTTCGCGGATGCGTCGTCAAACTCGCTAAAGTCCTCAAAGAAATAACGGCTCACTTCAACCATTTCTTTTAAGGTTTTCACCCGCTCACCTTGAATAGCAATCACTTGCTCAAGCGATGGACCGTTGCTGATATCTAATTTTTGCTCAGCCACATGCCATTCTAAATGCTTGGCCACTTCGCTCGCTGGCAACGTGCGGATGTAATGTTGGTTTAACCACAGCAGTTTATCGGTGTTAAAGGCCGACGGCGCGCGGTTACAGCCCGACAAATCAAAGATTTCAACCAAGTCATCAAGGCTGAAGATCTCTTGGTCGCCATGCGACCAGCCAAGGCGAACCAAATAGTTCAGCAGGGCCTGAGGCAAAAAGCCATTGTCGCGGTATTGCATGACACCAACTGCGCCATGACGTTTGGATAAACGTTTACCGTCATCCCCTAAAATCATCGGCACATGGGCATATTTAGGTAAAGTCGCGCCAAGCGCGGCCAGAATATTCATCTGACGAGGCGTGTTGTTGACATGGTCATCACCACGGATCACGTGCGTCACACCCATCTTCCAGTCATCAACCACCACGGTTAAGTTGTAAGTTGGCGTGCCATCGCTGCGCGCAATCACCAAGTCGTCAAGTTCTGCGTTGGCGACTTCAATGCGGCCTTTGATCAAATCATCAATCACCACCACGCCATCGAGCGGGTTTTTAAAACGAATGCAATACGGTTTATCGGTTGGATGATCGGTACGATCGCGCCACATGCCATTGTATTTTGGCTTCTCACCTGCCGCCATTTGGGCTTCACGCATCGCGTCGACTTCTTCGGCGGTGCAGAAACATTTATAGGCTTTGCCTTCGGCCAGTAATTGCGCGACTACTTCTTTATATAAATCAAAGCGTTTGGTTTGGTAATACGGGCCATCATCCCAGTCCAAGCCTAACCAATTCATGCCATCTAAAATGGCATCGACGGATTCTTGGGTCGAACGTTCTAAATCCGTGTCTTCAATACGCAGGATAAATTTGCCGCCGGTTTTTTTGGCATACAACCAGCTGTATAAGGCGGTACGAGCACCGCCGACGTGCAAATAGCCAGTTGGGCTAGGTGCAAAACGGGTTACTGTCGACATAACATTTCCATCAGATGTGGCGAAAAAAGGCCGATATTGTAGCAAGCTCTGACGCGGCTTTGCAGTCTTTTGTCTTGGTTGCATAAAAGCCATGCAGATCGACTACTTTTGCAGCACACGGATGCAAAAGCAAAAAAATCATGTTGACAGTAAAAACATGCTCCCTATAATGGCCGGCGTACGTTGATGCGGATGGTTAGCTCAGCTGGGAGAGCATCGCCCTTACAAGGCGAGGGTCACTGGTTCGAACCCAGTACCATCCACCATAACGTGTGTAGTCCCAGGATGGT
>JACCDZ010451852.1_pt1 | contig 17314 bp, 18 predicted proteins | sample 7449551 | NCBI WGS metagenome assembly JACCDZ01 (sample SAMN15323452, study PRJNA562643) | freshwater metagenome | isolation source: river surface water | place: USA:Blue River Watershed | collected 2017-08-18 | reverse complement strand
GAACACCCAGACCTTGCGGTTTTCGGTGTTGGCAATGCCACGTGCGTGCAAGTACTTCAAGAAGCGCGCTTGGTAAATGGCCATCAAAGGGCCCAAGCCCATCGACACCGTTGGGAACTGCCAGAACTCCGGCATGAGTTTGGGGTGTGGGTAGCTGGACAAACCTTTGCCATCCACTTCTTGACGGAAGTTGAGCAACTGCTCTTCGGTCAAGCGACCTTCCAAATAAGCACGGGCGTACACACCAGGGGACACGTGACCTTGGATGTACAAGCAATCGCCGCCGTGGTTTTCGCTCTCAGCGTGCCAGAAGTGGTTGAAGCCTGCGCCGAACATGTGAGCGAGTGAAGCGAACGAACCGATGTGACCACCGAGGTCGCCACCGTCTTCTGGGTTGTGGCGGTTAGCTTTGACCACCATCGCCATCGCCTTGCAGCGCATGTAGGCGCGCAAGCGTTCTTCAATTTCGATGTTGCCGGGCCAATGGGCTTCTTGATCAGGTTCGATGGTGTTGACGTAACCCGTGGTGGCAGAGAACGGCATGTCGATGCTGCTCTCACGCGCGTGTTCGAGCAATTGCTCTAACAAGAAGTGCGCACGTTCAGGCCCCTCTGCATTGATGACGGCGGACAAGGCGTCCATCCATTCACGCGTTTCTTGACTGTCCACGTCGGTGCGCAGATCGTTCGGTTGTGCTGACATGCTTGTCTCCTCTTGTTGCACTGTTATGACTCGAATGTACGGAGTTTCTCACAAAAATTGAAAATTTCAAATAATGGTCATTGATTTCTCATTATGAAACTAGATAATTATTCAAAGCCAGTGTTTACCCTCGCGCATAAACTCTTAGCTCATGCAAAAAACAACGACTGTCCCGCTCCTTCAACCACTGATCACCCTTTGGCGTACTTGGTGGCACAAGCAAACACCCAATCGCCAAGATCGTTTTGCCTTCATGGCTCCGCTGGCCGCGGTGGTGTTGTTCATGGCGGCCATCACCACGGCGTTTTGGTATTTGCGGTACGAAGAAATTAATCGCGAGCAAGAAGTGGTTCGTCGAGATGTGGAGTACGCACAACAGCGGCTACGCGTACGACTACTGGATAAGCAAGAGCACATCATGCGCATGGCACGTGACATTGCCAACAAAGAGACCAACGCCAAAAACTTCACTCTAGAAGCACAAACAGTCTTAAACCAGAGCCCAGAATTTGCCAGCTTGACATGGCTCGATGCCAAAGAACGTGTCCTGAGTTCCTACATCAGCACCAGCAACAACTCCACCATGAGCCTGCCAGTAGGCAGCAGCATCAGTCAAACAGATACACGCAACACCTATCAGCTTGCGCGTGATTTGTTGCAACCTGTTTATTCCCCACCCATTATTGAGAAGCGCATAAACACCGCCCCATACGTGCAACTGCAATTGCATGTACCCATCGTGAACCATGGCAAGTTTGAGGGCATCTTGCTGGCCGAGTACACCATGGACGGCATGCTGCGCTTTGCTGTTCCCAGTGAGGTGGCCAATCGTTACGCCATGTCTTTGCGCGATGCAAACAACCAAGTACTCGCAGGGCAAGCCAACAAAACACGTCCCAAAGTCACTGAAGTGTTGCCGTGGCTGTTCCAGCCCAACGAGTATGAAGTGCCGATCACGCCAGTGGGTTATGCCTTGTCATTGCATGCACAGCCTTACCGCACCTCGCAAGGCTTGATTGGCAACGGTGTGTTTTGGTTGGTGGCGCTGCTCAGCGCCATGACCGCATGGATGTTGATTGGCACTTGGCGTCACACCCGACGTCGCGTGCAAGCACAGCAAGCCCTCGTCGCTGAAACCAACTTTCGCCGCGCCATGGAAAACTCCATCCTCACAGGCATGCGCGCGATGGACCTCAAAGGTCGAATTACGTATGTGAACGCCGCGTTTTGCCAAATGACAGGCTGGACGGAAGAGGAGTTGGTGGGCCATGAACCGCCCTTCCCTTACTGGCCCGATCAAGACCGCGAATTGCTGGAGCAAAAACTCGCTCAAGAGTTGCAGGGCGAGACCACCAGCAGCGGCTTCCAGGTGCGCGTCAAACGCAAAAACGGTGAACTGTTTGAGGCACGTTTGTATGTGTCCCCCCTCGTTGATGCACGCGGCCAACAAACCGGCTGGATGACATCAATGACCGACATCACCGAGCCCACGCGTGTACGTGAACAACTCACAGCCGCTCACGATCGATTCACCACGGTGTTAGAGGGTTTGGATGCATCGGTGTCTGTTGCACCCTTAGGCAGCAAAGAATTGCTGTTTGCCAACAAGCTCTATCGCCAATGGTTTGCGAGCACCACTCAGGGGCACTTGAACCTTGTGTCACAGGCGGGACAGCCACGTCATGTGAACCTATCTGATGCCGCAGCGGATGATGCGCAAGACCAAGACGATGCGCTCATGGGCCTGCCAACAGAGTCGCTCACCGAGTCCAAAGCGGAAAACGCAGAGATTTATATCCCTGAGTTAGACAAATGGTTAGAGGTTCGATCTCGTTACCTCAACTGGGTCGATGGTCGACTGGCGCAAATGGTGATTGCCTCAGACATCACGCCACGGCGACAAGCTGAAGAACAAGCACAGCTGCAAGCAGAACGTGCAGAAACTGCCAGCCGACTCATTACCATGGGTGAAATGGCATCCAGCGTGGCGCACGAGTTGAACCAACCACTTACTGCCATCAATAACTATTGCAGCGGCATGATCTCGCGCATCAAGGCCAACAATTTGAACGAGGAAGACTTGCTCAAGGCTCTTGAGAAAACGGCACACCAAGCTCAGCGTGCAGGTCAAATCATTCAGCGCATTCGCAGTTTTGTGAAACGCAGCGAACCCAACCGCACGCCCTCAGACGTGGCCGCCATGGTGGCCGAAGCGGTGGAATTGGCTGGCATTGAAATGCGCCGTCGCCAAGTGCGCCTGACACAAGTCGTGGCGGCACGTTTGCCAGCCATCCATGTGGACCCCATCTTGATTGAGCAAGTGCTGGTCAATTTGATGCGTAATGCCGCCGAGTCGATTGACCTCGCCCAGCGCCCGCTGACGCGACGCGATGTAGAGCTCAAAGTCTTGCCGCGCAACGAAGGCGGCCAGCCTGTGGTCGAGTTCACAGTCACCGACACTGGCCGAGGCCTGCCACCCGAAGTCTTAGAACGTTTGTTTGAAGCCTTCTTCTCCACCAAGTCTGAGGGCATGGGCATTGGCCTGAATTTGTGCCGCTCGATCGTGGAATCTCACCAAGGTCGAATGAAGGCCGAGAACCTCTACAATGCTGATGAAATAACGGGCTGCCGCTTTTCCTTCTGGTTGCCAGTCCGATAGGTTGGAGTTTGATTGATGAGTTTGATTCCCAAAAAAGGTACGGTCTACGTGGTTGACGACGACGAGGCAGTACGCGATTCCTTGCAATGGTTGTTAGAGGGCAAGGACTACCGCGTTCGATGCTTTGACTCCGCCGAAACTTTCCTGAGCCGTTACGACCCACGCGAAGTAGCTTGCTTGATCGTGGACATACGCATGGGTGGCATGACAGGCCTTGAGCTGCAAGACCGTTTGGTCGAGCGCAAGTCACCTTTGCCCATCGTGTTCATCACCGGACACGGCGATGTGCCTATGGCTGTGGACACCATGAAAAAAGGCGCGATGGATTTCATCCAAAAACCTTTTAATGAAACAGCGTTGCTGAACTTGGTGGAACGCATGTTGTCGCAGGCCACCACTGCATTTGCAGAATACCAACAAGCCGCTAGTCGCGACGCATTGATGGCTAAGCTCACCACCCGCGAATCTCAAGTGCTAGAGCGCATCGTGGCAGGCCGTTTGAATAAGCAAATTGCAGACGACTTGGGCATCAGCATCAAAACAGTAGAAGCGCACCGCGCCAACATCATGGAAAAGCTCAATGCCAACACCGTGGCCGACTTGCTGAAAACCGCACTCGGTCAAAATGCAGCCAAAGCCTAAACTGGCCAAAGCTTTGCGAACCCCTTCAACGCCCGTGTCTCACGGGCGTTTTCAATTCAATTTCTCTTCTGTATACACAAGACCATGACTGCACAACTCATCGACGGCAACGCCCTCTCCAAACAACTACGCGCCCAAGTCGCTGCAGACACTGCTGCCTTGAAGGCCAAGGGTTTGACGCCCGGCTTGGCCGTGGTGTTGGTCGGCGACAACCAAGCCAGCCAGGTCTATGTGCGCAACAAGGTCAAAGCCTGTGAAGACGCTGGCTTGCATTCGGTGCTTGAAAAATACGAGGCCACGATGAGCGAGGCCGATTTGTTAGCTCGCGTGGACACATTGAACCACGACGACAGTATTCACGGCATCTTGGTGCAACTGCCCTTGCCTGCGCACATCGATGCGCAAAAAGTGATTGAAGCCATCAGCCCCGCTAAAGACGTCGACGGTTTCCATATTGCGAGCGCAGGCGCGTTGATGACCGGTATGCCCGGCTTCTGGCCCTGCACGCCTTATGGCTGTATGAAGATGTTAGAGAGCATTGGCTACGACCTCAATGGCAAACATGCGGTTGTCATCGGCCGCAGCAACATCGTGGGCAAACCCATGGCCTTGATGCTTTTGCAAAAAGATGCCACCGTCACCGTGGCGCACTCGCGCACCCAAAACCTCAAAGCACTCACCCTGCAAGCCGATGTGATCGTGGCTGCCGTCGGCAAGCGCAATGTACTGACCGCTGACATGGTCAAGCCCGGCGCAGTGGTGCTGGACGTGGGCATGAACCGCAACGACGAAGGCAAGCTGTGCGGCGATGTGGACTTTGACGGTGTAAAAGAAGTGGCCGGCTACATCACCCCTGTGCCCGGTGGGGTTGGGCCTATGACCATCACAATGCTGTTGGTCAATACCTTGGAATCGGCGCAACGGGCCTTATCTGAGAAGCATTGAGTTTCTTGCACTCGTTGTTGCTTCGTTCGCTCTGCCAAGCTAAGCGGCCAGCGCTTGCTGCGCTCCTCGCGAGCGAATGTCGCTGCATCAAGCGCTGGCCACTCAGCTTGGCGACGGTGCTAGGCACGCTACAAGGTTTAGGCTGAGACTCTCTTTCATTGGTACAAATTTTTTTATGACGCACGCCATCAATCCGCTTCTCGACTTCTCAAACCATCCGTTGTTTGATGCCATCAAGCCCGAGCACATCGCGCCTGCGCTTGACCAGCTGTTGCCAGCGGCCGATGCAGCGTTAGAACAAGTGACGGCTGCCGACTTCCCTCCCGAGTGGAAAGCCATTGCTGCGGTACTGGATGTGGCCACCGAAAAACTCAGCCGTGCTTGGGGCGCTGTGAGCCACTTGCACTCTGTGGCTGACACACCTGAGCTGCGTGCTGCGTACAGCGAGGCTCTGCCACGTGTGACTGAGTTTTGGACGCGCTTGGGTGCCGATGAACGCTTGTACGCCAAGTACAAAGCCATCGATGTAGCCAGTTTGAACGCCGAACAAACACATGCCCACACCTTGGCCATGCGCAACTTTGTGTTGTCCGGTGCAGATCTGGTGGGCGCAGCCAAAGAACGCTTTGCTGTCATTCAAGAGCGACAGGCCGAGCTGAGCCAAAAATTCAGCGAGAACGTACTGGACGCCACCGACCAATGGTCACTCATCGTCAGTGCAGCTGAAATGGCAGGTGTGCCCGACGATGTGTTGCACGCCACACGCGCTGCGGCTGAAAAAGACGGTGCAACGGGTCACAAGCTGAATTTAAAAATGCCGTGCTACTTGCCCATCATGCAGTTTGCTCACAGCTCCGCCTTGCGCGAAAAGCTGTATCGCGCATACGCCACACGCGCCTCTGACCAATCAGAAGCCGTGCAAAACGGCAAAGCCGAGCAAGACAACACGAAGTACGTTCAAGAAATTTTGGCCCTGCGGCAAGAAGAGGCCGAGCTACTGGGCTACGCCAATTACGCCGAAGTCTCTCTGGCCGCCAAAATGGCACAGTCGCCCGCCGATGTGATGCACTTCTTGCGAGACCTCGCCCAACGCGCCCGCCCCTATGCCGAGCAAGACGTGGCCGAAATGCGCGCCTTTGCCGCCGAACACCTGAACTTGTCAGACCCACAACCATGGGACTGGCCCTACATTGGCGAGAAGCTTAAAGAAGCCCGGTACGCGTTCAGCGAGCAAGAAGTCAAACCCTACTTCACCGCGCCCAAGGTGCTGGCCGGTTTGTTCAAAATTGTCGAAACCTTATTTGAGGTGAGCATTCGCCGTGACGAAGCACCGGTGTGGCACCCCGCAGTTGAGTTCTATCGCATTGAGCGCCACACCGAAGACACACGCACGAAGAATTTGCCGCCCGAGTTAGTGGGCCAGTTCTACCTCGACCCCGGCGCACGCGCAGGCAAACGTGGTGGGGCGTGGATGGACGATGTGCGCGCCCGTTGGCTGCGCCCCGACAACAACCAACTGCAAACACCGGTGGCGCACCTCGTGTGCAACTTCGCTGAAGGCGTGAACGGCAAGCCACCGCTCTTGACACACGACGACGTCATCACCCTCTTCCACGAATGCGGCCACGGTCTGCACCACATGCTCACGCAAGTGAACGAGCGCGATGTGTCAGGCATCAGCGGTGTGGAGTGGGATGCGGTGGAGTTACCCAGCCAGTTCATGGAAAACTTCTGTTGGGAGTGGAGCGTGCTGCGCCACATGACGGCACACGTCGACACAGGCGAGCCCCTGCCACGTGCATTGTTCGACAAAATGCTGGCCGCCAAAAACTTCCAAAGCGGTTTGCAAACGCTGCGTCAAATTGAGTTCTCACTCGTGGACATGCGCTTGCACACCGAGGGCGAAAAAGCCCAAGACTTCATGCAAGTGCTGCGCGATGTGCGAGCCGAGGTGGCTATGCTGCAAAGCCCAGCATGGGGCCGGACGCTGCACACCTTCAGCCACATCTTTGCGGGCGGCTACGCGGCGGGTTACTACAGCTACAAATGGGCGGAGGTGCTCAGTGCCGATGCCTATGCCGCGTTTGAAGAAACCGCAGCCGAAGACGGCACGCCCAGCATCGACACAGGTCGCCGTTATCGCCAAACCATTTTGGAAGTTGGCGGCAGCCGCCCCGCCATGGAATCGTTCAAAGCCTTCCGCGGGCGCGAGCCTCAGTTGGATGCACTGCTCCGCCACCAAGGCATGAGCGCGGCGCATTGATCATCACCAAGGAATCGTTGCGCCTTTGTAATCTACAAAGTGCGCAGCGGCTTGCGGCGGCAAATCATCCAGAGCATTCAACAACCCTGCCACCGATTGCGCGGGGGCTAAACACGCATGCGCGGACACAAACGGCGCAGATAAATTGGATGCCACGGTGCCCGGTTGCATAGCCGCCACCACGAGCTGGGGGCGTTTGCGTGAAGCTTCAATAGCCGCGGTTTGCAGCACCATATTCAAGGCGGCTTTAGACGCACGGTAGCCATACCAACCGCCTTTGCGGTTGTCACCGATGCTGCCCACACGCGCAGACAATTTGGCATAGATGCTGCGCTGCTCAGTGGCTAGCAAGGGCACAAAGTGTTTGAGCAAAAGCGCAGGACCAATGGTGTTGACCTCGAACGCACGAGCCATTTGCACGGCGTTGATTGCGCCCATGTGTTTTTCGGGCCCCTGCCCGTCGATGGTGAGTGCACCTGTGGCGTCGATGATGAGGTGAAACGGGCCTTGTAATGCAGTGGCTGCAGCAGCGATGCTGGCTTCATCCTCCAATCTAAATCCGGGCTCAGAGCTGCGCGACAAGCCCACCACTGCGGCACATGCAACATCAGCCTGTAAGGCTTCGACGAAAGCACAACCCAGCGCACCCGATGCGCCAAGCACCAATGCACGATAGGAGGTACCTAAGCTTTTCAAAACTTCAACGTCTTCACGCCAGCCGAGGTCCCCAGCAAGCAGACCTGCGCTTTTTGGTAGGCAAACACCCCCACAGTCACCACGCCTGGCCATTGACTCACTGTGGCTTCAAAGGCCACAGGGTCGGTGATTTTCAAACCCGTCACATCCACGATGTGTTGGCCGTTGTCGGTAACCAAAGGCTGGCCGTCTTTCATACGCACTTTGCCAACACCGCCCATCGATGCGAACTGGCGAATGATTTGCGAACTGGCCATGGGAATGACTTCGACCGGCAGGGGAAAAGCCCCGAGGGTGTCGACCAACTTGCTTTCGTCGGCAATGCACACAAACTTTTTGGACTGCGCCGCCACAATTTTTTCACGCGTCAACGCCGCGCCACCGCCTTTGACCATATAGCCGTGGTGATCAATTTCATCCGCACCGTCGATGTACACCGACAGGCTCTCCACCTCTGTGGCGTCAAACACTTGAATGCCCAAGGCTTGCAGACGCTCGGTGGAAGCGACTGAGCTAGACACCGCACCTTTGATTTGGTCTTTCATGCTGGCCAGCGCGTCAATGAACTTGTTAACGGTAGAGCCCGTGCCCACGCCCACCACCTCGCCGGGCACCACATATTGCAGTGCGGCTTGGCCGACCAAAGTTTTCAATTCGTCTTGGGTAAAGGTGGGGGTGCTCATCGGCGAAAATCCAGCAAAGAAGTTTTTCAAAGTCTGAGATTATCCATGTCGTTAATGCCCTACTCGCTCGCCCGTCCGTTCCTGTTTTCGATGGACGCTGAAACCGCCCACGAACACACGCTGGCCATGCTAGCCCGCACGCAAAACACACCGCTGTCATGGGCCTACTGCCAAGGCCGCGTGCAAGACCCGATTCAACTCGCGGGCTTGAAGTTTCCCAACCGCGTGGGCTTGGCCGCGGGCTTAGACAAAAACGCCCATTGCATCGACGGCTTGGCCGCCATGGGTTTTGGTTTTGTAGAGGTGGGCACGGTCACGCCCAAAGGCCAGCCTGGCAACCCCAAGCCACGCATGTTCCGCTTGCCAGAAGCCAACGCGCTCATCAACCGCTTGGGCTTTAACAACGAAGGTCTCGATGCGTTCTTGGCCAATGTGCAAAAAGCGCAGTTCCGCCACAAAGGGGGCGATACGCCCATGCTGCTCGGTTTGAACATCGGCAAAAACGCCGTCACCCCGATTGAGAACGCGGTGGACGACTACCTGATTTGCTTAAACGGGGTGTACCCACACGCCGACTATGTGACCGTCAACATCTCGAGCCCCAACACCAAAAACTTGCGTGAGCTGCAAAGCGACGAAGCCTTAGATGCGTTGATAGGCGCCGTGGCCCAGCGCCGCAACGAGCTGGCCCAACAACATGGCAAGCAAGTGCCCGTGTTCATCAAAATTGCGCCCGATTTGGATGAGGCACAAGTCGCCGTGATTGCCGCCACTTTGAAGCGCCATTGCGTCCGCGCCGACACCACACTGGCCAACAGCTTGTGGGGCGTGATTGCTACCAACACCACCATCAGCCGAGAAGCCGTGCAAGGCTTGGCTCATGCCGAAGAAACCGGTGGTCTCTCGGGCGCACCTGTGCTGGAAAAAAGCAATGCGGTGATTCGCCAACTGCGCGCGGCCATGGGCCCGAACTTTCCCATCATTGGCGTGGGCGGTGTCCTCAGCGGCGCAGATGCGGTGTCGAAGATGGAAGCCGGCGCAAACGCGGTGCAGATATACACCGGCTTGATTTACAAAGGCCCCGCGCTGGTGAAAGAAGCCGCTGAGGCGATTCGCAATCACGCCTGATCACGCAAACACGGTGCGATAGCCCTCAAAGTGCTTGGACCAATAGCCGTTGTTCAAGCGCTCGGTTTTCACACCAGTTCGCTCGTTGGCGGCATGGACAAACTTACCCTCACCGATATAAATACCCACATGTGAAAACGATGGGCCGAGGGTATTGAAAAACACCAAGTCACCTGGGTGAGCTTGCGAAGCATCAATCGAGCGTGTTGCTGAAGCCATTTGCGCGGCACTGCCTTTGAGAGAAATACCTGCCGACTCTCTGTAAACAAAGGTGACCAAGCCTGAGCAATCAAAACCTGTGTGAAGTTTTTTGCCCCCGTAGGTGTAGCCGCGGTCGAGCATGGCCATGGCCTGCATGACGATGTCTTGTCGCTTGGCGGGGTTATTAGGGTAGCTTTGCGAGGTGCTAAGAGGCTTGCGCGACAGAGACGAACACGCCACCAAAAACGGCGTGATGCAAGCACTGAGGAACAAGCGTTTATTCATAAGCTGAATCTTATGACACAAAAGAAAACGGCTCCCGAAGGAGCCGTTTTCAGCGGTCTTTGAAAACCTCAAAAATTAACGCTTCTTAGCCGCAGTCTTGGCTGTCTTCAAAGCAGTTTCAGTCATGTTTTTGTAGTTAGCTTCAGCAACTTCAGTGGCTTGCTTGACTGCTTTTTGCACAGATTCCAAAGCATTGTTGCCAGCAGCAACGGCAGTTTTGAATGCAGCGACAGCAGACTCAGAACCTGCAGGTGCATTCTTGGCAGCGTTGTCCACCATGGCGTGGAAAGCTTTTTGAGCTTCAGCCACTTGTGATTCCACATGGCCTTGGAAGTGTGAACCTGTGCCAGTCGCGATTTCAACCAAGTGACGGTTGTAAGCCACAGCTTTTTCAGCCAAGGGTTGGAACAAGCTAGCTTGCAAAGCCAACAACTCTTGTGCGTCTTTCACGGTCAATGCAGCGTTGGCTTGTTTTTGTGAGTCAGCCAAAGTTGTTTTGGCAGCAGCCAAGTTCAACTCGATCAATTGCTCAACGCCAGAGAAAGCTTTGTTGGTCAAACCCACCAAAGTTTCCAAATTTGCTTTATTAGCGGCGATTACTTGTTCAGGTGTCAAAGTCATTTCATATCTCCAAATCTAAAAAGGATGTTTAAACTGCTCCGAAACCTGCCCAAAGGCCTCATTCATGTTGCAGTGCAGCATAAGGTGTATTTTAGGGACTTGTTTTCGGCAAACAAGGGTTTAGCGCCGAAATGGTGCATTTTTAGAGCTGACAGACTAAATCAGGCCCAGAGCGGCCTTATTCGACGCCGTGAGCCCAGTGGCTCTTCCATTGCAGGCGGTATTGCTGGGCCAAATCCTCGGACTTCAAAATCAAGAAATTCTCAGCATTGCGGGTTGCGGCCGAGTTGGTGAAGTTAAAGCTACCCGTGATCACCGTACTCAAGTCAATCACCATCACTTTGTTATGGGCGATGGCGTGCTTACCGTCTTGACGTACATCGATCTGTGCATTTTGCAAGACGCCAATGACATAGCGGTTGGAGCTGGCACTCTTTTTATCCAGCAACACACGCACTGACACTCCCCGCTGATGGGCCCGAACCAAAGCTTGGGCGATGCCGTTGTGCGTGAAGCCATAGGCCTGCACCAAGACTTCGCGTTCGCTGGCATCAATGGCTTTGATGATGGCCGATACGGCATTGGCTGGCGGGGTGAAATACACCCCCAACACCTCAACGGGCATGTCTGGGTTATCGGACTGTGCTCTGACTGGGGCAGCGACCACCGCAAGCAGCCAAATTAACAAAGACACAAAAAACTTCATAGTGCCAATGCTAAATCGCCAACATCGTATTTTTTAACTTTGACTTAAAGGCGACATGCGCGATGCAACGAAGCAGGTAAAGTCGGCTCGCTTTGAAAACCAAGACTTCCACTCACGCGCTCTCGCCCACGACACGTCGGGCGATTTTTTTGTTGTCGCTGGCTACCTTTTCCAGCATGGCCTTACAGCGCATTTGCGACCCTATGCTGCCCGAGTTGTCGCGGGTGTTTGAGGTACCCATCAGCGAGGCGTCGCAAGTTATCTCTTTATTTGCGTTGCCCTATGGCTTGATGCAGTTGTTTTACGGCCCTGTAGGCGACCGCTTTGGTCAGTACCGCGTGGTCATGCTGGCCAGCATGGGCTGCGGTGTCGGCAGCGTGCTCTCAGCGCTCAGCCCCAATTTAGAAATTTTGGTGATCGCACGCATTGCCACTGCGCTATCTGCAGCCGCCATCATTCCGCTCACGCTGGCTTGGGTGGGTGATGTGGTGCATTACGAGCAACGCCAAGAAACACTGGCTCGCGTAGGCCTGGGCACTACTTTAGGCATGACCGGCGGTCAGTTGTTTGGCGGCTTACTGACCGATACTTTTGGCTGGCGTTGGGCCTTTGCGCTGATGGCCGTTGCATGCACTGTCGTGAGCTTTTTGTTGTGGCAACAGCTCAAGCGCTTAGAACCCACCGCGCAGAGCGGACACAAGCCTGCTGGATTTTTCAAGCAACTTCAGCAAGTGGCGCACAACGCTTGGGCGCGCACACTGCTGAGTGTGGCATTGGTTGAAGGCGCGATGATTTTTGGTTTACTCGCCGTGACGGCCTCACACTTGCATCACATGCACCACATTTCGCTCACACTGGCTGGTGGAACCACTGCGCTGTATGGCATGGGAGGCATGGCCTACATGGCTGTGGCCAAATTTGCGATCCGCCGCTTGGGCGAAGTGGGCTTGGCCAGATGGGGGGGCATGAACTTTGGCATTGCGTTTGTGGTGATTGCCTTTTGTCCGTGGTGGCAACTGGCCCTGCCCGCTTGCTTTGTGGCGGGCTTTGGCTTTGCCATGTTTCACAACACCATGCAGGCCAAAGCCACGCAAATGGTGCCTACGGCGCGTGCCACTGGCGTGACGCTGTTTGCGGGATTTTTGTTTTTAGGACAAGCCATTGGCGTGTTGGTGCTCGCAGCGCTCATCGGTGTGTTTGACTCCAGCCATGTGCTGGGCATAGTGGCTGTAGGCGTGATGGGACTGGGCGCTTTTTTTGCACACGCCATTGCCAAGCGCAACGCCACACAGGCCGACCACGCTTAACATTGGCGCATGACTCAAGATATCGAACAACTCGCCCAACAACTCGAACAACACCCTGACTACCGCGTACTGCGCCGCCTCGTGCCAGGCCGTGTGTTCAACACCCCTGCCCCAGGCCAAAAGCTCAGCAAAGGCGTGGTGCTCGACACCGAAACGACTGGCTTTGATGTGGCGAACGATCGGGTCATCGAGTTAGGCATGCTGGCCTTTGAGTTCGACCCCATCACAGGCGTGGTCTACCGCGTGGTCGATGTGTTGGACGAGCTGGAAGATCCAGGCTTTGCCATTCCCCCAGCCACGATTGCGGTGCACCACATCACTGACGAGATGGTGAAAGGCCACCACATTGACGACGCCCGTGTGGCTGAGTTTTTAAAAAATGTAGAGGTGGTCATTGCCCACAACGCCGCGTTTGACCGCCCATTCGTCGAAGCACGCTGGCCACTGTTTGAACAACTCAATTGGGCATGCAGCATCAAAGACATTGACTGGCGCGAAGAAGGCTTTGGCTCGGCCAAGCTGGAGTATTTGCTCAGCACACAAGGCTACTTCTACGAAGCACATCGCGCCGAAGCAGATTGCTGGGCCCTGTTAGAGCTACTCAATCTTGTACTGCCACAAAGTCAACAAACCGCATTGCTTGCGGTGCTGATGACTTTGAACAAGCCACAGCAAAAGGTATATGCCATCAACTCACCATTTGAGACCAAAGACAAGCTCAAAGCACGCAACTACCGGTGGTCAGCCGATCTGCGTTGCTGGAGCCGCGTGGTTGCTGGCGAAGCCGAAACCAAGCAAGAACTGGAATGGCTCAAACACCATGTGTATGGCGGTCGCAGTGCACGCGTAGAGCTAGAAACCACAGGGGGGAAAGTGCGCTACTCCAACCGCGTGGGCCACAAAGAAGTGGTCACGCTTTAAGCAGAGTCAGTAGCTCACTGGCTGCCAAGGCACTTGGCATGTCGGCACATTCGGGTAGTACTGCTGGGCTGTAGGGCAGAAATAAGCCACACGGCTAGGTGGCACATATTGCTGCTGTACCACCACAGGCGCTGCATAACTCGGTGTGCTGGCCGCGTAAATCACGCTCCCGACGATGGCTGCGCCCAACACAGGGGCCAACCAATGGTTGCTCGAACCTCGGTAATGGTTGCCATAGTGGTTACCGTAATGGCCGCCGCGACCACCACCATGCCCATGACCACCCGCTTGCGCAGGCAAAACCACGGCCAAGGTCAGTAAACAGGCTAACAAGGCAGATACGCGTTTCATAGCAAACTCACTTTGTGAAAAATGTCACTCTATAACGCAGCCAGTTGGCACTCGGATGACACATCCTTAGGCAATTGACAGGCACTGTCACACACGCAAGGCTGAGACGAACAAGGCCACCACACTCAACAGCCCTAGCAGCCAAAAAGCAGATCGCAAAGTCGCCTTGTCGGCCACGTAGCAGATGATGTAGCCCACACGTGCCACCACAAATATGACCGCAAGCAAGTCCGTTAACACGGGATCCACCTGAGCCAACGAGGCAATGATGACGCCAGCTGCAAAAAATGGAAACGCCTCAAAACTATTGGCTTGGGCCGCGTTGCCCCGAGCCCTGAAACCGGTTTGCTCCGCCAGCCATTGACGGGGGTTGTGGTTGTCGTAGCCACGAAAGCCCCACTTCGCTGCCATCGTGCCAAGGTAAGGCAACAAACCCGCAATCAAGACGCACAAAAAAGAGGCTTTCATCACATAACTCCCATCAACTCATCAAAATTTCTAAAGCCAACGCCACACGTGCCAAATGCGCATCTTGCCCTGCAACGCCAGACACCATCAGGCCAACGGGCAACTCGCCCGCTTCATGACAGGGCAGACTCCATGCACAGCCATCCATGTAGTTAATTGCCGAAGGGTTACGCAACAGCAAGCGGTTCACTTTGAAAAATGCCTCGTCGTCTATGAGCAAAGGCTCCGTCAGAGGCGCAACGATTGGCACAGTAGGACACAACATGGCGTCAAAACCGTTCAAGGTTTGTTCGGCAGAGGCAATCCATGCGTTACGGCGGTTGTGAAGCTCCAAGTAGTCTTGAGCGCTGATCCCTTTGCCAAGCATCATGCGGGCCACCACACGATGGTCAATTTGCGCAGCACCACGCTCTAAGCGTTCGTGATGTGCGGCGTAGCCCTCGATGGGCGAAAAGCCACCAGGCAGGCTAAGCGCTGCAATCTCACCCAGCGCGGTGAAAGGTATCTCCACCACCTGCGCGCCTGCCTCGCGGATGCGTCTCAGCGAGCGGGCAAAAGCCTGGGCCACCGTGGTATCCACATCGTCCATCATCAAGGCTTGCGGCACGGCAAAACGCAAGCCACGCAACTCGGCAGGCTCGGTGGGCAACGGCTGTTGCGACAACACGGCATCCACAGTCAAACACGCACGCACCGAGCGGGTGATGCTGCCCACCGTATCGAGCGTGCGGGACAACTCCATCACACCCCTGCGTGGAATGCGCGCTTGCGTGCTCTTGTAGCCCACCAAGCCACACAGCGCAGCAGGTATGCGAATCGAGCCGCCGGTGTCTGTGCCAATTCCCATTTCGGCCAGCCCCAAGGCCACCGAGACGGCCGCGCCTGAGGACGACCCACCGGGCACACGCGCCTGCGTTGCATCGCAAGGATTGGCAGGCGTACCGTGATGCGGATTGATGCCCACGCCCGAAAACGCAAATTCGCTCATATTTGTTTTGCCCAGCAACACCGCACCTGCATCGCGCAAGCGTTGCACCACGGGTGCGTCGTGCTGCGCAGGTGGCTCCCCTGCGCACACCACCCCACCGGCCATCGTGGTCTCACCCGCCACGTCGATGTTGTCTTTGAGGGTGATGCACACACCGTGCAAGGCCCCTAACTTACTGCCTGCATTTGCTTGCACGTCGCATTGCTGCGCAGTCGTGCGCGCAGTATCGGCATAGAGCTGGGTGAACACATGGCGCGCTGGCGGCTTGACCGCAGCATCAAGTGCATGTGCCACACGTTGAACAACAGACGTCGAAGTATCAAAACAGGCTGGGGTCATGCCTCGAATTTTGCCTGATGCGCTCGTGTTCAAGTCCCCACGCACGCCCCGCTTTGTTTGCCCGTGCTAGCCTACGCCTATGCCTGATGCAAAAGCCCACCACCCCCCTGAACTCACGCTCTACTACGACGGGCAGTGTCCGCTGTGCGTGGCCGAGGTGGAATTTTTGCAGAGCCGTAATGCGGCGGGTCAGCTGGCATTTGTGGACATCACCCAAGCGGGCTTTACAGAGGCCGGCCACAACATCTCATGCGAAGCCGCGATGGCGCAAATCCATGGTCGCACGGCGGATGGCCAAGTGCTGGTGGGCGTTCCAGTATTTGCCGCGGCCTACAAACTGGCGAAATTGCCCATGCTGGCGTGGTTGCTGTCACGGCGATGGCTGACGCCTGTGCTGCAACCTGCCTACGTGCTGTTTGCAAAACACCGTCAAGCCATTTCAAAACGCATCGGCGCGGGGGTTTTACGCTTCTCCAAGCGGTTTTTGCGTTGATTTTTGAGGTTTTTGAGGGCGGCTTGTCAGAACGGTTGATAAATTTGCGAAAATATCGTCTTTGCCTCGAGAACTACAACGAATGTCACGCCCAGAAAAAACAGAAATCTCCAACGATGGTTTGCGCTACAAGTCGAAAAAAGGCGGTTCCCCTTTCGAAGGCCTTGGCCGCACTGGCGACACCATGAGCTGCATCAAATGCGGCATCCATAAACCCCGCAACAACGGTTCATTCAAACGCATTTTGGGCTCATCTATGTTTGTGTGCTTTGACTGCAGCCCACCCAAAAAAGAGGCTGATGCAGCAGCGCCTGCGGCAGCTGCCAAAGAAAAAGCCAAAGCTTAAATCTTAGCACCCACAAAAAAGCGGCTCATTGAGCCGCTTTTTTATTGCACCAAACAAACGGCCAGTGCAAGCAAGGGCCGTTTTTACTTGGGTCGCAGCGCTTTATTCCACGCGAACCACCGCATTCGGCTTAAAGCCCAAGTCAGCCACTTTGCCCTTCTTGGCACGTGCGGCTTTGGCGTTGTTCAAGCTGCGAATCTCCAGCGTTTCTTCGCGGGCCTTGCCACCTCGGCCAATACCTTCGATGCGCACGCTGCGGGTGTACGCAGCAGCACCAGCCAAGGTGTCTTTGGCCTCGAGGTCGATCAACATCAAGCCGCGTCCGCCCTTTTCCATCGCTTTGAGTTCTGACAACTCAAAGGTCAAGAAGCGGCCACCCGTGGATGCACAAGCCACATGCGTGGCAGGTGCAACAGGCTGCGCGCCCGAGCCGCCGCTTGCAGGTGATGGGCGGCACACGGTTTCGCCATCACCCACGGTAATGAAGGCTTTGCCGCCTTTGTTGCGCGAAATCATGTGCTCGATGTTGGCCATGAAGCCATAGCCGCCCGAGCTGCTGAGCAAGTACGT
>JACCDZ010195309.1_pt1 | contig 17316 bp, 40 predicted proteins | sample 7449551 | NCBI WGS metagenome assembly JACCDZ01 (sample SAMN15323452, study PRJNA562643) | freshwater metagenome | isolation source: river surface water | place: USA:Blue River Watershed | collected 2017-08-18 | reverse complement strand
TTCTCCTTTTAGTTTATTTATATTATAATCTAAGAACCGGATTTAGCAATTCTCATTCTATTCAATAAATCTGCGGTACTAACAGATTCTGTTGTGATGTTTACTTGAGTATTATTCACAACACTTGCTCCTGTTGGAGTTTTACTGTTGTTCTTGATAATCTTATCTAAATTAACAAGAACATTCGAGATTTGTTTATAAGAATCCATATATAAACTCATATTTTTACCAACGGCTGAATTCAATTCTGCAAAGGAAGTGATGAGAGGAGCTCTTTGTTCGTCATCGGAATCCAATAAATCAAGGGTTACTTTATTCAGAACTCTACGACCATTATCGGTAGTTTCTTTAAGAGTTTCTCTAATATATTGAAAATCTTCAACCATAGCTTCTAGATTAACTATTTCCAGAACCAATGTTGAACAAAATTCTGGTTCTATTTCTGTGTCTATTAATTTGACTTGACCAGAAGATAAATCAACCATATCTGTTTTCTTTTTTACGTCTTCAATTATATCGTCTCCAGAAAGAACCATTTCTTGAGAGAGATCGAATTTTTGCGTAAGTTCGTTCATCTTTTTAGCAAGAGAATTTGCTTTATCTGTGAAATCCATCTATTCTCCTACGATAATAGAGACGAAAAGTGATGAATAACAATACCAAGAACTTGAAATTGTTCTCGCCAGAAATAATCCGAGTTAATTTCTTCGAAAAATCGTATAATCTTCATTTTTTAATCCTTTATTTTTATAAATTTTGTTTTTACAGTATTCTAGCATTTCTAATCTCCTATGATTAACGGAACCATCTAATCTAGTGAATCTATCTATAATTTTATCAGTTATATATCTCTCCAAGTCTTCTTTGGTTGTTTTATCTGAAAATGTTATAATTATATCGCTTTCATAATTATAAATATCCGAACAAGTTAACGTATTTCCGATTCTAAAAGAAATTCTTAATTCAGAGAACTCTTTATTTAAATAATCTAAGTTCGTCGAATAAATACACAATTCGCCTATATTACACGTAACTTCTAACACAAGAGAATGATACGACAATAAATGATACGCGCATGGTCTACATCCTCCGAAGAAATTTCTTAATTGCATCTATTTCTTAGTTCCAACAACAGTTTCGTCTCTAATAAGAATAAACTCTCCATCGTCAAATTCTAAATCTAATCCAGAAATCATATCCCAGAAAACAATTTTACCTACCTCGGCATTTTTACATTCGTCTCCAACAGAGATAACTTCTCCCGCAGTTGGTCTTTCTATAACAGATTCTTTTCTAATACTTATAATAATTCCAGAAGAACTCGTTTCTTCTTTTTTCAACTGAACTGCTTTAATTAGCGCTAAACCTTTTGTTGGAACGAATTCTGATGAATTCACATATAATCTTTGTGTCATTTATATCCTTTTTTATAATTTATATTATTTATATTATAAAAGAAGTATATAAAATATTTTAGAGTTTATCTTTTGAATAGTTTTATTATATTTTCTATCCGACCGTCATATAAATCAGGACCTTCCAATTCTAATATAGATTCGCCCATCATGTTTTCTGGAGTCATCTTTATGGAATTAAATTTAATAATATAGTCCTTACCAGGTTGTTGTTCGTTTTGTTTTATAATTATGTCTGGGTTGATATTATGTTTTGATAAAACTTTTTTTATGATTTTAAGATAAAAATCTTCTCTATGCTCTGGCGCTCTTATTTTTATCATTTTAATGCTTCTCTTCTTGATGGTGTCTACGACTATGCTAATAATAACACTAAAAACGTGTTGCGAATTACCTGTCTTTTTTAGATCTAAACTTTCTTCATCTGGCGCGATATGTTCCATATCTAAAAAATGAATTTCATACATTAATTTATTGTAAAATGTATAAATGAAATATTCTCTTCCTTGATGTTTAGTAATATAACAAACCATATCTTTATATTTTTTGTATATAAATTTTTCTATATCATTAATATCATCTGATTTAGTAATTTTTAACCAATATTTATCCATTTCATTTTTTGATAATTTTTTATAGTCATTTGTTAAATCAAAACTTTCTATTATTAACATATCTCTAAATTGACCCATTTATTCTCCTTTTAAAATATTTATAACAGTTAGTTAGATTCAGATAAATCTACTAATTTATTTCCAATATCTAAAATTTTATTGTACTGCATAAGATTTTGTTTATAATAATCTGGAATCTCAGATAATCCATAATAAGCTCCAGCAATTTGACCGTAAACTGCTCCAACTGTGTCGGTATCGTCTCCGAGAGAAATACAATACATTAATCCATCTATAAATGTATCAAAATAAAGAAATCCTTGAATAGCACATTGTAATGTATCTATACAATATCCAGTTGGAATGGTTGGATAAAATCCTTCGTCATAAGAAGATTGATACTGTTCGATGATATCTTTTATAAAGTTATTTGTTAATATATCTTTTGTGGTTTCTAGAATTGTGATTTTATCAGAAAAATTATAACAATTATCGATTATTTCAGCTAAAAGAATAGCGCATTGATATGCTTCGATTCCTTTGTGCGTTGCGAGAGAAGATTTCTTATCATATTCTAATAAATAAAGATCTCCCGAGTACATCATAACAACAGGAGCTAATCTCATAATCGTTCCATTACCATTAGTTTTATAATCTCCTGTTCTCGTAGCAGCGATTGTTCCAAGAGATTTATCGAAATCTACAATAGCATTTCTTGTTGCGTTACCAATATCAAAACATCTCTTTCTAGTACACACATACGCTTCAACGTACTATTTTAAATATTTACTCATCTGGTCGATTGGGTCGAAACATTTTCTTTCTATCAAAGATTGAGCTAAACAAAGAGCCATACTCGTATCATCAGTCCATTCGCCGATAGAAACATTATGCGCTCCTCCAGTATTATATTCTCTAGTTGGAGTATATCTTGATTTGTGTAAAAATTCATATGGAGCTCCCATAGCATCCCCAACAGCTAATCCTACCAAGGTTCCTAACTTTTTATCTCTTAATTTATTCATATTATTCCTTTTCTTGTTCTAAATATTCAAGTAATTGCTTGATTTGTTCTCGATGTTCTTGGAGCTCTTCTGGATTAAATCTGCTCTTATTTTTTTCTAAATCTAAAAGCAATGATTTTTTAAAATCAGAATCATTTTCATATTTTTCTAAAAATTCACTTACAGTCATAAAAATTCTCAAACTCAATTATTTGTATAATTGATTTTAATTCAATTATACTTTCTCGTAACTCGTCAATCTTTCCACAATAATAACCATCGTAATATTCGGAAGTTTCAGAATTCATCTTAGTATTAATCAATCTACCTGGATTTAATTCTTTTATTTCTTCTTTAAACATAATTATCCTTATTTAATATATTTAACTGTGAATTCGCCACAATGTTCTGTATTATATTCTTTAGCTATATTATAAAAACTAATACAAAGAGAATTAGGATTAATTTTTATAGTTTCTTTATAACTATAGAATATATAATCTTTAGTTTCTATTTCTACAGTTGCTTTACTAATTTTCTCTTGTTTGAACATTGCTAATATGAATAATATACAAAATATCACTACAGTGCCAAAAATTAAAAACTTGTCGACTCTATCTAATTCTACCATTGTTTATCCTTTCCTGTTGCTTTAATATTTCCAATGTATTTACCTTCAGATTTAGCGTATTTAATGCAATGGTCCGTTCCTGTGCTGTCGTATTGTTTAAAAGAAACAACATCTGTAGCAATATCTACCATAAAACAATTTCTCGCGAAATTAGCAAATTGATGTCCTCCAGAATAAGACTTCTTAATTTCCACCCAAGAAGATCTTGGATATTCTATAAATTTATCATAGAATATAGCTTGAACTCTTCCTTTTGAAGTATTTTCTCGATTTTTATGCCATTCAACGCTATGCGGAACAGAGCAAATTATTGATAATCCTTTATCAATTGCTACTAATCCAGCAATTTCATCTACTCCTCTGGCCATTCCAGTTATAATTATAATTTTATCGTTAGGATTTTGATTAATATAATTATCAATAAAATTTTTAATATCTTGATAGCAAGATTCAAATGCTTCTGTATTATATTTTTCTGGAATTTGTTCAATTTCATAACATTTTTCAATATTTGTATGCCCAGTAAAAGCAAGAGCTCTGCAATTTTTAAGAGTTTGGACTTTATTTCCTTGCACCACAGTTGTTTTCATTTGGATTCCTTTTTAAATATTTAATACTTTTAATTCATATACCATTGATTTACCGGTATGCTCACTAATTCTAAACTCAGCATAATAAATCATACTACCTGATTCAATATCATATATTCTGCAATCGTACACATATTTATTTGCATGTTTAACAATAACAACATCACATTTTTTATCGCCAAAGAAACATATAAATTTGTTCAAAAATTTATCATAATCCATCTCAAAAGAATCTATTTCCTTTTCAACAGCTTTGTTAATATTTTGAACTGCTTTTTTATAAGCTTCTATTGTTTTATTTGAAATCACTTGTTATCCTTTATTTCTTTTCCGGTAAGTTACCAACGTACATTTGAACATCTTCCAATTTACAAGATGTGAAATCGAAAAAATAAACAATTTTTGTTTCTGTGCTGAATTTCTTAACTTTTTTTGACTGTGAATTTATCATCATAAATATCAAAATTCACGATAACAAAATCTCCAGATTTAGGTTCAATATCATTCATTTTTATACCTTTTTATTTTATATAAAGAATTATAATATAACTAACATTAAAAGAAGATCAAATATACTTTATTTCTTTTTGAATTTTAATATATTTTCGGCAAATTCGGTAGAAGACAACTCGGAATTCCAATAACCAATTAAATTATCTAAATTTTCTATTATAAAATCAAATATTTGCCTTAATTCTTTATCTGAAGCAAATGATTTACCTGCAACTATTTTAGGATTATTACTAATAGAAACAGAAAAGTTTCTACCTCTCCCTGCTTCGGTTTCATAAACTTTAATTCTAGGACCCTGAGAAGCATTATCAGAAGAAGCCCAAATAACATATTTCAAACCAGACTTCTCCGGTTGTATAGCAGGAGACATCTCATTTATCTCGCCTTGTCTTAACCATTCTCTAAAAGAATTTGCTGATGGTTTTATTTGTTCATTCATTTTTTACCTCTTTATATTTTTTATAAAATCTATTAAATCTAATTCATGATTCCAATATTTTAATAGATTATCTTTATTGTTTATAATAAAATTGTTTATTTTTGATATGGATTTAATAGATACATCATCTACGGTAATCTCTAATGTTAATATATCTATATCGGTATATTCTACATCTCTTGTAATTGGACAATTACCGTAAATACGAATAATTGGTTCGGAATTATCAAAATAAGGATTATTAAAAACTATAATTTTGTCATCAATATCTATACCATCTAAATTAGATAGAGATGTTTGAAAAAACAATAAATCATCAAATTCTTCTGCAGTTAAATCTTTTAATAATTTCATTTTGTTTCCTTTTTATTTTATATAAGATATTATAATATACTTTACCTTAAAGATTAATTAATTCTAAAATTCCAGGCATAAAAAATGCTAGATACAATTAAGTACCTAGCAGTTATAAACTATTTTTGAATCATCGTGAAAATATGCTTTTGGACAATCTTGTGCTTTCGGAAAATATTTAGCTTGTATTGCTTGTGAATCTTGAGGTTGAATAGATTTAATCAATTCTTTAAATTCTTCTGGAGATATCGTGTCGCCGCTTTTAGCTCCATCATGTATCTTTTGATATTTTAGCTTTTCAACTTGGGATTTATCTTTCAAATTTTCTGGATCTATCCCATGAAAGAACACTAAATTTAAATGAGCTCTTATCATTTTTACTTGTTCTGGAGTTAATGTTATTTCTTCGTTTTGAACTTCAGAGATTTCGAAGAACCCTTGTAAAAATAGCAAAAATTAACTGGCGTCATATTAATTTCTCCTTTACTTCTTTTGTAATGGCTAGAATTAATTCATTTTGAAGTTCTTCTAATTTACCTCGTTCTTTATAATTTTGAACAAGAGAATCTCTTACTCTAATTGTACTGATAAAAGACCATTCTTTAGTATCAGTATGTTGAACTTTAGTTACTGTTGCACGATATTCTTGTTCTGAACAAATATATTGCAGCAGTTCTTTTAATTTTTCTTGTCCAAATTGCGCTCCAGCAGAAGTTTCCCACCAACCATCGGGCGATTCTATTTCATCTTGTTCTATGCCTCTCAATATTTCTTTAATCGTTTCAATATTTATCATTTAGTTCCTTTCAAATTTTTCCATCTAATTAATATAGAAAAGATTTTTTGTGTTTTTCTTTTCTCGAGTATTGAGTTTTATCTTTAACTGTTCTTGTTCCAAGATTCAACTCTCCTTGAGCACATTTAATGATATTAATGTCTCTATTCGGAGAAGATTTTTTATTTTTAGCTTTTTTACACATTTAACGACCTTTTATATTTTATATTTTATATTTTATATACGATATTATATAATAAAATACCTTAAAATTTATTTAAGAATATCATTCGTAAGATTCTTTTTTGAGTTTGCCTTGATATATTTTATTATATTTGAATCGCAGTTCATAAATATAATATTTATCTTCCCAAGAAATTTTATCAATATCTTTATCCAAATAATTATCAATTATTTTAGTTACTTTCAAGCCGTATTCTTTTAACATCTTCTTGAATTCTCTGGAATATTCGAAAGATCTATACTCGTATGTAAAATCCAAACCTTGCCCTGTATAATATGTGATTTTATTTGGCTTCATCTACATTCCATTCATTAATATATAGACATCATCTAGAGACAATCTTGGATACTTTAAACTGAATACTCTTAAAGAATCATCTCCAATACGTTCATGCGCAAATCTCGATTCACCCGGAGAATAATATAGTTTTTGAACTATATTTTCATCAATAAGTTTATTCAAAGTATTGGTAACCGTCGCGATATCGTAATCATTATCGATACAAAACGAGAATATCTGATTCTCGCCGAATAATAACGAATCTCCAATTTCTTGGATTAATAGTTCTTCTACCATGCAGTATCCCTAATATATTTTATTTCCAGTTCTACGATATATTCGGTATTAAGAGATTTTAAAATATCTCTTACCCTCATTAAACATTTACCTAATAGATTTAATCCTCTCCACTTAGATTTATCTGAGCATCTTTCGTCATCTTCGCTTAAGCCGATGCCCCAAATTCTATCAACCGGAGAAGCTTCTACTAATTCTTTATCGATACTAGACATCAATTCTTTTAAAATTTTATCGTTTTGAGTAAATTTATAATAATTTCCTAAAATAACAACTTCTTCTCTAGACGACGCCCATACTTCTTCGACATAATTAGAAACTTGTCTACCGTATTCTTTTAAAATTCTAGGATTTTTCTCGTTAATGATTTTTTCCATTATTTCGATATCATTGAATAATTTAGCTTTATGATACATCATAAATTGTTCTGTATTATAAAATTTTAATCCATTTTTATCTTTAAATTCTGATTGGAACCACTGAGAGTAACAGCTTTTCCAAAATAGAATCATACCATTATTGATAGTATATCGTCTCATATTTTTCCTTTAAATGAATAATTCTGGATTAGTATTTTTAAACTTCTCCAGTTCTCGTTTTTCTCTATCTAGAGATTTTTGCGCGTTTTCATTTGGTGATTTTTCAAGAGACCTCTCTAGAATCTTTATATTTGCTCGGATTATTTTTATCTTATCTTCAAGAAGATTCATATTTCAAAACAATCAACCACATAAAGAGTTTCGCCCGGATATCCCATCGGATTGCATAAAAATCTCGTATCTTTATGAATAAAATCATATTTATCGTGGGTATGTCCGAATAACCAAATCTTAGGCGATATTCTTTCAATATCTTTCTCTCCATCGAACATATAAAATGTTGTTCCTCTTTCTTGGGCGTATTTCAATTTTAATCCATGCGGGATAGTAGGAACATAATGTGAAATCATTACATCTATGTCGTCAAAATCATTAAATCTTTGCAGTTTTTGATATTCTTTTTCAAAGAATTCAAGAGCATTAAAAGAAGTTTTAAAATACACACCACCATAAGCTAGAGGGATTTTCATTGGTTCAAATCCATCCATGATATATTTAGAATCATTCATATAATTGTCAAAGAAATTAAGAACTTCATTATCTGTTGCTAATCTCTTTTCTAAATAATTATAATACGATTTATCCCAAGACATCGCTAATCCACCAAATTTTTTACCTTCAATTTCAATAATATCTCCATCTAAATAATAAATATTATTCTCTGAGCAAAATGTTTTCATTTCATCTATTCTATTTTGACTTTGAAATTTATATTTTTGCGCTTGTGATTTGCTAGTAAGATATCTATCGTGATTACCGGGAACTATAATTATATATTCGAATAATTCTTTTAATCTAAGAAGAAATGATTTAGCTACTGTATTAGAATTGCTTAAGTCTCCGGGAATAATAAAAATATTTCTTTCATCCTCTTGAATATTTGAGATACATGATAATCTGAAGAATTCGTCAATTTGTCTATTCATTTTAGATTCTCCATAAGTATCTCTACAATAATGATCTATGTGCAAATCAGACATATAATAAACTTTCATTACTTTCTCTTGTAATTTTTATAAAAATATAACAACAACGTAATAGTTTCTAAACTTAACGATTCTGATTTTAAAATAGTTTTAATTTCATCGATATCTTGTTGAATAATTTTTTGCTCATCTAAAGAAAAATCGCTTAGCATGATATCAAGTTTAACTCTTTCAAGCATTCTATCTGTTTCTAGCATTTTATTTCCTGTCTAATTTGTTGAAGTTTAGAGATAGCTGAATCTAATCTATTTTGAACTTCCATCTTTTCCATGAAATCTAAATCTTTGTGAGATTTACCATTCATCTTGTCTAGAGCGCAAATTAAATAATAAAGAGCATCGCCATCTGGTTTATCAGAAGGATTAGAAGGATCGAAATTGATTGTTATTGTTAAATTGTTTAATTCTATTTCTTTATTATAAGATCTATCGAAAATTATTTTATTTATTTTCATTTTGTTCCTTTTATTAGATTTCAACGAAGAAATCTTGAGATTCAAGAAGATACTGAAAATCTTCTACAACAGAGATTGCTTCGATTAATTTTTGTTTAGCCTCGTTTTCAACTAGAATCGCATCTAAATCGATATATCCATTATTAAGAGCATACCAGAAATAGTCAGAATACGAAACTTCTTCAACATCATCTTTGAATTCTAATTCGCATTCTTGTTCTTCTTGAATTTGAGCTAGATCGCCAACTTTATCCAGGATATCTGCGATATTTTCAGATAAGCAAGTTCCTCCATTATAAAAACATAAATCGTATCTAATTTTATTACCTTCGATTCTGTAATCAAATACGTCATAAGAATTGTCTAATTCTTTATCTTCAATTTTATAGATTTCTCCATTATGAATTTGATATTCTCTAATCTCATCTGCGAAATATTCTTCAAAATCATCATAATATTTTGGTAATTCTATTATACCAATTGATTTAGCAAATTCTTCCAAAGTTCCTTCGAATTTTACTTTCTCAATAGTTCCTGAATGTCTTTCGTAATCGCTCATTTTTCTTCCTTTTTATTTGATTCTATAATTTCAAGAGCTTCTGCTCGAGAGATTTCTCTCCAAACATCCGAATTATCGTGGCCATTATCGTATCTATAAATCTCAGGAGATCCTTTAGTTAATTCTCCAGTATCCTCTGTGAGAGTAACAGCGTGATTCGGAGTATAGAATATCTCTATATTCAAAGAACCAGTATGCTTAAAAATCTTAGGATATCCAAGAGGAACTTCCTTTTGTTGATGTTTAACAATTCTAATAATGTCTTCTAAATTCCAAGTTTCGTTATGTAGATGTAATTTATCACCAGCAAGTCTAAATTGCTTTTTCTTATAGAGTCTAAAAACTCTATGCCCAATCGTGCAATTTTTATATGGTACTGCTGTATCTACGATAAAGAAATCGCCAAGTCTGGTTCTATGAAATAAGATAGCTTCGTTCTTTTCTTTTGGAACTATCTCTGTTTCTTTTATATCTTTGAATCCTATTAATTCTTTCATTTGTTTTTGCCTTTCTTTAGTATCAATTTATTATCTAGTTCATCTTCTGTTAATTCAGAATTCCAATATCCGATTAATTCTGTTTTATATTTAATGATGAAATCAAAAATCTTTTGAAGTTCTTTGGCATTAACAAAACATTTACCTGCTACTACTTTAGGATTATCTTCGATAGTAACGGAGAAATTTGGACCCTTACTAACTTCATATACTTTAATTCTAGGACCGTGAGAAGCCATCTTCGTGGATACCCATATAATTTCCTTTAATCCGGTTTCTCGCGGCTGGTATGTCGGAGCCATCTCGTTCAATTCTTGCTCTCTTAGCCATTCTCTAAATGTTTGATTTGACATTAATTCCCCTTATATTATTTTTTAGTTCAATCGAACTACATTTCCAATTCCAGTATTTCATTAAAATCTTTTTATTGATTTTTACGAACTCGAAAATGGCATTCAATTCTTCTCCAAATAAATTTAGATCGTTTGATAATAAATACGGATTGGGACTCAATTTAATAATTGAATAATCTGAATACGTTTTATAATTTAAATAATCTATATTATTTGTATTGGATTTAAATACTAAAATATGAGGAACATTTTTATTAAAATATGGATTAGCTATTGAAGATATTTTATATCTCAATCCAGATTTATCCATATTAATTTCTGTTACGAAGTACATAAAATCTTCAAATTCTTCTCGAGATAACATATTTATCGATTTAAACTCTTTCATATTATTCCTTTTTTATTTTAATATAGATATTATATAATAAAGAATATTAATTTAAAATTAATAATACGTTAGATTCTTTGGATGGATTATATTTATCACAATACTCTATATTCGATCTAAAGTCCAATCAATTTTAAATTGTTCTAATTCCATTAAAATATCATTCGTAAATTTTTCAGCGTATTCTTCGATTATAAATATATCTCTACCGTGATAATGTCTTTGGTACGCGATTGTCATTCGTGTTTCTTTCTCTTAAATATTTTATACTTATCTAATTCGTCAAACATAACTTCTAAACTATCAGCAGTACCATTGAAATATTTCTGGATTATAATAATTTGAAATATTATTAAATATATTCCATAAAAAGGAATCAAATAATGTAAAATACCTAGATAATTAGTTTCAATCTGTTCTGCGTTTATAGCTACTTTTCTCATTTCAATGAAATCTAACTGAGATACGAGATAAATTCCTATCCCAAAATCCAATACTAACGTACCGATATTCGCAATAATTCCTATCGCGATATAATTTATAATAAAATCCATATTATTCCTTATTCCTTCCATTCTTTTATTTGTTCTCTTAATTCATCTCTAGAGTCTTTTCTATCGGTATAAAAATACATCCAAGCATTTAATACCTGCGCATCTCGTACAATTGATATTTCTTTACGATAGAATAAATCTGGAGTTCCTTCTAGTCTATCTAGCGATTTGAAATCATTTATTAAATATAGTTCTCCGTGTATTGTGATATTAGATATATATTCAATCACAGCTGGGTAATCGTAAGAGTGTCTTCGCATCAGATATTTTTCACAAGTTTCTGCATCGCCAACGAATATTGAGTCTCTTAAATAATGATTATTTCTATAACCTCTTTTAAGAGTACCATATACGAATACTAAATGTTTATTCGAATTATCCATAAATCGATATCCTTTCAAGCGTTATTTTCGTAGAATTCTTAGATTCGTATAATTTCAACATTAATCTCCGAGTTTCTTCGAGTTCTCGTTCTAATCGAGATATTTTAAGATCTCTTAACTCGATTTCTCTTTGTTTTTCTTGATTTATTTTAACTAATTCAAGCTGTCTTTTCAATGAATCTCGGTAAACTGAATTTAAAATCATTTATATTCCTAAATTTATTTTATAAGATATTATATAATAAAGAACCTTATATTTAAATTAATTTCAATCACTCCGATCTATTTATGTCTTCCTTCTTGAATCGTTTCGATAATTATATCATAAATCTTTTCGTTGTTTCTAATGATATCTGCTTTGATTTTCGGTACGATATTTTCAAGTTCATGAATTCCTTTGTTATCCACCATATCTACTTGAACTATTACAATTGCTTTATTATTTCCAAGATACATTGATCTAATAGAAAGAACATTGTCCACAATTTGATATTCTTCAAGCTGTTCTTTAATATCTTGATGTTCCGATGGAGTCATAGATTCTCCAATTATAAGTTTATAAATTTCTCTCGTAAGAGTGAATGCAACGAAAGTCAATAATAATCCAATTAAGAATGATGCGATACCGTCAAAAACTGTATTCACAAATATGGTTAATACGGTTCCAATAAAAGCGATTAATAATCCAACAAGAGCAGCGCTATCTTCTAATAAAATAACAATAACACTTGAGTTTGTGGTTTCTTTAAAGTATTCAAATACATTACTTCCGTCTGCTTCAGCTTGAAATTCTTTATATGCAATAGAAAGAGCTTTACCCTCTATCACAGCAGCCACAAAAAGAATTCCTACAACAACCCAAGCGTATTCTAGCGTTTCTGGATGAAGAATCTTATGATAACCTTCGTACATCGCATACGTTCCTCCTAAGAAGAATAAAATTACTCCAACCATAAGAGACCAGAAAAATTGCGATTTTCCATAACCGAAATTATGCATATCATCAGGCTTCTTTTGTGATTGTTTAATCCCAATTAACAATAGTACTTGATTTAGCGAATCTGCGGTACTATGAATACCTTCGGCAAGCATTGCTTTAGAATTTGTTAAAATCGCTGCTACTATTTTTATAGTTGCGACAACTAAGTTTGCTAACAGAGCTGCTTTTACAGCTTTTGTTCCACTATGTGACATTCATTTCCTTTTCTTTATTAGTTTCTTTTTGAGCAACTCTTCAATTATTTCTTCAACAGCTATACAAACGTGACATTCTTGAACATTTTTATCGATAGTATACTCGTGAGATAACTTTTCCATAATCTCGCCAAAAGTTATAGTATATTCGTTCGTACACTTTTCGATTGTTTCGCTTAAATTCATTATTTTATTTTTATCGGTTGTTTTTAATACTATAATTTCTTTATTATATTCTTTGATTAAATCTACCAATTCACCAATTACATTAGGACTTTGATAACATTTATCAATGTCTCTAGACATCTTATCGTTTTGATCTTTAGTTATACTCATTTTTAATACCGTTCAACGATAATTTTATCAATCCAAGAAACATCTTGTTTAATTTCTTCCAAGAAATTTCTGAAGTTTTCAGATCTATCGTAATATTCTTTAATTAAACTTCTATTAGTTGTTTGCCAACCCATTTCATCTTCGTTATAAGAACCGCCCCAAATAATATCGTAAGTATCGAATATTTCTCTGCACGCTTGATAATCTAAATCTCTATCTTTAGAATCTATTTCAATTACATTCAATTGTCTCATTTCTTTTCCTTTTTATTGTATAAAGAATTATATAATAAGTTTCCTTAATATCATATTTTAATCAATCCCAAAATCTTATAATATTTTTACCTAATACTTTCCACGTTTTGTTAAGTAATTCTTCCGTTAAAATGATATATTCTGATTTAGATATTTTCTTTGTAAAATATAATTCTTGTAGATTTTCGAGATTAGTTTGATATTCCTGAATTCTATTTAAAATGATTTGCATTCTTAACTTAGTAAATTCAGAACCAACATAATGAGCTTTATCCCAATTTTTAATTGTATCTTTTAGCTTGAATTCAAGTAATTTGAATATATAAGAATAATCGTACCATCTATCGTTCCAGATAATAGATTTATAAGTCCATAAATTTTTTATTCCATTCTTTATATTATATAAGACATCAAAAATAAATAAATTATAATACCAATATTTAATATCTTCTAAACTCATTATAATTCCTTAGGAGCTAATAATCTAAAAAGAGTTGCATTACTATTTTGAAGAGGGGTATACTCAGCTTTAAATTCTTTCCATCTAAAACCTTGACTATACTCGTATTGTAATTGCTTCCAAAGATTTGAACAACTAATTTTCTCGCCATCAATAAGAATATTTCTAAAATCAATTTTACCATCTCGAGCAATATCAATTCCAAGAGAAAGAATTCTAATACTATGAAATAAAGATTTCAATCCAAGATAATCGTCTTCTTCTGGAATATCCAATTTCTTTCTAGCTTTAGACCAGGAGTTTGAACAAACCGCTGAAACTTTTCTTCTAAGAGTATCTAAATTTAAAGAGAAATTGAATAATTTCCGAGTATCTTCGTTCATTTGATACCAAGTTTCAAGAGCCATTATATCGTGTTCATCAAGCAATTCTTGAAACGATCTTATGCTAATTATGTGTAAATCGATATCGGTCGGATAATCTGCTAATTCTGGATAATCTTTAGATTGATATATTGTATATAAATCTTCTTGCGAATCACAAATCGCAATTATATCGATATCAGATTTCTCAGTTCTTGTACCGTAAACGGTTGAACCGTAATGTTGTACGTCTACAATTTTATAATCTAAATTTAATTCATTTAATATATCGAACGTATAGAAGTATTGTGGAGCCATCTTTAAACCTTTATTTATAAATTAAAGTTCCAATATTACCTTGTAGAATAATATTGTCTTTAGCAATTTGATAATCTAAATCTCCTGATCTTGTTTGAAAAAGAACTAGGAACCAACCATTAACAGTTACATCAATAACATAATATTTAACGTATTCCATATATTCTTTATCACCATCTTTGAAATCAGATTTAAGATTTACTCTTTTAGAATAAGTGTCGTCGTACATAAACATATATGCGTCGCAACAATCTACGTAACCAGCCCAAGAACCGTCTTCTTTGAAAATACCGCAACCTCCGAATTTTTTATCCCCACATTCACCTAATCCTCTTAGATAAAATACTCCTTTATGAATAATATCTAAATCTAACATAGATTTAACTAAATCAAATTTAAAATTTTTATCTTTTTTATAATTATATTTCTCGTATTCTCTTATTTTATTAACAACTTCGCTTTGAAGTTTTCTTATATCTCTTTTATCTTGCAAGTTTTCGTTAAATCCAAATCTTTCTCGAATTGTTTTTAAGTGTCTTTCTTTTTTCATTTTAGTATCCCCAACTTCTGTAACATTTTTCATATTTATTTTTCATTTTTCTAGCAGTTTGAAAAGAACTAAATTTAATGGTGTCTCCATTTAATATTTTATAGAATGGTTCTCCGATTAAATTATCTTCATCAATTTGAACGTTTTCAGAACACCACGAAGTTGTTTCAACCGATTTATGCCCGATTTCTTGAACAAGTACTTTTGAACCTCTTTTCTCGACGATTTTGTAAAAATCTAAATTAGTCTGTTCAAATCCCAAAGAACATCTGAAAACATCGCCAACTTGAACTTGTTCTTTTAATTGTTGTTTTTGTATCTTTTGTTCTTCTTTATATTTTACTTTATAATCTAGATTAGCCTTAATCGTATCATATTTCTCTTGAGCAAAAGATTGCATCTTGTCAAAATCGGTATATCTATATGTCCAGATAAGTTTAAATCCAATTCTACTTCTTGGCGCCAATTTATTTAGACTAAATACTTTATTTCCTTCACTGATATTTAAAGTATAACCGAGATCCTCAAAACTTTTAATTATATCTTGTATATTTTGCATTTGTTACCTTTTTATTTTATATAAAGAATTATATAATACTATTCCTTAAAACTGAATTAATTATTTTCCAAAACAAGCAAATCTTGTAATTTCTTTTGTTTGTAATTTCAATTTGCTTAGATCTAGTTTTTCTCCAGGAATTGGTTTAATTATATAACGTAATTCTTTCTCATTATCATAAGACCATCTAGAATTTTCCCAGTACTCGTAAGTTTTCGTAATATTTCTATACTCGATAGCATCTTCTTTAGAAGCAAATACTCTTGAAAGGTTATATCCGCCGCCAACAATATTATCATCTGCAAGAGATATAAAATCATTTGGAACGGAGAATTCATCATCTTCGCCTTCGGAAAAGGTTGTCTCGCAATCTATAACTAGATGATTTGTTCCTCCTACACTAATATACGGGTCTGAAATAATCTCAAACTTCTGAAAAGCATTATAACAAATAAATCCAATTTGTAAATCTTTGTATTTCACAGCTCGCGAACATAATTCTAGAAATCTTTTATATTTCTTAGCGTTCATTGTTTCCGTATTTTTACCAACTTTGTAAATTTTACCGCCGATATATTTTAATTTCATTTTTAAGCCTTTTTATTTTATATTCTTTATTATAATATAAAGAACCTTAAATATTAATTAAATTATTAATCTAACTTATCTTTTAGCGTTAATATAACCGAATCAAGTACTTCTTCATCTTTTGATAAAATAAAGATTCGCTCGCCGCATCTATCGGCAGTATATGCATATTTGTAACTTACAGAAAACTCTCTACTTAATATAGTTAATAATCTTTGATAATGTCTTAATCTTCCTTTTTCTGTTAAATCGCCCATAAATCCGAATACATCTGGTTTTTTATGTTCTAAATATAATTTAACTTGTTCTTTCATTGTTAAAGAAACAGTAAGAGGGTCTTTTGATTCGGCGTATTTAATTACTCTAATATTATTTTTCATTCTAAAAAATTTTATACCTGCAACTTTTTGATTATTTTCAATAAATTCATCAAATCCAGATTTCCATTTTACTTCTGATGGGGTCTTTTTAGTCATTTCGTCTATTCTAGAATTCTCTAACCAATCCATGAATGCTCCCATAATTTCTCCTTCTTATTTTATAATATATTTTAATATAATCTACATTAAAAGTTAATTAAACTACTTAGTAAATCCCATACCCTTTAACGCAAGATTATACAATTTTCTTTTTCTTTTAAGTTCCGCTAATTCTTCTTTTGTTTTAGGCTTCTTTTCAACTTCTTTCTTGGTCGGGGCTCGCAACTCTTCGGCCATAACATTCATTTCTTCGTTATTTAGTATAATGTCTTCTAGAATATTCTCTTC
>JACCDZ010772668.1_pt1 | contig 17325 bp, 19 predicted proteins | sample 7449551 | NCBI WGS metagenome assembly JACCDZ01 (sample SAMN15323452, study PRJNA562643) | freshwater metagenome | isolation source: river surface water | place: USA:Blue River Watershed | collected 2017-08-18 | reverse complement strand
CGGAAAAAAGCGTTGGAATCCTCGGCGGTGGAAAAGCCCGCGTACTGGCGAATGGTCCAGGGGCGCACTGCATACATGGTGGCCTGCGGGCCACGCAGGTAGGGCTCAAAGCCCGGCAGCGTGTCGGTGTAGGGCAAGTTGGCCGTGTCAGCGGCGGTATACAGGGGCTTGACGGTAATGCCGTCGGGCGTGACCCAGTTCAGCGCATCCACGTTGCCTCCGGGGGCCGACTTGGCGGCCGCCTTGTTCCAGGCTTCCAGGGTGGCGGAGTTGAATTCTTGGGCTGAGTCAGTCATGGCACTACCTGCTTAGATAAAGAAAATCCCGTTGGTTCGGCGCGCCGTGGGGCCGCCGATTTCCGCCGGAATCGTGGCGCGAAGTTTACATTATTTATAATTATTCATTCAAAATATAGATTGAAGCTTACAATTGCGCGCCATGTCTGCCCTGTTGTCCGAGCCCCGCCCCGCCGTTTCGCTCTCACCGCGCGCTTTGTATGAAGAAGTTGCCGAGCTGTTGCGCCAGCGCATTTTTAAGCGCGAACTGGAGCCCGGTAGCTGGATCGACGAGCTGAAAATCGCGCAGGAACTGGGGATCAGCCGCACGCCCTTGCGCGAGGCCCTGAAGGTGCTGGCAGCCGAAGGGCTGGTGACCATGAAAGTGCGCCGCGGCGCCTACGTGACCGAGGTATCCAGGGATGATCTGGCCGACGTGTACCACCTGCTCAGTCTGCTCGAATGCGATGCCGCAGCCGTGGTGGCCGAGAAAGCTACACCGCTGGAGATGACCGAACTGGAGCAACTGCACGCGCAGCTAGAAGCTTCCGGTCAGGACGAACAGCATACAGACGATTTTTTTTCCGTGAATGAGCGCATCCACATGCGTTTGCTGGAAATCGCCAACAACCGCTGGCGCAACCAGATCGTGGCCGACCTGCGCAAGGTCATGAAGCTCAACCGCCACAACTCGCTGCTCAAGACCGGGCGTATCGGCGAATCATTGGCGGAGCACCGTGCGCTGATGGCTGCGCTGAAAGTCCGCAACCCGCTACTGGCCCAGCAGCGCATGCGCGAACACTTTGCCAACGGGCTCGAAGCGGCAAACTGATTGCTCGCTTTTTTATAGCTGTTCGCGCTTATTCCACGGGGGTTAGCGCCGAGAAACGAGCCAAACTCCGGGCAAAATGAGCGCTGCACCGCCCAGATGGTGCCAGCCCAATGACTCTCCCAGCACAAAGTAGGCCGCTATCGCGGCATACAGGGGGCCAAGGTATAGCGTGACGGCCACGCGGCTGGCACCGAGAATCTTCTGCGTCCAACCGTAAATCCAGTACGCGCCCACACCAGGCACCAGCGCCGCCAGTGCCATGATGGCCAGCGCCTCTCCCCTTACTGGTATATGCGCCGCTGAGGTTTGTTCCCACAGCGCACCGGGCAACAGCGTTAGCACTCCACCCCAGCTGATTGCCGCCAATCGGGCGGTATCGCCAAGCCTGCTGGGCCACAGCTTTTGCAACAGCGCGTAGGCTGCCCACGCTACCATGGCGGCCACAATCCACCAGTCACCCGCCACCCAGCGTACTTCAGCCAACGCCGTCCAGCGCCCCTGCACCACCACATGCACCACCCCGGCCAGCGCCAACACCACGCCCAGCATTTGTTGCCAGCGCAGCGTCTCACCCAGCCACAACACCGCACCAAGGCCAATGAGCACAGGCGATGCCGAATAAATGAGGGAAATATTCATCGCATCGGTGGTCTGGGCGCCCAAATACACCCAGGCACCACACACCATCATGCCGCAAAAGCCCAACACCAGAAATTGCCACCAGTGCGCAGCCACTTCGGCACGTTGGTGCCACAAGTCCCTGCGGGAAAGCACTGCCAGCACCAGTGCCGCAATGAACCAGCGCCCGAAAGCCAGCGTGTAAGGCTCCACCAGACCCGGTGCCTTGCGGGCAATGATGAGATTAACCGTCCACAATACCGGAACTGCCCACAATGCCAACAGGGCCAGACGCTGGCGCGCCGCATCAGCCATGTCCGAGCCGGTCACGCTGCGTCCCGGATGGACTCGTTGGCCAGTGCCATCACTTCTCGGGCGGGCCGGTCTTTGAGGCGGTGGTCGCTCCATACCTGGCGCCAGCGGCGTGCACCGGGCTGGCCATGGCGCAACCCAAGCATGTGGCGCGCGATGCCGTACCACGCTGTGCCATGTTGTGCCATTTCACGCTCCATGTATTCCACCATGGCAAATTCAATGCCAGCCCTCGTCGTTCCTGCGGGAGGCGCTCCCAAAAATGTAGCATCCCATTCGGCCAGCCAGAACGGGTTGTGGTAAGCCTCGCGCCCGACCATAACGCTGTCTACGTGCTGCAGGTGGGTGTGCACCTGCTCCGTGGTGGCAATGCCGCCATTGATCGCAATTGTCAGGTGCGGAAAGTCTCTCTTGAGCTGGTAGACAAGGTCGTAGCGCAGCGGTGGAATTTCGCGATTCTCCTTGGGCGAAAGGCCCTTGAGCCAGGCGTTGCGCGCATGGGCAATGAAAACGGTGCAACCGGCGTCGGCCACCGTTCCCACAAAGTCGCGCACAAAGTCGTAACTCTCCACCTTATCGATACCAATGCGGTGCTTGACCGTCACGGGAATATCCACCGCATCCACCATGGCCTTGACGCAGTCCGCCACCAGCGTGGCCTCGTTCATGAGGCAAGCGCCAAAAGCCCCGCGCTGCACGCGTTCACTCGGACAGCCGCAGTTGATATTGATTTCGTCATAACCCCATTCCCGCCCGAGCTTGGCGCAACGGGCCAGGTCATCTGGCTCGCTACCGCCCAATTGGAGTGCCACGGGGTGCTCTTCTTCGCTAAAGCGCAAGTGCCGCGGCACATCGCCATACAGCAAGGCCCCCGTAGTTACCATTTCGGTATACAGCAGCGTTTTTTTGGAGAGCAAACGGTGCAGGTAGCGGCAATGGCGGTCGGTCCAATCCATCATGGGCGCCACACTCATGCGGGCGTAGCCAGTGTCAGGCGCCTCCGCCCTGGGGTATTCAATCGTCATGGAGCGGGATTATCCCCGCTCAAATCTGCGGCTAAGCCGTCGCGCACCAAGGGGCCGTGTTGTGCACCAGCCCCATGTAGAGCCCCCAGGCCGAACTTCCCGCCAAGGCCAACCCCGCCAGGCGCACACCCCACGCACCACTGGCTGCATTTCGGCCCATGGCATTGAGCTTGAGAATGAGCCAGGGCCCGGCCAGAAGGCTCACGCTGGTACCCAGCGCAAACAGGGCCATGACCGCCGAGCCGTCAGCCACTCCACCTGCCATGGCCGCAACCAATAGTGCCGAGTACAAGAGGCCGCAAGGCAAAAGTGCCCAGCTAACCCCTAGCATCAGCGGCGCGCCCTTGCCCCACTTTTGTGTGAACTGCCGCACGCGGCGCCACACCCGGCGTCCCCAGTCTTCCAACCATACGGGCTGGCGTCCATGGAACAACAGCACCAAGCCCAGCAATATGGCTGCCGCATGGAAAAGGGACCACACTGGCCGCAACGCTGCCGACTGGATTGTCAGCCAACCCAGACCTTGCATGGATGCTGCCGCCAAGGCACCTAAAAGGGAATACCCCACGATACGCCCCAGCTGAAAAGTCCAGAGCGCGAGGTTCTTGTGGGGACCGGCAGCCTGTCCGATACCGGCACAGGCTGCACCACACATGGCGATGCAGTGGGGTCCGCCGGCCAAGCCCATGAGCAAAGCGGTAGTTGCGAGCGTGGTTTGCATCGGCAGGATGCTAATGCCAAACATGCCACCCGCTGGTGGCATGTTCAGTGGCAATTAGATGATTTTGGAGAACTTTGCGCGGGTGCGGTCCGATTGCAAGTATTTGTCAAACACCATTGCCACCCCGCGCACGAAGAACCACCCCTGTGCGGTCACCTGGATACCGTGCGCATCCACCACCACCAGGCCTTGCTCAGCCAGTGCAGCCATATCGGCCAGTTCTTTGGAGAAATAGGTCTTGAAGTCGATCAGATGTGCCAGTTCGATAGATTCGAACAACAAGCTGCCTTGGCACATGAGCGCCATGATGGCGGCGCGCCGTACCACGTCATCGCGTGAAAGTGCCAAGCCGCGCACGATGGGAAAACGCCCATGGTTGAGCGCGTCGTAGTACTCGTCGAGCGTCTTGGCGTTCTGACTGTAAGTGGCACCAATACGCCCAATGCTGGACACTCCCAGGGCAATGAGGTCGCAGTCAGGCTGGGTACTGTAGCCCTGGAAGTTGCGGTGCAGACGGCCCTGGCGCTTGGCTACCGCCAGCGCGTCGTCCGGCAGGGCAAAGTGGTCCATGCCCACGTACACATAACCGGCCGATATAAATGCCGCCAAGGAGCGCGACAACATGGAAATTTTGGAAGCTCCGCTGGGTAGTTCCACCACATTGATGCGACGTTGCGGCTTGAAGCGCTCGGGCAAGTGGGCATAGGCGTAGAGTGCAATGCGGTCAGGGCGAAGCTGGTTCACCTGGGCCAGCGTGCGTTCAAACGACTCCGGGGTCTGCTGCGGCAGCCCGTAAATCAAGTCGACATTGACCGACGCAAAGCCCTTGGCACGGGCTGCAGCGACCAGCGCAAACACCTGCTCGGCAGGCTGCACTCGGTGCACCGCCTTCTGCACCGCGGGGTCAAAGTCCTGCACGCCAAAGCTGAGTCGGTTGAAACCGAGTTCGGCCAAGGTGTCCAAACGCTGTGGATCGATCGTGCGCGGGTCCACCTCGATTGAATATTCGCCACCCTCGACGAACTGGAAATTGCGGCGCAGCATGGCCATCAGGGTGTGCAGCTCTTCATCACTCAAAAAAGTAGGCGAGCCACCACCAAAATGCAATTGACTTATTTTTTGGCCGCGACCAATGCGATCCACATGCAGTTCGACTTCGCGCTCAAGGTAACGCAGGTACTCTGTCGCGCGGTCGTGGTGCTTGGTGATGATTTTGTTGCAGGCGCAGTAGTAGCACAGCGACTCACAAAACGGAATGTGGATGTAGAGTGACAGCGGCAACGTCATGGCAGCCGGGCCACTGCGGCGCTGTGTAAGGGCCTGCGCATAGTCTTCGGCCGTAAAGGCCTCTACAAAACGGTCAGCCGTGGGATACGAGGTATAGCGTGGACCCGATATATCGTAGCGACGCAGCAATTCATCAGACACCGGGGCGGCAATTTCTGCACTCATGGGAACTCCAATTCAACGGGGGTAAATGTGCCTTGCCGCCAGGGGTTTTGACTTGATGTACATCAATCTACGTTTCTAATGGTGGACAATCGGAAGTGAAATTCTGAAAAAGCATGACACCCCACACCATCAAAGTCGCCTGCTCCAACTGCAACCTGCGCGAGTTGTGCATGCCCATGGGCTTGAGCGAGTCCGACCTAGAACGCATTGACGGCCTGGTAGCCAACCGCCGCAAGGTGGCCCGTGGAGAGACCTTGTTTCAAACAGGTGAACCCTTCGGCAACCTCTACGCCATACGCACTGGTTTTTTTAAAACCTGCGTCGGCAATGAGGATGGTCGAGACCAGGTCACTGGCTTTCAAATGGCAGGTGAAATCATCGGCCTGGACGGTATCGTCAACGACCGCCACACTTGTGACGCCATCGCACTGGAAGACGCCGAAGTGTGTGTCATGCCCTTCAGCCGCATCGAGGACTTGTCACGCGAAGTGACCTCATTGCAGCGTCATGTGCACAAGATCATGAGCCGGGAGATCGTGCGCGAAAACGGTGTGTTGATGTTGCTGGGCAGTATGCGTGCAGAAGAGCGCCTTGCAACCTTCCTGTTGAACCTGGTGCAGCGACTCCATGCCAGGGGTTTTAGTCAGTCGGAACTGGTGCTGCGCATGACCCGTGAAGAGATCGGCAGCTATCTCGGCCTCAAGCTGGAAACCGTGAGCCGGACATTTTCCAAGTTCTCAGAAGACGGCATCGTCGAGGTCAAACAGCGCCACGTGCGCATCCTCAATACACAGTCCCTGCACGATATCGTCAACCCCCGCGACGCAAATGACTAAACCGGGGGGGGGCGCTGTGCTCCCCGTGTGTTACTTGCTTGAGGACGTAACGCCGGCAGAGGCCTGATTGCGGCCTTGCAACGCGGGCACCATGGCATCCTCAGCCGGTGTGACCCCTTTTTTGGCAGCCTCTGCCACTTTTGCGGGAACTGCGAGAACCGGGTCCGCCCCGCGGGCGGCAATTACAAATGTGATGCAACTGGCAACAATGACTACCAGTGGCCCGCCCAGAATCATCCACACGTAACCGTTCTTCCACCAAATGTTTGATCCGCTGTTCGATACAGTACCGGGAGTCGTCGCAGCCATTGAATGTCCTAAATTTTCAGAAAAAAGGGCAAAGTCACAACCCTCACGGCTGCGTACTTTGCCCAATTGTAGGAAGTTTGGCAGGGAACGGTGTTTTAGGTCATTCCCCACAGAATGCAGCTACACAGATGCACAAATGCCACACAGATATCAGTTGGACTTGCCCCAAACATAGGCCGTCAGAACGTGAATCTGGTCCTTGGTGAAGCGGCTGCCCTGTGCTGGCATAACGTTGTTCTTGCCTTCGTTGATCATACGGGTAACAGCAGTTTCACCGGCACCGTGCAACCAGATGCCATCGGTCAAATTCGGCGCACCCAGAGCTTGCATACCCTTGCCATCCGGTCCGTGACAGGCGGCACACGCAGCAAACTTTTCTTTGCCCAAGTTGGCCTTCACAGAGTCATGGCCCGAACCAGAAAGACTCAAAACATAGTTGGCAAGGTTTTTAACGTCATCTGCAGTGCCCACGGCAGCTGCCATCGGTGGCATTACGCCATTGCGGCCATTAGTCAGCGTTTCAACAATATTTTCTGGAGCCCCACCGTACAACCAGTCCTTGTCGGTCAAGTTGGGGTAGCCCACACCACCCTTGGCATCGGAACCGTGGCATTGCGAACAATTGTTCATGAACAAACGCTCACCGATACGCATGGCTTCCTCGTTCTTTGCCACTTCCTCAACTTTCATCGCTGCAAACTTGGCATACAAAGGCGCTTCCTTGGCCAAGCCAGCTTCCACTTCCTTCTTGTGCTGATCCACAGACGACCATCCGAAGCTGCCCTGATGGGTGCCCAAAGCGGGATACATGTAGACGTAACCCACAGCAAACACAATGGTGATCACAAACAGCCATGTCCACCAGCCTGGCAGAGGATTATTGATCTCGGCCAAAGTGCCCTCATCCCAGTGATGGCCGGTGGTCCCGTCTGCAGCGGTATGCACCTTCATGCGTGCCGCGCCAATCAGAATAATCGCGCAATACACAATCGACGCGAGGGTGATTCCGGCGACCCACAGCGCCCAGAAATTACTTGTAAAGTCACTCATTTTGATTCCTTATCCGTGAATCATTCTTGCTCGAAGGGCAGGTTGGCAGCCTCGGAAAACTCCGTGCTGCGCTTCGAAGACCATGCCCACCATACGATGCCCAAAAACAGGATGAATCCCGCAACCGTAACTGCGGAGCGCCATGTGTTGATATCCATCTTGATGCTCCGCGGAAATTACTTGAGTGCGAGACCCAGTGACTGCAGGTAAGCGGTCAGGGCTTCCAGCTCTGTCTTGTCCTTGACTTCCTCAGACGCCGCAGCGACTTGCTCTGGGGTGTAAGGAACACCAACTTTTGCAACAGCAGCCATGCGCTTGGGCAAGGAATCCGCATCGACCTTGTTTTCCTTCAGCCAGGGGTAAGCTGGCATGTTGGATTCGGGCACCACATCACGGGGATTGTTCAGGTGGTCGGCGTGCCACTTGTCTGAGTAGCGGCCACCCACGCGGGCGAGGTCAGGGCCGGTACGCTTGGAACCCCACTGGAAAGGATGGTCGTACACGAATTCACCCGCAACTGAGTAGTGCCCATAGCGCAGAGTTTCTGCACGGAAGGGGCGAATCATCTGCGAGTGGCAGTTGTAGCAACCTTCGCGCAGATACACGTCCCGTCCGGCAAACTGCAATGCCGTCAGTGGCTTGACGCCCTCAATAGGCTGGGTCGTCGACTTCTGGAAAAAGAGGGGCACGATTTCCACCAAGCCACCTGCCAACAAGGATATAAGAATCAAGACGATCAACAAGAAATTGTTGGTTTCAATCTTGGAGTGAAAACTCTCAGTATTGGAATTGTTAGCCATCATCAATCCTTTCAGGCGTGTGCAACAACAGCGGGGATGCTGATGTCAGAGGCACGACCATTGGTTACGGTCTTGAGCGTATTCCACAACATGACCAGCATGCCGCCCAGGTACAGAACACCACCCAGTACGCGAATCACGTAGAAGGGATACGTTGCTTTGACAGACTCCACAAAGGTGTAGGTCAATGTGCCGTCGGCATTGATCGAACGCCACATCAAACCTTGCATGACACCGGCAATCCACATTGCCGCGATGTACAGCACGATGCCGATGGTAGCCATCCAGAAGTGGACTTCGACGGCTTTGGCGCTAAACATCTGCTTCTGGCCAAACAGGCGGGGAATCAGGTAGTACAAGGAACCCATGGTGACCAGACCCACCCAACCCAAAGCGCCCGAGTGAACGTGGCCCACGGTCCAATCGGTGTAGTGGCTCAAGGCATTCACCGTCTTGATAGACATCATAGGGCCTTCGAAGGTCGACATGCCGTAGAACGACAAAGACACGATCAGGAAGCGCAGAACGCGATCATCACGCAGTTTGTGCCATGCACCCGACAAGGTCATGATGCCGTTGATCATGCCGCCCCAGGAAGGTGCCAACAGAATCAGAGAGAACACCATACCGACGGACTGTGTCCAGTCAGGCAAGGCCGTGTAATGCAGATGGTGAGGACCTGCCCACATGTAGGTGAAGATCAGCGCCCAGAAGTGAACGATGGACAAGCGGTAGCTGTACACAGGGCGGCCAGCAGCTTTGGGCATGAAGTAGTACATCATGCCGAGGAACCCTGCGGTCAGGAAGAAGCCCACCGCATTGTGTCCGTACCACCATTGGATCATGGCGTCTTGCACACCAGCATATACCGAATAGGACTTCATAAAGCCAGCAGGGATCGCCGCACTGTTGACCAAATGCAGCAATGCCACTGCAATAATGAACGCCCCAAGGAACCAGTTGGCCACATAAATGTGCTTGACTTTACGTGTGCCAATCGTGCCAAAGAACACAACGGCAAAAGCCACCCACACCAGGGTAATGAGGATGTCGATAGGCCATTCCAGCTCAGCATATTCCTTACCCTGGGTGAAACCCAGCGGCAGCGAAATGGCGGCTGCCAAAATTACAAGCTGCCAACCCCAGAAAGTGAAGGCTACTAATGGCCCTCCAAAGAGCCGGACCTGACAAGTGCGCTGAACGATGTAATAAGTTGTCGCAAACAAACCGCTACCACCGAAGGCAAAAATCACTGCATTGGTATGCAGGGGGCGCAGGCGGCCGTAACTCAAAAACGATATGCCGAAATTTAGTTCGGGCCAGGCCAGCTGGGACGCCACGATGACGCCAACCAGCATGCCAACGACCCCCCACACCACCGTCATGATGGCGAACTGTCGAACAACGGTATCGTTGTAGACAGTAGCTTGTTGATTTTGAAATGCCATATCCACCTCAATTAAAATTGACTTATATCAATTTTGCTACCAGAAACAAACTTGACAGTTATCAAGTCTACCGTAAAAACCCTAAGAAAATTAGGAATCTCTTAATATTCGCTCCCCTTCCACATCGATTTCATCAAATTGGCCACGGTGGATTGCCCACCACACGCCAATGAGAATGAGGTAGACCAAAACCACCGAAAGAGGCACCAGGAAGTAGAGGATCTCCATTACCAGCTCCTCTCCTGTGCGGGCACGCGCGACAGCCGCATTGCATTGAGCACCACCAGCAGCGAACTGCTCGCCATTCCCAACCCGGCCGCCCAGGCCGGCAGGTAACCCAGCACCGCCAGTGGAATGCAGGCTGCGTTGTAAACAAAAGCCCATAACAGGTTTTGGCCCACAATCCGCCGCGTTTTGCGGGCCAGCTGCAATGTCTGCAAAACAGGCAAAAGCCCGCTACCCACCAACACAAAATCAGCGCGGGATTGCAGCAGCGCAGCGCCATGGGCCATGGCAAAAGCGACATGGGCGCCTGCGAGGACGGGTCCGTCATTGACGCCATCGCCCACCATGGCTACGTGGTGGCCTCGCGCCTGCAAGCCCCGCATCAAGGCCAGCTTGCCGTCGGGGGTACAGCCGCCCTCCACTGCCGCCACCCCCAGCTGGCCACCGAGCGCCTGCACGACCGAAGCATCGTCCCCCGAATACAGGTGCACCGCAATGCCTTCAGACTTCAATCCTTGTACGGTTTGCACCGCATCCTCTCGCAAGCGCTCAGCAAAGGCAAAAGACGCGATCCAGCCAGTCTCATCGGCCAAATGCACCCGCGCATGGGGTGACTGCGTGCCGGAGACACCACAAAACCGCGCAGAGCCCAGCAGAACCTCACCGACAGGCGCCCAAGCGCCTGGAGAAGATGTAAAACGACCACAAACGCCCTGCCCTGGCGTTTCCTGTATCCCTGCACAGCACACATCCGCGGGCAACGAACGGTCGCGCGCAGCAGCCACCAAAGCCTTGGAAATGGGGTGCAAAGAATGTGCGCCCAAGGCTGCCGCTGCCGCAAGCGCTTGGTCAGGGGACACGCCGTCGCGGCACACGACCTGCTCCAATTCCATGGCGGAGTCAGTGAGTGTTCCGGTTTTGTCAAAAATGAGGGTGTCGATAGCAGCAAGGCTTTCCAAAGCCTGTAAGCGCCGCACCAGGACCCCGGTACGCGCCAATGCACCGGCAGCAGCCAGCATGGCGGCCGGCGTGGCCAGGGAGAGTGCGCAGGGGCAGGTCACAATGAGCACGGCCACCGCCACCATGACAGCATGCCCTGGGTCTGTTGGCCACCAGTACCACGCCGACAAGGCCGCCGCGACCAGCACAAAGACCAAAAATGGCTTGGCAATACGGTCCGCGAGTTGCGCCCGGTGCGGACGGCTGGTCGCTGCGCTTTCCATCAAATCCACAATTTGGGCGTAGCGCGTGTATTTGCCGGTGCGTTGCACGCGCACCTCTACAGAGGCGCTGAGGTTATGGCTGCCGGCAATGACCGCCATGCCCGTTGTACGCGCCAGTGGGCGCGACTCACCCGTCAAAAGCGCCTCGTCCACCGTCGTGGCACCAGACTCGACGACACCATCGGCTGGGAACGACTCGCCCGGTTGAACCCGTATACGGTCCCCCTCCTGCACCCTTCGTACCGCCACACGCTCAAAGCTCCCATCCGGCAACTGCCGCTCCACGCTGTCGGGCAGGCGGTTGAGCACAGCATCCAGGGCGCCAGCGGTACGGTCGCGCAAACGCAACTCCAACCAGCGGCCCGACAACAGAAAAAAAACGAACATGGTGAGCGAGTCAAAAAAGACTTCGCGACCAAAGATGCCCTGCGGATCAAAAGTACCTGCCGTGCTGACCACAAAGGTGATGCCTATGCCGATGGCCACAGGCAAATCCATGCTGATACGGCGGTGACGCAGGTCCGCCCAGGCATTTCGGAAGAAGCCCCCACTGGCAAACAGCATGACTGGCAGTGCGATGACCCACGAGGCCCAGCGCAGCAGCTTTTCCATTTCCAGGGTCAGGTCACCGGGCGCGGCGATGTAGGCCGGGTAGGCGTACATCATGACTTGCATCATGCACAGTCCCGCCACCATCCACTGCCAAAGTGCATTGCGGGTTTCCAGCTTGCGGCGCTCAACGCCAAAAGCATCATTGGCGGGAGCCAGGCAGTAACCCGCAGCCTCAACGCTGCGCATCCAATCGGAGGGGCGCGTTTTGTCAGGGGCCCAGACCACGCGTGCGCGACCGCTGCCAGCGCCCACTTGCACACCCACGACACCCGGGGTTTCGCGCAAAACGTCTTCCACACTGAGTGCGCAGGCGGCACAGTGCATGCCCTCCACCAGCACGTTGGATTCCCAATACTGCGCGTCTTTGGGCCAAGGCCGACTGAATGCCGACCACTCCTGCTCGTCGTCCAGCAACGCCAGGTTGCGAACCTGCAGGCGCGCGTCGCCCCGCAAAAGGCGCGGAGCATCGTCTGCGGGGAGTACGGGGTCAAATGTGGGCATGGGTGGAAGAATATTGGTAGCGATTGTCGAGGTGACAAACTCGGCAGAATTTGACGCAAGTCAAGTATTGCTTACATGCGCGGGCCTAAGCTGGACACCAGTTACCACACAGAGGAGAAGCCCCGCCATGTACAAACGCATTCTGGTTACCACCGATGGTACAAAACTATCCAAAAAAGCGGTTGGAAGCGCCATTTCACTGGCAGCGCTGACCGATGCTGAACTGGTCGCCTTGAAAGTAGTGCCACGCTACCCCCTGAGTTATTTTGAAGGTGGAATCGCTTTGGCTGCACAAGACATTGCCCGCATTGAGGCCCACTGGGCCCATGAAGGGCAGCTGGTGGTGGATGCCATAGCCAAACTCGGCGCAAAAAAGGGCGTCCGGGTCAAACCCCTTACTGTCAAAGGCGACGTGGTGTCAGACGCGGTGCTGGCTACCGTGGAAAAACTGGGATGTGACCTTGTGGTGATGGCTTCGCACGGCCGCCGCGGAATCAAACGCGTGCTACTGGGGAGCGAAACCCAGCAGGTACTAACCCACGCGAAGGTACCCGTACTCGTGTTGAAATAGTGGCTTTTTCGGCTGTAGCCCCCGTGGAATAAGCGCGAGCAGCTACTTATTTAGTAGCAGAAATCACGCCTGAATCTGGGGATTAAGTGCCGTCGGTGCGCGCTGTCCGCTGAAAAATGCAATCAGGTTGTCGGCCGCCAGATTGGCCATGGCCCGCCGTGTCGGCAAAGAGGCGCTGGCAATGTGCGGGGTCAGCACCGCGTTGGGCGCCTGCAGCAGCGCCGGGTGCACGGCCGGTTCGCCCTCGAACACGTCCAGCCCCGCAGCGGCAATGCGCCCATCCACCAGCGCCTGTGCCAGCGCCGCATCGTCGACTACACCACCACGGGCAATATTCACCAGCGTGGCGCTGGGTTTCATCTGCGCCAGCTCGGCTGCACCGATCAGGTGGTGGGTCTGGGGCGAGTACGGCACCACCAGCATCACATGGTCGGACTGCGCCAGCAGCGTGGCCTTGTCGACCCAGCGCGCGCCCAGCGCTGCCTCGGTATCGGCAGGCAAACGGGAACGGTTGTGGTACAGCACCTGCATGCCAAAACCAAAGGCCGCACGGCGGGCGATGGCCTGGCCGATGCGCCCCATGCCGATGATGCCCAGCGTGGTGCCGTGCACGTCGGAGCCGGCCAGCATGTCGTAACGCCAGCGCTGCCACTGGCCGGCACGCAGAAAGCGTTCGCCTTCGCATACCCGCCGGGCCGTGGCCAGCAGCAGGGCAAAACCGAAGTCGGCCGTGGTTTCGGTGAGCACATCGGGCGCATTGGTGGCCAGCACGCCGGCGGCCGTCATGGCGTCCACGTCGAAGTTGTTGTAGCCCACGGTCATGTTGGCGCAGATGCGCAATTGCGGGCACTGCGCCAGCACGGCGGCGTCGATTCGCTCCACCCCGAAGGTAAAGGCGCCGTCATGCCCCTGCAGCTGCTGCACCCAGGTTTCGCTCGACCAGGGCGTTCCGGCCTGGTTGTCGGTCACCGTGAAGCGCTGGCGCAGGCGTGCCAGCACGTCGTCGAACACGGGCTGCGACACCAAGATACGTGGCGTAGTAGCATCCAATTTTTGCATCAAATCAGCCCCTAGCCCCCATGGATATTGCGCAAGCAGCTACGGTATTCATAGCAACTCCATCACCCCAGTGCGGCGATGCCAGCCTTGGCGATCTGCGCGTCTTCGGACGACTTGACGCCGCTCACGCCCACTGCCCCCAGGCACTGGCCGTCCTTGAGAATGGGCACACCGCCCTCCAACATGCCCTCCAGGTTGGGCGCGCTCAGGAAGGAGGCGCGCCCGCCGTTGATCATGTCCTCGTATATCTTGCTCTCACGCCGGCCCAGCGCAGCCGTGCGGGCCTTGGCGGGTGCAATGTGGGTAGAAATGGGCGCCGCGCCGTCCAGGCGCGCAAAGGACAGCAGGTTGCCACCATCGTCCACCACGGCAATGCTCACCGCCCAGTTATTGCGCAGAGCCTCTGCTTCGGCCGCGGCGGCAATGGCTTTGACGTCGGCGTATTCGAGTACATGCTTGGTTTTCATGGCGCTTGTCTCCAGTTTTGTATACAAAACTCAAGCATAGCGCCTTCGCCGCGGCTTGCCCGTACCTGCCGCCAGAAACCCCGCAACAGCCCTGAAAAACTTCGGGCCTTGAAGCAATTCAGCCCTTGTGCACTTGCAGCTACGTACAATGCCCTTACCTGTAGAGCCGTCCCGGCTTCTTCGGGATATGTAAAGGAGTACTGAACTATGACCGACCGTGTCACAACCATGGGCCACAGCCTGGGCTATGGCCTCTCGACCGTAGAACGCAACCGCGTAATGCGCAACACCTACCTGCTGCTGGCCCTCAGCATGGTCCCCACCGTACTGGGCGCCTGGATCGGCGTGGCCACCGGCATTACCCAGTCCATTGGCGGCGTGCTGGGCATGGTGCTGTTCCTGGCGGTAGCCTTTGGCTTCATCTTCGCCATCGAAAAGACCAAGAATTCCGCCATGGGCGTGCCTGTGCTGTTGGGCTTCACCTTCTTCATGGGCCTGATGCTCTCGCGCCTGATCGCTTCAGTGCTGGGCTTCAAGAACGGCCCTGAACTGATCATGACGGCCTTCGGCGGCACCGCCGGTGTGTTCTTCGTGATGGCCAGCCTGGCCACTGTCATCAAACGTGACCTGTCGGGCATGGGCAAGTGGCTGTTCGTCGGCGTGATCGTGTTGCTGGTGGGTGGCCTCATCAACGCCTTTGTCGGCTCCACGGCGGGCATGCTGGCCCTGTCGGTCGCCTCCATCGGTATCTTCAGTGCCTACATGCTGTACGACCTGAAGCAAATCATTGACGGCGGTGAAACCAACTACATCTCCGCCACGCTGGCGCTGTACCTGGACATCATCAACGTGTTCCAGAGCCTGCTGGCCTTGCTGGGCATCTTTGGTGGCGAACGCGACTAAAAATTGCACCGCTACCGTATCTAGGGGCCCTTCGGGGCCCTTTTCTTTGGCTTGAAGGTCTGAACTCTGCTCAACTCGGCGTGAAATCTGCCGACAATCACTACGAGCCCATTACACGCCCTCGATGCTACGCCTTGCCCCCCTACTCCTCTCCACCCTGCTCCTGACAGGCTGCGTGGAGGAAATCAACAAACTCCTGGAAGACCCCAAGGCCGTCCAGAAGGAGGCCGACGCCAAGGCCACTGGTGGCGCCTGCCGCTATGGCCTGCGCAGCATCGAAGACTGCTACGCCCTCAACCCCAAGGCCTCCAAGTCAGCGGTATTCGCCGGCTGGAAAGAAATGGACCAATACATGCGCGACAACAAGGTCGAAGGCATTCCGGCGAAGATTGACACCACCACACCGGCCGAGGCACCTGCCCCTGCCAAGGAAGAAGAAGTGATCGAGGAAAAACCGGCCAAAGCCAAAAAGGCCAGTGCCGCCGGTCACTGACAGTCCTGCGGGTCAGGCCGCGCGTTCGAACACGGCAATGCTCTCCACGTGGGCCGTGTGCGGGAACATATTCACTACACCGGCCGACTTGCAGACGTAACCGGCTTCGTTCACCAGTACCCCGGCATCGCGCGCCAGCGTGGCCGGGTTGCAGCTCACGTAGACGATGCGCGTGGGTGGGGTCCATTCGGGATTGGCGCCGCTGGCAATCTGTGCCGCCAGCGCCTGCACCAGCGCATAGGCACCCTCGCGCGGCGGGTCCACCAGCCACTTGTCGGCGCGGCCATCCTGCAGCAGCACCTCCGGCGTCATCTCGAACAGGTTGCGCGCTACAAATTCCGTAGCTGCTAGCGCTTGTCCGATCGGGGCTAGGGCCTGATTGTGCTTATAGTTCTGGCGTGAACGCGCCACCAGCGACTCTGCGCCCTCCACACCGAGCACCTCCCTCGCCTGCGTGGCCAGCGGCAACGTGAAGTTGCCCAGGTCGCAGAACCAGTCAATCACGCGCTCGCTTTTTTGCACCTGCAAAAGGCCCAGCGCCCGCTGCACCAGCACGCGGTTGATGTGCGGGTTCACCTGGGTGAAGTCAGTCGGTTTGAATGGCATGTCGATGCCGAACTGCGGCAGGCTGTAGCCCAGTTGCTCGCCCCCCTCGTCCAGCAGCGCCACCGTGTCCGGCCCCTTGGGCTGCAGCCACCATTGCACGCCGGGGTGGGCAGCAGCAAAGTCGCGCAGGCGCTGCAGGTCGGCAGTGGACAAGGGCAACATGTGGCGCAGCACCAGCGCCATCACGTCCTGCGCGCTGCCAGCACGGTCACCCACGGCCAGCTCGATCTGGGGAATGTCTTCCACCGCGTCCATGGACTGGATGAGCGCGCGCAGCGGCATGAGCAGTGCGCTCACGCCCGGGTGCAGCACTTGGCAGCGCTTCATGTCGGCCACAAACTGGCTCTTGCGCTCGTGAAAACCGATCAGCACCTCACCCTTCTTGCGCACAAAGCGCACCGACAGGCGGCCGCGGTAGCGGTAGCCCCAGGCCGGGCCTTCGATGGGGCGCTGGATGTTGTCGGGTTTGACCTTGCCGATGTGCTGCAGGTTGTCTTCCAGCACCCGCTGTTTCACCGCCACCTGGGCGGCCGGGTGCATGTGCTGCATCTTGCAGCCGCCACAGGACTGGGGGGACAGCCCGAAATGCGGGCAGGCCGGGCGTACGCGCTGGGACGATTCGCGGTAAATCTGGTTCAGCGTGCCCTTCTCGAAACTGGTCTTGGAGCGGAATATGGTGGCGCTGACCGCCTCGAACGGCAGCGCGCCGTCAATGAACACCACCTTGCCGTCGGCACGGTGGGCCACGCCCTGGGCTTCCAGGTCGAGCGATTTCACCAGCAAAGCGTCCGGCGGCAGGCTGCTGTCTTGTTGTTTGTCGATTGCTTCTGTCATCCCCTGATTGTCCCAGACGCTGGGCTTGGTTTTTTTGGGGGAACCATGGGGCATTGGTTTGGTTCGGAGGAATTGCTTAAATTTCTTTTTTCCTCACTCCACCCCCTATCCCCCCGCCCCTTTCCACCCTCGCCAGGGCGGAAAGGGGGGCCT
>JACCDZ012060455.1_pt1 | contig 17331 bp, 17 predicted proteins | sample 7449551 | NCBI WGS metagenome assembly JACCDZ01 (sample SAMN15323452, study PRJNA562643) | freshwater metagenome | isolation source: river surface water | place: USA:Blue River Watershed | collected 2017-08-18 | reverse complement strand
CAGTTTTTGCCTGGTGGCAATAGCGCTGTGGAACCACCTGAATCCATTCCGAACTCAGAAGTGAAACGCAGCTGCGACGATGGTAGTGTGGCATATGCCATGCGAGAGTAGTACACCGCCAGGCTCCCAATTAAATAAAAAAGCCCCAGTCGAAAGACTGGGGCTTTTTTATTTATCGTGATTCTGGCGATGAAGTACTTGCAGAGTAGTGCAGCGAAGACGGGATTTAAGAACGCAACCAATGTTGCGTTCTTCCGACTGAGCAATCCCGAGCTCCGCGAGGGGGAGGGGTTTCGAAACGCAAACAGTTTCGCGTTTCGCCGATTGAACGCCCTGAGCTCCGCGAAGGGGACGGGAATTAAGAACGCAACCAGTGTTGCGTTCTTCCGGCGGAGCAATCCCGAGCTCCACGAAGGGGACGAGATTTAAGAACGCAACCAATGTTGCGTTCTTCCGGCTGAGCAATCCCTAGCTCCGCGACTGATATTAATGCGACCGACAAAGAAATACATCCAATAGGCCCAACCAAAATACTGGATTTTTTTCCAATTCACCTCCTGTGATATGTTGTCAAAGGGTTGCTATCGATGAACAAATCCGCATTGTAGAATTTCCAATTTACGCAAATACTATTTATCCGCCAAAATCTACAATTAAGTCCGGCAAATTCCCCCCACAATTGATGAAAATAATGAGTTTATCGAGGTTTTTGACGACTAGGGTCGCCATAAGTGCGTCACCCATGGAAATCTGCAATTGTGTAATTTGGCTTTTATTATTGATTTCATGCCGAGAAATTCAGCGTTAATAACTGTGTGACGCTGCGCCGCAGGACGCCACATTTGGATATTTCTGTAGTTTTACCGATTAACCTCGACAAATCGATGTCTACCATTAACACTGAAGAATTGGTAAAGGAGCAAGTGCAATTGAATAGGCTTATACAACAATTCCAACGGTATTCATTGGAAATAGCATTCTGTCTGCTGTGTATTGCAGCCAATGTATTTTTTTATGGCTTCGAACAGCAGCAAAAACGCCAAGAGATTTCTGCATTACTTGGTCAGCCTTTACCCTTCGTTGTGCTTGGCACTGAACTTTGGCTAAATCCGCTCGACACGGAGTTGAATTCCGCTGGGGTCACTACGCTTGGGCAACAATTTACTGTTGGCGCGGCTCCGACTGGTGATTTATCTAATTATGAAACGATATCAATTGGCGACATAAATTATCATGTTCCAAAAGCAGTGTTAGTTAAAAGCAGTCTAATCAACTATTTTATTGTCAATTTGTTGTTGATTGCGGCCTTTGTGATTGCGTACCGTTGGCAAAGAACTGCCTATAAATTGCAAGATGAAATTCTAGATATTAACAATCATATCAATAACTTGCTTCATGATGCTCAGTTGCCTATTTTCGCGAAATCGCTGATATTTGATAAACTTGCGATGCTTGGCAATACCTTACAGTCGCAGCAACGCCGTCAACAAGAAATAAGACATTTGGTTCGTGTACAAGGTCTTATCGACCATGATCTCGCCATTGGTAACAGAATTTTCTTCGAGAGTAAGTTACAACATTATCTGGTTGAACCGAATGAGCCGAAAAGCGGTTCGTTGTTTTTACTCCAAATTACCAATCCAGAACACGACGTACATCCACTCACAGTGCAACAACGCATGGCTGGTTGTGTTGAATTATTAACACAGCTCACCAATCATCTTCCGCAAGCGATTCTTGCTCGTGTTGCTGACCAAGATCTTGCTTTATTGGTCCCTGGCCTTGGCCAGAAAGAGGCCGAAGATTTAGGCGACAGGGTTGCTATGGTTCTTAGTAAATCGAGTTATTTTGCTGGTTTGTCGGAACAGGACGTTTTGCATCTTGGTTATGTCATTTACCAGCAAGGCCAAAGTTCCTATCAAGTGCTGGCTGAAGCGGATATGGCGCTGAAAACTGCGCAATTGCAGGGCCCTAATGCGGCTTACGGTTTTTATCCTTCGGCAAAACCGAAAATTAAGGGTTCTGTTTGGTGGCGTACAGAACTCACCAATGCCTTACGAGAACAGCGATTTATGCTGAGCTTTCAGCCGGTGTTTTCTTCAGCTCAACATGATGTTATTCAACATGAAGTGTTAGTCCGACTACAAAGTAGTGAGGGTGATCAACTTCCGGCAGCAATATTTCTGCCCATGGCAGCAAATTGTGGGCTGACGGCAAAAATTGATGAATATGTGGTGCTAAAAGCCGCAAAACTTTGCCAACTTGAGAATTTGGGCTCTGCGCGTTGTAGTGTGAATTTATCTGTATCGACCATGCTACAAAACGAATGGTGGGATTGGCTGAGTGAAATGTTGAAGAATGGCAAAATCGCGCCAGGACAGTTTGCATTTGAGGTTGATGAATATCACATTTTACGCCAATACAAAGTACTGAAGCCAAAACTACTGCGTTTAAGCAATTTAGGCTTTTCGGTAATTATTGATCACGTTGGTTTGTCGATCGAAGACTGCCCATATATGAACGAAATTGCGATTGAAGCGATTAAGCTGCATCCATCGGTCATTCGCGGAATTGATAAACAATTGGAACAACAACTCTATATTCGTGGTTTGCTTGCGAGTAATACCCAACAACAAGCGCGAGTCATCGCGTGTGGTGTCGAGACGCAAGCGGAATGGCAGACGCTGCAAAAACTGGGCATCAGCGCGGCACAAGGCTTTTATTTTAGTCAACCATTGGCAAAGCTGATGGCTCAGAATATTCCCAATTAAATCAGTAGGATTGCGCCAGAGATAGAAGTTTAAACTGCTTATCGCTAATCAATTTTCGGTAGTGTAGGCCTTTTAATCCTTGCAGACCGCCGGTATGAAAAAAAGTAACGCGCTGCGGCTTTGCGGTGCATTGTTGTAGATGCCAAAACAAAGAGCGTAAAGCTTTGCCTGAATAAATCGGTTCGACAGCGAGACCGTACCGCGCCATTTCAAGGCAAAATTCTAAGGTCGCTTGGTCAAATGCTCCATATTTTTGGCCGGAAATATCCGCTGATAATTGCCAATAGGACGAGAGACCCGGGCAAAGCTGTTCGATTTTTGCCGTTAAGGTTTTATCTTTAACCACTTGAATGGCCAAAGTTGGGCAATAAGAACGCAGCAAAGATTGTTGGTAGGCAATGCCGGCAACGGTACCGCCGCTCGCTGCGGCGCAAGCTATTAGATCTGCCGGACCATTTGGCGTCTGGGCGAAATTAAGATCCGCAAATCCAGCTAAGGCGAGCTCACTAGTTCCACCTTCGGGAACTATCAAGTAATTGGGATACTGTTGCTGCAAATGATCAATAAAGTCAGCATTGTGCCGTTTGCGATAAACCTCAGGATCGACAAAAATCAATTCCATGCCATCATTGACACATCGTTGCAGTGTTGGATTCTCAATATCAGGCTGATATGAGCGGACCAATGCTTTAGTTGCGAAGCCAAAAGCCTTACCGGCAGCCGCAACTGCGGCTAAATGATTAGAAAAAGCACCACCAAAGGTGACAATTCCAAGGTGATTATGTTGTTGTATTTGTCGAATGTGGTACTTTAGTTTCAACCACTTATTACCAGCAGCGGCTTGAACCTTACAATCAAGATGGCAAATCCACAGTTCATGATCGGTATCGACGAGCACAGGATGCTGAAGCTGTTGCCAGCGCAGTTGGAAAAAAGGTGTGTCCATTCGAACCTTCTGTTCTAAAGTGAAGAGAATTTAAATCGCAGAGCGGGTTTATGATACGAGATTTCGCAAAATATTTCAGTCGCAAACCAGATCAGGCTAATGCAGCAGCACTGGTCGCGGGTTTATATTTACATGCTGACCACCTTAAGTTGGTTGTTGCGAAAACCGCACCATTCCAAGTGATCAAAGTCGAAACCTTGTTGTTGCAAAATGGACTAAGTTTTACGGAGCAATGTTTAAGCTTAGTGGCCGAATTACCTGCAAAAACCGAGCTGTGCTTGATTTTAAGTGCCGATCGCTACCAGATTGTCCAAGTCGATAAACCCGCGGTACCAGAAGCCGAAATTATCTCAGCATTGCGCTTTAGTATTCGTGAACTTGTTAATACACCGCTGGACGATTTATTACTTGATTACATGGACTTACCAGAGCAGGCACAACAAGGTGCGGCCAAGGTGCAGGTCGTGGCGACGTCGCTCAGTAGTTTAAAGTTCTTGTGCGAAGAATTGGCCGAACAAAAAGTGAAATTGACCAACATCCAACCAGAAGAATGGTTGGGGCGCAATTTGTTACCGACGACCGAGGGGGCGGCTATGTTGTTGACCCATCAACCGTCGCAAGAATTAAATCTGCAGATCATTCGAGATCAACAAATTCATTTTTCCCGCAAATTACGTGGCTTCAATCGTATTAATCAATATGACCTGGCTGAACTGCAGCAGGGCATGCTCGATAACCTTCTGCTCGAAGTGCAACGTTCGTTGGACTATTATGAAGGTCAGTTGAAACAAAGCCCGGTTCGAGAAATTTATATCCAAATCAATAATAATGCTCTTGGTGGTATTGTTAATTACTTCTCAGCGACCGGGTTTAGCCAAGTGAAGGCCTTAGAGCTGCAGACATTGATGCCGAAACTTAGCCAAGCAGAACGAGAGGATTACTGGTTAACACTAGCCGGTGCGCTTGAGCTTGTTACGAAGCGGAGTAGCACGCCATGAAGTCTTCAGTAAATTTGTACCAAGAAAGTTTAAGACCAAAACCGCAGTCGGTAACTTTGAATCATTTAGCGGTCACTACTGGCATTGTGGTTCTCATCGTCGCGGTGATCATTGGCTTTGTTGGCATGCAGGCGAACAGACTTAATACTCAGCAACAGCAATTGGCCTTGGAGCTGCAGACTGCGACTGATGAATTGGCCGTATTTCAGAAAACTTTGGCTGAGCGGAAACCCGATCAACAACTTGAAGCGCGTCTCGCGCAAATTCAACTCAGTAATGGTCAAAAGCAAAGTCTCTTACAATATCTGCAGGCGGAAAACCAAAAGCCAGCACCAGATTATGTTCGGGCTTTTAAACATCTTGAGCAGGTAGACCAGCGAGGCATCTGGCTAACTCAATTTAGTTTTGCCGCGGACGAATTGCAATTTCACGGCATGACTCAGGACGCAAAGTTAGTCGCGGATTGGCTACAGCGGCTGGGGCAAGACCAGTTTTTCCGCGGTCAGACATTCCAAACTATTGCGGTAAAGCCTGCAGAGCGCGGCGCGTTAAAATTTGAAGTGCTGGCAAAGCCGCAGTCTAAGGAGCCGCAGTCATGAAATGGTGGCGACAAAACACTAAAAAATTCATGAATTTGCAGGTCCGCGAGCGCAAATTAATTTTCTATTCGACGCAAGTTGTGGTCATTTGGTTAGCTGCAGTATTGTTGATTGAGCCACTGCTTCAGCAAACCAGCAGTATCAGCAAACAGAATAACGACACTGAACAGCAGATCCTGCGCATACAACAACAAAGTGCAATTATCCAACGGGCTCTTAATGTTGATTTAAATGAACAAGTTCGTGCGCAGATAAGTGCACAACAACAGATTGAACTGGAGTTAGCGCAGAAGATTCAGCAGATGACCGGCAGTTATATCAGCGCGAGTCAGATGCTTGGTCTGCTCGAAGACTTGTTGGTAAAAATGCCAGAGGTTCAACTTGCTGCCCTGGAAAATTTACCCGCGCAACCAGTGCTGATTGGCACTGAGGCGACAGCACAACCCTTGTTATACCAGCATAGGACACGACTGATTTTTAACGGTAATTTTGCGTCACTGCAAAAACTGCTCGCACAGCTACAGCAACTGTCGTGGCAATTGCATTGGATCAAACTTGATTATAAAGTTTTAAAGTACCCTGAAGCGCAACTACAACTTGAGCTTGCAACGGTCAGTGAGAGTGCAAATTATGTGCAAATTTAAGCATTTAACTGTGCTCATTGGCGTGCTGATCACCGTGAGTACTGGTTGGGCGGATCCGACTCAGCCTGAGTATTCGCAGCCCGCAGAGAGCAATGTATCGGTGAACGCCGGATCTGCGACTCCGGCGGCAGTGCCGGTACTCAGTTATATTCAGATAGGTCAGCGGCGCAGCGCGGTGATTAATGGGCAACTCGTTAAAGTCGGCGATCGCGTGGCAAATTATTTGGTGCAGCAAATTGATGCTCGCCAAGTCGTGTTGCAACAGGGTGACCAACGGTTGGTTTTGAAATTATTTCAGACGATGAAAAAGTAGCAGACAGCATGCAAAAAAAATTCCCATGGCACGTTGCGTTAATAATTCCCATGTTAAGTGCGTGTAGTAGCACAAATGCACCAAGCCCAGCCGAAAAAGCTGCGGCTGACTTAAAAGCAAATCAAGTGGACGACCGTCGGCCGTTACAGGTGCCGGCCGCTGTGTCAGCTGATTTGTTTACACCTCAGGCGATTCCTGCACGTGAGCAGCAAATCCAAAGTTCGCCTCGCTTTAATGTGTCGGCGCTGAATGTGCCGATGGCAGACTTTTTCGCGTCTTTAGTTGCGGATTCGACCTATAGCGTTATGGTCCATCCGGAAGTGAGTGGCCAAATCAGTTTGCAGTTGAAACAGGTAACCGTCGCCGAAGTTATGCAGCAACTGCAGCAAATGTATGGTTTTGACATTCGTCTGCAAGGCAATATTTATTCGGTGTATCCAGCAGGTCTTCGCAGTGAAACAATTGCCGTAAACTATCTGATGATGCAACGTGCAGGCTTGTCATCAATTGCTGTTAACTCTGGCGGCGTCTCGCAAGATAGTCAAAACAGCAATGGTAATAACCAAAATCAAAGTAATCGTGGTAATAACAACAACAGCCAAAACAATGGTTTGATGGGCGGGCAGAATCAGAATGGCCAGCAGCAATTTAATGGCAGCATGATCCAAAGTTCCAGTACAACAGATTTTTGGAAAGACTTGGAAAAAGCGGTAACCGGAATTTTAGGTAGTGGTGAGCAGCGATCTGTCGTAGTTTCGCCGCAAGCAGGCTTAGTTACAGTCCGCGGGATGCCGGCTGAAATTGCTGCAGTGAAAGCCTTTTTGCAGCAGTCGGAACGACACCTGCAGCGTCAAGTAATCCTAGAAGCAAAGATTATTGAAGTGACATTGGATGATGAGTTTCAGCAGGGGATCAATTGGCAAAACGCCTTAGCGAACGTGGGGTCGACTAATTTCACCTTAACGACCACCGCAGGTACTTTTGGTAATGCTGTGACCAACGATATCGGGGGCGTTAGTGCACTGTCATTTCAAAATGCCGACTTTAACGGGGTGTTGCGCTTGTTAGACACACAAGGGGACGCGCAAGTACTGTCGAGTCCGCGTGTCACTGCGATCAACAATCAAAAAGCGGTGATTAAGGTGGGTCAGGACGAATATTTTGTCACTGATGTTTCCAGCAATACCTCAACAGCGACGAATGGCGTGACCAACACCACACCTTCGATTTCTCTGCGTCCGTTCTTTTCGGGAATAGCACTGGATGTCACGCCGCAAATTGATGGGAATGGGCAGGTTATCCTGCATGTACACCCATCAGTGACTGAAACTGCTGAGCAAACCAAGACCATCCAGTTAAGCGAGGAGAATGTGGTATTGCCGTTGGCACAAAGTAATATCCGCGAATCAGATACCATTATTCGCGCCGGCAATGGTGAGATTGTCGTGATTGGCGGCTTGATGCAAACCGTAGTGTCTGAACAAGAAAGTGGCGTGCCAGGGCTGCGCAGCATTCCATTGCTTGGCAATCTTTTCAAATCCAAAAGTAAGGTTGAAAAGAAAAAGGAATTGGTAATTTTGTTAAAGCCGACAGTCGTTGACGCGGGCGTTTGGCAGCAGCAAATCGGCCAAAGCCAATCACTGGTGCAGGATTGGGCTCAGCAACGCTGATATGTACTTGGCTTATTATGCATTCCAAACCATGCCCTTTGCGCTGACGCCAAATACGGCATTTTATGTGGATTTGGCAACGCATCAACAGGCGATGGAAGTGCTGCAGACCGCACTCGCGCTTGGCGAAGGGTTTATTAAGGTCACTGGCGAAGTCGGCACTGGCAAAACTTTGCTCTGTCGCAAGTTAATGCAAGAAGCTCCAGCAGATTGGACTATCGCCTATGTGCCAGATCCACAGTTATCGCCGAATCAATTGCGTTGGGCTTTAGCGCTGGAGCTTGGCGTAAAGCAGTCTTCCAATGTCGACGAACTACAACTTGCTCATCTACTGCAACGATGGTTATTACATTTGGCACAACAAGGCCAGCGCGTGGTGTTGTTGATTGATGAAGCACAAGCGTTGCCAGATGAGACTCTTGAAGCCTTGCGTTTATTGAGTAATTTGGAAACTGAGCAGCACAAACTGGTACAAGTGGTGTTATTTGCCCAGCCGGAACTCGATCGACGTCTCGCGCGATATCAATTTCGCCAATTAAGACAACGTATCAGTTTTTCTTGTCGGCTTGGTGTGTTGAGTATTGGGCAAGTCAGAGATTATGTGAATGAGCGATTGCTCAGGGCGGGCCGCGAGGAACCTTTGTTTAGTGCTTTAGCAATGCAAATGTTGGCGCTGTTTAGTCGAGGGGTCCCGAGACTTATCAATATTTTGGCGCATAAAGCCTTGTTGCTTGGTTATGGCGCGGGACTCACGCAAATAGGCGTTCGGCAAATTATGTATGCGGCACTGGATACCGAAGATGTGGCGAAACCTTGGCGTTCCTCTACAGCAGGTTGGTTTTTATTGATGGCAACCTTGCTGATTATTTTGCTGCTTGGCTCCACGCTTGTCGGTGGACCGCTATTTGCCGGGGGCGGCGGATGAGTGTCATAAACCAGATGCTGCGCGATTTGGATAAACAACAGCGTGGCGCGCCCGCAGTTTCAGCTCGAAACACACATTCGCCGTCAGCAAAAGGCGCAAAAATTTGGTGGCTGATTGTTCTGATGCTGTTGGTTATTGTCGGTCAGCAAGTTTGGCTGCCGAATAGAACTATTACCGAATCGGCGGCACCACCAGAAACACCGCAAGCAGAAAATACCGGCGCCGCGGGACAAAATTTAGCGCCAACAGCTGTTGGCAAAAATGCCGATTTAGAATCAATAGCAACAAAAGCTGAAATACAAGCTAAAGACCTTGCCGCTTTGCAAATGCCGAAGGCGGTTTTAAACAATGAGTCGCCTCTGGATACTGGCCTTCATAGTGCGGCAAACAAACCTGAAACAAATAAGACTGACGCTAGCGCACAGGTCGAGCAGGCGAATGTTGTGCCAGCAAATGAAACTGCCGCCAACACGACACCCACACATTCCGAACAACAAATCGCAGTTGCGTTAACGCAAGGCTTAGAGACGTCGACAACATCAGTACAGGCAGACGATGTCGGCGCAGCACTGACAGTCGTGGAAAATCAGCCGTCAGAAGCAACCACGCAGCAGGCCGGGCCGCCAGAAAAACCAGCAGGAACGGCACAGGTACAGCGATTGTCACCTGAACAACAGCAACAATTATGGCAACAACAGGCGGAGCAAGCGCTGGCAGAAGGTCGTTTTGAGGAGGCTGAACAAGTGTTGCGACAGTGGCGCATGCTTGACCCTCATCAGGCGTTGCCGCTGTTGGCGGAACTGTTTTGGCAGCGTCAGCAAGGTCTTCAGCTTGATGCCGTGCTTGCGGAGTCTCGAGATCTTGGGGTCATTGATATTCGCTTAGCGCGATTAGCGCTGTATCGGCTGCAGCAACAACAACGCTGGACCGAACTGTTAGCGCTAATCGATGAGCCATTGATCAATAGTTATGGCGCAGAAGTGGTAGCACTGAAAGCGCAGGCGTTGTGGCAAACTCAGCAGTATCAACCAGCCCTGGTGGCCTATCAGCATTGGACCACGCTAGCGCCAACTGAAGCCAGAGCCTGGTTAGGGCAGGCGCTGGTGCTGGAGCAGTTAGCTCAACCGAAACAGGCTCGATTGGCATATCAACAAGCGCTTCAACACGGCGGATTATCGCCAGTCAGCCTACAATTTATTCAACAACGATTAGTGGCACTGCCAGAGTAATACGATGCAAAGACCTCGGTTAAAAATGCGGCTTGGTGATTTATTGGTGCACGAAGGCATCATTAGTGAATCGCAGCTTGAACAAGCACTTCGTCAGCAGCGTGACAGTGGTCGCAAACTCGGGGCGAGTTTAATCGATCTGCAATTTCTCAGCGAAGACCAGCTACCGCGGTTTTTAGCGGTAACAGATGATGCCGAAAAAGCATCAGTGGAAGGGGTTGCTGGTGCCTTTGCTTCTGGGGTTGGTTTGGCTCGCGCAGCTTGGGAAGTCGCAGGTCGTCCATTAGGAACTGCCAACGTGGCATCAGTGCCTTTCGACACATCAGTGAATGTGCAAGTGGACAGCCGCGTCGGTTATCCAGCGGGTGGCGGCACTTATGATGCAATGACAAATGCACAATGTTTAAACGCGCTAAACCAAGTGATGCAAAATCCACCAACAGCTGCAGTGGCGTTTGATGCCAGTTTGTCGCTGTATATTCGAGTTGATGCCAACAATGATTGTGTGTTCCACTCGACCGCAGGTTTGTCTGCAGCGCCAACCGCGACGGCAGGCAATAACAGCTTCACGTATGATCCAGAGGCTGGCTCAGTGATTTTAAATCTGAATAAACCTTAATACCGCTAATCTTAGCGCGTGAAAAAGAGAGTAGTTATGAAGAAGAATCAGGGTTTTACCTTAGTTGAGTTGGTTATTGTTATTGTTATTTTGGGTATTTTAGCGATCACCGCTGCCCCGAAATTCTTAAATTTGGCAGGTGATGCTAAAGGCGGCACATTAAATGCTGTGAAAGCATCTCTGCAATCAGCGAATGCTGTTGTGTATAGCAAAGCGGTGTTGGCTGGCAAACAAGCTGCAGCAACGGCGACAGTGAATGAAACTGGAACCAATATCAACGTGGTTTATGGTTATGTCAGTGCCACGACTGCTGATGTCGGTGCGGTGTTAGATCTTGATGGTAATTTTGTGGTTGCAACCGCGGTAGCAAATGCTGCACTGGGAATGACCACCACTGATGTCATGATTTATCCAACCGGGACTACAGCGCCGACAACATCAACAACTGCAGCTCAAGGTTGTGTGTTGGTGTATAAAGCGGCTGCAGCTGCAGGTAGCAAACCGACTTACACTGCAACCATCACAGGCTGTTAATGGCGACCCACCGAACCCGTGACCAACTTGGCTTTACCATGGTCGAGTTGGTGTTGGTGTTGGTGGTTGCTAGTATTGTTGCGATCAGTGCTGGCAGTCGTTTTTTTCGTGCTGATAATGCCAGTATATATAGCGCCAGCGATCATACGCTGGCGTTGTTGCATCAAGTGCAGCTCATTAGCATGCAAGATACCGCAAACTTAGCGACCAGGTGTCCGACGCTCGTCCTTTCTGCATCTGTCATCGGAGTCGCAACCAGCGCGCAATGCACCGCGGCAGCAAGTCTTGTGCTGAATGCCGCAAATCCAGAACAGACCGTGCTGAATAGCATCCAGCTCCAAGTCATTCAACAAGGGAGCGACTTAACTTTGCCTGTGTTGATCCGTTTTGATAGTTGGGGACGTCCACAAGGTAGCTGTGCCAATGGTTGCACCATCAAATTTACTCACAGTGCTGGCGTTCGGCAGCTTTGTCTGACTAGCCAAGGGTACTTATCTTCATGCTAAAGCTCGGTCGATTGTTGGCAAAAAGCCGTGGCTTTACCTTAGTCGAATTGGTGATTGGCATGTTGGTACTTGCCATTGCGTTGACACTCATCACCAGTGTGCTTGGGCCTATGATGCGCTCCAGCAGTGAAACTTGGCATCAAGTGCGGGCTGCTGAGCTTGGCCATAGTTTAATGAATGAAATCACCAGTCGAGCCTTTGACGAAAACAGTCCTCGAGGTACTTCGGGGTTGCGCTGCAATCAAAGCGGGGCATCGGCCTGTATTGCCAGTATTCCTGCCTGTCCAGCCAGCGGAATGTCGGTGGCGACCGAAGAGGCAAGCCGGGAACTTTATGATGATCTCGACGATTATCATTGCCTAAGGTTAAGTGGCGCTCAACTCAGTAATACGCTCAATGAAAGTCTGGCTGATAGTTATGCTGGGTATCAGCTCAGTGTGACTATCAGTTACGCTGGCAGCGATCTTGCGCTTGCTAACGCATTGATGAAACGTATCGATCTTCAGGTCACTACACCCACTGGTGATGTGTTAGCGTTTCGCAGCTACAAAGGGAATTGGTAATGCTAAGGCGTCTCGGGTTTACCTTAGTCGAGTTAATGCTAGTGATTGTGCTGCTGGGGATCATGGCTATTAGTGTGACCCGGTATCTGGAATTTGGGGTTGGTATGTATAGCCAATCCACAGAGGTTCAGCATGCTCTGCAGCAGGGGCGATTTGCGCTGGAGCGTCTATCAAGAGAATTGCGGCAATCCGCGCCAAGCAGCATTCGTATTGCTGAAAACGTTGCAACCGGTTTGAGTTGCCTCGAGTTTGTGCCTGTTCGGCAAAGTGGTGTTTATGCCAATTTGCCGTTATATCCGCTGCGTCGGGATTGGCTGTCAATTGTAAGTCTTGATAGCCTTTGGTTAGGCCAAATTGGCGATAGGATCACGGTCTATCCCACTGATCCATCGCACATTTATCAAACCGCCCAGTTACGCACAGCCACGTTAGGGACACAAAATTTGGATGATGGTGATGGCAACGGCCATACCCAACAAGTTCGATTAGCAGCGCAAGGCGGGCTTGCGGCGACTTTTGCAACTGAATCGCCGCAAAAAAGATTCTATTTACTTAGCCAACCGGTGAGCTACTGCCGAACTGGCAGTCAGTTATATCGTTACAGCAATTATGGCTTTCAGGTCAGCCAACCTTTACCCCCGGCGTCTTCTGCTGAATTAATGGCTGAGGGCTTGAGTAATCTGCCGAGTGAGCCAGCTTTTCGCTACGATAGTCCGGTATTGACCCGAAATGCCGTGGTGCATTTATTTTGGCGGTTTAGTTTGACGCAGCAACAGCCAGATCTATTTTTTAACCATGAGGTTCATCTACCCAATGCGCCTTAATCTTTCATATTTACCTTATCGAGTACAAAAGCAGCGAGGTTCAACCTTGGTGTTTGCATTATTTGTGATTGTGTTAATAAGTGCCTTAGTGCTTGGCTTGCTGTCGCAGCAACTTGGCAGCAGCACATCAGTGAGTTATGAGGTGCAAGGAAATCGCGCGTTTAACGCGGCACAATCTGGTTTACAGCGCGGGTTAGTGCAACTTTACCCATTAAGTGGCAGCGCAACTTGTGCAGGTGTAGCGCCCAATATCAGCTTTTCAGGGTCGGGCTTGGCAGGTTGTAGTGCAGTGGTGAGTTGTGTTTCGGTAGTCAATCCACAAGATGCAGCGAGACCCCTTTACCGCCTGCAAAGTCAGGGCAGTTGCGTGGCAAATGAAATTACCACCAGTCGCGTGGTTGTGATGGATGCGTATTAATGAAAAAGTGGCTGCGCAGTAGCTATCTGTTGTGTTGTTATTTGCTGAGCTTGGCTGTGCAGGCGGAAACTTGCCCGCAAATATGGACCAGCGCCGTGCAAGGCTCCTCTGCGGTACCCGCAAGTGTCAGTTATAGTCCATCAAGTCCCACGAGTATCAATAGCCTGAATACAACTCTTGCCGCAGCCGACTACCAATTAACCAACAGTACGGTCGCGAATAACACCACACTTACGGCGAGTGGGCCGACAGTGCGGATCTTTTTTAATGGCAGTTTGTCGATTGGCAATAACGTGCGTTTAAATGCCTTGGGTAATGCCGAAAACTTACTAATTGTCGCGACCGGTTCAATTGCGATTGGCAATAATACCGTGATTAAAGGGTTTATTCTCGCTGGCGGTTCAGTGCAAGTTGGGACTGGCAGCCAAGTCACCGGCGCTATCACCGCAAAAGGTTCAGCGGCTAATTTTGGTACTGTTAGTATGACACGACCGCACTGTCTTTGTTACAAGGCGGGGTGGTTTGTGGAGCCGCTTTGGAATGTTTTAATGATACTTTCCAAGATGCTGCACTATCGAATTCATGGGTTACTAGCCGCAGTAGTGGCACTTTCACCCCTTCTCCAGTTAATGGGCGCTTGCGATTGACTCAGGCGGTGACGAATCAGGCCACTGCGGCTTCTTTTCAACGGTTATTTCCTGGGGCGCAGAACTTAGTCACCGTTGAATTTGACCACTTAGCTTATGGCGGAAACGGCGCCGACGGTATCGCCGTCGTATTTTCAGATTCAGCCATTACCCCGCAACCGGGCTCCTATGGTGGGCCACTTGGTTATGGTACCCGGTCGGGTGCCGGCATCCCTGGTTTTGCTGGTGGCTGGATAGGTGTTGGCTTGGATGAATTCGGCAACTATTCATGGGAAGGTGGCACGGGTGGGCCAGGTGGCCAACGTCGGCAATCTGTGGTTGTTAGAGGTTCGGGCTCTGGCACTGCCGGGTACCGTTACTTGGCCGGCACTTGCAGTAATGGCACCACCAATACCGCAGGAAACTGTTTGTCGCCAACGGTCGACAATAACCAAAGTTCGCCACATCGCTATCGTTTAACTATAGATTCACGAGTGACAAATCAATCCTTGGTGAAAATTGAGCGTAATACCGGGAGTGGTTTTCAAACCTTAATCAATAGTTTTAACGCGATTGGTGCTACAGGCCAAGCTGCGGTCCCGACCAATTTTTTGTTGTCCTTGACCGGTTCGACGGGAGGTTCAACCAATATCCACGAATTGGATAATCTGCAAATTTGTGCATTGCGCTCATCGCCTGTCGGGGAGCAAATAGACCACTTTGAATTTACCCATTCAGGGAATCCACTGACTTGTAATCCCGAGACTGTGACTATCAAGGCCTGTGCGAACGCGAGTTGTAGTTTGTTAATTACCAGCCAAGTCACAGCCACACTGCAACCTAGCAGTGGTTGGTTTGGTGGTACGGGCATATCCGGGAACGTTATCACTTTTAATGGCGGCACGGCGACCGCAAGATTAAGTAAAACTACTGCCGGCAGCACCGTGCTTGGGGTTTCAGCATCAACGCCTGCAACCAAACCTTTCGCGACGACCTTGTGCAACAATGGCACTTCATTATCTGCTGCGAATTGCACCTTAAATTTTGCCAATGCGGGTTTTATTTTGGATGTGCCTAATAAACTTGCGAATAAAATTGCTACCGGTATTCAAGTTCGAGCGGTGAAAACCGACGATACAAGTCAGTGCGTACCTGGTTTCGCCAATGTCAGCCGTTCTGTCGGCTTTTGGTATGATCGAGTGAGTCCAAGTACTTTTCCTAGTGTCGCAGTTGTGCCGGCTGTTCAAGTCAATGGTGCGGCAATTTCTGCAAGTGCAGTAACCCCTACTGCATTCAATCTCAGTTTTAACGCTCAGGGTATTGCGACTATTACCAGCAATTATGCCGATGCCGGTATGCTCAGATTAAACGCTCGTTACGATGGCAGTAGCGCCAATAATGATACTGGATTGGTCATGGCTGGGGCGGACTTGTTCGTGAGTTACCCCGCAGGGCTTTGTGTGCAAAGTTCGCAAACTTGTCCTTTGAGCGCATCAGATAGCGCCTACGCCAGCTGCACTCTTGCTTATAAAGCGGGGCAGTCGATGGCGGCCACCATCAGTGCCAAGGCATGGCAGGTCGATGGTGATACAGATTTCTGCTCGGGCAACGGGGGACTTTACAATTTCGTCCACGCCAACATGCCACTGAGCGCCCAGTTGCTTGCGCCTAGTGGCGGTGCAGCGCCAACGCTAAGTCCAACGTCAGTCAATTATGTGGCAAGTGCCCAAGCGAATTTAAATACCAATGTCGTGATCGATAACGTCGGTGTTTATCGGTTAAGTGCGGGGAGTCGCACTTTAAACTACGAAGGAATTAGTCTTGATTTGCTACATAGCCAGCAACAAGCGTTGGGGCGGATTGGCCCAGCGAGTTTCAATTTAGATAGTTCGGCTGTTACCGCAGCCTGTGGCAGTTTTAGCTATTTAGACCAACCGTTATCAGCGCAATATCAATTGTCTGCACGCAATTTGGCAGGGCAAGTGACCACCAATTATTTTGGTGCATTTGCCAAATCGACGCTCAGTTTGGTTGCCGAAAATCAAAATAATGGTGTCGCACTAACCAATCGCATTAGTAGCCTTGGCGGGCAACTTTACAGTTGGCCGAGTTTCGCCAGCGGTAACTCTGGCATCGCCAGCAAAACCGGCTATTCCTTGGCGCTGACGCGTGGTGCCAGCCCGGAAGCACCGTTTAACACGCTTAGCTTTGGTATGTTGCTGGATGATCAAGAAAGTGGTGCAGCCGCTGCGCTGAGAGCCAACCTTGCCAGTTTAGACCAACAAGTCAACACCAATACCAATTGTCAAACTGCTGGGACTTGCACCAGTAAACAACTTGGCACGTCAATGCAGTTTCGTTATGGACGGTTAGTGATCCTCAATGCGCTGGGCTCAGAAAAGGCAACCTTACCGGTGCAAATTAAAACTGAATATTATGACGGCGCACAATTTGTCGCGAATGCGTTGGATCAGTGCTCTCAGGTCAATCCAACTCGACTAACTGTCGGCGGAACTCCGGTCCTAACGGTTACTGGCAACAATACGCTACTGCAAAATGGAATTAGCGGCCCATTTGATTTGCTGTTAAGCGCGCCAGGACAAGAAACTCGGCGTACACTGGGATACGACCTCACCACCGCGCCTTGGTTACAGTATGATTGGACTCCGGGCGACGCGAATTTGCTAGAAAACCCACAAGCTGAAGCGCTCTTTGGCGGCTTCCGAGGCAATAACCGACAGATTTATTGGACAGAAAACTAGGGTCTTTAGACCTTTGCAGCAGGCTTTCAACAGCCCATAGTGATGTTGCTTGGTTTAATTTCGGAAAAGTGTAAGATAGAGCTATTTTCTAGGCGTGTAATTCCTTAAAATACGCGCAAATTTTTGTCGCGCAAAATAGTCCCAGTCGTCATATAACAGTATCGAGTGGCAAAATGCCAATGTCGGTACTCGGTATTCGATACGCGGTATCCGATACTGTGATATGTCGATTGGACAATGCCCCAGCTTCGCGGCGTGGGCTCTTTTGTGGTTGTTGGCGTCCATTCAGAAGGATTAGCACTTTTCATGTTTAAAAAATTACGCGGTTTATTTTCCAACGATTTGTCCATTGACTTGGGCACGGCCAACACATTGATTTATGTT
>JACCDZ010139031.1_pt1 | contig 17334 bp, 12 predicted proteins | sample 7449551 | NCBI WGS metagenome assembly JACCDZ01 (sample SAMN15323452, study PRJNA562643) | freshwater metagenome | isolation source: river surface water | place: USA:Blue River Watershed | collected 2017-08-18 | reverse complement strand
TGGCGGAGAGAAAGAGATTCGAACTCTTGAAGGGCTACTAACCCTCGCCGGTTTTCAAGACCGGTGCATTAAACCACTCTGCCATCTCTCCGCGATGTGTGCATATTAAAAACTGATGCGTTGGATGTAAAGTCCTTTTTCGGCAAAAATGTTTGTTTGCTCAGCTTTTGTGCAATAGAACAAGCATTCCCGATGTTGAACCCTGACATCATCTCAATATCCAGTTAGAATGCTCGCAGTTTTTGTTTGAATATAAAGGTTAACTATGGCGAAGAAACGGATTTACGTGGCATATACTGGCGGTACTATTGGTATGCAGCATTCAGCCAACGGTTTTATTCCTATTCCTGGTTTCCTCACTGAAACTGTCAAAGCAATGCCCGAATTCTACCGGCCAGAAATGCCAGAGTTCGATATTCATGAATATAATCCTGTTATTGACTCGTCGGATATGACACCAGCGCATTGGTTAGCTATCGCGAAGGATATTCAAGCGAACTATCAAGAGTATGATGGATTTGTCGTGTTGCATGGCACAGACACCATGGCATACACGGCCTCAGCATTATCGTTTATGCTGGAGAACTTACAAAAACCGGTGATTATCACGGGTTCACAAATCCCGCTCGCGCAACTTCGCTCTGATGGCCAGGTGAATTTACTAAATTCCTTATACTTAGCAGCCTATTACCCAATTGCCGAAGTAGCGCTGTATTTTAATAATCAGCTGTTTCGGGGCAATCGCGCAACCAAAGCTGATGCGGATGGTTTTAACGCTTTTGCCTCGCCAAATTTCCCGCCACTGTTACAGGCTGGGATCCACATCGAGTTAAACGCAGGCGTGCTGACACCGCTAAGTGCAACAATGCAAAAGTTAGATATCGCTGAAATCACGCCACAGCCAATTAGTGTGGTGACGCTCTATCCTGGTATTAGCCCTGACGTCATCAAAAATATGGCCGCGGCGCCAGTTCGGGCGTTGATTATCAAGTCTTATGGCGTTGGCAATGCTCCGCAAGATCCGGCAATTTTAGCGGCATTGACCGAAGCTGCTGAGCGCGGCACCGTAATTGTCAATTGTACTCAGTGCTTCAAAGGTAAGGTAAATATGGGCGGTTATGCTACAGGCCATGCTTTAGCGCTTTGTGGCGTCAGCAGTGGACATGACATGACCCTCGAGGCTGCATTGACTAAATTGCATTATTTGTTAAGCCAGCCACTGTCCGCTGAAGAAATTAGAGTCAAAGTCGAACAGAATCTTCGAGGCGAATTAACCATATAACAAAGCAACCTATTATTGGTATTCTTCAAAAAAAAACGCCCTATCGGGCGTTTTTTCGTACAAACAACACTTTAGTTCCGTAAATACAATTGCTTAACGCGAGCCAATAAAGGTTGTTCATCTTCAGAGATAGCACCAAATTGTAGCCAACGGCCAAGCAATTCATTTTGTGAACATGACCCGCCGCTATTGTGCTTGTCAGTTAGCAATTGCATCTGTACTTGCTGACGCCGAGCTTGTTCATCGGCAGGTGATGTCGCACCAGCTGCCCATTCCAACGCTAAAGTTAAATCTGCACGGGACAACACTCGTTCTTGCTGCTGGTTAAATACCAACCGGTAAACCGCAGGCAGTTGAGAAGCCTCAACAGCTGGCTGTGCTAACGCATCAAATAGTTGAATAAAAGCCGCTTTCTCATGGTCAACTTGCCACTGACTGGCTTTTTCTTGCAAGGTCGCTTTAAGATCGCGCGACTTTTGACTGAGCTGGCGGTCATTACGAACATCATCTTGTGCGCTAAACGTAGCAAGTTCGGCAGATGCTTGTTCAATAACAGCCAAGGAATCGCCTGTTTTTGCAAGCTCGCTCAGTTGTTTAAGTTGCTCATCGAGTTCTTGACGACGTTGCTGCATTTGCTGCTGTTGCTGCTGTCGTACTTCAGTTCGACGGGCAAAAATAGCATCGCAGTGCTCACGGAAATTACTCCAAAGCTGCTGGTCTACTTTACGTCCGGCAAAACCGATAGCGGTCCATTGGCTTTGTAGATCCTTTACTGCCGCCACTAAATTGTCAGTGTCAGGATGTGTTACCAACGCAGCGGCTTTTTCTACTAATTGTTGCTTGGATTCAGCATTGGCTTTCAACTCAACAACTTGTTGCTGTTTTAGTTGACTCAGCAAGCTATGATATTGCGGTTGCAGCTCGGCATAAACCGATTTTTCCGCAATTCCCGAGAGCTCCCAATCTTTCTGAACTTGTTGGATCGCTTGGTCCAGAGCCTTCCCACGTAAGTTTTCTGCGACCAATCCTGTCAACTTGGCGATAATCCCAGCTTTTTGGGTAGCGGCAACTTCACGCTCTGCATCTTGTTTGGCGAAGAACTCACGACACGGCGCAAACGCTTGTTCACAAGCAAGATTAAACTGTTGATTCAGCGTTTCGTCCAACTCAGCGTCAGCACGACCCAAAGAATTCCAAGTATTGCGTAATTGTTTAATTTGCGCCGCACGCTCTGGCATGGCATAGGAATCATCAGTAATTAATGCTTGGGCATCTTCAAGCAACTGCTGTTTACGAGGTGTTGCAATATAGGCCTGTAAACCCGCAAGTTTTTCAATCAATTCGCCAGCACTCTCCTTTTCGCTTTGCAGTTGTTGCTGAAGGTCACTGTTCAGTGCGGCAAATTGCTGCTCGATACCTTTAAACAAACCAAAAAGTACATTGTATTTACCCGCGTCATATAAACGCTTAAATTCAGCCAATTTACTCTTTAACTGACGCTGTAATTTTTGCTGTTCTGCCAATAACGGTTCACAATGTTGCTGCCACTGCGCAACTAATGCATCGTAACTTGTGATAAATTGACTTGGCATCAATTGGCCAATGGCCTTCGCTTGATGCTTAAAGGTTTTTTGCCACTGTATAAAACCTTGATAGGCAACCGCAACTTGGCTTGCATCCGGCAGCGATTGCGCCGAAAGCTCAGCAATTAAACGAGCGGCCTGAGCGAGTGCTTCCGCAAGCTCTGGCAGTTTGTCCAGTTTCTGTTGAATTTGATTGGCTAATTGTGCCAACTGTCGTGCTTGCTCTGAGTTTAATTCAGCCCCAGCAATCTGACTTTGTAACGTGTCTAAGGCAATTTGTTGGCCAGCTGCATTATCAAGATCGCCATCGCTTAACGCATTACCGAGTTGTTGGCTCAATAAATTAAGCTGTGCACTAAATTGCTGATAGTTACGCGAAGACCTCTCAGCAAGAAGTGTTTTCTCCCGTACGGTTTGTGCTTCTGCAATTTTAGGGGCAAGTGAAGCCTCGGTCAGTTGACAAATTTTCTCAAATTTAGCTGCAAACTCCGCAGAATCGTCCAGACATTTCAAATCATCAGCTAAAGCAAACCACTGTTGCTTGCCTTGTTCAAAAGCTTCTACAGCCTCGAGGACGTCAGTTTTTTCGCGAACAGCGTTAAATTTCGCCAATAATAAGACAACTTGCTTGCGCACACGCTCTGGCTTTAAACGTGCCTCTCGGATAGTCGTTAACTGAGCAGATATTTGCGCGTGAAGTATTGTTTCTGTTGATTTCAACAATTTTTCTAAGACTTTTTCATCTTGGATGGCGGCTATTAATTGTTGTTTTTGCGCCAACACTAAAACCGGCTCATGCAATGCCTGAAGCACCAGATCTTGGCGAGCAAGTCTTTCCAGCAAATCATATTTAAGCTGCGGATCGGTTTCCGCAATTGCCAGTTTCTCTAAAACGCTTGTACGGTTACATTCAGCAATAAATTGCTGTTTCAGCTGTGCTGAAACACGGTTCTCTAACAGCATATTGATAAGTTGCTGTTCAGCAAACTGTTTTAGTCGTTCCGCAGATTCATGCTTGCTTGCTTGCCACCAAAGACTGAACTCATTTAGCCGTTCAAGAGCTGCCCGACGGACCGATTCTGCGCCATCATTAAAGGCCAATTCATGCAAAATCTCTTTTTGCTGTGGGGTTTGGTGGTCAAGATCAGCGATTGCTAATTGACGGATTGCGGCGTTTTCGTGTTGCCATTTTGGCTTAAACCAGCGCTTAAAGATCATTATGAGCGAACCTTGCTATTGCGTTATCAGCGCCAAATTGCGCTTTCATTTCTGTTTTTGATTTTATTACCATCTGACCATCAGCACCAATGGTAAAAGGTTCATCAGACTTAAGTACTTTTGCTTGATAAGCCATGACCAGTTGCATACTTTGCGCATGCTGTTCTTCACTCATCAAGCTGCCATCGGCCCAGCGCCGAGTGGAAACTGCGTCGACCAACTTTTGATAGGTTTCAACCGACATGGCTAGTACTAATGAATTAAAATCCATGTTATTGCCTTTTAAAAAGAATCATGCGAACTTTCGAAACGATGTACCAAATTGCACTTAGAGCCATCGCTGTATAATTTAAGTTTTGCGCTAAGGAGCCCGGCTCTGGCATCTTATAATAAAAGTACAAGAACGAACCAAGGAACAAAATCAGCGCTATCATCGCATGATTGTTAATACTTTGATTAAGTTTTAGACGGCGGTCACGGTCTGACCGTTCGAGTTGTTCCGGCGTAACTTCAGCGAGACCTTGGCCACAATGGTTACAAGTTGCTGCTTTTGATGATATTTTTTTGCCACAAAACGGACAGGAAACAATTGCCATCGATTACACCCCTAAAAACTTTGGCACTATATGGTGAAGAAAAAACTTTGCAAAAACCTTCCCTGTAACTAACGCAGCCAAAGTTGATTTAGTTCACCTTTGGCTGCACTCGGTCAAACGTTTTTATAATGAATCAACAACGGCGCGAACCGCGATGAGCATATCTGCACCAAACTTCATTGAACGTACATCAGACCAACCAAATTCAACGTCAGGTAAATTGGCGTTGTCTTTAAATGGCATTTCTACTGTATAAGCAAGACATTTAAATTGCTCTGCGACCCAAGTTGAGCCAATAGTCAGGTTTGCCTGGCCAGGAGCATCCAATTCATAACCATATTGTGTCTGAAACTCTGGAGTTACCGCCAACAAGGTTTGTTTAAAGCTTTTTTCAAGAGCCGCCATTTTGGCGTTATACGAAGGTACACCTTCAGCACCTGCAACAAAATTGTATGGAAGGTTCTCATCCCCATGGATGTCTAAAAACATATCCACACCGATTTCCAGCATCTTTTGCCGAACTAAATAAACCTCTGGGCTCTTCTCCATCGTTGGCGTCGCCCATTCGCGGTTTAAATTCACTCCGGCCGCATTGGTCCGTAGATGACCACGCACACTGCCATCTGGATTCATATTTGGCACTATGTAAAATACCGATTTTGCTAAGAGTTCGCGCGCAACACCGTCATCTTCATCAAGTAAGCGATCGAGTAAACCTTCAACAAACCATTCCGCCATGGATTCACCAGGGTGTTGGCGTGCCGTAACCCAAATTTTCTTTTTGCCTTCTTCTGGCTCGCCGACAATCAACATCGACATATCACGGCCGTCGAGCGTCTCACCCAAATCAACTAATTGGGTCCAGCCACTATTTTGGGCTTGGCTTAATAAATCTTGGTGGCGCTCATAACTGTAAGGGGCAAAGTACGCGAAGTAGCACGAAGCTGCTTCTGGATAATGCTTAATAACCAACTCAGAACCATTATATTCAGTATCAACACGGAACCAGGTTTCACGATCGTATGAAGCAACAGCTTTATAATCAGCCCAACCACCAGGATATGCAGATGTATTCACATTGGTAATTTTTAAGGTATGCGGCTCGAAGGAATCACATTGCAAGCGAAAATGAAACCATTGATAAAATTCAGATTGGTTATCTTTACGGATTTTTAATTGGATATCATCAATCTGTTCGGCTGAAACAACTTCGATATTACCGCTATCAAAATTACTGGTAATTTTCATGCTTATTAAATTCCAAAAATATTTAGACGCCGCAGGTTAGCACAGATGTGTTTACTTGAAAACCGATAGACCGGCTGATGTGAGCGGACAAACAGTGACTGACTTTGCGGAAAAAAAAGAAAGCCGCAACAGCGGCTCTCTTCAACTAACCAAGATCTTAACGTGCCAGCGGCAACGTCGGATAGGTGATCCCGGCCATTTCATTCATGACGCGGATTACTTGCGTGCTGTAACCGAACTCGTTGTCATACCAAACGTACAACACACAACGGTCGCCATCGGCAATTGTTGCTTGAGAATCAACAACACCTGCATAACGAGAACCAACCAAATCGCTTGAAACGATTTCGGTAGAGCTGGTGTAGTCGATTTGGTCTTGCAACTCAGAGAACAATGAAACTTTTTGCAGATAAGCGTTGAGCTCATCGCGATTAGTCTCTTTGTTCAAATTCAGTGACAAAATGGCCATAGAAACGTTTGGCGTTGGCACACGGATCGCGTTACCGGTTAATTTGCCTTTTAACTCTGGTAAGGCTTTAGCCACAGCAGAAGCTGCACCCGTTGAGGTAATAACCATGTTTAATGGTGCGGCACGACCACGACGTTCAGCTTTGTGGTAGTTGTCAATTAAGTTTTGGTCATTGGTGTATGAATGCACCGTTTCAACGTGACCGTTTTTAATCCCGTACTCATCGTTTAATGCTTTTAACACTGGGGTAATGGCATTAGTGGTACAGCTTGCAGCAGAGACAATACGATCATCAGGGCTGATCATTTTATGGTTAACACCATAAACTACGTTTTTAACGTCACCTTTTGCCGGTGCAGTTAACAATACTTTGCCAGCACCCTTTGCTTTGAAATGAATAGACAATTCTTTGTCGTCTTTCCAAATGCCCGTGTTATCAACAACTAAAGCATCGTGAATGCCATAAGCGGTATAATCAACGAGATCTGGAGAGTCTGCATAAATTACTTTAATGAAAGTACCGTTAGCTTTGATACCGCCATTCTCGTTATCGACGGTAATGCTGCCGTTAAACGGACCGTGGATAGAGTCGCGACGTAACAAGCTTGCGCGCTTTTCCAAATCGCCTTTACGACCGCCACGGACCACAATGGCGCGAAGACGTAATTTGGCACTTGGACCTGAACGTTCTATCATTAATCGTGCTAATAAACGACCGATACGACCAAAACCATAAAGCACAACATCAGTTGGTTTTACTGTGTCTTCTTGTTGAAGTAAATCAGCAAGTTCAGTTTCTAAATATTGCTCTAATGAACGACCTTCAGCAGCGTTTTTATAGTGAAATGCAAAAGCCAATTTGCCTAAATCGATACGACCAGGCGCTAAATCTAACTTGGCGATTGCTTCTAGTACCACGAAGCTCTCACGGAGCCGCAGTTTTTGCTGTTCAAAACGTTCTACAGTTTTGTGCGATTTAATGATATCAATAGTTGTGGCGTTGACTAATGGTTTGCCGTAAACAACTAATTCGACACCCTTATTACGATACAGGCGGCCGATAATCGGTTGCATGTTTTCAGCGTACTCTTGGCGTTCTTGCCAACTGCGTTGATACTGTTCTTCGTGAGATAAGGTCATGCTGTTGCCTTTTACTTCTTGCGGTTAAGGAATTCAGGGTACAGTGCCGTAGAGGCAGCATATTGTAATTGAAACTGTAACCCTACAACAACAATTACAAATGATTTTTTCTAGATAATTGCTTAAGCTATAGCACAAGAGCTGGAGGGCCATATGAAAAGACTGCTACCTGTGTTGGGAATTTTTGTTTTGAGCGCATGTGGTGAAACAGAAATCAGTATTAGCGAGATGTGTGCCACAAAGCCTCTGATTTGTAACGATTTAATGGATGACTCGCATTGTAAATTAGAACGTCGCAACGTGATTTACAGTAGATACGATGAAGCGAAGGTACCTTCTGATGCCAAAAAATACCGTCTTTTATTAGATTTTGAAAAATACTCCAAGTGCATGGAATTGGCTTCTGGCATTGAACATATCAAACTTAAAGAAAAAACCACCCAACGAATTGACAGCTTTCGCGTTAGTCTCGCTGAAATAAAACGGCTTTCCGACGAAACGCTAAGCTCTGACCATCCAGGTCTTTTGTACTATCATTGGTCTCGCCATCAAAGTAAGTCTCATTTGGAAAGATTTTTGAAAGCTGCTGAGCAGACTAAGTTTACCGATCCAGATCTACAGTTTGCCTTAGCGAGTCACTACCTTGCCGAGCGAGATCCGCGTGCGATTGACGCAATGCATCAATCATTAAGACTATATAAGGCGAAAGAACGCGTTGATCCTGAAATCTATAAGACCATGACAACTGCTTATTACAAACAACGGAAGTACATCGAGTCTTACCATTGGGCTTTGGTGTCGCAAGCTGCAGGCGTAGAACGGATTGAGTTTCAGTTAATTATTAAAGATTTGGACAAACAAGCGTTCGATCACGATAAAATTAAAGCCATAGCCGAGCAAACTCTCGCGCAAATTGAGCAAGGGAAATACCAACCCCCGAAATTTTAGTGCGGTCAACCAGTCTTTAAATGGTGAAAAAGGCGCTAAGTTGCGCCTTTTTCACCATATTGCTGTTGTCACCGACTAAGCTACTTATGTTCTTTATCCACAAGTTTAGCTATTTGTTCATCGGTAAAAACCATCGAGACTGAGTTAACACAATAACGTTGACCTGTTGGCTTTGGACCATCATCAAATACATGTCCAAGATGGGCATCACAATGTGCACAGAGAATTTCAATTCGGATCATGCCGTGACTAAAATCCTTTTGATACTTGACCTGTTGTGGCAACGATGCACTAAACGATGGCCAGCCACAGCCTGAATCAAATTTATCGTCAGACAAAAATAATGGCTGATGACAGCAAGCACACAAATAAGTGCCTGCCGCCTGATTGTGTAGCAAAGTCCCAGTGTATGGCGCTTCAGTACCTTTGAGCCGCATTACTCGAAATTCCTCATCGGATAAGCGAGTTTGCCATTGTTGGTCAGTTAATTTCACTGGTCGCCCTACTTGATTTTGGTCATTGGCCGGTCAACTTCGCTCCACTCAACATGGAAGAATTTGCCTTTTGCCTTGTCCGTCCGTTCAAAGGTATGTGCGCCGAAATAATCTCGTTGGCCCTGCAACAGATTGGCTGGCAACACTGCAGTTCGGTAAGAATCGTAATAGCTTAACGCCGAGCTTAACGCTGATACTGGGATGCCTGTTAAAGTTGCATCGGCAACGGCACGACGCCAGTTCATCTGATTTAATGAAATCTGCTTAGCAAAAAACGGGTCTACTAATAAATTGGCTAACTCGTCATTTCGTTCATATGCATCGGTAATCGATTGTAAAAACACAGCACGGATAATGCAGCCCGCACGCCAAATCTTGGCGATCTCAGCAAAATTAAGCTGCCAACCGTGCTCAGCAGCTGCGGTTTTCATGAGATCAAAACCCTGTGCGTAAACGCAGATTTTTGCACAATACAAAGCATCGTGTAACTGTTTAATCACTTGCAAGCGTTTAGTTTCATCTGGTTTGTCTTGGACTGGCCCAGCTAACAATGTCGATGCACTAACGCGTTGATCTTTAAGTGTAGAAATGGACCGTGCATAGACAGCTTCAGCAATTGTCGGCGCCGGACAACCCAGTTCTAAACTACTGACCGCAGTCCAGAGGCCAGTCCCCTTTTGTCCTGCTTTATCTAAAATAACGTCAACTAAAGGCAATCCAGTTTCTGAGTCGCGAGTCGCCAGCACTTCCGCACTGATTTCCATCAGGTAGCTATTTAAAATACCCTGATTCCACTCTTTAAACACTGCAGAGATTTGTAAGGCTGACATACCAAGAGCATCTCGCATTACTTGGTATACTTCGCAAATCAGTTGCATATCAGCGTATTCGATACCGTTATGCACCATTTTTACGTAATGACCAGAACCACTTGGTCCAATATAAGTTGCGCATGCTTCGCCATGCACCACCGGATTACCAGGTTCGTAACGCTCGATTGCTCGGCCAGTTTCTGGATCAACTTTAGCCGCAATGGCGCGCCACACCGGTTCAATTCTTGTCCAAGCGTACGGATCGCCACTTGGCATTAACGAAGGGCCAAAACGAGCGCCGACTTCACCGCCTGAGACTGCAGTACTGAAGAAGATAAACTTCCCTTCGTAAAATTTTTCGCGCCGAACAGTGTCGGTCCAAAGACTATTGCCAGTATCAACTACGATATCATCAGCTTCGATCCCAGCATCAATTAACTTGGAGCAAACATCGTCAACTGGGCGCCCTGCTGGCACAGAAAGGATAACTAAATGAGGTTGTTTTAACTTGGATAACAATTCAGTGTAGGAGCTGCAGGCAACAACACGGGCTTGGCCGTTATTTTCTTGAAGGTCTTGGCTTATAACCGATTCTAACTTTTTATGATCTAAATCGAATGCGGCGACACGGTATCCATGATCTGCAAGATTGAGGATCAGATTCTTCCCCATGACCCCTGCGCCAACAAAACCAATATCACAAAACTGGGTTGAATCTGTCATCGTACCTTCCTCTGAATCTGCGGCACTGCAAAATGCCGCGGATTATACTGGAAAATCTGTCGCCAAAGCAGTGTCATACGAAAAAGTTTCTGCTGCTCAGACCATCATTGCTGCAAGTGTCGACATTTTAGCCAAGATGACTAATCCACAACGAGAGTGAATTGGCCAACTGGTTATAAATCAGAGGATCTGTGGCAACAGGTGACACTAATCCCATTTCTTGCGCCGTATCCAAAATACAATGCCACTGACCTTCCGGCAGATGTACATCAACCGCTTCATTACTTGCATTCACCATGACCAGCATATGGGAATCAGTTGAATCACTACTAACGACAAAAACACAATATTGCGTATGATTTTGTAACCAATCTGCTTCTGTTTTTAACCGCCCGTCTGCCATAAACCATATCACATGATGTTTTTCACCATGCCGTTGGTAATGATCGTCTAACAAAGATAATTGCTGCAAACATCGATATTGTTGCCGCACTTTAATCATCTGTTGGACAAAGCTCATAAATTGCGTGGCATGAAAATCCAAATGCCAATGCAACCAAGATAATTCGTTGTCCTGACAATAAGCGTTATTGTTGCCTTGTTGGCTTTGACTCAGCTCATCCCCACCCAACCAATGGATCATGCCTTGACTCAAAAAGAGCGTCGCAACTAGATTGCGCTTATGCAAAAACCTTTTTGCCAAAATTTCAGGCGCAGAACTTGGCCCTTCAACGCCATAATTCACACTCAAATTATGATCATGGCCGTCTCGATTTTGTTCAGCGTTTAGCCAATTATGCTTCTGCTGATAGCTAACGAGGTCATGTAGAGTAAAACCATCATGATAAGACAAATAATTTACTGAACAACAGGCCGGTTTATGATGTTTTTGGAAGATATCACGAGAGCCTAGCAATCGAGTCGCAAACTCGCCAAGCACGCCCTGATCACCACGCCAAAAACTCCGCATTGAATCTCGAAACTTATCATTAAGTTCCGACCAATGCGCTGGAAATTGCCCCAACTGATAACCATAAGGGCCAACATCCCAAGGCTCTGCGATTAATTTTACCTCAGACAACACCGGATCTTGAGCGAGAATTTGCAAGAAGGTCGCGTATGGATTAAAGCGTTTATGCTCACGGGCTAAAGTCACCGCCAGATCAAAACGAAAACCATCAACTTGCATTTCACTGACCCAATATCGCAAGGTGTCTAGCACCAAGCGCTGTGTCATCGGATGGGCAATATTCAGAGTATTCCCGCACCCACTGTAGTTACTGTAACTACGGTAGTCAGGGATATCGTGATGATTTTCAAACAAATAATAGTGCCGATTGGCAAGCCCACGATAACTCAAATTGTAGCAATCGGCTTCAGCGGTGTGGTTAAACACCACATCTAAAATAACCTCAATTCCGGCTTGATGCAGTGTCTTCACTAGATGCTTAAATTCATTTACAGCGTCCGTACATTGATAACGCGGCTCCGGCGCCATAAAACAAATTGGGTTGTATCCCCAATAATTGGTGAGGTGTAACTTCTCAAGCCGAGGCTCACTCATAAAACTAGCAATCGGAAGTAACTGTAAAGTGGTAATACCTAAGTCCACTAGATGTTTGACAACCGCAGGATGCGCCATCCCCAAGTAAGTGCCGCGCAGCTCTGCTGGCACCTCTGGGTGAAGCGCTGTCATACCCTTTACATGAGCTTCATAAATAATAGTTTTTTCACGCGGGACTTTAGGTTTGGTCACCCCTTCCCACTGGAAGGTTGGCTGGCTCAAAATGGCCTTTGCCAACATAAAATGGCTACCACTTGCATATAGCCGTTCATTAAATACCAGCGCTCGGTTAAGAGCCTTGGCATAAGGATCTATCAAATAATGAACATTGGAAAAAGTTAGGCCTTGTTCAGGGGCATATACCCCATCCGCTTTCAGCAGATACAAAGTACCATCAGGTATCGCGTCAACCTGCATATGCCAACAATCACCGGTACGGCCAATAAAAGGTAACTCGCAGATCGGCTCTTCAGTATCGGCACAGAACAAACATAACGTGAGTAAGTCAGCGTCAGGCGCAAACACTGAAAAATTCCAGCAAAATTCGGCTGATTGAGTTTTGGTTGCACATACACTCGGCCCGAGCGGCTTCGGCTCGCCTGAACTAACATCAAAGGTTCGGGGTTGAGTGCTCGATATAGTCTCTTGGGTCATGCAAGTTTCCGGCGAAGATAAATGGTCGATAATGGCGGCAACGTAATTGGCAGTTGCCAACCTTCAGCAATTTGCTGACAATGTTGAACCACGCCAATATCAAAATTACTTCCCCAATAATAGCTCGAATCTGTATTAAGAATAACTTCATACTCACCCGCAGCTAATACCGCTAGTAAGAAGTCTGTTCTTGGAACTGGCGTAAAATTTGAAACGACATAAATAACGTCACCATGACTATCAACTCGGCGGAACGACAAAGTGCTTCGATCTGCATCTTGGTGGTCAATCCAAGCAAAACCAGCACCTTCATGATCCAATTCGTAAAGCGGTTTGCACCGTTGATAAGTATGATTTAAATCCCGAAACAACTGCTGCACACCACGATGCTTTTCAAAATCCAGCAAAAACCAAGGGAGCGATTGATTGTGATTCCATTCGGTTCCTTGACCAAACTCGTTACCCATAAAATTAAGTTTTTTGCCAGGGTGCGCGAACATAAATGCATAATAAGCCCGCAAATTTGCCGCCTGTTGCCATTCATCACCGGGCATTTTATTTAGAATACTCCCTTTGCCATGCACAACTTCATCGTGAGATAACGGCAAAATGAAATTTTCGTTAAAAGCATAAACCATCGAAAAGGTTAAGTCGTTATGATGGAACTTACGATAAGCCGGATCTTTACTCATGTATCTGAGACTGTCATTCATCCAGCCCATATTCCACTTAAAGCCAAAACCAAGGCCTCCTGAGGAAATCGGCCGGCTGACACCAGCAAATGAGGTTGATTCTTCGGCAATTGTCATCGCATGTGGATGTTTACTGTAAACCTCTTGGTTCATCCATTTTAAAAGACTGATTGCTTCATAATTATGATTGCCGCCATCAACGTTCGGGATCCACTCGCCATGATTTCTTGAATAATCTAAATAAAGCATCGAAGCAACGGCATCAACACGAAGGCCATCAACGTGGAATTTATCTAACCAAAACAGCGCACTCGCCACTAAAAATTGCCGAACATAATCTTTGCCGTAATCATAAATACAGCTATTCCAGTCCGGGTGCCAACCTCTTCGTGGATCTGCGTATTCGTAAAGATGGCCGCCATCAAAGCGAGCCAACCCATGGCCGTCTTCAGGAAAATGGGCGGGTACCCAATCCAGAATCACACCGATATCGGCTTGATGGCAACGATCGATAAAGCGTTTAAATTCATCGGGAGTACCAAAGCGCGACGTCACCGCAAACATGCCAAGAGGTTGATAACCCCACGAGCCGGAATAAGGATGTTCTAACAAGGGTAAGAACTCGATATGGGTATATCCCATATCTTTTATATAAGGGATTAATTGGTCGGCTAATTCTTGATAATTCAACGAGCGACCGTCTGCGTGAGTGCGCCAACTGCCTGCATGCAGCTCGTAGATACTCATAGGGCTTTGGTATAAATTGACGGCTCGGGACATCCAATGTTCATCTTGCCATTGGTACTGGCAGTGATCGAAAACCAACGAAGCATGAGACGGATATTGCTCAGCCGCAAAAGCCATCGGATCAGCTTTATGCGGTAACAGATGTCCTTGCGCATCTTTGATTTCGTATTTGTAACGCACACCAGCAGCAATTTCAGGAACAACCAACACCCAATGACCACACTGGGTACGCTCCATCGGATGAGCGCGGCCATCCCAACCGTTCATGTCGCCAATTAAACTGACAGCACTTGCATGGGGCGCATAAACGGCAAAACGAGTACACTTAATCGATTTAGAGTCAACTTTGATTTCTATCAGTTGCGCGCCAAGCTGCTTATAGAGATTTTCTGGCTGCGCATTGACAAAATGTACGGCGTAAAACGCCTCTTCTTTAAATTGATAGGGATCTATAACGGTATATTGATGATGGGCTTTTTGCACTTGCAGTTGATAAGCTTCGGTTTTCTTTTTCCGCGGTAAGTGCAATTCAAATAGACCTGAAACTTCAGTACTCGATAATTCGCCGATGACTTTTCCGGTTTTTAAGTTCAATGCGGTGACACTCAAAGCATCGGGAATGTAAGCACGAAGCGTTAAACCTTTTTCGGCATCCTGCCATCCTAAGACCGAAAATGGATGGGCGCACCTAACTTCAGCTAACGTCACTGGATGCATATTAAATCCTTTCAATGGTGATTATTGAGTAATAACGACCACTGACTCGACGAAAAACTTAGAGTCAGTGGCCTGATACTTATGAATATAAGCCAGAACGACGGTTGAGTGTCAATTGTTGCAGATGTTCTTCGATATGTTTTTGTTGTTCAAGTTGTTCTAAGGTATGAGTTAGTTTGCGCCGCCAGTTAGGATACTCGTCACTGGTACCTGGAATATTAACTGGCTGAGTCATTTCTAACCAATCTTCGAGCTGCAAACATAGCAGCTGACAACTGCCTTTTGCTAGATGTTGCTGCAGCGCAAAACCAAGTGTGCGCGACATACCAACTGTATCAACAACGCGTTCAAAATCAGCCGGTAGAATTTGATGACCGTGCAGCGAATCTAAAATTTTCTGTTTAGCGGCATGGCGGTCCGCGTACAAACTTGGCAGGATTTTTTCATTGTATAAACCGATTTCTAAACCAAGTTTTAAATCCGAACAATGCCAGAAACCAATTAATGTTGGCATGTCATGGGTGGTTAACGCCGACATCGCTTGCACCGGATAATGCGCTGTGGATGTAAAACCGCCGTCTTCAGCTTGTTCAAAGAAGAAAATTCGATAGGAATACATGCCAAACTGCTGCAACAGGTCAAAAATGCCATCTGGAACTGTGCCTAAGTCTTCACCGATCACGACGGCTTGCTGGCGTTGACTTTCCAAAGCCAAAATACCCAATAAATCCATTATTGGATAATAAACATAAGCGCCTTCACCTGCAGATTGCGAACCTTTAGGTACCCACCAGAGACGCAATAATGCCATCACATGATCAATTCGCAGCGCGCCAGAATCTTTCATATTGGCTCGAAATAAATCGATCATCGGCTTGTAGGCTTGACGGAACAATTGGTAAGGCTGCATTGGAGGAAGGCCCCAGTTCTGGCCTTTTGGCCCAAGAATATCTGGCGGCGCACCAACACTGGCATTACGGCAATACAACTCAGGATTTGCCCAAATCTCGGTTGAGCCTTCACTAACGCCAACCGCCAAATCGCGGTATAAACCAAGTAACATACCTTGGGCTTTTGCCGTCGCTTGAACTTTAGCCAATTGTTGCTGAGCACAGAACTGCAGGTAACAATAAAACTCAATTTCGCTTTGATGATCAGCAGCAAACGCCAAAACTTCAGGAGACTGATGGTTTTGATAAACCGCAGGCCAATTTGGCCATCCCCACGCGTGCGGATCTTGGGCAATCAAATGCATATGCAATGCATCATAAAGTGCAAGTTGTTGTAGCGACTCGCCACCTTCAGCAATAAAAGCAGCAAACCCTTGGTTTAAGTCGGCTAACTCTGCTCTGTTTTCTGAGAAATAGTTAAATAAAGTTTTTAGCACAGGCAATTTCAATTGCATAACGCCGGTATAGTCAGCCCAATCTCTAGCACGTTGCTCAGCAAGTTGCGTTTGAAAACCAGGGGCATTCACCAGTTGTGCTGTTTGCTGGCAGACGCCATAACCAGGCATCTGTGGCACATTCAAATAAATAATGTTTAACCAACGACGACTTGACGGGCTGTACGGACTTGCGGACTCCGGCATTGCTGGGTACAACGCGTGGATAGGATTCAAACCGACAAAATCTGCACCTTGCTTCGCTAGGTAAGTGACTAATTTGTTCAAATCCGCAAAATCACCAATACCCCAGTTGGTATCTGATTTTACGCCATAAAGTTGAACCGATACGCCCCACTGTTTATTGCGCTTGAATTCTTCAGGTTGGAAGCAACGCTCTGGCGTAATAATCAACGACTGTTGATACAGTTCCTCATCACCCTCGATTTCTAACGTCAACTGGTGGTAGCCAAGGGGCAAGGACGCATTAAGGGTCCACTCGTACGCTTGGTATTCAACTTCATCAAATACCGCAACTTGTTTTAACTCACCATCAAATGCGCTGAGATTAAACACTTGCACATCACCTGATTCGGTTTTAAGGGTTAAAGTTAACGCTTGATGGACTTCAGTCATCGCTAAACGAAATGACACAACATAACTTTCGCCTTTAGCCTGCACAGACACTGGGTCAAACGGATCAAGCCAGTGCTCGCGCTGGCGCTCGAATAATTGCTGACGCGCAATTACGTCATCATCGATTTGGAAACCGAGTGCTTGCAACAATCTTAACTGATCTTTTTCGGCGACCTCAGCCGCATTACCCCAGGCGTCGGTAAATGCAGTTTCTATACCGTTAAACCCGATCAGATCGGCAAGAAGTGTCTTGTCCATATTGGCTCCGTTGTGTCTATCGTCTTGTTGTTTTTCCGGGATATTTTTGATTTGTGTCATGGCATGCCCGGTTCTTTGCCTCAGTATACGACGTTCAAAATAACTTTCGACGGCAAAATGCGTGATTATGTCATTAAATTACATAAATACGATTGCATAACGATTTTGA
>JACCDZ010036649.1_pt1 | contig 17336 bp, 11 predicted proteins | sample 7449551 | NCBI WGS metagenome assembly JACCDZ01 (sample SAMN15323452, study PRJNA562643) | freshwater metagenome | isolation source: river surface water | place: USA:Blue River Watershed | collected 2017-08-18 | reverse complement strand
GCTTTAACTAACACTTCGCCGGTAGTCGCAGCATCTGGCTCTGCAGCAAATCGCCAGATAGCCTCATCTTCCTCGCCTAAATATAAAGTGCCATTGTCATCATCTGCCACACAACTCTCTGGTTGGGATGGCACTTTTAATGACCTTACTAACTTTGCTTGCCAATTTTGGCCATCGCTAATTAATTGATATTGTTCAATTAAGCCAGACTTATCATTAACAAATACAAAGTGATCACCAGTTTTCTTACTTTGGTATTGGCAAAGACCATAAATATCGCGCATGGTCGTTGGTACGGTCCCTGCGTCGCTTAACTTGCCTTCGCTGTTAATTGCAAATAGTTGTAGGCTGTTGTTATCACGCAGACTGGCAACAGCAACATCATGCTTGCTGCCGCGCCAGTCTAAACCGTAGCGTAAGTCGACATTGTTTAAGCGTCCGACGTCTAACTGCTGCACTAGTTCACCACGCATATTGTAAGTCTTCAGGCCCGCTCGTTTATCGGTGGCCAGAATGATACTTTGTTCAGCAATACTGCCATGATGCCAAATTGCTGGGTCATCCATGACATCACCACGTAAACCGACCGATTGGGTTTCTAAGGTTGGTTTTATCTGGATAGGTTGGATTGTGTTAGTGCCAACATTTACGATCGCGGTATTACTCAGCAACAGCTGTTGAACAGGTGTGTTGGTATCGCCAGCTACAAATATCTCGGTTTTAGCCATACTTGCATAAGCGAACAGCGAATTTGCCTCTTCCAAGCCTTTAATTTCAGTACTGGAAACAAGTTCACCAGACGGATTTAGTTGGATTAGTCTTGCAGGTTCCTCTTCTAAAACGAGCAGGGAGCCATCGGCCAAGACCGTCATCGCCGATATATCGCCATTAAGCTTACCAAATGGGGCTTTTACTTGGATAAGTTCGCGACCTTCTTCAGCTTCCGGCTCTGCCTGATATTGCCAAATCGCTTGACCAGCTTCGCTTACGTATAACGCTTGAGTACTGGCATTTACTGCGCAAGCTTTACTATCGTATGGAATACCAAGTTGGCGAATTTCGAGCGGCGCTTTCAGCCATTGCCGCTGTTGACGCAACAACAATTGGTCAGCACCACCGCGATCGCCAATCACAAACACGCTTAACTGATCATTTTCTGGGCTTTGGTAAAAACACAGATCTTCAATCACTCGACTATTAATCAAAGTTTGAAAAATCGGCGTTAAAGGCTTGGCCGCTTTCGGCGCAAACTGCCACAGGTGCAGTTCATTGGTGTTGCTATCTGCGGCAATTAGTAAATTACTTTGCTCGTCAAACGCATGCACTTTTACTGATGAAAATTCTCCGGCAATACTGCTGATCACTTTGTCAGCTTGGCGAATTTCTAAGGCGGTTGTGGTCGCTGCTACGGTAAATTTGTCACCCGCCACTTCAGTGATTAAATACTCAGTTGCCTTTATCGCTAAGGCTGGTTCTTGCTGCATAGTCGCGGTATCGGCAACGACTTGAGCGGCAGCACCTTGAGTTGTAGCGCTTTGAGTTGCAACATTAGATGTTAACGACGTCGCAGGTTGGCTATCGCAAGCACTCAGTAAAGAGGTCATGATGAACGCCAAAGTTGTTAACTTAAGATTGTGAATTAACATGGAATTCTCCGCTTACCAGTTTGTGATCTGCATGCCGAACACAAAGGTGCGACCGTATTGCTCATATTGGAAGTTGTAAGGTTTGGTGCCGGTGTAGGCGTAGTAAGGCTCGTCATTCAAGTTGATAGCGTTGAAGTACAGCTGCATGCCTTTAGCAATTTGGTATTTGCTGGTGAGATCAAACTGCAAATGGTTGTCCGAATGCACGTCATAGGCCTTATCGGTGATATTACCCACTTCAGCCAAATAGTCTGACTTAAAGTTGGCAGCAAAGCGGACGCTAACTGTTGCAGATTCATAGCCAAAGCTTAAGTTGGCGGTTTTATCTGATTGGCTAGGTAATGCGATTTCGCGACTTAATAACTCGCCATCGTCAAACCACTCGATATCTGCAGTGGAGTCGGTCAGCGTCAGGTTGGCAGAGACCAACAAGTTGTCGATCCAATTGCCGTAACCGGATAATTTGTGTATGGCGTTTACTTCTAAACCATATAGGTTTGCTGCACCGCCATTGACGTAGGTTTCGGCGGTTTTGAAATCACTATATTCGCCACGGCCAGCGAGATCTGCTTGATAGATGAAGTTGTCGATTTGTTTGTAAAACACCATCGCTGACAGGACACCTAAGTCATCCGCATAATGTTCAAAACCCAAATCAAAGTTTTGCGAGGTAAGGGCCTTTAACTCTGGATTACCAAAACTTGCTTCAAATTCGCCGTCGTCTTCCTCTAGCAAATAAGCTGGTGCTAGTTGTTCAAAGGTCGGGCGCACTAAACCTGTGCTGTAGGAAGCGCGAATGATGCTTTGCTCTGAGAGGTTGTAGCGGCTAATCAACGCCGGTAGCAGATAGCCTTTGTCGTAACTTTGGCGATTTAAACTAAATTCGTCGGTCACCGCATCATAACGAGTACCGGTGGCATCACGTTGGTCGTGCTCGTAACGCAAGCCTGAAATCAATTGCCAATTGTCATGTTCAAAATGCGCCATGAAATAACCAGCGTTAATTTTTTCATCGACCTGATAATCATTGATCGCAGATTCAACGTCATCGACAAAGTCATTTGGGTCTAACGTATTGATTAATGAATATATGGAACCGCTATCAATGGCTGCGCCAAATTTTGATAAGTTTGAATTCACCGTGCTATTGCTGTATTTATCAAGCGTGAGTTGTTGCACTCCGTTATCTTCGAAATCTTCAAAGATCCAGACTGATTCTTCTGCAGACTTATTGCGCTCGCTAAGTTTAACCCCAGCTTTAAGTTGCAGACTGCCTTGCTCAAGCATGTACTCACGGCTTACATCAAATTTAACGTTATGCTCGTTTTCCTTGGTGTAAGTGTCACCCATTTCGACTTCTTTGATTTCATACTCTGCAGCGTCAAAAGCCGAGTTTGGCGCTAACAACACTGGAATGTGGCTATTGTCAAAACCAACGCCATCATCGAGACCTTGTTCAAAATCAGCGCCGGCAATGTTAAATGGCGTGTCTTCGTCAGCTTTACTGGCACCACCTTCCAAAACCCATTCGAAGTGACCGACGACTTGCCGTGTGCCGAGCACGAGGGCGCTGATAGTTTGGGTTTCTTTGCGTTGTTTTAACGAGCGAATAATTTCAGCTTCACCAAGTGCACCTGCCAGTTGTGGCTGATCAAATTCGGTGGCTAAAGCTTGACGCTCTTCCTCGTCGCTAAACTCGCTGTATAAAGTGCGTAGGTAATATTCGTTGTTATTGCCTGGGTGGTAATCGACGTTAAAGGCTAAACCAGCGCGCTCGCGGCTGATTTGATAATCACGTAATTCGAATTCTTCCAAACCTTCTTCAAAATCCCACTTGCCGCCGGTTTCAACGTTTTCTGACCCAAATTTACGATTAGCGTAGCTGGCGGCAATAGCGATACCTAAAGTTTCTGGTTCGCCGTTGATATCGAAAATGCTGCTATAAACGCCTGATAATTTTGGACTGCTGCTACTCGTTAGCTGGTTATAACCGCCCTCAGCAGTCATTGAATAGAAGTCGCTGCTGCGGTCAAACGCGGACAAGCTTTTAATTTCAATGGTACCGCCTAAAGAACCGGCGGCCATGTCTGGCGACATGGTTTTACTAACTTCCACCGATTCCAGTAAATCTGATGGGATCACATCAAGTGCGACTGCGCGTCTGCCAGCTTCTGGCGCCGCAAGCTGAGTGCCGTTGTAGGTAACGGCGTTGTAGTCAGGTGCTAAACCGCGCACCCGGACAAATCGACCTTCGCCTTGATCACGTTCGACTGAAAGACCCGCCAGGCGTTGTAGGGTTTCGCCGACATTACTGTCCGGGAATTGACCCATTTCATCTGTACTAGCGACTGTGACAATACCCGCAGCATTTCGCTGGCGGTTCAGCGCTTTGCTGACAGCACCTGATTGCCCAGTAACTTCAATATGCTCAAGATTGGCTGTCGCAGCCGTAAGTTTTAAATCGCCAAGTTTGACACTTTCATCAACGATTTGAATGTTCTTAGTTTGTGGTGTGCTGCCTAAGTAATTAATTTTCAGCGTGTAATTGCCGGTTGGCAGTTGTTTAAAGTAAAAGCGGCCATCAGCTTCGGTAGTGCGACTGAGTTTTAGCTCTGGGATCGAAATTTCCGCACCGCTGATAAGGTTGCCGCGACCATCAAGAATACGGCCTTGGACATCGGCATCGGCTAAAGCCGCTGGAACTATTGCGCAGCATGCTAGTGCTATCGCACAAGCTAACGGGGTTGGTCGAATACGTAACATGGTTTTTTTCCTCTAGTTATCAAATGCAATGGCACTAGTGTCCCGATTTGCAGTGACAGTTTTGAGGTGAAAAACACAGTTGTTTGCGCATTAATGACCCGGGTCATTAATGCGCACTTGATTGCTGTTTTGGCGAATTCCCGTCATCTTTTCGTCATACAAAAGCCCAAGAATCATCATTTTGTATAAGTGGGAATTTGTCATGTTACGACAGCATCAAGCTAAGCTGGTATTTAGTGGCTTGTTATTAACTTTGAGTGCCTTTATCGCTTGTCAACTTGGTGACACTAAGCAAGTGTTCGACTGGCTTGACGTACTAGGTGAAGGAACTGCCTTTTTAGTTGCAGCGGCTTGGTTGCTGCTGATTTTAAGCAGCCGTCCGCATGGCAGAGTGACTGAGCTTTTGTATTACGGCAGTCTTTGCTTGGTGTATTCCTACTTTCTAAATCTTCTCGATGAATTTTTGCATTACCCAGATCCGGTGCGGTTGATGAGTTGGCTTGAATCCTTGCCAGCACCTGTTGGCATGTTGGTGTTGACCTTTGGCCTTGTCGGCTGGCATCGCGAACAACGAGCGATCGATCGGCAGTTGCGGGGGCGAGAGCTATTTTTACGCGATCACAATCTTATTGATCCGCTGACCCAACTGTATGGACTTGAGTATTTGTATGCAGTGTTGGCTCGTGAAATAACACTGCATCGCAGCAACCAACAACCACTGAGCCTTATTGTGGTAGATGTTGCCCAGTTTAGTGACTTCAACCGGAACCATGGCTTTAATGCCGGTGATAATTTTCTGACTTTACTTAGTGAGTTAGTGATTTCACAACTACGCCAAGGCGACGTGATGTGCCGTTACAGCGGCGATTGTTTTGTCGCAATTTTGCAAAATACCAGTCAAGTACAGGCCGATTTGTTGTCACTGCATCTGCAACATTGCCTTCAGCAGCTAAACAAAAATCATTTAACGCCTGATGTAAATTGTTTGGCGGTGAAAGTTGCTGCAGCCACAGCAACTGATGCAATAGAGCAAGCTTTCGTAGAACTTGCCAAGCTGAAACGGTCAGCTGCAAGTCAAGGTTTTACCCCTGCTGCAGAAACACAGTTATAGCCGCCATGACAACGCCTCAGTGGTTTAGCGTTCGTGATAAGAATTTACTGTTACAACACGGTAGTACCGATCTATTGGCGTTGGCACAGCGGCGCGGGGCGCTCTTACATAAACTCCTCAACGGCACAAGTATCTTTGAAGCAGATTTAACAAGACCACTTGGGCGGATCTGCCATCAGGATTGGTTTCAAATTATTGAAAATTGTCAGCAGCAATTAAAAAGTCCCGAATTACCATTTTTGCTTGGTGAGTCTATGCTGCATAACCCCTACATTTCGTTATGCCAAGCACTGCTGACTGCGCCAAATTTGGCGCAAGCGCTTCGACTATTGCACTGTTATCGTCATCAAATTTTTCCTGGGATTTATCCGCAGTTGCTGCCGCAGTCGGACACTTTACTGGTTGGGGTGAAGGCTGGTTTTGCTAAAGCACCGCAGCAATTTATCAATGTCGCGATGTTTTCCTTGGTACAAGCCTTGGTAAAACAACAATTTGGTAATAATGATGGCTTAACGCTGTTGTTCCGAAGTTCAGAGCATAATGCAGCAATCCATCATCAGCACCACTTCGGCTGTAAGGTATTGTTCTCACAGCCGGTGGATGGCATTAAGATTGAGAAAACACTTTTACTCACATCGTTTAAGCGCCACGATGCCAAACGATTTGCCGCAGCGCGTCGATCTTGCGCACAGCTAAGCCGTATTTTGCCGAAACAACCGAGTTTGGCTGAGTTAATCTATCGTCAACAACGTCAATCACTGCCAGCTCTGCTAACGGCAGAGTCAATGGCTAGCCAGTTAGAGCTATCGAACAGTGCATTTCGCCGACAACTGACACAAGAATTTATTAGTTTCAATCGTTTGGTTGATGAGGTTCGTCAGGATAGGGCGCAACAATTGTTGCAACAACGCCAGTGTTCAAATAAAGAACTAGCCAATCTGCTTGGGTATTCCGATGAACATAATTTTCGCCGCGCTTTTAAGCGCTGGACTGGCATCATTCCGAGTAATTTCCGGGATTTTTTTGGCTTGTCGACGACTTAGTTTGCGCTGAAGTCATAACACGAATTGAAGCATAATTGGCTGCCGAACTTGCGTTTTGGGCTTTCGGCAGCGGATAAATTTTTACAGATCAACGTTTTAAGTGATTTTTGCTTTTCGGATATGGTTCTAGTTTTACCGCCTGCATTAGTTCCCCGATATCATCGTCGTCGCAACTGACTGATTTTAAATGTTCAACGATTCTTTGCGGTTGGATACCGTGTTGGCTCATGGTCTTCACAGTATTGAGATGGACATTTTTTACGAATTCACTTTGCATTGGCATAGCGGTCTCCCATTTTGAACGAAAGAAAGTGGCGAACTCGATAATACCCCTTTTCGCTAAAACAGCTAGAATTGGATAAAAAATAAACAGGGAAATGCGACGAATGGCAGGCCGAAGGAATTCTTGCCGGACAATTGCAGGCCGGAGAATTGCCGGCCGGAGAATTGCATCAGTCAGGGTAAAACCCAAACAAGTAAGTTTGATGCCTCGTGAAACGAACGCTGTTGCTATTCGCGCGATTTTGCTTAACTGCTATTGGTTACTAACGCCTAGCATTCTAATAAACTCAGTTAATTTTCAATTGTTTAGCGTTATCCTTGGTTTTGGCTGGGCCGAATAGTGGTAATGTTACTATCTGCCGCCCACTGCATGATGTCCTCGCGTTTTAATGCAGTCGCCATTAACGCAGGGAACTGATCAGGGGTGCAGGCAAAAACTGGACTGCCCAATGCGGCAAAATCTGCAGCCATCTGCTGGTCGTAAGCTGGGCGACCGTCGTCACTTAGCGCTAACAACGTGATGACATTAACATCAAGTCTGAGCAACTGAGCGATACGTTGGCGAAGTTGCGTACCATCTCCACCTTCATATAAATCGCTAATTAGAATCAAATGCGTTTTGTTCGGCCGTTCAATTTGTTCTGCACAATAAGCAATTGCTTGATTGATATCAGTGCCGCCGCCTAATTGAATGCCAAATAACACTTGTACTGGATCTGCTAAATCATCAGTTAAATCAACAATACTAGTGTCAAAACAAACCAAGCGAGTACGGATCCCTGGCAGTGATGCCATGACCGCGGCGAAAATTGACGAGTAAACCACTGAATTAGCCATGGAGCCAGATTGGTCCACGCACAAAATAACTTCGTCTAGATCGACGATCCGACGTTGTTTACGTTGAAAACCAATCCGCTTTTCCGGTATCACTGTCCCCAATTCCGCTTGATAATATCGCAAGTTGGCACGGATGGTACGATGCCAATCAATGTCGGAATGGCGTGGTCTGGTGGTGCGTTTTTGTTTATCAACGGCACCGCGGATCGCTTCGGCCGTTTTTTGTCCAAGCTTTTCCAGCAATTCATCAACGACTTTTTGAATGACTTGTCGTGCTGTCGCGATAATTTTGTCTGGCATCGCACCGCGTAAGCTAATAAGGTCGGCAATTAGGTGGACATCTGCTTGCATGGCCAGCAGAAACTCCGGTTCCATCAACATTTGCTTCAATCCGAGCCGTTCAAATGCGTCGCGCTGAACCAATTGCACTACGGAACTTGGAAAAAACTCTCGAATATCGCCAAGCCAACGAGCAAGTTGGGGTGCAGAGCTGCCCAAACCACCACGTTTTTTTTGCTCAGATTGTGGCGCGTATAACGCAGACAACGCAGACGAAAGCCGTTGATCTTGAGTCGATAGCGTTTGCTCTGAGTCGTCTGTACCCAAGGCGAGTTGCCATCTGCGCGCTTGTTCTTTCGCTAACGCGTCCATGTTACATCTCCTTGCATCAGTCTTAGGATCCGGCTAAAGGTCACTGGCATTTGTTCGACAAATTGAGCGACGACATGGTCTATCGACTCGATATTGTCCCCTTGTAACATGTTGTCTAATAAACGTCGGCGTTCCATCGCATCCAAGGATCCAAACACACGGCGAAGCAATGGCAGGGCTTCGATAAAACTCTGTTCATCGAGTGCCATCAGCCAGTTGTTAGTTAATTGCCGTAAGTTGGCATCGTAAAGTAATTGCTCACTGGCATTGGCAAAAAAGCCTTCGAAGAAGCCCTTGCTGCGGGCCAGAGGAAGGCTTGGAGATAACAGTTTTTGTAATAAAGTATGGATCTGTTCTGAGCTCTGCCGTTCTGCTTGATATAACAGGCGAGCGCTGACACCTCGTGCTCCAGAGTCACAACCGTCGTCATGACAAATGCTGTCGAGTGCTTGCCACCAAGTCTCCATTATTGCACTTGGACATTGCGCTAGTTCGAGTTGGCGGTGGCCCAGCAATATTGCTTGTTGAAAACGCTGACTTTCTTCGTCATTTAAATTTCGCACGGCAAAGGGCAGGGCTAGGGCGGCTTGCACCGCCAATTGTTCCACCAATTCAACCAAATGACTTAAAGTCATATCTCTAGAGGTGCCGTAGCGACTGATATCGACTAGAGGCGGCAAAGCATCTAACAGCTCGATACACTCACTGCCATGGGCGGCTCGTTCTGCTAATCGGTTAATTCCAAAAGCTGCGGTGCTTGGCAACTGTGCTTCTAGCGTGGTTAAAATCAACTCCGCTAAGCTAGCCAATCTATTCTCAGCTTTCAATTTCAAAAGAGTTAAACGAGCTGAAGCAAGCTCAATACTTGTGCCATGAACTTGATGCTCAACTAATTGCACCGCAAATTCTGGCTGCCATTGTAATACCCAGCGTTCGCGGAAAGTTCCTCTGCTATTGCCCGCGTGACTTGGTTTTCCCCAGTGGACCTCTAATAGTTGCAAGCGTCGCAGCAAAATAGATTTACTAAGACCCGCTTCGCTGCGTAAATCTAGTGCCAGTTCGGTCGGCAGCGCAGAGGGTTTTAATCGGGTGCGTTTTTGCCATTGTTGAAGGTCGTCTAGCAGTGGCGCAAGTGGTACATCTGCTGGAACAACGCCAACTACATCACCTTGCAATAACTCACTTGAAATTTGCTGCCAAAGCAATTGATTACCAAAACAAAAGCAGGCAATTGCCGCGTCCCGAGCTTCTTCAAACCCAGCGGAGGGGCGTTGTCTTACTTGCGCCAAAGATTGGCAAAGTCGAGTTGCTTCAATTATTGACGCCGTAGATACCGTAGTGCCTGCAGTCCTAAGTTTTTCTGCGGTTAGTGTTAGCCAATGGACTAAGGATTGTTCTGAATAACCATGGGTCCAAAGATGTTGGTACCACTGCGGTGCATCGACCCCTGCACCATAACCAGATGCTAAACTAAGTCTCGTTGATGTCCAAGGAACCCAAGTGCTACAAAATTGCTTCGGTGATAGTTTGGCGGTTAGGGGGGCTAGAGTTTGTTTGTCGGCTTTTTTGCTGAAGTTTTGTCGCAAAGCGGGCAGATGCCACGCGCCGCAAATCACTGCAATTGGACCTGTTGCTGCTTTAACTGCTTCGGCGATCTGTAATCGCATAAAGGCTTCGCGTTGCAAAGTGCGCGGTCGCTCATCAGGCTGATAGCTGCGAAGCGCGGTCATTGTCGCTTCTATATTGGCAAACAATGTCGGCTCATCCGCAGCGCCTTGTTCCAGAATCTGATTCCACCAACTTTCGCCATCTTCATAACCAGCAATCGCAGCGAGTACCGCTAATGGATCTTCCCAAACCTCACTTGCTTTTTGCTCTGTAGGCTCGGTAGGCTCATCCTCGACGGTTTCGTTATCACTTACCATGTTGGCTAATTGGGTTGCCATAGGTAAATCGATAAATCTTAGATCAGCACCATGCTGAGATGCCCAACAAATGGCTTGGTATTCTGGCGAATAGTCAGCAAAGGGATAATAGATACTTGCCGATCTATTGTCAGTGACAAAAGACATGAGGGCTACCGGCAACTGCATTTCCGGATGAGCTAAAAGTGGCATCAGATCGGTCAGATCGGACGGGCCTTCGATTAACACTTGGGTCGGCATTAATGCATTAAGCGCAGATAAAAGTCTGCGACTAGAGCCTGGTCCATGATGCCGTATGCCAAAATAATGAATAGTGCTCATTATTCACGCTAATTAGAGTAAATCGTTAATGCTGTGGTAGTAGTCTGCGTATTCAGGGCGCTTTTTCAGCACAGTCTCCAAATACTCTTCGAGCACTAACTTATCTTGCACTGGGTCTTTAACTATTGCGCCTAATAAGTTGCTACTAATCGCATCGGCGTTAAGTTTACCTTGATGAAACCAGGCAGCTTGACTGAGTCCGCCAACCATAACCGCGATGGCTTCGGCAGTTGACAAATTTCCTGACGGCGCTTTTAACGCAATTTTGCCATCAAGTGTTGCGCCTGATCTTAGCTCACGGAACATGGTCACCACTTTGTTAATCTCCTCTGCTGCGTTACTGGCGACTGGCAAATGTAAATCCTGTCCCATCTCTTGCACACGACGATTTACAATATCGATTTCTTGAGCCATGTCATCTGGGAGCGGCAGTACTACGACATTAAAACGGCGTTTTAGCGCTGAAGACAATTCGTTAACGCCTTTATCCCGATTATTAGCAGTGGCGATGATATTAAAGCCTCGTCTTGCAAATACGGCATCATTGAGTTCGGGAACTGGTAGCATTTTCTCAGACAAAACTGTAATCAATGTGTCTTGAACATCCGAACCCATTCGAGTTAACTCTTCGAAGCGGCACAATGTGCCAGTTTCCATAGCCCGAAATAAAGGGGTTGGCACAAGCGCTTCCCTACTCGGACCATTGGCAAGCAGTTGCGCGTAGTTCCAGCCATAGCGGATCTGCTGTTCATCAGTGCCCGCGGTACATTGGATCACTTGTTGGCTACTACCACTGATAGCTGCAGCTAAGTGTTCAGAAACCCAAGACTTTGCAGTCCCTGGGACGCCAAGCAGCAACAACGCACGATCGGTTGCTAAAGTGGCCACGGCAGTTTCCATTAAACGGCGCTGACCGATATATTTGGGGCTTATCACCATGCCACTTGCGGTAGTTCCTCCCATCAGATAAGTCACAACATTTTGCGGGGTAAGCTGCCAATTTTCCGGTTTTGCGCCATTATTTTCAGTTTTTAACGCATCCAATTCGGCTTGATAAATTACTTCGGCTGGTTGGCGTAAAATGTCACTCATCGTGAGGTCCTTGTTGCAAACTTAAGTGAAAGGATAGGGTGTCGAGCATTGCATCATTGCTGTCGATGCCTGCTTCAATGGCGCTTTGCCGTACTATTTTAGCGCTACTTGTTGGCAGCATTAAGCCAAGCCAATGCATAAGATGCGTGAGCTTTCGCAGATTCGTAGAGTCGTCTTTCGCCTTAGTATATTCGGCTAATGCCGTACTCAGTTGTTGCTTAAAAATATGTTTTTTAAAGACTTCCGGAGTCAACCACGCAAAATGTTCAATATTTAACTCAGCAAAGTCGGTGATTGCGGTGTCTGCTTGGCAGCGAGTCATGATTAACTGCACATACTCGCTTCGTTCAGATCTAGACAGTCGATTCAACAAAGTGTCGAGAGTCAATTTTTTGATTGGGATTTCGGCGACCACATCCTTGGCGATACGAGCTAACAGCAATCGCATCGAAGCTGCTGTTAACTGCATAGCAGCGCATTGCAGCAACGTTTGGTTCACCAACGAACCGAAGTTGCTTTGGTGGTCGGCAAATGACCATTGTTCAAAAAACTCATCAATCCCAAGCCCAAAGTTACTGGCCAAAGCAATGAGATCCACGGCAGCCAGTGCTTTTAGTAAGTTCTGGCCTTGCACCGAATTTTTTGGCTCGCGTGCGACAATCTTTTTGCGCTGTAATAGTAGGCCATAACGTTCTTGTTGCAGCCATTCGGTGATTTCAGTTGGTGGTGTTTGTCGCTCGATAGCCTGGCCTAATTGTAATTGTAAATGCCAACAAATTGTTCTGACGGAGGCTGCCCGCTCATTAGCAAATTGCTCAATAAGCTGCAAATCCGCACGCTCGAGTCCAAATTGCAAGACACTCAGTAGCGCCGCCCGAATATCAGCCGGCTCTTGTGCTAGACAAGCTTGTAGCAGAGCCCTCGCAGCCTCAGGTTGTGTTTCGCGCATTTGCTTGAGTAAAACAGCCTTTTGCGATGCTGAAAATAATGGCCACGTTGTTATGTTAAGTTCTGGTTTGTCGAAATAACCCCAATGAAAATATAACCAAGGGAGAAGTTGTTTAGGCAACAAGCCATCGGTTGCTTTTGGTAACCAGTCGAGGGGATGGGGAGCATAGTTAAACGCGGCTAGTTGACTGAGTAATGCATACATTGCCAGCGGGTGTTGCCTAAGTTCGCTCTGGAGGCGGCGGAACGCCGCACGATATCTAGTTGGCAGTAATTGCAGCGATAGCATAGGAAGCTCAGGCATTGGCTGCAATTCTGCTGGCGTTTGAGCTTTTACAAACAGCTGGGCTTGGCTAAACAATGCAAGGGCAGTCAGATTTTGCTCGTCTTTGGTTAATGTATTATTTGCCAATAGATGAAGCGTGGGTACGGCACTTGCACTATCTCCAACTAACCAGCGCTGCTGAAATTGTTGCAATTGCCGCTGCGTTTGCTGCCAATCCATGTGCAAAGATTCGTTTAACATGGGATCACACCAAATTGCTGAGTGATTGCGGTAATTAGTTCCGCGTCGCGGCCGTTCCAGCGGATGCAGGCATTTTGCAGTGGCCCGCCGCATGCTTCGGGCAAGTGCGTATTGGTCAGTTTAAGTGTTTGATTTTGCTTTTTTAGCCAGAAGCCTAGCTGTTTATCTTGATAAAGCTGACATGGGCCCATTAGGGTCGTGGTTGCGAATAACCAGGGTTGTTGTTGGCGATGTAAAATAAACTGCTCCGCGATTTCAAGAGCTGAGTGTCTTAATGACGGCAATGCCTGCCAATCGACAACCGTGCCTGAGTCAAGCACCTGGTAATCGTTGAGTAGTGCTCTTTGCGGTAGACGGGATGGGTATAACCATAACTCGCCTTGGATCACCATGCCGGCTCGCAGGCTCGATTGGCGTTTGCCAGCTGAAGCCGGATAGTAATCGAGCAACATGGCTGGGAGCTGTAAATGTACGGCAAGTTGCGGATCAAGTGGCCAAAGATAACTCGCATGGCTGACTAAACCATTACGCTGCTGCGAGATTTGCTCACCAATACATAACCATTTTCCATTCAGTCGAAGTTGTGTCTGGACTTGGTCTGTTGCTGAGCCATCGGCAATATCAGTGGCTGACAATAAGCTTTCTAATTGAACTCTGCTTTCTGCACCGATAACTGCTCGCTTAGCGTCAGGATCCTCTGGCGACATTTGATAAGCTCGTGACAATAATAACCAACAGCCTAATTCTTGTAGAACAATTTGCGTTTGTTGCTCTAACGGGAATGGCGCTGCAATACTCGATAGTTCGTCGATCCTCGCAGCTAAGGTCGCTGCTTTTGCATCAACCATCCTTGCCGCAATTCGTCGAGTTCGCTCCCGTAGTTCTTTACAAAGCGCCAAGACGCCGGTACGAAGTTGGTCCTGGATCCATAATTCAAGTTCTGCAAGTCCGTCGAGTACCGCTTGTTGCGTCGCTTGCGCTGTTTGTAAGGCCCGAGCTTGCTTTTGCTCAGTTTTTTGAACGTCACTTTCAGCTGTAAGTGCTTCGTCGACACCTAATGCTTCGTCCACGTCACGAATATCTTTGGTTGGTTTAGCCTTTGTTTGTTCCTCGGTCGGCGCAATATTGCTTGGTCGACGACGCCGAGATAGCCATTCTGTTACCCATTCTGGTGGTTCACTTGGCGAAAAGACCGTGGAGTCATTGTTAAACATCCACATAAGTGCCAGAACGTGCTTGCAAGGAAATTTCCGTGATGGACAGGTGCATTTGTAACCATGGTTTTCGACATCAGCCATAGTTAAGTAAGGGTTTGCACCAGAGCCTTTGCATTGGCCCCAAATGGAATGTACTGTTGCATCTTGCCCCCGCAGCGGCCAATTAGATGCCGCAAGTAACTTTTTGGCTGCAGCTAACGAGGATTGATCTGGTGCGAGATCTTCAATGATCTGGAGGGTTAATGCCATAACTGTGAATATTCCTTTTTACAGCATGCAGAAGTAATACAAAGCCTTTACCCTAGATTAAAGAAAATGGCTGTTTTTACAATAGCCGGTTACGCAATAAAGCTGAACTTGCAGCTGATCGCTGAAATTGTAGTCGCCGCATGGCTGTTGAGTACTTTGACCGCATTTTGATTAAATAGCCACTTTGTCCGTTTGGTTTGTGAGCCATTTGTCTGTTGGCAATGATTTTTTCAAAGAGATGCGATGGAAAAAGCCGATATATAGAAGCCGAAGTCTCAAATGGCGCTTGGTCAAAATGTGCGGGTGTTAATTACTGAAAAACTTTTTACTGAAATTCTCTACTTGTTAAGCAGAAAATTTCAGTGAATTGCCGTTATTTTCCACGTATAAGCGCGAAAATCATGCTGTTAGCCGCTTAGTAAAACTTCTGTCATCAGTTTGTCTTGTTGTTTCGCCATATTCACACGGCAAGTTTTTTAAATCCGCAGGACACTCTGATGACGTCAAATTTTGTTCGTAACATTCATCTCCAGACTGGTAAACGTATGTTGGTTAATGGCGCAAGTATGGAGCAAATCGCCAGCCATTTTGATCGTGTTGGTTTTAGCGAACGCGAGATAGCGCTGTTGCTCGCTGAGTTTGGTAATTTTGGTGTGAAATCGCCAGATGAAGAGTTTGTATCCCAGCCAGTCCTGCGTTAAATCGATTTCGCGGCTATGCCGCTGGCTTTAATTCATAGCGGCCAATCAACTTATTGATTTGATGCAAGCAGCTCTGATGCCCGCCATCTAACAGCGTATCTGGATGGCGGTTTGGGCGGGTATTTTGGAATAAATTTGGTGGAGTAGGTTATTCTCCAACAGGATCCAAACTGAGTAGCAGTCTTGACTGATTGCCTGTTGGCGAACGATGCCAAATCCCGCCAGTCTCATTGTTTTCCCAGCCAGTTCCTTTGAGCAAGGCCACATGGCCATTGTTTATTTGGCCAATATGTTTAGAATTTACCGTAAGTTGTTTCTCCGGGATCCACTCTGTGCCTGCGCCATGGTAGGTGACCAGCAGGCGCACCGCGATGCGGTCGGTATGAAAGCGCGGGCACATTGCTTTTTCCAGTTGTTTGAGTCTAAAACCAACCGCCGAACAATCCATTAAGCAAGTCAGCATCTGGGCCATGAGGACTAAGTCAGCGATAAACTCATCCTTACCAGGCCCTTGCGGCAATCTTTGCGGTAAAAGTGACTGCAATTCTTCCGGAGTTGCCACCAGTTGCAACGCAGAAAACTGACTAAGTTCTGCTGCGTATCGTTGAATTTGCGTAGCAAGTTGTCGCTGCCAAATAACCAAATTGATATCTTTTTCGAAGATTTCGGTGAGGACATCTTGTTGTTCACTCTGTAGTTGCCGCATGCGCTTAAGCGGCAAATTGTCCGGCAAAATCTTGGCTAACATCAGGCTTGCTCACCTTCAAATTCACTTTGAAACGGGCTTGCTAGTTCCGACCATGTCACTTGGCCTTTCGCTAATTCTTCATCAGTTAACAGGCATGCTTCTAATTGCGCTAAAATTTGTTCTTTATTTAGCTTTTGGCCAATAAACACTAGTTCTTGGCGGCAATCACCAAAGGGTGCAACAAAGCTACTTTCGATAGCCATGATAGCTTCATCATCGTTTGGCCATTCGTCACGAGGCACTGCATGCCAGAACAATCCGGCCATGCCATAACGTGCTATCCCGCCGGCTTGGTGCCACTGCCAAGCGTAATTTGGTTCGCTTGCGAGCCAAAAGTAACCTTTTGAGCGCAAAAGTTTGCCTTGTGGCCAATCTTGGTGCAAAAACTCATAAAAACGTTGCGGATGGAAAGGCTTACGAGCGATAAAAGCAAAGCTACTGATGCCGTATTCTTCAGATTCGCTCTGATGTTCGCCGCGTAATTCTTGCAACCAGCCCGGCGCCTGTTGTGCCTTTTCAAAATCAAACAACCCGGTACCAAGCACCTTATTGATATCGATTTGGCCATTTTGTGCTTCATAAATGAGGGCACTACTGTTTAGTTTTCGCAATATTGCGTGCAACTCGGCAAGTTCTGCGGCAGTTACCAAATCAGCTTTGCTGATCACCAGTACGTCACAGAATTCTACCTGGTCAATAAGTAAATCTGCGACACTGCGTTCGTCATCGTCCCCAAGACTTTCACCTTTTTCCTGTAATGAACTCGCTTCCCGATAGTCTTTAAGGAAGTTTACTGCATCGACCACTGTTACCATGGTATCAAGCCGAGCAATATCAGAAAGACTGCTACCGTCTTCGTCGTTAAATGTGAACGTTTCGGCAATCGGCACGGGTTCAGAAATGCCTGTTGATTCAATTACTAAATAGTCAAAGCGACCTTCTTTCGCCAATCGGCCGACTTCAAGCAGCAAATCCTCGCGCAGGGTACAGCAAATACAACCGTTGCTCATTTCAACAAGCTTTTCCTCCGAACGATTAAGACTCACTTCGTTCTTTACCGTGGCTGCATCAATATTCAATTCACTCATATCATTGACGATGACCGCAACACGCCGTCCAGCCCTGTTATGCAGAATTTGATTAAGTAGTGTGGTTTTACCCGCGCCTAAAAACCCAGAGAGTACGGTAACAGGCAGTCGGTTGTCTTGAACATTATGCATTGTGAGGTCGCCATCAAAGTGTAATTGAAGAGATGTTATATTATCACAATATGTTC
>JACCDZ011136004.1_pt1 | contig 17337 bp, 49 predicted proteins | sample 7449551 | NCBI WGS metagenome assembly JACCDZ01 (sample SAMN15323452, study PRJNA562643) | freshwater metagenome | isolation source: river surface water | place: USA:Blue River Watershed | collected 2017-08-18 | reverse complement strand
TGTTTACCAGGAGAAAACTTTTCTGCAGAATTTTTAGTTGCTTGGTCAAATACATTGCTTACTTTAATATCCGAACAAAAAACATTTATGTTTAATAATCTTTATAGCCCAATAGTTCAGGAAACAAGAAACATGCTTCTTAATACTGTTGGTAAGCACAACGGTATTGCAATAACAAATGAGCTTTTTGCTACAATGGTATCTCCTAAAAAGGTTGTATTTATAGACAATGATATTATTTGGACTCCACAAGATATGCATAAATTATTAAACTCGGACAAAGATATAATTTGTGGTGCATATATGACAAGAGACGGGTCATTGGCGTGTGGTTTAGACGAACACAGACTCCAATATTCATATTTAGATGGATTGACGGGAGACCTAGAGATAGGTTTTACTGGAATGGGATTTGTTGCAGTTAAATTTGAAGTATTGAAAAAAATGAAAGCTCCGTGGTTTCAAGTAGAGTATGTAGAAAAAGATGGTGCCATGCAGATGATTGGAGAAGACGTGCACTTTTGCAATAAGGCACGGGAGCTTGGATATAGCATATATCTCGATCCAACAATAAGATTAAAGCATATGAAGACTATTGGGCTAGAACTTCCAAGAAGTTATTAGCATGGTGCTTTTTCAATAAATATGGTGTATATTAAGATAGTTATACATTAATGTATACAATGAAAAGGAGTAAATATCGTGAGATTATTGAAGATTTTCGTAATATCGATTTTAACCGTCGGGCTGCTTGCTGGATGTGGCTCAGAAGAAAACCTATGCCATTCAAAAAGAGCGGAGTTCGATGAGCTCTATGAGCTTGCCGTAACAAATTTAAAAAAGGGTAAGGATGACAAGTCAATGAGGTACGAGGGCATGGCGGTACAGCTTGTAATTGAAAATAGGACATGCTTCCCAACCGACTTTGTAGATACAGTAGAAGAGATACATGCAAACATTGAGAAAAGGAAATAGTATTGTCTGATAGCGTATACTGCGATCATGTCTATAATAGACTTGGACCAGGCCCATGCCCTAAATGTGGTCACCCAACCCACGATATAAACTGGGAAGAGTTTAATGAACAAAATAGGAAGTGGAAGATAGAAAACCCTAATGGCTCCTATGGTGGATGGTGGTCCATATAATGTCTAATAAATTAATTTATGAGTATGAGTGCTATGTATGTGATTCCAAATTTTTTTACCATGCTGAGCTAGCCATACAGGCTCCAGACCCAGTATGTGCATGTGGTACAGATACCGTAATGGTCAATGTATCTGATGAAGAATAGCCTATTTACTTAATTACACCATTTGTGTATAATTAATATATGGATAGTACTATTAGACCAAGCAGGGGTCGTAGAAAAAGATACGACGTTCGAGGATTGCCAACCCCCGTGTGCCCTTGTTGTGGGTCTGGTCTACTAAAAATAACAGCCTCATTTGATGTAGAAACATATGAGCTAGATATGTATTTATTAGACAATGCAGAATGCGCTAATTGCAAGTGTTTAATAACAGCACCGACACCATTAGATCATCCAAACTACGGAAGATAAAATGGCTAGTAACCGTATCGTAATATGTGAAGTGTGTAAAAAAGAAATAGAAGTTAGATCAGATTTTGCATATTTAACTTTATCCAGACACCTTAAGGAGCATAAATGATAGTAGACTTTCAGTCTGAGTCAAAGAAGTCTGGTGACGATTTTGAAAATAGGGTATTGAAAGACCTATCTGATCGTGGATTTAAAAATATAAAGCAAAATGTATTTATGGCTGGGTCAGGCTGCGAGGTAGACTTTGTGGCAGACAATCAAGAATATGTAGAGGCTAAGGGCGGTTATGTTGGAGAAGGCAAAAGGCCTGGAGCTAAAAGAACAGACAACGTAAAGAAGGCTGTGGCTAACGCTTCTTTAATTAAAGTACACTATCCAGATATATATTATGTAGCCTATTTTTCATCTAAACCTAAGTCAGGAAACTCTTCCTATCAAATGATAGAGACTGCTTTGCAGGGCGGAATAATTGATGAGGTTAGATACATAGAAATGACAAACCAAATAACCGAAGACGACTTCTTGCCGTTAGAGTTAGAATAAAGGAGAAAAAATGATATACCACAAACACCTATTAGTAAACGCTAAAGTAAAGAACCCTATGAATACTGAAGAGCAGGGCGTAGACTTTCTTAATGACTTAGTTAAAAAAATTGACATGAAGATCCTTAGAGGTCCTTTTGCCAGTTATGTAGATAAGGATGGCAATAAGGGACTTACGGCAATCGTAATGATAGAAACAAGCCATGTAGCTTTTCACATATGGGATGAGGTTGATCCAGCCCTACTACAATTTGATTTGTACACCTGCGGAAGTCTAGATTTAGACAAGGTCATAAATATAATTAGCTCAGCATTCTCGATAGAGTCTATGGAATACATACTATTCGACAGAGAAAATGGATTCGTAGAAGAAGCTTCTGGAAAAGAAGGAAGTAATAATTGGAAGGATTATATTTAAATATGGGCCGAAAGAGTGAGTCGAAAACGAAGATAAAGTTTTTTATTGGTAAGTCAGATAGATGGGGCATAGGGATAGCCTTCTGTAAATATGACAATTCCATAACTATAAACCTGCTAGACAGGTACTTTGGATTTGAGGTATGGAGAGATGTCAAATAGCCACACCTATAACTTTGTATGTAAGTGCAGGGCAGAGCTGAACGTGGAGATATCCAGGGAGATCGACTTTGCACCTAAATGCCTAAAGTGTGGGTCAACTAAGTTGACGCTGAAGTACAGTATTATTAACGGAGATATATGGATGAATGAGAGCATAATGCATGAATAGATTAACTAGGATATACACCAAGACTGGTGATGATGGAACAACGGCAGTTGCCAATAATCATAGGGTAAGCAAGATAAGCCCACTGATAGAGGCAATCGGAACGGTGGACGAGGCAAACTCTGCCATAGGCATGGCTACTGAATATCGTAATGATATAGTCGAAAGAATACAGAACGACCTATTTGATCTTGGGGCAGACTTGGCAGGATCCAAAAGCTTTGAAATAACAGATGATAGGATCACCTATCTAGAAAATGTCATAGATGACTATAATAGTTACCTAAAGCCACTAACCTCATTTGTACTTCCAACTGGATCCTTACACAATGCTAGGACCATAGTCCGCAGGGCGGAAAGAAGTGTCTGGATGGCCATAGCAATATATGAGGATGACCCAGATATCCAGATAAACCAGAATATACCTAAATACCTTAATAGGCTATCGGACTTGCTATTTGTAATGGCTAGATATCATAATATGAATAATGAGAAGTTATGGAATATTAATCGTAATGATTATAAGGATGGCGAAAAAGTGAAGCGAAAAGTGGACCCCAACTCATGACACATGAGCATGATTTTAAATTAGATCTAGATGGAAAAATATCATGTTCTAAATGCGGGGCTAACGATAATGGCGGGGGTATCTGATATGCTCATTATAAGCAATATAACCATAGAGGATATACCCAATATAGACGATACTCACTTCATATGCTCATATGGTCAATAGAAATATGACTATAAGACCAAAGAAGCAGATATAGTATGCAGCAAGAGATACATCCCACCCCGTCCCATTTTAGCTTCTCCTATAGCCCTTGTAGGGCTTATATAGGGAGTATAATGGAGCATAGTGGAGAGAAATGGAGTATTACTATATGAATAAACAGTATGAGATATATGGTATTAAAGTATATGTGTATTAAAGCATCATATCTTAAAGGGATCGTAATGTCAATACCCATCATAATATATTTTAAAAAATATTATCATAGCTTCGTAATGTCTAGCAGTATTAATATAGATCGTAATATAGCCCTAAATATGACTAAAATATGGCATAAAATATGCCAGAAATTCGTACTAAAACCAGGGCAAATTGTAGATATTTTAATCAATAATAGGATAATTATTCATTATTTTAATCTATTTTCCAGATATTCTGGGGAATATTATACAAGGATCGTAAAGGAGGTGTATATATGAGTAATGTAGTAAGTTCTACTTCCGCCACCCCGAAGGGGCCACAGCAGGGAGCTGGTAAAGGACCTAAGCCTAAAAAAGGCGGGAAGCCTAAAGGTAACACTATGCCTAAGAGAATAAATAAACCTCAGAAGAAAGGCTAAGTAAAGGTTAAGATACCTTAAGTAAAGGATAACATATCTTGATCATATAATGACTATATATCTGAATATACATATATAGATCATATTTGATATTCCAAAACATTCTGCGATTTTTTACAAAAACATCTTAATGTCTACTTTGGATTTTAGCGAGACATCTCGCATATATCAATCAAGATCTGTAGATATTCCACGAGTTTTTTACTATGGTCGTAATGGTATATTTTGTTATACGATTTGGCTCGCTGTCCCCGCCTAAGCGGGGATCAGCAGCATAGCTAGTTACACCATAGCCCCTAGATGATAATCTAAGAATGCCTGGATTGGAGTAGTATGGTCTCCTATTGTTACTGTACCATTTGGAATGTCAATCATTTTATAATTGTATGACTCCTCATGAGTAACCTCTCCAACATATAAACCGAATCCAGTTTCTGAATCCCACTGGTCGTTAATTAATTGGCTAACGATAATACGGGTGAAGTAAGAGTCATCACCCCATCTTGCCATAGCTTTAGAAATAGCCTGAGCAAAATCTCTCTCAGATGAATCTCCACCCCAATGAGAATAAAGGACAATATCCTCAGACGGGTTCTTTGTAGTTCTAATTACGAAGTTAGTTCTTGCTCCCACACCTACTCCTTTGTTATTCTTTTTGTTTCGAACTCATGATTAATGTCGCCAATAAAAAGCCAAAACTTTTCATTAGGCCACTTGTCCATTACGACAATTTCATTTATATCAAAGGTATTGCCTTCGACAACCTTTGAGATATTCATTCCCTTATATAACTGATACCATGAATCTACGGTATCTTCGGGGTTCATAGCAATATAGTCAGAATACCCGTTAGGATATTTATTCTTGGCTATCTCTACATAGTCTTTTAGTTCCATATATTAATCATACCCTTTTTATATAGTCAGGTCAAGTTCAAGAGGGTCACGATTATAGTCCCCCTCCAGATATCTAGTTATTTCATAACACATCTGAGAAACGGCTAGATTTTTACTATCAACCATACCTCTGCGATAGTAGTCAGCCATTTCTTGAATAAAGGCATACATTAACTCCCAAAACTCTCCCTGAGTTCTAGGAGATTTATTAACCATGTGCCAAGCAAAATTAAGTTTATCAAATCTAATATCAGATAAACTATCCTCTATTGCGGTTGCTAATTTACCCTCGTCAATATCTCTCTCTGCCACACACACCTCGTTCCTATTTCATTATATCAAACTGTGGGGGAGCCGTAAAGCCCCCCCACATCCCTATGTACCCTACATTAGGAGCTAGTTAGCTTATTCCTGGTCGACATTTTCTACCTCATATGAATCGATTGATGTATTGCCATCATATGAATCCAGGGTTAGATTGTCTTGCAGGTGGTAGAACAAATCAAAGTCTTCTGCCTCATTTAAAGGGACCTCAATTGTTCCGCTGAATCTGATTGTTCCAGTAAACTCAATTTGCTTAACTGGATTAAAATCAAGAATTCTTTCAAGTTCTGAGAGGATCTCAGATGCTTCAGTGTTAGGGTTGTACCAATTGTCTTCTGTCATAAAAGATTGAATCTCTTCTATTTTAGAATTTAGTTTATTGGCACGGTCTTCTGAGCGACGTGCACCATCCAGGGCCCATTCAATATCGACAACCTTGTCGGTAATAAATTCAGGCGCTTCAGGAGCAGCGAATGTTCCAGCAATCTTCTTGTATGTAACAAGCAGATTTGGATTATATGTTTCGGGTACTGTAGTTGTTTGTTCCATGGTGTTCCTTTCGTTTGTAGGGTGTTCTTTAATTGTAGCATCCTCGACTGACAATAGTAAGTACGGGCTATTATTAAGCGGGGTGAGAATTAACTTCTCCTCAGTCCCTTCTAAATGAGTAACCTCAATTAAACAGTTATTTTCTGTATTTAAATAACTATACTTATTCCATTTTTCTGTCATGCTTTTACTTTTTCTAGCAAAGGGGCGTGTGTCTCACATTTTGCCATTGCCTCTTCATCTTGCCAAGAGCCTTGGTTACATTCTGAGCAGAATTGACCACAGTCGTCTTCGCAATAATCTAATGTATCATAAGAATCACAGGCATAGCAACGATTCTCATAACTAATTAATTCTTTAACCTCACCACGAAGAATCTCATATTCTCCGCCCCAACCTTGTTCTTCTTCATACTCTAATGTAAGAAGGGAATTAGGAACAAGATTACTTAGTTTAGTTAGAATAGTTACAGCAGGTGACCAAGCAGTCTCATATTTATATACAAGCCAGTTGTCATGACCTTCTGATTTATATTCAATTAGTTCTGTATTAGGATACTTATCCTCATCACGGACAGCAACATCCCACTTGGTTCCCCAGTTGGAATTGTTCCATGAATACCAATCCTTCTGAGTTTTAGCAAACTCAATAGACTTAGCAAACCAATCAGGGTCTTTCATATCAATACCACCACGGTCAGGTTGGCAGGCATACTCTTCATCCGTAATGCCGTCATCCTTATATGAATGAATGTTGAAGAATGCAAATACAGGATTTGAATAAGTTACCTGTGTAATTTTGGTGGGGAAGCCTGAAGAACTAATATCCCCCATACCAAATGTTTCCTGTGCTAAAGTAAATGGACGATTAAGTCTTTCCTTAATCATATCAATTTCTTCCTTTGGACCTTGTATGGTCAAAGTGTTATATACCCAATTCGGCATTGGATTCCTTTCTGTAGGGTTTATTTAATTATATACTATAGGACTGACAATTACTTAGTAAAAGTTTTGCCTTCTGATTCTGCCTTCTTAATAAGTTCTACTTGTTCCTTCGTAAAGCGCCCACGCTTTCCTACTTTTTGTCCAAGTGAAACTAGGTATTCTCTCTTTGTCATATTCCACCCCCTCTTTTTCTTATAATATAATTATGCCCCATTCGCAGGGCATTTGTCAATTTAAATTGGGATTAGCTTAGGATATTTTAGAGGACTCGTCGATGATCTCGTAAGCCCATTTAGTTAATAATTCTTTGTTAGCTTTGAAATGGTGGGCACAGAATAGCAGTTGTCCCGAAACGCTTTTACATAAATAGTAAGCCTGGGATTGACATTTATCGCAACGGTCTTGAGTTGTTAATACATATTCCAAGGTTGTATTCATATATTAAGTATACAGAATTCTGGGAAAAATAACAAATCCTACTTAATGCCCCGTTTTAAGATTAACGAGCTAGATCGCTGCACCCTGGTAGAAAGGGACCAGGGCACAGCTTTTATCTATTTAGTAAAGCATGCCGATGTGGCATTTGAGTCACAACCCATAGCAACCCAATTATGACTTACATTGTTAAAGTTTATTGCTTCATATATTCTTCCAGTACTTGGGTCATGTGCAATAAATTTTACTCCATCATTGTATCCAACTTCACCTGGAGAAAATCCAACAGAACCAGTAGTACCGCTGCAAGCAATCGAACATCTGTAATCAGGAGAAGGCATTACAGCGCCAGATGGAACTATTGGTTCACCTCTTGGAGCAAAACCAAAACTTACATCCGATACTTCTGCTCTTGGATAGAAGAATGGTTGTGGTTCTGCAACTACTTCTTCCACATCATTGCTTGAATAGTTATATCCAAAAAGACCTTCATGAAATGATAGCCAGTCTAAAATCCAGCTGGACCACCAATAGTTAAATGTCTCAAACTCCTCAGAGTATACATTCTCTGTATAGTATGGAGATGCCTGTGCAGTTGACGGGGTTAGTACAATCAATCCCGAAATAATCAGTGTTAGTAACTTACGCATCTACATCCTCTTCCTCTAGGTCTTCAATGAAACTCATATTACCTGAATCTATTAACCATTGCTGTATTTCTTCATTTACTTGTTCTATGCCGTACTCTAACCCAAAAACAATATTACTATTAAGTATATCGCCCCATATAGAATAAATGTCGGCATTAAAGACATATTCTCTTTCTTCACCGAGTTCCTCTTGTTCTTTAATAATGTCCATAATTGTATCAAAGGTAGTAACATCTGCCAATGACGGTCTGCTATACTTTTCTGTATAACTAGTTGCTTTTAGACGAAGGTCAAACATCTCGTCTGTTCTAGACATAATCTCGGTATTACTTAGCACTTAACAATCCTATCACAGAATTAAGAGTTTCGATAGTACCTTCAAGTTCTGCCTGATCTAGCGGGAATACCACTGGATCTCCTAGACCATCTAACTCATCCATGTATAGATCATTAAGTTTCTCTTCGGCCTCATATAGCCATTCATTAAGTATATTTAATTTATCTTTCATTTGTTTTCCCTTTCATTAATAGCGAATACTAAATTGTACGTCAATTGATACATATGTGTCAAGGCGTCAAGTTGTCCCTCCCAATACTTACGTTCCATAGAATCCATTGCGTCATCATAGTCTGTATCTTCCTCAACCTTTTTCCAAGTTAGGTACTCTTGTTCAGCCTCATACATCAGATTCTTTAGTTCTCCATGCATGATATCAACACCAGTCAAACCCGTATCTACCAGCTTTTGTAAATGTGGACTTAATTCATCAGACATAATCATAGTTCCTCCGCTACTGACAGAAGGTGGCGGGTAGCAACAATTTGTCCCTCTAGATTCTCATAGCCTTCACCATGTAGAGCATTCTCTAAATCCTGTTCCAAACTAATTAGATGTATCTTCATATACTCAATCATACTATTAGGCTGTGACATTTTCTAACCTTTCTACATTAACTATCTTACATATCTCATTTTCATATATATCCACAAATAGGAAGTCAAGTAGTGCTTTATACCATAGTTCATCTAACTCTAGTTCAATCTTGTATGTTGGTTTCATTAGTCAAAGTACCCTTCCGAACGTAGGCCCATTAGAAAATCATGGGCGGTTACTAGATAGTTATGAATAGCAGGATTCTCATCAGCGTCAATTAACAAGTCAGCCTGATATACCCCATATGTCATATCTGCTAAATCTCTTTTTGTATAACCTAACATTATGCTTCCTCATCCCATTCTATATACTCATCCTCATCGGGTGTTAAATTGTAAAACTGATTAAACCTACCTTTTAGATAATTGCTATCACACATCAAAGCAATTTGGTAATCAGCCCAAAATGTTCCCTCGTCTAAATTAGAATTATGCCATTGCTCAAATAAATGGTCACCTATTTCAGTATATGTTATGGCAACAATCTCTGCATTTTCTTTATCTAAGAAACTAGCCATTACTCACCCCAGTATTCTAATATAGTATTAAGGGTTGTATGAATACGGCAATCACAATCTCCACCACCCATATTGTCCATAAAATCTATGTGAGAAAAATTCTCTTCATAAATATGAGTTACCAGTTCATCTATTGTATATGGTTTATACTGCGTATTCATCTTCGAACTCCTTAAAATACCAGTTGAGAGACCTTACATTTAAGTTTAATTCCTTATGGGGGTAGTTGTCAAGCACATATTGTAGTGCGTCTCCAGCAGTCTTAAAATCAGACACGCATTTACTATACCCGTAATCCTGGATATTTAATTCCCAGCAATCAACACCACCAGGGGAACATGCATAATTAACTTCATATATTTCTACGTCCACTTGGAACCTTTCTTTGTTCAGGAGTTTTTCCACCATATATACCGTGCTCTACATTATTTTCCATAGCGTAATCTAAGCATTCATTTATAACTGGACAAGTGCCACATAGAGATAGCGCCTGCTTTCTTTTTGTTTTGGAATTACTAAAGAATAAATCGAAGTCATCAGGACTACAATTTGCCTCTAGTTGCCAACCCGATATTTTGTTCATAATTAATAGTAGCAGACCAAACTGACATTCTCCAAATTCTGTGGCATTTTGGTGATCGTACGTAATGAGATCTTCGTCACACACCGACCCGCCCCGCTCACGCAGCTTTATAAAATAAATGTGGGGGAGCTTTCGCCCCCCCACTTTAGAATTACGCTTTAGCGAATTCTTTAACCATCTTCAGAATTTTATTTTTCTCAGAGTTAATCTGAGCGTCAAAACCTGAAGCGGAAGCAAACATTGCTTCGCCATTACTCTTACGAGCAGAACGGAAATAATCAAGTCGCTCAGTCAAAGCGTTTAATGCGCCCCAAGCAGTGCCCTTGATTGTGCTATTAGTTGGTGAGTTATGATACAACTCGTCAATTAAGACAACTTTATTTTCCCATTTCTTTAGTGCACCCTTAGCGTCTTTTTCAGGCTTAGGATAAATGGTGTTAATTAGTTGAGAGAATTGCTTATCGGTGAAAGCGGTCTGGAATAATTCCTGAGCCTCTTTCTCAAACTCATCAGCATATTGAAAAGTTAATCCAAGTGCTTGACGTGCTGCGAGAATTCTTCCCTCAGCGGTCTGAGTATGACGAATCTTGAATGACTGCTTAGAATTACGCATTGCAAGATTTAGAGTATTTTGGCAAACAACACGAACGGGTGTGATTGCTGCCTGAACTGCAACAGAACCATCATGTGAAGTCCAAACAATTAAATACAACTTAGTTGTATCTGCGATACCTTGTGGGTCTAATACCATCTCACGAGGAATTGCAACGGAGCCGAATACAACTCTGCCCTTCTTTAATGAGCCAGCAGACTCCCACTTAACATCAGGGTTGCCATCATGTAGATTATCAGCAAACGCAAATAAATCTTCATTCTGAACTACCTTATAACGTGAACCGACAACAGATAAAACATCAGTGCCAGCGTCGAATGGGTTATCACGAATCACAAAGAAATTTTCTGAATTATTTCTCCATGTGCTAGGGATATGTTCTGCAACGTCTTCAAGTCTGACATTCCAGTTAGATAATTTAGCAGAATCTAACATCTCTTTAGTTGAGATTTCTGCTTCTTGGTCGAATATAGCATTTGCTAAATTGTGCCACGCAGGTTTTCCACGCAACGCAAAAGCAACTTGACCATCTTGCTCTTCTAGGTTATGAGCCATTTTTTGCCTTTCTATTTGTTTTGTTATATCAAGTCTATCAGGGTTGGCTGACATTTGTCTACTTATCTTGGGAATCTGCGGCATTCTTACTTAATGTCGTAAATGTCCGATTTGTGCGGGGCGCCCCGCTGAGCTTATATTGTCAAGTTAATTTTAATATGTGGGCGGGGATCTAGATGATTACACGACACAAACCCGCCCACCTCTAGTAGTAGAAACCACTAGAAAAATTGGGAGCAGTTTTAGTAGTCATGCTCAGGACTTTTTCCCTAGTGGGAATTATAAATAACGAGCAATAGCATTGTAAGTGCTTGTATTTACTGTTTCCTCGTCGGTCATTTTAAGGATACGGATAGCATTTTCCATTTCCTCTTTCATCTCACGATAAGTATGTTGATGAAGTTGCTCATAATCACGCTGAGGCTCTTTTGGAAAATCCTTCTCATCACATACAAGGTCAAAATCTACATTGAGAGTTCTGTTCCAAGCACGATAGTTGGTTCTTAGATTTTCTGCTTTTGCGATTTGAGCAATAGCATACTTGCCAAGTTCTTTTGTCCATTTCTCATGGGCTTTTTTATACTTTGCTTCGTTTTCATCTTGCTTTGTATAGTCAGCCTCTAGTTGTGCTAACTTTGTTTCTAAGGCTTTAATAACCTTAGCAGTAGGTATTTTTACCTGTATTGCTTTTCCGCTTCTTGCCATTGTGTAGGGTTTCCTTTTCTTTTGTTGTTGTTATTTAAGTCTAACATAGGGGTCAGACACTAGGGTTTTTGTTGAGCAGTTTATCCCTCCACTTGCTCAGGTGGCGTTGCTTGCTACTTGATAGTAGTCCAGCGTGGCTTTCCATCTACTGTTAGACGGACACGCACCGAGCCAGATGCGTTCTTTACAACTTCCTCAACCTTGCCTGTAATACCAGACTTGGTAGTGGTAATTGTTTCACCGATTTTTGGTGTATTTGCCATTGTGCTTCCTTTCGTTTAGTAATACAACTCTATCAGAACTGACCGACATTTACAATTTATGAATAGGGCAAATCGGACATTTTACTGATTATTTTTGTGGGAAAAATCACACGTTCTTAATTTGACAAATCAAATTTGAGGGGCGCCTCGCAGCGCTAAATTTTGCGAGCTGATCTAAATAAAATAAAAACCCCTGCAACGGGGATCACAACAATCCCCGCTGCAGCAACAACAACAATCCAAATCATTAATGGGCCCTAACTATTTTTTAGTAGCGCTAAATCGAATATCCGCCTTACCGTATACACACAATCCACAAGAGACGCAGGCAGATCCTGCATTGCTAATTAGTGGAATAGACTTATTGTTTTCAGGGCACTTTGCACCAACTTTGCCAGTTATTTCTTTCATCTTAGTTTCTGTAAGAGCAAAAGTTTTTCCTAGGTATGCAAGTCTGACACCGTTAACCTGTTTTAATTCTGTAGCAATTGGAAGATTCTCATCATCCGTAGAATAATAGAGTGATAAGTTGGGGATGTCTTTAAGAATTAGTGCAGCGGACCTAACACGAGTATATACCCAAAATTTAATATCGGGCTGCTCTTCAATAACTAGTTTCCATGCATGTGTATATTCATCGCTAAAGAAATCTCCGTCCCAGTGGATACGGAATAACATAGGCGCATTTTTCTTTACGCATTCTGTTTTAAATTCTGAGATCATGTCAGAAATTAGAGAGTACATTGTCTGAAGATCTGCGTCCTTAAGGAGCTCCCAGTTATGCAGCAGATTAGTTTTTACTCCTTTGAAGAGTTTTTCAAGCTTTCCTGCGTAGCAGACACTTTCGCATATACTAGTAGCGCCAGGACATGAGAATTCTTTACCAGCAGGTAATCCAAAAGTATTTGCCATAGCGGCCTGTTTTCCATTTTTTGTGACAAGGTTTGCTACCTTCCTGTCATTTGATCTTTTTAGTTTCATTATTTAATTCTATCAGCTTTGACTGACATTCCACAAATTTTGGGGGGCTCTGCTTAATGTACGTAAATGCCAGAAAATGCGGGGCGCCCCGTTCGGGCGTGTTGCGATCCGTACGGGACTTGAACCCGTGACCTCTACCGTGACAGGGTAGCGCTCTAACCAACTGAGCTAACGAACCTTTATTTAGTTATTAGATTAACACAACTCTCTTTCTATAATCCAATTTTCTAAGTGGTGTGCTTCAACTAAAGCATAAGCAGGTGCTGAAGTTTTACCACGCCAAGTAATTTGGAACGGCTCACCATTAGCATCAAACCCGTCGGTTGGTAATTGAATTAACTTATCATGCTCACCATCATTGTAAGCGTCAATAGCGTCAATACAAGGTTGAACCATTGAATAAGGAACGGGCGGATAATGATTATTCCTTAATTGAATTGTTATCTGAGTTTCTAAGTCTAAGTCTAATAGACCTTCGGCTAATTCCTGAGATAGATTATTTCCCACTTACTACTCCATTTCTATAGAAGTTCTTTGTATACATCTTACCCGTTGGGTCGGACAAGTTATAGGTTGCGTATTCTTTAGCGTCGCCAAAATCTACACATTTATTCCAAGCGTCTACTGCCTCTAGCATATCGCTAACACGCAGGGTGTGAACCAACTCCCCGTCATATGAAGTGGTAATTGAGTAGTTATATTCCATTGTTATTCCTTCCAATCTAGTGTTAATTCTGAGTCTATCATTTCTGAATAGTAGGTGTCAATTCCGCATTTGAAGCAGTAAAAGCCGTCAAGAGCCTCGTTTTCATTACATAAAATACAATTAGGCATTACCAATCCTCTCCGAGAGACTTTTCAGCAGACCAATCTTGATAGTGCTCATCACACATAGTAGAAGGATTAGAGTCTATCATATGAATATTTTTAGAGTTAGCATAGCAGATATTACACATTTACAATTTCTCCGTCCTCGTCAATAATTAGAGAATATGGATTACATTCGCAATACTCAAAATCGTAGTCCTCACCATTAGCATAATAAGTTATGCCCTTGCCATAGCATAGGGAGCAATTTAATACTTCCTCTAGTGCTCTTTTCATTTTAGCCATTTAGTTTTCCTTTCTTTATAGATTAAGCCTATCAGGTTGGGGTGACATTTTCTACGACACGCCGTAATTTAATTTTGTGATCTATTTCACAACTTTCCAGGCAATCTACTTAATCTACGTAAATCGGACATTTCGGGCGGGGCGCCCCGTTCGGGCGTGTCGGAATTGGATCTCAGCTTTTTATTTTAAAAGTTTTAGATGAGCCCAAGAGTTGCCAGCATTTACTGCATCAATTAAACTGTCCAAATCAAACATATTAATTAACATATCTTTTAACAACATTTCTCTTTCATTTTCAGGTAGCGCTAATAATCTTTTAGCGCTTGGGTCATTTTCATCTAACTCAGTTACAAAATCTAAAGAGTGTTTAATTGTTTTCATTTTATTCTCCGTCCGATTTAATTGCGCTTCTAATTGTTCCACGCAAATCTAATAAGTCACATTCAAAATATACCGAAACATTTTCGGGCAATACTGCAGGCAATTTCTTTGTAAAAAAATCAACTGCATTAGGATTTATAAACTCTAGTTTTTTTACTTCTCCTGAAAAGGTTGTTATTGTTGCTGGTATCAAACTAGCACCTCACATTCGCAAGTTTCAACATCATAGTTATCATTATCGCCCCAAAAAATCAAGCCTGAGCCTGAACATTCGTTGCAATCAAATCTCATTACGGAGTTTATCATTAGATAGCACCTTCCTGAAATAATCCAATTTCTAAGTCTAATAATTCCTGCGGGGTAGCCTCAGATAAATCTACCCAGCCAGCACCTTGCTCATCAAGGCGAAAGATTTCAACATAACCCATTATTATTCACCAACCTTTACTGCTATTGTGCGGAATTGGTTTTTCAAAGTTCCGCAGTTAATTTCTACTAAATAAGCGTCGGTATTTTCACCATACCAAATTGGCTGATTAGATTTTTCAGCAGATACAATTACTCCACTTAGAGAATTGCTATCGTATTTTTTACCTATTAAAAGGTCTTGTATTGTGTATAAGTTAGCCATTGTGACTACTTCCTTTCTTTATTTTCTTACTTTGTAAGTCTATCAGAACGGGCAGACATTTTGCTACTTACCCGCCAGTAATTCCAAATAATGAGACGCTCAGCCGTGTGATTTACACCACAAAAATTCTGTGAACTTAATCACATCGTACTTAATCGACACGCCCGACTGCGGGGTGCCCCGCATTTCTGCGTTTGTCAAGCTAACACGCTTTTTATTTATTTAAAATCTTTTAAAATATTTTCTACTAATTCCAATTCATCTTTAGTTAAATGATCTAATTGAATTGCTTTTTCAAATTCTATTTTCATTATTTCTCCATTACCGATTTAATAATTTCTAATTGTTCAATTGTAAGTAGAGCAGAAGCGCTGCCCCATAGAGCAGAGTTAGAAAACTCTTTAGTATATTTATTATCCGCTAAATCTTTAATTTGATTTATTAGATTACTTTTTAATTCATAGTCATTCATTTATTTATCTCCTTCCGTAGATAGAATCGAATTGTGTAATTGGCATTAAGCCTTTATATTCATTGCAATCGAAGCAGAATTTAGCCTCAGCGGAATGAACGCTTTCACAAAAACAGCAGATAAGTTTTTCCATATTACTTACCTACTTTCCAAGATGTCCACATAGGTAGACGCTCAGGGTCAGTATCGTTATACCAACGCTCAATGTTTTGTTCACAAACTTCGCAGAATGTAAACTGGTCATCTCCTACTTCGGAGATAGCAGATTTATTAGGAACGTGTGTCTTGCACACTTCGATTATTGTTGAATTCATTTGAATTCCTTTCTAGTTTGAGAACCTTTCTCAACTTTCTTTATACTAGAAGTATAACACCTACCACTGACATTTACTGACCAGTAACCATACCAAAACGGACATTTGGGATTGTGATAAACCTCACATGGATTTTTCACGCTCAAATTTTCCAGGTGATTAAAATCACGTCTTAAACGACACGCCCGACTGCGGGGCGCCTCGCTCGGGCGTGTCGCCACACCCTAACGAGTTAATTTAATTTATTAAAAATTAAATTCTAAATTATTTGCGCCAGTTGCTTTTTCAAATCGCTCTGGGTCAAATCTCGGATTATCTTTTTCAAACATTTCAGAAAACTCATCTACTAAATCATTAAAAATAGCGGGATGAATTTCATCGGCGTATTGTTTTAAAATCTTAGCAGTTTCCTGATAATCTTTTCTAGTCATTGGCATTATTTAATTCTCCTTAAAAATCTAGGAGTCTTGATTGGATACTTTTTAAAATATCTAATCGCATAAATTAAAATTGCGGTGGTGATAGCAAAGCCCCAAGTAAAATCGAAGCCAGCCCAAGGAGAGTAAAGACCTAAGCCCCACTCATTTATTTCTATAGTTATTTCCATTTGTTTAGTTTTCCTTTCGTAGTTTAATTCTATCGGTTAGCCCTGACAACTGTCAAGGCTTCCACTTATATCCAACAAGGTCGCAGGTGCGTCCTTCTATTGTCTGTTTACAATTCGAGTAAATTGGATCGGTTAGAATATCGAGGGACACAATAGCCGAGCAGATTACTAGGGAAGCGATTATAGATTTCATTATTCTTTTCTCCCCATTAGAGAGCCACCAATAGCCAAGACATCGCAAGCGAAGCTGACTTTAGTTCCCTTACTTAATCGATTAGGTAATTCTTCTATGAATAACCTTACGGCTTCTTTATTAATTAGGTGGATATTCATTACCTCACCGCTGTAAGTTTCTAACCTTACCTGATAACCTGATTTCATTATTTATTATCCTGTTCTACTTTAGAGATAAACGCTTCGAACTTAGGCTTAGCGCCTGTTTCGTTTAATTCGTCTATTGTCTTATTTACTTCTTTCATTGTAGTAGCGGTAAAGTTTAAGCCCTTCATCAAAGAGCCTTGCCATACTGAGTAAGTTATTTTCATTTAGTTATTCTCCTCTACATTAAAATTATTAGTTAAAGCCTTGTTCGCTTTTGTTAGCGCAAGGATTGCGTTTCTTAGGCTCTCGGCTCTCTGAGCCTCTACCATTTCTTTATATTGTTCG
>JACCDZ011901830.1_pt1 | contig 17338 bp, 12 predicted proteins | sample 7449551 | NCBI WGS metagenome assembly JACCDZ01 (sample SAMN15323452, study PRJNA562643) | freshwater metagenome | isolation source: river surface water | place: USA:Blue River Watershed | collected 2017-08-18 | reverse complement strand
TTTTTTCAGTAGTAACTTTCCCAACTCCATAAAACTTCCTAATAGGTAATTCCTCCAAAAACGAAATCACTTCTTCTGGATTAACCGTTTTTTGTCCATTGGGTTTGTTATAATCACTAGCTATTTTTGCCACAAATTTATTGACCGAAATTCCCGCCGAGGCCGTTAATCCAACCTCGTTTAAAATTCGCATTCGGATTTCTTGTGCTAATAAAGTGGCGCTTGGATTTCCTTTTTTGTTATGGGTAACGTCTAAATATGCTTCGTCAAGTGAAAGCGGCTCCACCAAATCGGTATAGTCATGGAAAATTTTGTGGATTTTTTTTGAAATCTCTTTGTATCGGTCAAAACGTGGTTTTACAAAAATTAGTTCAGGACAATTTTTTTTTGCCAAAACACCGCTGATAGCACTTCGAACACCAAATTTTCTAGCTTCATAACTTGCCGCAGCAACCACACCTCTATTTTCAGAACCACCAACAGCAATAGGTTTACCTCGTAATTCCGGATAATCCATTTGCTCTACGGAAGCATAGAACGCATCCATGTCAATATGAATAATTTTTCTATTGGAATTAATTTCGAGCATAGCACAAATTTATACAAAAAGGTTACGTCAAAATCAACTAACTTTGAAATCAACTAATCCAATTCGATATGATTGAAATAGAAAGAAAGTTCTTAGTCTCTTCAGATGCATTTAAAGGCGATGCTTTGCGCAAAAATCATATTGCTCAAGGATATTTGAATTCGAATATAGAACGCACCGTACGCGTACGAATTAAAGGCGAGAAAGGATTTCTAACAATAAAAGGAAAATCGAATGAAACTGGCCTATCCCGTTTTGAATGGGAAAAAAAAATTCCAGTTGATGAAGCAAAAGCGCTATTACAACTTTGTGAAAAAGGAATAATTGAAAAAAATCGTTACGAGGTTAAGGTAGGAAAACACCTATTTGAAGTGGATGAATTTATGGGAGAAAACGAAGGTTTACTGATGGCGGAAGTTGAATTAGAATCGGAGACTGAAGTATTTGAAAAACCAAAATGGTTAGGGCTTGAAGTAACACAAGATCATCGCTATTACAATTCCTATTTAAGCAACAATCCGTTTACAAAATGGTAACTTAGTTTTCTACAATTTCAATTTTTACGCGCAACATACCACTTCTTTTATTGTCTGCAAGATCCATAAAAGCGCGTTTAGTCAAATCAATTTCTTTAGATCGCACAAAAGGGCCTCTGTCGGTAATCTCAACAATTACAGAGTTTCCATTAGCTTCATTAGTAACTTTCACCATGGTGCCAAAAGGTAATTTTTTATGGGCTGCAGTGTAGCCGTTATTACTGAATTTTTTACCACTAGTTGTACGTCTCCCATTAAACTTGTCTGCGTAATACGACGCAATAACCGACTTTTTATACGCTTTTAGCTGAACGGGTTTTGTTGGAATACTATCTGCAACTAAAGAAATATCAGCAGACGCAATTTTACTTTTTTTAACCGTATCTTTTGCTATTGCTTGCTTTTGCTTACTTTGAGTTGGTATTTGGCTCCAAACCAATCCAACCACAAAAACAGTACATAACAGTATCAAACCTTTTTTCATGTTTGGTGTTTTTTAATTTAAATAAATGGGATAAAAAAAGTCCTTTTCAGGACTTTATTTTTAGAACCATAAACTCCACGGAATTCTACTTAAGATAAGGACTAATCCTAAGCCATAAAAAATGGCAATGGATTTGAATTTAGCCTCATTAGTAACTGCTTTCTTATGTTTAGACCATCCAATGGTAATCAATACTATAGCAATAATATTGATCAAAGGGTGTTCTAGAGAAGTTAATCGGTAGGCTTCATTTTTCATTTGTCCAAAGACAGCTGAACCTAATGGAGATACAAAATACAACACCAAGCCTACTAACAATTGAATATGAGTTCCTATTAAAGCAAACAAAGCAATTTTACGATCTTTAGCAGTAAACTCTTTTTGAGATGATTTTCCAATAAAGGAATTTACCACCGCAATTACTAAAACTAAAATAGCTAAATACGCCCAGCCTGAATGAAATTTTTGAATGAAATTGTACATAATTTTTATTTTATTGAATTTCAAATATAGTAAAAAAATGGTACAAAAAAAACGGCAACTCCTTTTTATGGGAGTTGCCGTTTGTATGTAGTAACTTTCTTTACTTAGAAGTTATAACGCATTGTAAAGTTCCAAGTTCTTCCAAAACCGAAGAACACTTGGTTAGCAGTTGCAACACCATTATAAGTTCTTCCTGCTGAAGCATAAGTTGGTCCAGATGTTCCAGAAACAAAATCACTTGCAAAAATATTAGTTCTTGATTCAGCAATATATACTTCGTCAAATACGTTATTAATGTTTAATCTGAAATTCAATGATTTAGATTTATCATTTCCTAATAACATTTTGTATGAGATTCCAGCATCAGCTAATCCATAAGAAGGCAATTCTAATGAACCTTTGTTAGTAGCTGAAGAAAATTTAGAAGCATCAATAGAAGCATATAATTTATCAACAACTCTATAGTTTGCATCAACACTAAAGTTTTTAGCAACAAAGTACTTAAGACCTAAACTAGCTGTAGTTTGTGCAGCATCTCCAACTTTTACTTTATCTAAATATAAAGTTGAACCAGTACCTATTTGCTCATTGTTAGCATCGTATCTGTTACTTGTTACATTTCCTTTGTAAACCCAATTACCTACAGAAACCATAGCATTAATGTTTAAATTGTCTGTTGGTTTAGCTGTCATCTCTAACTCAATACCTGAATGCACCTCTGTAATACCAGTAAAGTCAAAATAACCTCCTACATTAGTAGATGAAGCATCTGTAGATCTTTGATATCTATCTTTCCATTCTGTACTATAAAGGTTAAGATTTAAATTTAATTTTGATGATCTAAAACCATATCCAGCTTCAAAACCTAAAACTTTTTCATTTGTTAAGTTTTCAGCAACTTTAGACTGATTGTTTGGGTAAACTGCATTAAAGAAAGGTTGTTTTGAATAATACCCTGAATTAACAAATACATTATGTTGATCATTAAAGTTGTAATTAGCTCCAACTTTTACATTCCCACCTAACAAATTTTTATAATCTGTTTCATATAATGGATCTGCTTGTAAATAGATAAATGTATCCTCTCTTTTGAAACCTTGTTGAGAAACAGCTCCTTGAAAAAACGCTGATAATTTGTCTTTAGAATATTCTAGTTGAGTAAATGCACCCAGCCATCTCACATATCCATTGTTATTATACTCAATTTTTTCTTGACCTTTGATGTTTACGAATGGATTAGCATCAGGTGTTGCTGAGTATGTTTCATACAAATATCTTCCAGCAGGTTTATTATTTGCATTTGTGTTATCATAGTATACAGATGCTCCTAATCTATCATTTATATTTCTAAAGTGATATCCTGTGTAAGTTCTAGCATCAAGTCCTAAGTCTAAAGTTAACTCTTTTGTTAATTTATGATTTAAATTAATTACTCCTCCAAACCAGTCGTGAGAGTTAATTGAAGCTCTTCTTGTGAATCCAGTAGTACGGTTTGTAACATATTCACCTTTTGAGTTTGCTGTTAAAGGGGCACCAATAGAGTTTGGCAAGCCAGTGTTGAATTTTACAAATTCATCAAATGGCACTAGACCATCTGCTGTTTTGTATGAAAAAGGAGATTTTCCAATGTTACCAGTTCCTCCTCCACGACCCCAAGAACCGTAAACTACTGTAGACAATTTAGATTTTTCGTTAATTTTATAATCCCAGTTTAATGACATTACTGGTTTGTGATAGAAGTTTGTAACCCATGAATATTCTTCTCCATTTTTATAACCCCAATCAGAATTGTATTTAATATTTGGCTCACCTGTAGTAGGGTTACCATACTTAATATAATCTGCTAATGTATTTGCAAAACTTCTTTGATTGTGCCATTGAGGAGCACCTGTAAAAGTAAATTCGATATCATGTTTTGCATTGATTTCATAACCTAAAGCTATAAAATAATTATGTCCTAAAAACTTAGTTCCATCAACATATCCATCTCCTTTAGTTTGACTTAACAAAACAGAAGCAGAAAGACCATTCTTCATCTTACCAGTAGAATATGATGTTTGTAATTTTAAGTAGTTATCATTACCAAAAGAACTAGCAACACTTCCACCTTCTTTCATATCAGCTGAACGAGTTACTACGTTAATTGTACCTCCTACAGATGAAATAGCTAATTTAGATGAACCTAAACCTCTTTGTACTTGCATTGCCGAAGTTACATCAGACAAACCTGCCCAGTTACTCCAGTATACAGCACTGTTTTCCATATCATTAACAGGAACCCCGTTAATTAATACCGCAATATTTCTTTGATCAAATCCACGAATGTTAATTCTAGAATCTCCAAAACCACCTCCAGATTTAGTAGCATATACAGAAGGTGTATTCGCTAAAACTTCTGGAAATTCTTGAGAACCTAATTTTTCTTGAATTTCTGCCGCTTTAATAGTTGAAACTGCTACTGGAGTTTTTCTATCCTTAGCAACGTCTACTACTGAACTTCTTACTACAATTTCTTGTAATTGATTGTCATCAGCAACTAAAGCAACAGTACCAACGCTAGTTGCACCATTAAATTTAACTGTCTTTGATTTGTAACCAATAAAAGAAATAACTAATTCTCCTGAATTAGCAGTTGTGTTGATAGAAAATTTTCCATCAAAATCTGTTGAAACAGCAATTTTTGTTCCTTTAATAACAATATTTGCTCCAGGTAAAGAACCTTTACCATCTGTAACAGTTCCCGTTACTTTTCCTTGTGCAAAAGCGGTAGAAACCATTAAAAACATTAATCCTGTAAGTAACCAGTTTTTCATTGTTTTCATTGTTGTTTGTTAATTTATTTTTGGCAAAATTATAACATTTTTATCTTAATACGTTAAGACAACGTTAAAAAAATGATCTAAAAAATGATTTTTTTAAACAAATATTGATTTTAGTGCGATTGACGAGGGCAAATTTTTAAGTTTTTATAAATTAAGCAAAAACAAGAAGATAGCATTTTGCTCTATAACAAAAAAGCGATTGGAATATTCCAATCGCTTTTTTGATCTAAAAAATATAGTTTACTTGTTTTTCAAAAAATGATTCAAAAGAAATGATGTAGAACTATCGTGGTTGTTTACTGTTTTACTGTTGATTTCATCCAGAATAGAATTCGCTAATTGTTTTCCTAATTCTACTCCCCATTGGTCAAAACTAAAGATATTCCAAATAATACCTTGGACAAAAATTTTATGCTCGTACATCGCAATAAGCGAACCTAAAGATTTTGGTGTTAATTTTTGAATCAATAACGTATTCGTTGGTTTATTTCCTGTGAATACTTTGAAAGGTAACAAAGCCGCTGCTTTTTCAGGAGACAACCCTTGTTTATCAAATTCAGATTGCACTTGGGCTTCGGTTTTGCCATGCAATAAAGCTTCTGTTTGTGCAAAAAAGTTAGACATCAATTTGTCATGGTGATTATCATCTCCGTATAAAGGTTTCACAAATCCAATAAAATCAGCCGGAATCACTTTTGTCCCTTGGTGAATCAATTGAAAAAAGGCGTGTTGCGAGTTGGTTCCGGGTTCTCCCCAAATAATAGTTCCAGTTTGATAATTAACCGGTTTACCATCGCGACCCACACTTTTTCCATTACTTTCCATAGTTCCTTGTTGTAAATAAGGTGCTAATTTCTGTAAATACTGAGTGTATGGAATCAAGGCTTCGCTTTCGGCACCAAAGAAATTATTATACCAAACACTTAACAAAGCCAAGGTTACTGGAATATTTTGGTCAAAATTAGTAGTCTTGAAATGTTCATCCATTTCATTAGCGCCGCTTAATAAGGCGTCATAATTTTCGAAGCCAATAGCCAAACTAATGGAAAGTCCTACGGCACTCCACAAAGAAAAACGACCTCCAACCCAATCCCACATTGGAAATACATTGTCAGGATTAATTCCGAACGCTGTTACTTTATCTAAATTAGTTGAAACTGCTACGAAATGTTTCGCCACATCTTCTTGTTTAGCTGATTTCAAAAACCAATCTTTAATTGTCTCTGAATTAGTTAAGGTTTCTTGAGTCGTAAAGGTTTTAGAAACTATGACAAATAAAGTGGTTTCTGGATTTATTTTTTTGATGATTTCATTCACATGATCTCCATCCACATTAGAAACGAAATGAACATTCAAATGATTTTTATAAAACTGTAAGGCTTCTACCGCCATTGCAGGTCCTAAATCAGATCCTCCAATACCAATATTAACGATATCAGTAAATGTTTTGCCTGTATATCCTTTTCGTTGTCCTGAAACCACCTCGTTGGTAAAAACTTTGATTTTATTCTTAACTGCATAGACTTCAGGTATTACGTTTTGACCATCAACCTTAATTACTGCTGATTCTTTGGCACGCAAAGCAGTATGAAGTACCGCTCTGTTCTCAGTTTGATTGATTAGCTCTCCTCCAAAATAAGATCCAATAGCTTCTTTTAAACCTACTTGATTGGCTAATTCCAATAACAAAGTCATTGTTTCTTGGTTGATTCTGTTTTTAGAATAATCCAAAAGAAAATCATTCCATTGTAAATTGAATTTTTCAACTCTTGATGCGTCTGCTTGAAATAATTCTTGCATACTAGTCGATGCAATTGTATTGAAATGTTGTTGCAATTTTGACCAAGCAGCTGTTTGAGTAGGGTTGATTGTTTGTAAAGCCATTTGTATAATTAGGTTGGTTTTATTTTTATTTTGGGTGCAAAAATACTGAAATTAGTTTGAATACGACTTGTACTTAAATCCTATCACATTTTTCAGTCAAAAAGTGTTTTTTATAAGTTCGCAACACTATCTAACTCTCTTTTTAATGGTTCGATTTGTTGTAAGAATCGCTGTTTAGTATTTCCTGTCATCGATTCTCCTGTAGGAAGTTTTAAACGAAGCGCATCAACCTGTACCCCGTTTTTCCAAAAACGATAACATACATGAGGCCCTGTGGCAAGCCCAGTACTGCCAACTCTTCCAATAATTTGCCCTTGAGTTACATGTTGTCCTCGGCGGACTAAAATTTTGGACATATGTAAATATTGTGTGGAGAAAGTGCTATTGTGTTTTACTTTGACAAAATTTCCATTACCCGCAGTAAAACCAGTCTGTTCTACTACCCCAGCAGCTGTTGTTGTAATTGGAGTTCCATGTGGTGCAGCATAATCAGTTCCTTTGTGTGCTTTCCAAATTCCTTGAACTGGATGTAGTCTGTTAGAACTGTATCTCGAAGTGATTCGGCTAAATTTGATTGGGGTTTTTAGGAAGAAATTTTTCAATGTTTTTCCTTCGTCATCATAATATTCTATTTTCCCTGATGCAGAAGTTGCGTACGGAAAAGCATACACAATCTTTCCTTTGTATTCAAAAAAAGCAGCCTCTAAACTATCTACACCATCATAAATGGAATCGTTAATATATCTTTCTGTAAAAGTCAAAGCGAAACGATCTCCCTTTTTCAGTTTGAAAAAGTCAATTGACCATGCATATATTTTAGTGATTTTGCTGGCCAAAGAACCTTCTACTTTTGCACTTTCAAGTGTTTCGGAGAGGGAACTCTTTAACACACCACCAATAGTTCTTCTTTTGATTCTTATGGGCTTGGATTTCTTGTAGGCGACAACTGAAGTATCTCTAAGATCTACAACATAATAATTCACCGCATCTGGCTGATAGATAAATACCTGTAATTTATTTTTCTTGTGTTTTGATCTAAGTAAAACGTAGGGCTTATTATAACGCATGGTGCGAACATCGAATGTGTCTTTAACTCTTTCGATAATATCGTATACTTTTTTATCTCCAATATTTTGTTTTTCGATAATGCTTCCAAAAGTATCCCCACTTTTTATAGTATCATGGACTACATTGAATTCTGAATACAGAAAGCCAAACTCGCTTTTTTTAGTTTTTTTTAGTTCCTGCAAATCCGTCGTATTCTCTTGCTTTTGAGTACAAGAAAATACAAAGGTTAACAATAAAACCGAAAATGTGAAAGAGATATTTTTCAAATTCATAGACTACATTTTTTCAAATTCACCCCAGTTGGCTAATTCTTCAAACGACCATAATTCAGGAAAAAATATTCTTCGTTGGTATTTAGGATGCATGTACTTTTTCCATTCACTTCCGCCAGTGGCTTCTCCATCTCCTATCCCACTGTGGTCAATGTATTTGATAGCTACATTTAAATGCTGCATCACCCAAGTAATATTTATGGTATAATCCAAATGGCGCATTGCATCGATTAATTCCTGATTCTTTTGGTCTGCTATTGGCAATTGTTTGAACTTTTGCCATATATTTATTGTGTTGTATTCTTGCATATGACTCAAGAAAACCTTTTTGTATTTTCGTTCAAATTCTTCTAAAAGGAACGATTTTTTACCCGTAGTATAATCTTTCCCTGCAGCTTGCCAATACAAATGCTCAAAAGCAAATTCATACGAAGTGGTTCTATCAATTGAAGATCTAAAACGGTAATCTATAAGATTAATCAAGTCTGTCGCACAAAATTCAATTAAACGGTACTGTGCACTTTGGAAACCACTCGCAGGCGTTAGCGTATTTCTAAATTTCATGTACTGATCTACCTCCATCCCATTTTCCATAATTTCAAAGGAAGTAGTTAGCATTTCGAAATAGCGACTAATTCGTTGCAAACGTTCTGTAAAAAATGCGGTGGTTATATTTTCTGCATAGGAAACTTGATGCATTTCCCACAATATCATTTTGAAGATTAACTCATTCACTTGGTGGTACATGATAAAAACCATTTCGTCAGGAAGTGTCGTTCGTTGTGTTTGCAAACTCAACAAAGCGTCCGTTTGAATATAATCCCAATACGTAATCGGCTTAGACCAAAGCAACCCTTCTAATTGCGTTTCGGTTTTTTGGTTGATTGCCTCAAATTTGGAATCAATTTGATTTAAAATAGTTTCTCTTGTAGTATTTGTCATTATAATTTCACTTTGAATGAGTGTTTTAATCCTTTATAGGCGTCTAAATCTGCTTTTATTGAGCCTACAGCAAGACTAGCTTGAATGCGAATTGGTATTTTATTTTCATCATCTGAAATCCAAACCGTTACACTTTCCTGTTCTTTAAAAACCCTTCCAAATTGTACTAACGGTCGAAAAATCATCGTAGAAATAGTGCCAAATTTAGTTTTAATATCGTCCCGACCTATAAATTTTAACTTAAACTTGGTAGTTTCATCATCAAAGAAAAGATCGATCGCTACCGATTCGCCCGGTTTAATTTTATCAATATTGGGGAAATTTCTCAAATAATAAAACGCAGATAAAATGTCTTGCGTATTTTTTGGAATCGAAAAGGTTTTTTCGGTATTGTGTTTGTAGTCTTTGATCAAAATTTTATTAGTAGACCAAATAAAAAATCCTTCTTGGTTTTTTGTATACCCACCTTCATTAATTTTTCGAAGAAATTGATTTGGAATAAAGGTTTCTTTATCTATATAACTTTCGTATCGATCATCTACTTTAAAAAAAAGTCGAGATAAACCCGTAGTATATCCTTTGCCTACTAAATGAAATAATTTTTCTGAATTAATTGTAGCTTCTTTAACTTCTAATGTGGCATATCCTGCATTGACAATGCCGTAATGAATTCTAAATTTAAACCATTCGCCCACTCCAAAAGATGTCTCTTTTTGAGCATAAACCGAAAAGGAAAGAAATAGAATAACGATTAATTGGAGTTTTTTCATTTTAAGTAGTGAAAGTATATTTAAGTACAATATACTTATTTTATCCCAAAAGTATTAAAACAAAAAAACCCAGTCAAATTAATGACTGGGTTTTTGTGCTATTAACTAACCAAAAAACTATAAATTATGAAATTTATATCAAAATTTGAAAGGAAACCACCCCTTTCATTTTTGTTTTACAAATTTAAAACATGTTTGATTAATTTTTTTTATAATAATTCACTTTAACAAAAGATTTACCATTTATAAATTTGAAATCACTTATTTTTTTACATAATAAAAAAATAAGTGCTTTTTTTAATGATTATTCTAATTTTTTTGTTGTATTTTCTATTGATAATTCTTAAAAATGAGTTAAAAACAAGCCGTTTTTAACAAAAAAGCAATTTGAAAACGCGCGTTTTGATATTAAAACCAAAATCCAACGCTAAACCAAGTAAAACCTTTGGTAAGTTCTGGCGACCAAGAATATTTTACTTCAATGGGGCCAATTATAGTTTCTAATCCATACCCAACAGCATAACCTGAATATTTAGGTAATGAAATCCAATCTTTTGATTGAAAAAGATTTTGTTCAAGATTGGCAAAATTAGCTGAGAAATTCAAGTGGTTTTTCTTTAAAAAAACATAATCTATGGTTCCAGATGCTTTGATAAAACTATTGGCTGCAACACTCAAAAAATCGTAACCGAAAAACGGTTTGAAATTATTAATACCATTATAACCATAGCCTCCCAGAACAAAATTAAAAAAAGGCATTCCTTCATTACCAATAGGTAATCCCGCATCTCCCTGAAACTTAAAAGTCAATGAATTAGTCAATGAAAATGCTTTGGAAAATTCTGCTTTAACAACCGAAAATGGTTTGAAATCATTATGATAATTGGACGAAAATAAATAGGTTTGAAAATCAGAGGTGAAAGACCAACCCTTTTTCGGGAAGTATTTATTATCAAATGAGTCGTATTTAATATAACCAAAACCACTCCAATAACTACTATCGTCGATATTAGGGTCGGCGTTTGAAATTGTTTTAGATGAAATGTTCAAATATTTTAATTCTACTCCAGCACCGAATAAAAACCGTTGTGCAATTCCTTTTTGGACGTATGCTCTGGTTGAAAGGTCTAAATAGTCAACATTAATTTGATTCTTCTCTGTATCAAAAATGGTTTTGGTAATTTCTTGCGTGATGTTTCTATTAAACTGACTCAGTTGAGATTTAAACCCAAAACTTAAGTTAAACCCATTATCCACATAGTAATCCAAATTGTACCTAAAATTATCTCCTAAAATTATATCTAAAGACGCCAGATCATTTTTAAATAGATTGTTTTTGTGTGTAATATTTACTAAAATGCCACTTTTAAAAAGTTCATCGTAATGTAGGCCTAATTTTAAGTACGTATTTATAGGATTTTCGGATAATTGAAGCTGTAATTGCTCACCTTGTTCCTGATTATCAAAAGAATAACTTATGGAATGGAAATTCTCAGTAGCGCGTAAAGTATTAATACCTGATTCTAAATGAGAATAAGTAATAGGTGCTTTGGGTTTAAACCCAAGCTTACCTAGCACATAATCACTGGTAAATTTATCTAATTTCGAAGTGTTAATTTGCGCTAATTTTAAGCTGTCTTTATAAACAGACAATCTCGGTTTTTTATAATAATTTTGGTCGTCAGCGAGCACTTTGATTTTTTCATAAACTGCAAATGCTGCTTCTTCTCCTCTTTGAATAATTTCTCTACCTCTGTCAAAAGATAGAACCCCATAATTTTTAATATTAGGAGCGATATAAATGTCGGTTCCTTTTATTTTATTTTTCATTTTTTCAATGGAATGCAAATTGGTGATTTGCACTAATATTTTTGTTGCATTTTTAAGTTGAGTCTTGTCCCACAACCCGTCTTGAACATCAATTCCAATGATAAGATCTGCTCCTAAATTTTTAACTTCATCAACAGGATAGTTGTTTGCAACACCTCCGTCAATTACTAATTGGCCTTCAATTTCAATTGGTGTAAATAAAGTTGGAAAGGCAGAACTTGCCAACATGGCCTGAGCTAAATTCCCTTTATTAAGTACTACTTGTTGACCAGTTTCGATATTAGTTCCTATACACAAAAAAGGAGTTGGTAATTGGCTAAAATCTTTCACCTGCCGCACATGTCTGGTAAGACGGCTAAGTAAATTAAAATTATATAAGCCTTTAGAAAGCGCTTGAGGAATTCCTACTCTAAAGTTACTAAATGGAAGTGTTATTGCATAGGACTCGTCATTTCGTTTTTCATAGAAACTTTTTGCAGATCTCGGAATATAATCGTTTAGGAGTTCGTCGAAATTTGTTCTGCGGAAAATAGAATCTATTTGGTTAGCGTTATAGCCTGAAGCGTACAAGCCGCCAACCACTGCTCCCATACTAGTACCGCCAATATAATCGATTCTTACACCTGCTTCTTCTAAGACTTTTAAAACTCCAATGTGAGCAAAACCTTTGGCACCTCCACCACTTAATACTAATCCTATTTTAGGACGTTTTTGTTCTTGTGCAAAAGTGTTTTGAAAACTAGATAGAAATACTGCCGTAAATAGTAAGCCCCAGATGGAAGAGGAAAGCTCCGACGGAAAAAATCCTCTTTTTTCTTGAAAAAAAAGAGCGCCAATAGAAGCTCCTTTTTTTTTCTTAGAAAAAAAGAATTTTGACAGAGGACTTGGAACGGACAGCTGGGATAGGCTCATAAAAAACTATTTAGTAGTGTAAAAGTCGGTAATTTTTTTGGCTTTTGACAACCCTACCACCTCAGAAATTTCTTTTTCGGTGGCTAATTTCAATCTTTTAACACTTTTAAAGTGCTGAATTAAAGTCGTCATGGTCTTTTCGCCAATACCCGGAATGGATTCCATCGACGAATTCAGGGCCGCTTTGCTACGTTTGTCACGGTGGTGTGTAATCCCAAAACGGTGCGCCTCGTTACGCAATTGCTGAATAACTTTGAGCGTTTCGGACTTTTTGTCGAGGTACAGCGGAATCGAATCGCCGGGATAAAACAACTCTTCCAAGCGTTTGGCAATACCGATAATAGTCATTTTTCCTCGCAAACCTAAGTCGTCAATACTTTTCAATGCCGAAGACAATTGTCCTTTTCCACCATCAATAATAATCAATTGTGGCAATGGTTGGTTTTCGTCCAAAAGGCGCTTGTATCTGCGGTACACCACCTCTTCCATAGAAGCAAAGTCATTCGGTCCTTCGACCGTTTTAATGTTGAAATGGCGGTAATCTTTCTTACTCGGTTTGCCGTCCTTAAACACCACACAAGCCGCTACTGGATTGGTTCCTTGAATATTGGAGTTATCAAAACATTCAATATGGCGAGGTTCTACGGGCAAACGCAAATCCTTTTTCATCTGAGCCATGATTCGGTTGACGTGGCGATCTGGATCAACAATTTGCAATTGTTTCAACTGCTCAATGCGGTAGAATTTGGCGTTGCGAATAGATAAATCTAATATTTGCTTTTTGTCGCCCAATTGCGGTACAGTAATTTTAATATTTTCTCCTAAATCAACTTCAAAAGGCACAATAATTTCTTTGGACAACAATTGAAAACGCTCTCGCAATTCGATAATGGCTAATTCCAACAATTCTTCGTCGGTTTCTTCCAATTTCTTTTTGATTTCCATCGTATGGGAACGAATAATCGAACCATGAGAAATTTGCAAAAAGTTGACATAGGCAGCACTTTCGTCAGAAACAATCGAAAACACATCAATATTGGTAATTTTCGGATTGATAATCGTAGAGCGCGATTGGTAATTTTCTAGAATTTCTATTTTTTCTTTAATTTTTTGGGCTTCTTCAAAACGCATTTCTTGAGCTAGTTCAACCATCAAGCGTTTGAAATCTTTCATGCTTTCTTTGAAATTCCCTTTGAGAATTTCGCGAATTGCATCGACTTGTTTCTGGTATTCGGCAATAGATTCATAGCCTTCGCAAGGTCCTTTGCAATTACCAATATGATATTCTAAACAGACTTTGAACTTGCCGCTTTCGATATTATTGGCACTCAAATCGTAATTACAAGTGCGCAACGGATACAATTCTTTAATCAAATCCAAAATGGTATGCACGGTCTTGAAACTGGTGTAAGGTCCAAAATATTCCGAACCGTCTTTGACCATTCTTCGGGTCGAAAAAATACGCGAAAAAGGTTCTTTTTTGATACACAACCACGGATAGCTTTTGTCATCTCGCAACAAGACATTATAGCGCGGTTGCAAGGTTTTAATTAAATTGTTTTCCAGCAAAAGCGCATCGGTTTCAGTAGGAACAACGATGTGTTTGATGGTTACAATTTTCTTGACTAAAACGTTAGTTTTTGCCGTATCGTGAATTTTATTAAAATAAGACGAAACCCGTTTCTTAAGATTTTTAGCTTTGCCCACATACAAAATCTTCCCGTCCTTATCGTAGTATTGGTAGACACCCGTATTGTCCGGCAGGGTTTGTATTTGTAAAGCAATGCTTGGTGGCGTCATTTTAAATCGGATCGAATTGTTTCCAAATTTACAAATAACATTCTTGCAAATCAAAATCAGTTGTTTTCTTTTGCAGTGTAATAATTAATAGTACTTTTAATCTTTAAAATTAACCACATAGAAGCATAGGCAGTTTTTGTAAGAAAAGAAAATGATAGAAATAATTTTATTTTCCTCATAGTTACTTTGTGAAAAGTGAAACGTCTATCTTGTTCTTTAAAAACAATTAATTCTATGTCTCTATGTGGTGAAAAAATAGATAATGAATAAAACCGAATTACGCACCCAATACAAAGCCTTACGCCAAAATCTTTCAAAAGTCGAAATCGAAGAAATGAGCTTGGCTATTGCCAATGAGGTACTAGCACTTGACATATGGAGTAAAACCTATTTCCATGTTTTCTTACCTATTGAGGAACAAAAAGAAGTCAACACCGAATTTTTACTCCACTTGCTTACTGGAAAAGACAAAGAAATTGTGATTTCGAAATCCGATTTTACAACTCGAAAAATGACCCATTTTCTATTAACGGACAATCCCAAAATAAAGAAAAACGAATATAATATCCCAGAACCTGTGGACGGAATTGAAGTGCCTTCATCTAAAATCCAAGTTGTTTTTGTGCCACTGTTAGCTTTCGACACAAAAGGAAATCGTGTAGGGTATGGCAAAGGATTTTACGATCACTTTTTAGCAGAATGCCAACCCGAAACTATAAAAATTGGACTTTCTTTTTTTGAAGCCGAAAACACCATAACTGACGTTTTTGAAAAAGATGTTCAATTGGATTTTTGCATCACTCCAGAAAAGTGCTACCGCTTTTAATTTCATCTCAAAAATTGGCTTTTTTTTACTTTCTTTACAACTTCAATTATTTGACATTTTTATGAGATTCAACAAGAAGAAAATAGCAATTACTCTAGGAGTTCTTTTGGTTTTATTCGCTTCCAGTTTAGCTACATTTTATTATTTCAGAGACGAAATTTTAAAAATTACTTTAGAAAAAGTTGCCGTGAAAATGGAGCGTGATTTTGATAGTAAATTCACTATAAAAACAGCCACTTTTGACGGGATTTCAGCCGTAAATCTAACCGATGTAGTTTTGGCGCCCAAACATGCTGACACTTTATTCCGAATCCAAAAAATGAAAACTAGCATTAGCTTTTGGCATTTGCTAATTGGCGATGTGCAATTAGGTACTTTAGAAATCCAAAACGGTTTGGTTCAATTAATAAAAAAAGGCAAGGTTCGCAACTTTGATGCTTTTTTAAAAAAGGACAAAACTCAAGAAGTTAGCACTGAAAAAAGAGATTACGCCGCTTTGGCAAAACGAATTATATTTCGCTTGTTGAATTTGGTTCCGTCCGATATGGATATCAAAAATCTGGTTTTCAAATTAGACGACAACGGGAAAAAAGCCACTATTGATATTAAGAAATTAGTTTTAGACGGAGGCGATTTAGAAAGTGTCATTCATGTAAAGACCAACACTTTTGCACAACGTTGGCGCATTGCCGGAGAAGCTGATCCAAGAGACCGCACAGCCGATATTCAATTTTTTAATATGGATGGCGGACCAATAAAAGTGCCTTATTTTGATGAGCGATTTAATCTAATTTCTAGTTTTGATTCTATTCGTTTAAACGTTGAAAATATTGAAAGTGATGGCGACGAATTCCATATTGATGGGTACTCTTCGATTGCCAATTTAAAAGTCAACCATCCTAAAATTGCAAGCAAAGATGTGGTCATTCGCAATGCCCGATTTGATTATCATTTGCTGCTTGGCGAAGATTTTATTTCAGTAGATAGCACCTCTTCTGTTGAATTGAACAAAATAAAAATCCAACCTTATTTAGCTTACGAAACAGAAGAAGATACCGTTTATAAAATGAACATTCGCATCGCGAAAATGCCAGCACAAGATTTTATTACATCACTTCCTGATGGTTTATTTACTAATGTACAAGGTATGCTGGCCAGTGGAAATTTTGATTATAAACTGGACTTTATGTTCAATAAAAACAAACCTGAAACTATTGTTTTTGACAGTAAATTGAATAAAGAAAATTTACGTATTTACCGTTTTGGTCAAGCCAATTTAAGTAAAATGAATGGCGAATTTGAGTACCGTGCCATTATTAAAAATGTACGTCAAAGACCTGTTTTTGTGGGGCCTTCAAATCCTGATTACACACCTTTGAATCAAATTTCTCCGTACTTAAAAAAATGCGTTTTAACCACCGAAGATCCTTCTTTCTTTAGACACCGCGGATTTATAACGGAGGCATTCAAACAATCTATTATCAAAAATATTAAGACGCGAAAATTTTCTCGAGGGGGCAGTACAATTAGTATGCAGTTGATCAAAAATGTGTTCTTGACTCGGGAGAAAACATTATCTCGAAAATTGGAAGAAATTTTATTGGTATATATTCTAGAAAACAATCGGATTGTTAGTAAAGAACGTATGCTGGAAGTCTATTTCAATATTATTGAATGGGGTCCAAACGTATACGGAATTGGCGAGGCAAGTCGTTTTTATTTCCAGAAAAATCCAGCTGATTTAACCTTTAACGAATGTTTGTACTTGGCCACTATTATTCCGAGTCCAAAGAAATTCATGTATCAGTTTGACGATCAAGGAAATCTGAAAGGGTTTGCGCTGAAAAACCAACGCTATTTGAGTAATTTAATGTTGCGTCGTGGTATTTTAACTAGTAGTGATAGCATCAACCCTTATGGCGTTTCGCTTTCAGGAAATGCGCGTTCGTTTTTAACGATTCGCAAAGCGCAAGACACTACTGGTATCGCTATCGATTCTATTCCGCCGAAAGAAGACTTTGATTTTGAGTTTTTGAAAACGGATGAAGAATAAGTAAATAGACGATATACGATTTACGATGTACGAAGTTTGAATAAAAAGCTTCCAACCTTATATAAGT
>JACCDZ011080131.1_pt1 | contig 17341 bp, 21 predicted proteins | sample 7449551 | NCBI WGS metagenome assembly JACCDZ01 (sample SAMN15323452, study PRJNA562643) | freshwater metagenome | isolation source: river surface water | place: USA:Blue River Watershed | collected 2017-08-18 | reverse complement strand
CCGTACTTCTGGAATGCTCGGTTGTAGGCGTTTTGGTATTCTTGCGAACCCATTTCTTGACCATATCGAGTCAGTGCTTTACCGGCAGCACCCGACAGCAAGCCACCGCGGGCAGCAGCCGAACGCTCCAGTGCTTTCTGTCCCTCAGACAATCGGAACGCATACCCGGGGTCTTGCGTTACATCGACTTTGCCCGTAAACGTGGGAAAAAGAAACTTGGTTTCAGGAATGCCTTGCAGCTTCGTCAATGCAGTTTTACCAGCCTCATACCAAGGCTGTTGGCGGGCGATGCCTTCTTCGTAAATGCGTTTCTGAAGCGCGAGTTGTTCTTGTGCAGTTTCTCGCTGAAGTTGTGCCGCGGCATCAGTTGAAGCGGCTTGTGTTTCAGCGGCTTGACTTGCTGCACTAGACCCACGACTTGCCGAATAAACAGTTGCCGCGGCAACGGCGGTCATTCCCCATGTCATAGCGTTTCTCCTTTTGCAGCAATCTGCGCCAGCTTCTCAGTTGAATCAATCAGCCCCATTTCGTCATACGATGGGGAAATAACTTCTTGCTCGATTTTATCGAGTTCGGCCTCACTCTCAAACTCTGTCAAGTGAACCGTGGTCCAAAGCGTGTCTTCTTCGGCATAAACCGCACGTTTCAGGCCAACCTCGGACACAAAAGTGCAGGGGGCTTCAAGGTATTTTGTGCCGAACTCGGTGACAACCTTTACGCGACCCTTACTGATAAAGTTCAAGTGCTGATGCCGGTGAATCTTGCCAATGATCAAGGTGCCCTTGGGGATAAACATCTCGCGAGCGTAGGTGCAGCAGCCATACTTCTCGTCTTTGGGCGTGAAGTAATGGGTCAGGGTGCAGTCTTCCAGCGTGGACTCGACCGCGCCCTCGGCAATCATTTGCTGAAGGCCGTCCTGCACCGTCAGGATGTCCTGACGAAATTGCACTTTGCTCGGAGTGTTTTGGGCTACCAGGTCCATCAGGTCACCTCGCGTCCGCTGACTCGCATGTTGATGGACGATGCAGTGCCAGCAATCGTGGAAATGAAGTCGCCAGGGTTAAGCACCTGGCCCACCAACTCAGGGAATGTGTAGACCTCGGCAGGCTGGAGCGTTTTGGTTTTGGTGATCAAGTTCTGGTTTCCAGCCGAGCCTGTCACCGTGACGAGGTTGACGCTGATTGTGGCAGCGGCGGTGTTGTAGTTCGTCGCGGTGAACTTGTCGATGATCGTGGTCACGCCAGCCGCGGTGTACTGGGTGGTTTGGGTGTTCTCGACCGTTTTGGCCGGAACAAGGTTTTTCACGGTGACTGTCATGTCATCACTCCAAAAGTAGGGCGTTGTTCGAGGTGTATTGCGTCATTATCCAGTTTGTGCCATCAGACACAAGTGTTGCATTCGCACCGGCCACAGCGGCCAAGATGGCCGTGGTTGCCGCGCCCCCAGCAAGGGGCACCACGTTGCTGGATGCTGACACAAGGGTCTGAGCCTGGTAGTTCTGGAAATGCAGGACACGGCCCGAATTGGTACTGGGTGTCGGCAGCGTCACGGTGCAGGTCGAGCCGGACTTGTTGTTGATGAGCCAAGTCTCGCTGGTGGCAACCGTGAAATCCGCTGTCTTGGTAACTGGTGCACCACCAGCGCCAGCAATTACTGATGCCGGAGTGACGTTGGTCCAGTACGTGCCGTTGTACTGAATCAGGTCGTTTGTCGCCAATGTACCAAATTGCACGTTCGAGTCTGTACCACCCAGCACAGACCCAGTAGAAACCCGAACAAACACATCGCCCGAACCTGCGGGAGCGGCGTTTACCACGACAGCAACCGTTGCCTTGACGTTGGGAGCCGTGGGTTGCGTTTTGGTCAGGCCACCGGCCACCAACGGGTTGTAGTACAAAATGTCACCGTCAGCCCAAGTTTCCCCGACCGGCGCACCTGTGGTGTTCCAGCCCCGAACATGGCCGAATGATGTGATCAGTCCAAACCCGTTGGAGGCAATATCTTCAGCCGCAATACCCATCAGATATTGGCCGTCAGTCAGCCCGGTAGCCGGAGCACCTCTGATCACACCGCTGGCACCCACTGCGCCAGTAAACATGATCAACTGACCCTTGGTGATGGTGCTGTCGGCCTTGATGTAAAAATACTGTGCTTCACCCACTGGCTGAAGCACGTTGGCCGTCATTTGGATACCCAATGTCGTACCACCATCCCAAGCCACAGTGCCAATGTCAGTCGGTAATGATTGCGGCGTGGTGTCAAATGTCACCCACGGCAGATTGGCTTGCTGAAGCGGGGCCATGCTGCCCAACTCAGGCTGGCGCTGGGTTTGGACTTCCTGGCGCAGCGTATCAACTTGCTGCTGCAACTCGGACGTGCCAGGTGCGGGTTGAGTTTGCAGCCCTTTGATGTCAATGATGATGCCGCCAATGTCCTCGCTGACGACCGCGGGTGGCCCAAGCTGCACATCGGTCAACGATGTGGTGTTTTGACCACCACCCGTCAGTTGGAACATATTCAGAAAAAATCGATACCATTCACGCGAGATCAATCCGGTTCGTTGATCAATGATCGGAACCCTGGGAGGCGTGATGTTGGTTAAATCGACGGTCGCCATCGTCAAGCATTAGTTGGGCTGATAAGCAGTTCAGCGCCCATGATCGCAGTCTTCACCGGGTCAGTCATCGACAACTCGTACACCCGGTCGCGCAGCTTCATGGTCATGCCAAGACGACGGAAAAACACACGGCGGTAGTATTGACCGATCTTGCCAATTGACGCTGTGTGTTCGTTAGACCACGTATGACCGCCATCGTCTGACCAGCGCAGCATGACCTCGGGATCGCTGCCTTGTCCAATGTTGAGGCCAACACCCGACTCCAGGTCAATCTGAAGACTGTGGTGCGCCGTGCGCCTGAGATCGTTTTGACCCGTCGGCAGCGCCCGCCATGTCCGCAGCCACTTTTGAATCTGACCATTGTCAGCGTAGGTGTCGAGGTCAAAGGCGTAGATGTTGCCGTCCTCGTAGTCGCCCACAATAATCTTGTTGTTGAACGCCATCTGGCAGTTGCTGCGGTGGCGCGTGAACGAGCCATTGTTCCAGCCAGCCCGCTCATGCCATGCGCCGGTGGCAACGTCGTACACCCAGGTCGTATTGGCACTGGGGAAAATGAGCACGTAGAAGCTGTGGCCGTCCTGTTGGTAGGTGTAGGCCAACGCATCGGTCAAATTGCCGTACTGCTGGATATGCCACTCAACGGCATGGGTGCTGATGCGCTGACCCGTGTAGCCGTTGGCCCGGTAGACAATGCCCTGACCTCGGGCGTCAGCGCCCAGCCAGAAGATGCCGTTGTCCATCTTGGCAATTGTGTAGGCCGAGATGCAGCCGATCTCGTTGAACGCACCCTGGATGCGCTGGAGCGGGAAGTCCTGAGTGCCCGCGTCGTACCAAACCTCGACGCTGTTTGTACCGTAGACCCAGACCTCGCGGTGGTCGATGATGATGCCAACCACGCCGTCAGGAGAACCTTCGGCGCTGGCAAAGTCGAGGGGGTCGACCGACAGTCCGTCAAGCAGTTGCGTGATCCAGATTTTCTGGCTGTTCGGCTCGTTGAACACGAAGTAGCCATCCAGATAACCAACAGTCACTGCACCGGGGAAGTCTCCATCAGTGATCTGTGAAAACACATTGGTCGTGTTGTTGTAGATGTAACTGGGGCCGTTGGCAGCGATGAACAATTGGGTGCCGTTGTCGGCCATGCTCACCGGCCCGGTGCCCGTAATCGTGCCCAGCAGCGTGGAGGTGTAACTGGTGTTGATCTTGTACAGGCTGTTGCCCGAGACAACAAAGGCGACAGAGTTATCGGACGAGAAGGACCACAGCCCGCGGATCGGCCCATCACCAATGGTTGCAAGGTTCAGCAGTCCTGGGCAGCGTTGCAAGTACGCTGGTTCTTTACCCGCTTCGGGGACAACCTCGGGAAAAAGATTGATCATGCGGGCGTCCGCAGCATTGACGCTGCGGGCCACATACGTCGAGCCAAGGATCGGGGTCTTCATTAGTAGTTACCCGCATAGACGTTGAATCGCTGGCGCGTTGCGATCAGCGAATACGGCATAGACATCACATCATCCGGGTTGTTGATGCGCTTCAGATCGCGCTTGCTGGTCATGGCAATACGCATGACCTGGGGCGACGGTTCCACACCAAACTCGGGTGCGATTTCGCATGCGAGGTTGTAGGCAAAGGCCCGCAGGTAACCCGGAGGGAACAGAATCTGCGTGGACAGGTTCGCAGGCTGATCCAGCGGCTGCACACTGATGAAGTGGAACTCCAACAGTCGCGTGGGCCGCGGGTAGATGAAGATGTCAATATTCGGGTAGGTCATGTTGACGAACATGACCTGGGGGTACGTGGATGTCACGGTCTTGACCGCGATGCCGTCGTATTGCTGTTGATTGATCAGCTTGATCCCGTAGGACACATTGGTCTGCGGGTCACGGAAATAGGTGGCGTCGTCAACCAGGATGGGGCGCTCGGCAGTGCCGTTCAAGCGCACCAGTGATCCGGTGGGACCAAGGGTTGCATTGATCTGATCGACCGGCCAGTTGCAGATTTGGTCGATGGTTGAGAAGACGGATAGGCGCTCGGTGTTCCATGACTCAATCATTTGATTGAGCGCCATCAAGCAGTCCTGAGACACGGCTGCGGAAGGCGTTTCACCTTCGGCCAGCACACCTAGCAGCCGCAACGCCCGATTGATCTGTTCGCCTGCGGTGTAGGTAGCCATGTCACTCTCCTTCGTCTGACTGCGGTGCCAAAAAATCCGGCATTGGGGTTTCTACCGATTCCTCGGTTTTCTTGCGGCGACCGCGCCGCGCAATCGGAGCCACATCGGCTTCCGAGGCCACTTCTTCGACAGTCGAAGGCGTGTCAAGATTGTAGCGCGTCCAGCCGTTTTGTTCATCAAAATCGGCCTCCATGTCCATTGTGGCAACTTTAGTGCCGTGAACCGGGTGCTGGAGATAAATTGGGGGCATGGTTTAAGAACGGGGCCGAAGCCCCGTTTGTTTAGGCAACGACAGGGTACTGCCACTTGGTGCCGTCCGAAATGAACAGCTTGCCAAGGCCAGTGGCGTTGGTGGTGGTCGCCAACGAACCCACCGGAGCGGAGGTCGTCGTCGAGTTTGCCGTGATGGCAGAGGTCAGAAAATACAGACCTGCTGTCAAGTTGGCAGCGGCTACGTTGCCGGTAGTGGCGATGGTGTTTGCAATCAGACCGCCGTTGACGACAGCAGCACCGCTAACGGTGACGCTCTCGAACTCGGGGTCAGAATATGCAACACCTACTGCTTTGGTATTGGGCATGATGATTCCTTAAGAACGGGGGCCGAAGCCCCCATTGTTTACTTCAAGAATGCCGAGTAAGCAGCATCACCAGTCTTCACGAAGCGGTAGGTGTATGCGCCGAAACGGGGCACGGTCACCGAACCGTAGATCGTGATGCCAGTGCCAGTCGTGACGGGCACGGTGGACGAAGCGCCACTGTTGTTGTTGTTGCAAATCGTCAGTTCAAAAGCCGAGCCGACTTTTGCGCTGGGGATGGCCGCATCGAGCAACGCTGCGGTGGGCAGCGTAACGGTCAATGTAGCATCCGATGCTTTTTGGCAAACAACCAAACCAACTGCGACTTGAGCAGCAGTCAGGGTGGTGTCTGCTGTCAAAGTTGCGGGAACGGTTTGTACGGTCAGTTGTGCTTCTGTCAGGTTGCCGTCACCGATTTGGTAACCGCCTGCGCCATTAGGGAGAGCCATGATAAATTCCTTTCAAGATTAAATTGACGAAAGGGGCCGAAGCCCCTTGGCCGTTTAGCCCCACAGACGAACGCCCATCTGGGGACGAATCACGCTGTAACCGTACAGCACGTCAATACGACACGGCATGCGGTCGTTATTGATATCGTACTGGCGGACCACACGCATGGAGATGCCGTTGTGGACAGCACGAGCAGCCATGTCAACGCCCTGGGGCAGCAACAGGTCAGCCGTGGCAAACGTGATCGCATCCTTGTGGTACACGAGGTTTTGAGCGTAGCTGCCGGTGGCAGAACCAACCATCGTCACGGCAGCGGTAGCAACCGGGAATGCGTTGATGGTAGCCAGAGCCTGGTCAGCGGTGTACATCGCGGGGCTGACAGTCAGCGTGGCGGTGGACGAGCCAGAAGCGGCAGCGGTCACCACGAACTGCTGGAGCGAACCAGTGGACTCGCGGGTCTGCGGGTTCACTGCGTACACACCGGCCACGGTGAACACGTCACCCACGTTCCAGGTCTTGCTGGAGCCGGTGAAGCTGATGCCCAGGGTGGTGGAGCCTTGGGTAGACACGGTGCTGGTCACGGTGATGCCAGTGCCCCAGTCGCCGTTGGTGTGCTGCTTGATCGACTGAGACATATTGATCTCGTCGAAGCCCAACACGCCCATGCCCATCATGCCGTTCTTGAACTGCTTGCTGATGGTGTCGGTGGGGTTGAACAGACCTTTCATGCCTTCGACCAAGCCAGCGTTAGCGGCGGGGTTGACGGTGGCATAACGGGGCGACATGACAGCGGCGGCTTCGTTCAGCTTCTGCTGCGCTTGCAACAGAACCAAAGAGGTGCCAGGAGTCGTGCCGGGGGTGCCCACGGACTGATAGATGCTCTTGAAGCTGTTTGCCACATCGGCGTCGATAGACGAGGCCAACTGGCTGATACGAGGCTTCAACACACGCTCTGCGAAGTCATCCAACTGCATGGTCAATTCGGCAGAGGTGAAGTTCACGCCGATGTGTTTCTGCGAAGAAACGGTCAGGGTCGTGTACTGTTCGTTGTCGTCCTGAACTTGCAGGGCGGCACCGTCGGTCACCAGAGCGCGGTCCGGCAGGCGGATACGCAGGGTTGAACCAATCTTAGCGCCTTCAACAGCGAAGCTGTCGTCGTACTGACGGTTCACGTTGCGGGTGAGCACCAGGTTGTTCTCGAGGATTTCGAGAGCCTTCCGGGTGATCATGTCAATGGTTAAAATACTATTCGCCATGATGCGAGTCCTTTCAAAGTTTTAGCGATTCATTTGTGCCTGCATCTTACGCATCTGGCGGGCGCGTTCAGCTTCAATCCATTCCGACGTACTCATGGCCTTCACAGAGCGAGGGTCAGTTGTGTCGTAGGACGGGTTACCGCTGGTTCGTGCCGTTACAGGTGTGATAGGTGCTGGCGCAGACGTTGTAGGTTTGACAACGGGGTTGCTGCCAAGTTTGGCCTCAATTTTCCCGATCTCTCGTGCCTGCAAAATAGGGGACAAATGAGAAATACGATCTGCTTCTTTTGGGTTCGATCCCAGCCAGTAGGCCAAATCGGGTCCAATTTCAGAAGCCTGAATCGCTTCGGCCATCGAGTCCGTAATTCTGACGCTGGGGTTGTAAGCGACTTGCTCGAAGTCATCATACTTGTCCCGTGCGGCTTCTTCACGTTCTTGATAAGCGGCTTGCGTCGCAGCCTGTTGCTTTTGGCGCTCACGAATCTCAAGAAGCTGATGGGCCTTGCGCTCGGCCAATGCGTCAGCATAGGCTTCGTCAGACTCAAAAGCACTGCGATCCAGGTCGCCTCTGGGCATCGACTGCGCGGCTTGCGTTTCCGCCAACCGTGCTTGCTGCTCCCGTTCCCATTTGCGCTGTTCTCTTGCGAGGCGCTTGCCGATGGCAGCATCGAGTTCTTCCTGAGTGAATGTCTTCGACGCAGGCTGTTGCTCGGGCTGATTCTCAGCTACTTCCGGCGCATTTTGTGCAATATCCGGGGTGGCCGTCACCTCGGTTGCTGGCGCGGAGTCTACTTCCGCTAAGGCTTGTTGGACTTCTTCAGTCATTTTGTCGATTCTTTAGAATCCCTGGTCAACTGGGCCAGTACAGTTCTCAGATTATGCGCTAAGAAGGCGCTGTGTCAAGATGTTCAATTTACAGACACTTGTACCCAAACAAACGCAGGATCGATCTGTGTAGTTGTCCCACCGTTTTGCGAGTAAGTGTATATTTGCAAAGTAGAACTTGAATGACTTACAACCGTAACCAAACCACCATAGTTAGAGCCGCCAGTACCCAAAATTGCTGAGATGGCATAGTTGGCTGACGCAAATGCGGTGCTATATGTCAGCGTGTAGTCACCTGTGCCATTTCGAACAGCACTGACGTTTCCAGAAGAACCGTCAGTAACAATTGCTGACCCACTCCAATGGAATTTAATCCAAAGTGACTTATACGGCAACTTGTATGTGCCGTCGTACAAATAAATGGGCGCGCCAAACGAATCAACTGCGGGGGCAACTGCCGTAGATTGAAAGTAATTCAATGTGTTTTGGTCGCCAGCATCTGAAATGTTTCCGCTACCAGTAACACTTGAATAATAGTTAAGGTTGACCTTATTGTTTTTACTGTTCGTGCCGCAGTAAAAAATAAAGTCTACGTTTGTAGAACCTTCAATATATGCTTCGTTACTGTACCCGTTGTATCCGTCAAACCGAGAAATAAACGAAGAATTAGCGTTGCCTGGTTGTTTGACAATGTTTTGAATAGTGTTGCCGTAAAACATTGTTCCAGCGGTATAGCGTGATTCCTGCACCAACAACATGTGTCCAGATTGAATGTCACATCTAGACACAGATGTTGAATGCGCCGCAGACAAAGGCGACAAGTCACCATCATCAAGCACAATGTTTTTATAAGCGCCAACAACATTACATTCAGAAATGTTGTTGACTTCACCACCAGCGTAGGCAGGGGCGGCAGAACTTAAAGTTCCACAAACAATGCCGTATCCTTGAGATTGATACCCGCCCGTAGGATCGGCTTTGACATATATCGTTTGATCAGTCGGTGCAAGATTTCCCACCCAAACATTACGCACAGTGGCTCGGCTTATATTGCGTAAATCAACACCAATCTGAATTTCGGTTGTGGTGACTGCACCTGTTGGATGGTTTAACACCACAGCAAAGTCATAAAGTTCCACAAAAGAAACATAATCGTTTGTTCCAGAAGGGTTAAAAGTGCGCTTGATTACAGAGCCTTTAGTGTATGCAACCAATTCCGCAAGAGTGCCGCCGTTGGGTTTGGCAACAATAATGCTGTTGGCTCGACCTTCGCCAAACATGATCGTTCCGTTTTTAACAACAATTCCAACATCAGGATCAACAAGGTAGGCACCTGTTGGCAAAAAAACAGCTTTGCCTGAATTGATGGCGTTGTTGATTGCTGAAGTTGAATCGGCAACCCCAGTAGGATCAGCGCCGTAATCCAATACATTGGCTACCGCGCCGTTGATCATTGAGTATGAGGTTTTGGTCAACGACATGGTCAATCCTTAAGCCAAATAAAAAGCGGTCAAGAAAAAAGTGTAGTTGTCTACGATGGGGTCTGTGCCGTCGTACTTATACATTTCAATGTACGTGTTTCCGGTCGGAATGTACAAAGAACAAGCATTGACATTTGAGCCGTTTGTTGCTGATCCTGTGCTGCGTATCGTAGCAACGGTAAACGGCAAGCCGCTAATTTTTGCACCAACAGTACCAGTGCCTTTAGTTACAACTCTAAAAACGGCGTTTACATATACCAATCGACCGATTTTTGTGTAGTAGCCAGCTTGAGAATCGACTGTTGTGTAACTACCAGACAACGCGGTAATCACTGGAGTCCAAGTACCTTCTTCATAGTAGTTCAGCAACTGGCTGGTCATCCCCGCTGCGGAGGTGTTGGCGGTGAAGTTAAAACCTTTGGCGGCGGTGCCTTGGATGACGTTGCCGGTGGTGATTTTAAAGTCTTGGTTCTGATCGGCGCGGGTGACTTCCGTCAAAGTACCAGAGCTGTTGGCGGTGCTGGTAACAATAGCGCCCTGAACAATACCCGTGGAAACTGTGCCAGCTTGCAGCGCGTGGATACGAGCGGACGACACCATGTTCGTGCCGTCGTAGCCATCAAACAGCACGTTGCCCATAAACCCACCTGCGCCAATTGCAGTAGGTGAAGCAACAGTGCCTCGGGCGCGCTGCATTCTAACGTAGGGGGCTACACCAGAACCATAAACAGCCAGTTTATAGCTTGCGTCTGCACCTTGGACTGACCCGTCAATTTCGTAGGTGGGCGTGCCGGTTGATGCCAAACCAAGTTTGGCCATGTTGACAGAACGGCCAGCCGTTACGTTGGCGATACTGACTTGCTTGGTGGTGCTGCTTTGAACAATTGGCAGAACCTCTGTGCCCGCCAACGGGGTTGTGGCAGCAGTTAGAGCGGAAATTTTTGTGTCAGCCATTTTTTCTCCAATCAGTACCCGGCAAATGCGCCGTTGAAATAAGTTTCAGCAATTCCAGACACCGTATTTGGCGCTCCAGCGTTGTCAAACACGTACCCGTAAATTTCCACGTAGTCGGTACTGCCGTTCAAATAGACCACGCTTGCGACGTTCCTGGCGCAGTCGTCGATGGGTGTATCTTGGTTGCCATACCGATAAGCAGAGCCGTTTTTGTAGATAGCAACCCATGCGCCAGTAGTTGTCGCTGTCATGTTGAATGACACGCGGGCGTTGATTTGATAGTAGCCAGCAACTTTGGGTGTGAAACGATTGGAAGCATAGTAGCTTCCGGTGTCAAATTCTTCAGTTGCAAACTGCATCAGAGTTGCAACGTTGCTGCTGAATGTCTGATTGGTCGCGGCATACGCGGCAAATTTAGGTGCGATCCATTCGCGTTTATTGAGATCGGTTGTCAGCGTGGTCATGTAACTCGGACCATTAAAAACCGTTGTGCCCGAAGAATCGCTAAGCACAACACCAATCACTGAAATGTTGTTGGCTCGAATATCGGTGCTGCCACCTTGTGCCATGACCATTTCAGGCGACGCACTTTGAATTGATCCGACGTTGTACCAAAACCGGCTGTTAGCGCCCAAACTTATGACGTTTGCCGCCGCGCCAAAACTTTCCAAATGGACTTCAAAAACGCACTGATTGACCGCGCTGACGTTCAACGCGCTGTCCACGTACAAGAACGCACCAGAAGGCCCAGCCAGTCGTGCATAACCTTGAAAGCCCAAATGAGCGTTGTACAGCGTACCGCCATCTGTCACCGAAATACCAACTTCGGGAGCAGAACTGTCAATTTTGCAATTTGACTCGAAGTTCGTGTAGCCAAAAGAACCGTCTGCCGTACCAGCACCCGTGCCAGTTGAAAAAGCAGACGTGCCACTGACGTTGCCGTCAAAACGAATACCGCCGCCCGTAGCGCTATTTGACTGAAAAGTGCAACGAGAAAACGAATTGTACTCAGTCCACAAAGTGTCACTGTTGACCAACACAAGTCCGTTAAAAGTGCAGTTTTGAAATGCCGCGCCAATGTAGACGTTGATGACAGAAATGCAATTGAACTTGACATCGCGGTTGCTGCTGGTCATGTACGGCCAGTAGTCGCTGTATGTCCGCAAGCCAGTGTTGGCGACATAAGGGTTGCGCCACACCAACCGATCTGATGCGGAGTACAGCGCACCATTTAGCAGGCTCACATTTGTCGGAACATAAATGTCTCCAACAAAAGTAATTGTCAGGCCATTCAAATCAATACTGGCGGGGTTTGCGTTGTACCCCGTGCCTTCCGCGCCCGCCAATGCGTCAAACGCTGCCTGCAAAATTGCGGTTTCATTCCCAGTGCCCGTTGCACCAAAATCTTTGATGCTGACATATTGCGCCAGCTTGTCTTCAACATTTGTTGTTACCGCGTCAACATAAGGAGCGGTGTACGAAACTTGGGATGCGTCCACAGCCCCAGCGCCTTGCTGTTGGGTCGTGGTGAATTTGACTTCAGCACCAACATGCAATCCGCTGTTGAACGTCACCGTGTTTTGATCGGTTTCAACGTATGCGTATTGAGCACCGGGACCATATTGATTCACACCGTCCACAAACACCGACAAGCTGTTCGTGCCTGGCTGATATGTGATGGTCAAGGAAAAGACGGTTTGACCTGCCGTAGCCGTAATAATCTGTTGGGAGTTGCTGTACGAAATTGCGTTTGAATTGATACCTGTGATGTTGTCGTAGGTGGCAATCAAAACGTCATTGCTGTCTTTGAGCACAAACTTGTAGATGATGCCGTCCGTCAACCAAATCTCACCGCTACCAGGCACTCGACCTGCGGCGTCCAACACCACAGGGTTGGTCCAAGGTGTAGCACCATTGGATGACGTGTAAGTGATTGCGGGTGTGGTCGTGCCAGCGGCGTAGGTGTACAGCTTGCCGCCAGTCAACACGGCTCCCGTGTTGGTAAAGAACTGGGCCGCAACGCCGCCCACGGGTGAGAGATTGACGGCCATTTAGGTCACTCCAACAGAATCAAGCCACCGTCCTCTTGGACGAGATTGTCGCCATTTTCGCAAAGCAGATGCCCAGTTACAAGCGGGGGTGTGTTGGTGGGTGAACCAGAAAACAGCGAAGCTATTCCCCCAAGGCCAAGAGCCACTGCGTTGCGAAGGCCGACACCCCAGCTCATCGGATGTTAATCGGTTTGCAGTAAATGTCACCACCGCTAGCCACTTGGATCGCGCTCACGCGCCAAGGTGCGCCAGAACCAGGCTCCAAATAGAACGGGATCGGGGTGTAGGCCGGGATCGGGGTGCTGGCAGTCGTTGCCGTTGCGCCCACGCCCACTGCCACGTAGCAGGGGGTCGTTGCCCACACCATCACGCCTTCAGGGCCAGGGTTCCATGTCGAGGTGCTGCCCGCGGTGCCGGTGTACGACACGGTGCGACCGGGGAAGTCGGCATCGGCAAGTGGTCTGAGAAGTTCCATGTTGGCTCCTTATGCGAGGAATTTTAACTTGTAAAGGGTCGTCAAGTACAGCTCAACAATATTGTCGATCAACTGTTGCAGTGACGTGTCTTCTTTTTTAGCCACTTTGTACCGCATTTCCTCAACATCGGCCAACGATGACTCCAAAAATTCAATGATATTCGTCGTTTTCTTGGCTGTCATCAGGCTGATTGGCCCGATCAGGCCATGACGGCCCTGGTAAGCCTCGGCAAACGCATCAGCATGGTCAATGATGCTGTCGTAGAAGGTGTTGAGCGCCATGTGCTTGGAAAAGCTGCGGGTATTCAGATGCACTGAATGGGCCACATCGCGGGCCAAAAACAAGGTGCCTACAAAATCGGCTGCGGTGCTCATTGCGGTAGTCCTTCAGGTTGCATTGGCATCTGGGGCGGGGCCATCTCAGCACCTGGGGGCATTTCAGCACCCACAGGCATCTCGGGCATCTCTTGACCCTCATAACCCATGACCAAATCGTTGCTCTGCATGGCTGCGGCCACAACGCCCATTGCGATGTCTTGAATCTGCTGCTCGGACATGCCAGCTTGGACCGCGGCGATACGCTTGGTTTCGGCATTGTAGGCTTCGATGTCGGCCTTGAACTCTTTGATCGCAATATCGCGGGCTTCGATGGACTGCTGCACGTTTTGCAGCATGCCAGCCATCTGTTGCATCTCTTGGTTCATGGCATCGATCTGCTGTTTGGCAGCAGCCAGTGCCGGATTGTCCTCGTCGTCGCCAATGATGGCCGGATCGATGACCTTGGCAAAGCGCTTCGCCATCTCCTGCGAACCCGGCCAGTCCATGTTCTTGATGAACAAGTCGCCAGCCACTTTCCACAGGTCGGGATTGCCTTGCAGCAACTGAGCCATCGACTCGAGCGACTCTTGACGCTTGGTCTGGAAACCTGGGCCGGTAATCACGCGCACGTCGTACTTGCCAACACCAGGGTTGTAGATTTTCTCGATCACGATGCCTTGCTCGTTGACGATCTTCTTGACCGGCTCTTGCTGCATCGGGTTGATTTTGACCATGCCCGACTCGCCGTCTTCTTGGATGATGCGGGCGATGCGCTCGGTGTCGTAAATCTTGGGGATCAGGTCCACGAGTTGACGGCCAACGTAGCGGATCATGCGGGCGTAGTTGTCAACGTAGTGATAGGTGCCGGTGTCGGACTCACGTTGACGCGCCAGGATGGCCTTGCCAGAGCGCTCGTTGGACGTTTGACCCAGCGATGCGTTGTACTGGCCTGTCGTGCTCTTGATGTCGTCAGAAGCGCCCATTTTGGCCTGAATGAGGCCGGTTTGGGGCAAAGGTGGGGCCGCACGTTGCGGAAGCGGCAAAACGGCTCCCTGGCCGTCTGTGACATCGGGGTTGACCTCGAGGTAGGGCCAGTTTTGGGTATTGGCAGTTTTCCACTGCATCTCATACCCTTCAAACTGACCGCCGTAGCCGATGAACGGCGCTTTGGGTGCCAGCGCCAGCATCTCGGCTTCTTGCGAAGTCCAGTAGTTGTACATGCGCTGCGCGTCTTTGGCGTTACGCACGAGGCCGCTGACGTACAGGCGACCCTCAACCTCAAACTCGTTGCCCACGCAGCGGATCACGGGGATGTGGGAACCGGCCCAGTCGGCCCGCTCGAGCACCTCGTAGCCGTTGATTTTGAGCCATTTGATGCGTTTGCGATCAGACTGGCGCGACTTCAGGGGCTTGATGAACTGCTTTTTGAGCATCCTGTCTTCAGGGGTGCCATCAAACGCAGTGATGTTGCCAGGGTACAGATTCAGCGTTTCGCGGGTATGTTCGATGTAGAAATACTCGGCGATGCGGACTGTGTTCTCGTTGAGCCACTGGCTGATGGACTGGTCGCCCACGCCCAAAGTCTGCAAAGTGGTCAGAGGTGAGGCATTGGGGAACTGGCGCTCGTACTCGTCACGCGGCAGGTCTTCGGTGATAAAACACCAGCGGGCATCAGCGCCGCAGGGGTCTTGAATCAACGGGTCCATGTAGACGCTGAAGCTGTTTCGGATGCGCCCGATCTTGATGTCTTGGTTGAACGTAGCTGCGTCGCAGTATTCGGTCAGGATACGCACGTAACCTTCACCGTAGGCCACCTGGTTCTCGCATGCGGTGTCATAGGCCACGTCGGCATCGGAGATGTACTCGATGTGACGGATGACGCCGTTGAAAATCTCGGCCACTTCAACGTCGGCCTTGTCATCGACGGGGATGACTTTGGGCTGCGGGCGATTTTGTCGCTGCTCGTTGGTGACTTGGTGAACGTGCTGGGGCAGTTTGTTGATAGTCAGGCAGGGGCGGGCGTTGATGGTCTGCCCTTGCACTGCACCACGGGTTGCCAACACGTCCGCGGGCCACTGCCAGTGGTTGTCCGGTGAGCCTGCATAGAAGCGCAGGTCATCGAGTTCATCTTCACGCGACTCCGACAACGCAGAAATCGCCATATCCAGGCGGCTGCGGGCGGTCGAGAGGACTTGCGCGTCGCTTTTGTCCTTGGCCGAGCCGCCTTCACTGACCGCACCGGCAGCGACGACTCCTGTGTAGTCTTGCGGCATGGTTTATTTGATCTTGTTCAGAACCTTGGCAACCGTCGCCTTGACGTTGGTGCCGCTGGGGATGCTACCGTGACAGCCCATACCGGGCATCTTGGAGTAGGTTTCTTTGTTGCGGTCGGGCATGCCACCACCAGAAATCTTGGGTTCGCGGGCGTTCAGCTTGCTGATGGGTTCGAGGTGTTTGCTCATTTTTTGCCTTTCGATGCGGATTTGTGCGCTGCCGCACGTTTGACACTGTATGCGATGGCGACGGCTTGCTTGACCGGTTTACCAGCCTTGACTTCAGCTTTCACGTTCTTGCGGAACGCTTCTTTGCCGGTGGATTTGACGAGTGGCATTGTCATTTCCCTTTCTTTGCGGTCTTCGCTGACTCGCGGAATGCTTTGTCGGTGGGTGCACCCTTGGTTCCTGGCTTACGCATTTTCTCTTTCGAGCCAGCAGCGATGCGCTCACGTTTAGCGTGGATGTTAGCGTAAAGTCCGGGTTTTGTCGCCATGATCAGCACTTCCAGCGTTTTAATGATGCTTTGGCGCGTTCCGCGTCGCCCTTGGCGTTCTTGACAACGCCCTCCATTCGGGCGCAAAACGAGGCTTTACGGCCCGCATCGGCTTTGGTTTTGGGGTTTGGGGCAGGAGCCTTTAGCTTACTACCGGTTTCGCGGTTGTACTTCTCGCGTCCTTTGGCAGTCAAGCCTGCTCCCTTGGACACGGGTAGCTTCTCGCCCCGTCCAACGCTGAGAGACACGCTTTTCTTTGCCATTTACGCTCCCATCCAAGAGGTTGTGATGCCCTGCACCCCAGCGGGTCTGCGGATATCTGTGCGCGAATTGTACTCTCGATGGGCGACAGGAAACGCAAAGGTCACGGCCAGCGCATCTGCGGCGTCGGGCGACGATAGTCCTCGTGCTTTCATTTCCTTCTTGCCCTCCAAGAATATGGTGCCAGCGGAGTTGGGCTTCTTCATGGGGCCGGTCAGGTCAGTTTTTAGCTGTCTGTCCTGGGGAAGTGCCGCTGTTTTCAGCCATTCCCGCATCGCGCCCCACATTTCAGCCCGTTTGTTACCCCACATGACAGGGTTCTTCGCTTTCCAGCCAAAGTTGACCCCGCGTACTTTGTACCGCTGCTCGTTCAATCTGTCAAGTATCCCGTACCCCAGGCCACCCTCGTCGATCACGGTCAACGTGGGCTTGAACTCCTCGATCATGTCGATGACATTGCCAACTGTGGTCATGGTGTCGTCGCCCTTGAAGCGCCGTATCGCCACGATGTCACGCCCCTGGCGCACCACCATGACTGTGGAGTCCATGCCCCCGCGGGCTGGGTCAACACCAAGCACTACGGGTGCGCTCATGTCCTTGTACTTGGGCCGCTTCATGGCATCCTCGACCACGCTCGGCATGATGAACTGGTCGTCGCCGCTCTTGGGAAAGTCACCATACACCTCGACGCGGGCTTCGTCGGAGTCTTCACCGTACTCGGCGATGATCTGCTCGTAGATCGACTTGTCGGTGCCCTCGACTGTCCGCGCATCGATCTTTCGGCTCCTCCAAAAGTCCCGCTTGTTGCCGTCCACCGCCTCGTAGAAGTACCCGGTGTTGCGACGACCGTTACTGAACGCCAGCCAGTAGCGATCCAAAATGTTCTCGGTAAAGAAGCCCGCAGCCACGGACCAGATCGAGTCGGGAATACCGCTGGCCTCGTCGAAGATCACCATCATGCCGTCCATGTTGTGCACACCGGCGTATGCGTCTGGGTTCTCCTCGCTCCACAGCTTGCCCTCAGCGCCCCAGTAGCGGGTGCCCTTCTTCAAGTCACGCTCCACCAGGTCGGTCAACCAGGCAGCAGGGGCCAGTTTCGTAGCGCTTGGCTCCCACCAGTGCGCGTTGATACTCAT
>JACCDZ010688668.1_pt1 | contig 17343 bp, 14 predicted proteins | sample 7449551 | NCBI WGS metagenome assembly JACCDZ01 (sample SAMN15323452, study PRJNA562643) | freshwater metagenome | isolation source: river surface water | place: USA:Blue River Watershed | collected 2017-08-18 | reverse complement strand
TGGTAGCGCACGCGCAAACCCCACAAGGCCCGTATGCACTCGCAGCGGGCCTTTTGCTTTGGGGCTGAACCAAACGTTGCAAGTTTTTTAGGAATCTAGGAGTCCTGACCATGACCGACAAGCTCATCATTTTTGACACCACCTTGCGAGATGGCGAACAGTCGCCTGGCGCTTCGATGACGCGCGACGAAAAACTGCGCATTGCGCGCCAACTGGAGCGCCTGAAGGTCGATGTCATTGAAGCGGGTTTCGCGGCCAGCTCGAATGGTGATTTCGAAGCCGTGCAAGGCATTGCCAACGCCATCAAAGACTCCACCATTTGTTCGTTGTCGCGTGCCAATGACCGTGACATCAGCCGTGCGGCAGAGGCTCTCAAGGGCGCTAACAGCGCGCGGATTCACACGTTCATCGCGACGTCCCCCTTGCACATGGAGAAAAAGCTGCGAATGTCGCCTGAGCAAGTGCTCGAACAAGCCAAGCAATCGGTGCGATTTGCCCGCAACTTGGTGGGTGACATTGAGTTCAGTGCGGAAGATGGTTACCGCAGTGAGATGGACTTTTTGTGTCGTGTCGTAGAGGCGGTGATTGCTGAGGGCGCGACCACCATCAATATTCCAGACACGGTGGGTTACGCCATTCCAGAGCTATACGGCAACTTCATCAAAACCTTGCGCGAGCGTGTGCCCAACAGCGATAAGGCGATTTGGTCGGTCCATTGCCACAACGACTTGGGTATGGCGGTGGCCAACTCGTTGGCGGGGGTGCAGATTGGTGGTGCCCGGCAGGTGGAGTGCACGATCAATGGATTGGGCGAGCGTGCAGGCAACTGCTCGCTGGAGGAAGTGGTCATGGCGATCAAAACCCGTCGTGACTATTTCAACCTCGACCTCAACATCGACACCAAACAAATCGTGGCTGCCAGTCGCATGGTGAGCCAAACCACCGGCTTTGTGGTGCAACCCAACAAAGCGGTGGTCGGGGCCAATGCGTTTGCGCACGCATCGGGCATCCATCAAGACGGCGTCTTGAAAGCCCGCGATACCTACGAAATCATGCGTGCAGAAGATGTGGGCTGGAGCGCCAACAAAATCGTGCTCGGCAAGCTCAGTGGGCGCAATGCGTTCAAGCAACGTTTGGAGGACTTGGGCGTGCAGATGGAAAGCGAGTCAGACATCAATACCGCATTTGCCAAGTTCAAAGAGCTCGCCGATCGCAAGAGCGAAATTTTTGATGAAGACATTTTGGCGTTGGTCAGCGAAGAGTCTGTCGACAGTGCCAGCGAACAGTTTGCTTTTGTGTCGTTGTCACAACACAGTGAAACCGGTGAGCGTCCACACGCGAGTGTGGTGTTCACTGTGGCAGGCAAAGAGGTCAAAGGTATTTCTGACGGCAACGGCCCCGTCGATGCATCGCTCAAAGCGATTGAATCGCATGTGAAAAGCGGTGCAGAGATGGTCCTGTATTCGGTCAATGCGATCAGCGGTTCGACAGAAAGCCAAGGGGAAGTGACCGTTCGACTGCAAAACAGTGGACGTGTGGTGAACGGGGTGGGGTCGGATCCCGACATCGTGGTGGCTTCTGCCAAAGCTTATCTGAGTGCGTTGAATAAATTGCAAAGCAAGTCAGACCGGGTTGCGGCTCAAGGTTAAGCGCTTCTGAACCAGTCTTATCGGTTTTGTTAAATAGGTCACGCAAGTCTTTGATCTTGCGTGACTTTTCTTTTTTTGTTAGACTAGATTCAATATGTTTTTCAAGCTTAAGGAACACCTCTTGAAACGACTGCTCATTGCGACCACGCTTGGTCTGTTGACATCACTGTGTGCCATGCACGTGGAAGCGGCAACCCCCAAGAAAAAAACAACCGTTCAAAAGTCAAAACCCGCTGTGGTCAAGGCCAATGTGCGTCGTCATGCCGTCAAGGCTGCGCCCGTTGTAGCCTCTTTCGGACAAAAAGCTGGCTTGCACGCCACCAGTGATTTCTTGGATTTGAAGTCCAGTGTGGCGTATGTGATCGATCAGGACACACATGAAGTGTTATTGAGCAAAAACGACCAAGCCGTTTTGCCCATCGCATCCATCACCAAGTTGATGACTGGCCTGATCATCAGTGAAGCCAAGTTGCCCATGGACGAGTCCATCACCATCACCCAAGACGACGTGGACACCGAAAAGGGCAGTAGCTCACGTTTGCGCGTGGGTGCCACCCTGACCCGCGGCGAGTTGTTGCATTTGGCGCTGATGGCCAGTGAGAACCGTGCTGCCCACGCTTTGGGGCGCACTTACCCTGGTGGTATGTCTTCATTCGTTGGCATGATGAATGCCAAAGCAGCGCAGTTGGGTATGCGCGACACGCGCTACATCGAACCTACAGGCTTGTCGAGCCAAAATCAATCAAGCGCCAAAGATTTGGCAACGTTGGTGGGCAATGCCTATCATGACGTGACCTTGCGTGAACTGTCTACATCGCCCAGCTACCAAGTCGAAGTTGGCAACCGCACCTTGCAATACAACACCACCAACCGTTTGGTGAAGAACCCCAACTGGGACATCGGTTTGCAAAAAACTGGCTACATCTCCGAGGCCGGTCAATGCTTGGTCATGCAAGCCAAAGTGGCAGGGCGCAAATTGATCATGGTGTTCTTGGACTCAGCCGGCAAACTCAGCCGTATTGGTGATGCGGAACGTGTGCGCAAGTGGGTCGAGACCAACCATGGCGCGCGTCCTCAAACCTGAGCGGTTTGTCTTTTCAATAAAAAAGCCGGCAAGTGCCGGCTTTTTTATTGTGCTGTTGTTGTGAGGGTTCTTTAGTTTTGATTTTCTTTGTAGCCCATGGCGTAAGAGATGGCTTGGGTGGTGGCTTGCAGCTTGGGTAGCCAACTTTCATCCAAGCGATCTGCCGGCGCAGAGATAGACAAACCCGCGACCAATTTGCCTTGGTCATCGTAGATGCCGGAGGCCATGCAACGCACGCCGAGTTCCAGTTCTTCGTTGTCGCGGGCGACACCATACTGACGAACCTTTGAAAGCTCTCGTTCCAGAGCGGGTAACTGTGTCAGGCTGTTGCGTGTTTGGCCGCTGAGACCCGTGCGCGTGGCATACGCACGCACACGTTGTGCGTCATCCATGGCTAAAAACAACTTGCCGACCGAGGTCAGGTGCAGCGGCGCGCGCCCACCAATGGCGCGCACCACTTGCATGCCGGAGCGTTCACTGAAGGCACGTTCGACATACACAATTTCGTCGCCTTGACGCACGCTGAGGTTGACAGGCTGTTGGATCAACTTGTGCAATTCCCGCATCGGTTGGAACGCGACATCCCTGACGTTCAAGCGACCTTTGACCAGGTTACCCAGTTCGAGCAAACGCATACCGAGGCGATAGCTACCGGCTTCAGGGCGATCGACAAAACGACCGACGGCCAGATCGTTCAATATTCGGTGGGTGGTAGAGGGGTGAAGCCCTGTTCGCTCGCTGATTTCTTTGAGCGAAATGGCTTCTTCTCTTGACGCCAGCACATCAATGAGTGTGAACATGCGCTCAATGACTTGAATGTTGGGTGTGGCGGGCACAGTGGATTTACGCATGAGGTGATTTTATCATGTGAAATCGTGGCTCACCCATTCGCCAGATATCAAGCGCTGGTGCGGATGAAAGCTGGATTTGTAGTTCATTTTGTGGCTGCCCTCAATCCAGTAGCCGAGATACAGATACGGCATTCCGAGGCTTTTGGCTTGTTCGATCTGCCACATCACGTTGTAGGTTCCGTAGCTGGCATGGTCCTCAGGTTCGTAGAAGGTGTAGACAGCTGAAATACCGTCATTCAGGACATCGACGATCGACACCATTTTCAATACGCCTAGGGCGTGGTTGTCGCTGGGCGGTGAACGAAACTCGATCAATCGACTGTTGACGCGACTTTGTAAAAGAAACTGCGTGTACTGTTCGGTGCTGTCCTCGTCCATGCCACCGCCCGCGTGGCGCATGGTTTGATATTTCAAATACAGCGCGTAGTGTTCGGGCTCGAAGCCGAGCTTCAAAATTCGCACATTCAAATCTTGATGCTGTCGCCAGGCTCGGCGTTGGCTGCGGGTGGGGCGATAGGCGTGGGTATCCACCCGCAGTGGCACACAAGCTTGACAGCTGTCGCAGTAAGGACGGTAAGTGAAGAGGCCGCTGCGACGAAAACCTTGGTGCACGAGATCGGCATACACCTCGTTGTTGATCAGGTGACTGGGGGTGGCGACTTGCGAGCGCGCTGTTTGTTCGGGCAGGTAGCTGCATGCATAAGGTGCCGTGGCATAAAACTGCACGGTTTGCAGAGGCAGGTCACGGGCGTGGGTCACAGGGAGGCTTTCGTATTGATCACAGTGTGCCAGCAGGAGGGGCTGAATGTCCAGCTGCGTAGGGTGGAATGACCAGCGCCTCTGACCCATTCGAGAAATTCAGCGCGTGGCACCTCTTGTGCGCCAAGTGATGCCAGATGGGCGGTGTTTTGCTGACAGTCAATCCATGGCAAATCATGGGTACGGGCAAAGGCGACCAGTGCCGCCAGGGCAATTTTGGAGGCGTCGGTTTGGAGGGCGAACATGGATTCGCCAAATAAGGTGTTCCCGATGGACACGCAGTACAGGCCACCGACCAGCTGGTCATCTACCCACGTTTCCACGCTGTGTGCGTAGCCTGCCTGGTGGAGCGCCTCGTAGGCCTCAATCATCTCTTCGACGATCCAGGTACCGGGGCGTCCTTTGCGGCTGGTTTGCGCGCAGTGGCGTATCACGGCAGGAAAATTGTGGTCAATCCGAATTTCAGAGTTGGGTTGCTGGATGAATTTTTGCAGCGTCTTTCGCAGTGATCGGTGTAACTTGAAGTGACGAGTTTGCAGCACCATGCGCGGGTCAGGTGACCACCACAGGATAGGTTGACCTTCACTGAACCATGGAAAAAGGCCCTGCGAATAGGCCTCGACCAGGCGATCGACCGACAAGCCGCCACCTGCTGCCACCAGGCCTGCCAGTTCAGAACCGATGGGTTGTGCCTCTTCTGCGCGGGGCAGGGGGGCGTTGTCTTCAAGCCAGGGGATGTTCATCTCGGTATTTTTTCATTATTTGGAATCTGACAAGTCAGGGGTGCTTATTTATCTAAAAATATCTAAATATTTAATTTTATGTACTCCTTTTATCGGTATTAATGATGGTGAAAAAATCTCATGACTCATCGCTAGAGAACTCCTACAATCCTTTTTTTGCTGCGAGCGATTCGCAGCCTTTGGCTAATTTTTTCCGGAGCAATCTATGCAACTGATGTGGGTATCAGGGCCCACCGGCTCGGTGCGAACCATCTCAATCACTGCCCAAAAGGTGTTGATGGCTGTCTGTGCGGCCGCGTTTGTCTTGGTTGCTTTTGGTGTGCTTTTGCATTTCATTGGTTTTCGTATTGCCATTGAGATGAGCCCCAGCCTGGCCCGGAGCATGGGGGGCGTGACGACGGAGGCGGAGCAGCAAAAGGTCGAGGCGGTCTATCGTGAGCGCTTGGCTGCGCTGCGCCAGACCTTGAACACCACCGTTCAAGAAATTCGTCAACTGGAAGCCTTGAAAAATCGGTTTATGGACATTGCAACCCCTACCAATTTGCGTGACAAGTTCAGCAAAAAGGAAGAGGCGAAGGGCGGTCCCTGGGTTGCTCCGCACTTCTCAGCGTCGACCTCTCACGATTTGCACCAAGACTTCACTGTGGCGATGGATGAGTTCTCGCAAACCCAAGCGGCGGTGAAAACCATGGCTCAAAATTGGTCGACCCAACTGAGCTGGTTGCACGCGTTGCCAACGGGCGTTCCATTGAGCAAAGACTTTCGCATCACCAGCGGTTTCGGTATTCGTAACGACCCTTTCACGGGGCAACTTGCCATGCATGAAGGTTTGGATTTCGTGGCTGAAGTCGGGACACCGATCGTCGCCACAGCCGCCGGAACGGTGAGTCGATCTGCATGGGATGGCTCCTATGGCAATGTGGTGGAAATTACCCACATTGAAGGTTTCATCACCCGCTACGCGCACTTGAGCAAGCGGATGGTGGAGGTTGGACAGAAAGTTCAGCGGGGTGACACGATCGCGCAGCTGGGAAACACAGGGCGATCGACAGGCCCTCATCTGCATTACGAAGTGATTCGCAATGACCGTGTCCTCAATCCGACACAAATGCTGTTGCAAACCACCACGGCCAGCGCGCAGTGATGGACCGGTTGTTCACAAAGGTCAGACATGTTTGAAAAGCTCAAGGACAAATCGCTCTCCCCCTCACAGGAGCGCTTCGACACGATCATTGGGCGTACCACACAGATTTATGGTCGCCTGGTGCTGCTTGACAGTGTGCGCATCGATGGCAAAGTGGTGGGCAATATCGAGACCACCAAGGACAACAAGGTCACCGTAGCGATTGGTAAGACCGGCGAAGTCTCAGGTGACATCACGGCACACCGTGTGATGGTGGCAGGTAAGGTGGAAGGCAATATTTACGCCGCAGAACGCGTGGAGTTTCACAAGGATTCTGTGGTGCAGGGCGACATTTCTTATGGCTCGATTGCGGTCGAACATGGCGCTCGTCTGTTGGGCTTGGTGATTCAAAACCCGATCAGCTCAGCCGCAGCTAATAGCAGTGCGGACGCCAAAAACGTCATCAAGAAAGCACAAGAGAGCAGCAGCTAACTTCTGCTGCGAAAACCTCGAGTCACCCAAAGAAAAAGCCCTTGCTATGCAGCAAGGGCTTTTATTTTTGGCGGAGCAAGCGGGATTCGAACCCGCGGTGGGCTATTAACCCACACACGCTTTCCAGGCGTGCGACTTAAACCACTCATCCATCGCTCCGAAGCCCGTCATTGTAGCAGTGGGCGAGTACACTTCGTCGCTGTTGTTTTTTTCAAGCTAGAAACGCTCGGAGTCCCGCATGAAATTTCGCTTTCCCATTGTCATCATCGACGAGGATTTTCGTTCTGAAAACACCTCCGGATTGGGCATTCGTGCATTGGCCGAAGCCATCGAAGGCGAGGGCTATGAGGTCATGGGGGCGACCAGCTATGGCGACTTGAGCCAGTTCGCGCAGCAACAGTCGCGTGCCAGTGCCTTCATTTTGTCGATCGACGACGAAGAGTTCACGCCCGGCCCGGACCTCGATCCTGCGGTTTTGAACCTCCGAAACTTCATTGAAGAAGTGCGTCGCAAGAATGCCGACGTGCCTATCTATGTGTACGGCGAAACCAAAACATCACGCCACTTGCCCAACGACATCTTGCGCGAGTTGCATGGCTTCATTCACATGTTTGAGGACACGCCCGAGTTTGTGGCGCGTCACATCATTCGCGAAGCCAAGAGCTATTTAGAAAGCGTTCAGCCGCCATTTTTCAAGGCCTTGTTAGATTACGCCGAGGACGGCTCCTATTCGTGGCATTGCCCTGGTCACTCAGGCGGCGTGGCTTTCTTGAAAAGCCCCGTAGGCCAGATGTACCACCAGTTTTATGGCGAGAACATGTTGCGTGCCGACGTGTGCAATGCCGTGGAAGAGTTGGGCCAATTGCTCGACCACAACGGCGCCATCGGCGAGAGCGAGCGCAATGCGGCACGTATCTTCAATGCTGACCACTGTTTCTTCGTGACCAACGGCACCAGTACATCTAACAAAATCGTGTGGCATCACACGGTGGCGCCAGATGATGTGGTGGTGGTGGACCGAAACTGCCACAAATCGGTGTTGCACTCGATCATCATGACCGGTGCAGTGCCTGTGTTCTTGAAGCCCACGCGCAACCACTACGGCATCATTGGTCCGATTCCTCAAAGCGAGTTCGAACCCGCAGCAATTCAAGCCAAGATCAAGGCCAACCCGTTGCTCAAAGGTGTCGATGCCAAGAAGGTCAAGCCCCGCGTGTTGACGCTGACACAGTCCACCTACGACGGTGTGTTGTACAACACCGAAACCATCAAAAAGATGCTCGATGGCTACGTGGCCAACTTGCACTTTGACGAAGCGTGGTTGCCGCATGCCGCGTTCAATCCGTTCTACGGTACCTACCACGCCATGGGTAAAAAGCGTGAGCGCCCGATGCAGTCGGTGGTGTATGCCACGCAGTCCATTCACAAGTTGTTGGCGGGTATCAGCCAAGCCAGCCATGTGTTGGTGCAGGATTCGCAAAAGACCAAGTTGGATCGCCACCTGTTCAACGAAGCTTATTTGATGCACACCAGCACCAGCCCGCAGTACAGCATCATTGCCAGTTGCGACGTGGCGGCCGCCATGATGGAACCCCCCGGCGGTACCGCCTTGGTGGAGGAAAGCATTGCGGAAGCCCTCGATTTCCGCCGCGCCATGCGCAAGGTCGACGAAGAATATGGCAAAGACTGGTGGTTCAAAGTATGGGGCCCCGATGAGCTGGTGGAAGACGGCATCGGCCGTGCTGACAGCTGGATCATCAAAGGCAAAGGCAAGTCCTCCAAGTGGCACGGCTTTGGCAATTTGGCCGATGGCTTCAACATGTTGGATCCAATCAAGGCCACCATCGTGACCCCCGGTTTGGATTTGAATGGCAAGTTCGACAAGACCGGAATTCCTGCCAGCATCGTGACCAAGTTCTTGGCGGAGCATGGGGTGATCGTCGAGAAGACAGGCTTGTACAGCTTCTTCATCATGTTCACCATTGGCATCACCAAGGGGCGTTGGAACTCGCTGCTCACCGCCTTGCAACAGTTCAAAGACGACTACGACCGCAACCAACCGATGTGGCGCATCCTGCCCGAGTTCTGTCAAAAACACCGCGCTTACGAGCGCATGGGCCTGCGCGACTTGTGTCAACACGTGCACACCTTGTACGCCAAGTACGACATCGCTCGCTTGACTACCGAGATGTACCTGAGCGATTTGACGCCGGCCATGAAGCCCAGCGACGCCTATGCGCAAATCGCACACCGCAACACCGAACGGGTGCCCGTGGACGACTTGCTCGGACGCATCACCACCAGCTTGGTCACGCCTTACCCCCCTGGAATTCCTTTGTTGATTCCTGGCGAGGTGTTTAACAAGAAGATCGTGGACTATCTCAAGTTCGCTCGTGAGTTCAACTTGCAGTGTCCTGGCTTTGAAACTGACATCCACGGTTTGGTCGAAGAAATCGGCCCCGATGGCATGAAGCGTTATTACGCGGATTGCGTCAAGGTATAAAAAAAGGAGCGCGCAGCGCTCCTTTTTTCTTCAATGGGAAATCCAGATTACGCGTCTGTCGGTTCCGCAATGCCGCCAACCACTTGGCTGAAGCCACCGTCGACATAAGTGATCTCAGCGGTCACACCGGCTGCCAAATCGCTCATCAAGAAGGCAGCCACATTGCCGACGTCTTCGATGGTCACGTTGCGACGGATGGGGGAGGCTTCGGCGACCACACTCAAGATCTTGCCAAAGCCTTTGATGCCGCTGGCTGCCAATGTTTTGATCGGACCCGCGCTGATGCCGTTGGCACGCAGGTTGCGGCCTTTGGAACCCAACGATTCGGCCAAGTAACGCACCGAGGCTTCCAAAGACGCTTTGGCCAAGCCCATGGTGTTGTAGTTGGGCACCGTACGAATAGCGCCCAAATAAGACAGAGTCAGCACCGCAGATTTGTCGTTCAAATAGGGCAGGGCAGCTTTGGCCATCGCTGGGAAGCTGTAGGCGCTGATGTCGTGCGCGATTTGAAAGCCTTCGCGCGACAAGCCATCCAAGAAGTCGCCCGCGATCGCTTCACGCGGAGCGTAGCCAATGCTGTGAACGAAGCCATCAAAAGTGGGCCAGTGCGCAGACAAATCTTTGAACATTTGGTCAATTTGCGCGTCGCTGCTGACATCGCAGTCAAAAATCAATTTGGAATCGAAGTCGGCGGCGAACTCGGTGATGCGGTCTTTGAAGCGCTCGCCCACATAGCTGAACGCCAATTCGGCCCCTTGGTCATGGCAAGCTTTGGCGATGCCGTAGGCGATCGAACGGTTGGACAATACGCCCGTGATCAGCAGTTTTTTGCCAGAGAGGAAACCTGTTTTTGTACCCATGTGAATTGCTCCAAAAAAATCTTGCAGAATTGTCGCATGCGTAAGTGGATCGTTTTGTGGGTGTTGTGCTGGGTGGGGCCGTCTTGGGCCGGGCATGCTTACGCCCAGTTTGGCGACGTGAAGTACCCCGCACATTTCAAGAATTTTGACTATGCCAACCCGATGGCCCCGAAGGGCGGCGAGTTGGTATTGGTGCCGCCCTCGCGTTTGTCGAGCTTTGACAAATACAACCCATTCACACTCAAAGGCAATGCCGCACCTGGTTTGACAGGGTTGATCTTTGAGTCCTTGCTCACGGGCACCATGGATGAGCCAACCACCGCCTACGGTTTGTTGGCAGAGGATGTGAGCTTGGCGTCGGATCGGCGCTCGGTGACTTTCAAATTACGCGCACAAGCACGCTTTCACAATGGCGACCCTGTGTTGGCCGAAGACGTGAAGTATGCGTTCGAGCAACTCACCAGCAAGCAAGCGGCTCCGCAATTTCGCACCATGTTTTCAGAGGTGAGCGGTGTAACCGTGGTCGATGCACGTACCGTGCGTTTTGATTTCAAACGCGTGAACCCTGAACTGCCTTTGATCGTCGGTGGCATGCCCGTCTTCAGTCGGCATTGGGGCATGGAGAACGGCCGTGCCAAGCCTTTTGACAAGATCGTCACCGACATGCCAATCGGCAGTGGCCCTTACAAGATGGGGCGCGTGGTGTTTGGGCGTGACATCACCTACGAGCGTGATAACAACTACTGGGCGCGCGACTTGAACGTGCGCAAAGGCTTGTTCAACTTTGATCGCATCACCTATCGCCTCTACAAAGACAGCACCGCCCAATTGGAAGCGTTCAAGGCCGGCGAATTTGATTTGGTGCAGTCGTTCATCGCCCGTGAGTGGGCCAGAGGTTTTGCCGGCAAACAATTCACCAACCGACAACTGACGAAGAGCGAGTTCAAACATAGCAATGCAGGCGACTTCCAAGGCTTCTTGTTCAACACGCGTTTGCCCAAATTTCAGGACCCACGCGTGCGCGAAGCCATTGGGCTGGCGATGGATTTTGAGTGGATGAATCGTCAACTCTTTTACAACGCCTACCAACGTGTGCGCGGTTACTTTGTCGCCAGTGACTTTGAAGCCACTGGCATGCCCGATGCGGCGGAGATGGCACTGTTGTCGCCTCTGCGTGACAAGCTCTCACCCCAGGTCTTCACGCAGGCCGTGCCGTTGCCGCCGCGCACCTCACTCGATCCCAAATCTGGCCGAACCCTGCGTGATCACTTACGTCAAGCCAAACACCTGTTGGCTGAAGCGGGCTGGACTTACCGCGACGGTGCCTTGCGCAACGCGCGAGGTGAGCCTTTCACGGTCGAGTTTCTCGACAACTCGGGCGCCATGGGCCGTGTCATCACGCCGTACACCAAGAACTTGGAAAAGTTAGGCTTCCAAGTGAATTACAAAGTCATCGATTACGCCATTTTGCAGAAGCGTTTGGATGTGTTTGATTTTGAAATCATCAGCAGCCGCTCGGTGGGCAGTGAGTCGCCGGGAACCGAATTGCTGGAGCGTTTTGGCTCCAAAGCCGCGACGACTGAAGGCTCTGGCAATTTGATGGGCGTGCAAGACCCCGCCGTGGATGCGCTGCTCGACCACGTGATGTCTGCCAAGACCCGGCCGCAGCTCATCACCGCCGTGCGCGCGCTGGACCGCGTGTTGCGTCATGCGCATTACAGCGTGCCGCATTGGTATGGCGGCGTTCACCGCGTCGCTTGGCGCAATGGCCGCTTTGAATTGCCCGCGGTGATGCCGCGTTACTACCAGCCCGAGAGCTGGGCCTCAGCCACCTGGTGGGCCACCTTGGACAACCGCGCCACGCTGGCTGCCACCAAACGTTCGGAGCGCGCGACCCCATGAGCACCTACATCTGGAAACGCTTGCTGTTGATGATCCCCACCTTGTTCGGTGTGTTGCTGATGACCTTTGTGGTGATTCAGTTTGTGCCGGGTGGGCCTGTTGAGCAAATGGTGTCCCAGCTGCAAGGGCGCGACAGTGGGGGCGAAGGCGCTGCTGTGGCCGGTGCAGGCTACCGCGGGCGGCAAGGGGTGGACAATGCCCGCATTGAGGAAATCCGCCAGCAATACGGTTTCGACAAACCCGCAACAGACCGCTTTTGGTTGATGCTCAAACAGTTTGCGGTGTTTGATTTGGGCAAGAGCTTTTTCTATCCCAAAGATGTTTGGGAATTGGTGAAAGAAAAATTGCCGGTCTCCATCAGCCTAGGTTTGTGGACGTTTTTCCTGAGCTACCTCATCTCAGTGCCGCTGGGGGTTGCCAAGGCGGTGCGGGCGGGGTCGCATTTCGATCTGGTGACCAGCTTGGTCGTCTTGGTGGGGTTTGCCATTCCTGGGTTTGTACTGGGTGTGGCCTTGTTGGTGGTCTTTGGTGGCCAGTTGCAATGGTTCCCCTTGCGTGGTTTGACCTCCAGCAACTGGGAGCAATTGGCTTGGGGCGCTCGCATCACCGATTACTTGTGGCACATCGTGTTACCCGTGACTTCCAGCGTGTTGGGCGCCTTTGCTGTTACCACGCTCTTGACCAAGAACGCCATGCTCGAAGAAATCCGAAAGCAATACGTGCTGACGGCGCGCGCCAAAGGGTTGTCTGAGCGCCGTGTGTTGTGGCAGCACGTGTTTCGCAATGCTTTGATCCCGTTGGTGACCGGATTTCCTGCGGCTTTCATTGGGGCCTTCTTCACTGGTTCGTTGTTGATTGAAACCTTGTTTTCGCTCGATGGTTTGGGGTTGTTGAGCTACGAGAGCGTGATGCGTCGCGACTATCCCGTGGTGATGGGCACCTTGTATTTGTTCACGTTGATTGGTTTGATCACCAAGCTCATCAGCGACCTTTGTTATGTGTGGGTGGATCCGCGTGTCAAATTTGACTGAGCCCTCTTTGTCTCCCACCCAGCGAGCTTGGTTGCGCTTCAGGCACAACCGTCTGGGCTTTTACAGCCTGGTGGTGTTTGTGTCCCTGTTTGCGCTGAGCTTGTTTGCAGAAGTGCTGTGCAACGACAAACCTCTGGTGGCGCGTTACAAAGGTCATTTCTATGCGCCCATCGTGCAAAACTTGCCTGAAACCACGTTTGGTGGCGACTTCGAAACGCCCACCGATTTCTTAGACCCCTTCATCCAGTCTCAGTTTGACCAGCCCGGCAACTGGGCCTTGTATCCGCTCATTCCCTATCACCACAGCACCTTGAATTACTTTGCCAAGTTGCCCAACCCAGCGCCGCCCTCGGCAGACAACTGGCTGGGTACCGACGACCGTGGTCGCGATGTGGTGGCCCGCTTGCTCTATGGCTTTCGCATCTCTGTGCTGTTCGCATTAGCGCTCACGTTTTTGGGTACCGTGATTGGTATCTTGACTGGCGCCTTGCAGGGGTACTTCGGCGGCAAAACCGATTTGGCCATGCAACGCTTCATTGAAATTTGGGGTGCCATGCCAGAGCTGTATTTGCTCATCATTTTCTCGGCGGTGTTTGATCCGAGCATCACCTTGTTGTTGGTCTTGTTGGGCTTGTTTGGATGGATGGGTTTGTCCGATTACGTGCGTGCCGAGTTTTTGCGCAATCGTCAGTTGGACTACGTGCGCGCTGCGCGCGCACTGGGTTTATCGAATGCGCAAATCATGTGGCGCCATGTTCTGCCCAACAGCTTGACGCCAGTGGTCACGTTTTTGCCGTTCCGCATGAGTGCGGCCATTCTGTCGTTGACCTCGCTTGACTTTCTTGGCTTGGGCGTCCCCCCAGGGACGCCGAGCTTGGGCGAGTTGTTGGCGCAGGGCAAAAACAACATCGATGCGTGGTGGATATCTTTGTCTACCTTTGCTGTGTTGGTGGTGACCTTGATGCTGCTCACCTTCATGGGCGATGCCTTGCGTGACGCGCTGGATCCGCGAAAGGCGCGCGTATGAGATTGCCGTTACTGCAGGTGCGCGATTTGCGCATCAGTTTTCAAAACAGTGAAGTCGTCAAAGGCGTCAGTTTCAACTTGGACCTGGGCGAAAAACTGGCGCTGGTGGGCGAGTCTGGCTCGGGCAAAAGTGTCACCGCGTTGAGCTTCGTGAAGTTGCTCGAAGGCGCCACCGTGTCAGGCCGCGTCCTGTGGACGGCGCAAGATGCAGATACGCTGCGACCCGACGCCACCCATGCACCGCAGACCCATGATTTGGTCAAGCTCAAAGAGCGTGACCTGGTTGACATCCGGGGTCAAGACATCGCGTTTGTTTTCCAAGAGCCGATGACCGCTCTGAACCCGCTCATGTCAGCAGGGGCGCAAATCGCTGAGGTGCTGGAAGTGAAACGTGGCATGACGCCAGCGGAGGCTTGGCATGAAGCCGTCGAGTTGTTGCTGTTGACAGGTATTCCTGAGCCGGTGCGCCGCGCCAGCATGTACCCGCACCAATTGTCAGGCGGGCAGCGCCAGCGGGTCATGATCGCCATGGCATTGGCTGGTCGACCGAGGTTGCTGATTGCCGATGAGCCAACGACCGCGTTGGATGTGTCTTTGCGGACTCAGATCTTAGATTTGCTCAGCGATTTGCAAAAGCGCTTCGGCATGGCTGTCTTGTTGATCACCCATGATTTGAGTTCGGTGCGTCACTTTGCCGACCAAGTGATGGTCATGGAGAAAGGTTGTGTGGTCGAGGCGGGCCCCGTGGGGGTGGTGTTGAACTATCCCGAGCACCCTTACACCCAGCGCTTGGTCAACAGCCAACCGCCCAGGGAGGTGTTGGCTGCGCAGCCCGATGCGCCCGTGCTGATCCAGGCTAAAAAATTGCGAGTGCGTTACCCCATCCATCGCCCGGGTTGGCGAGGCTGGTTTGGCTCGGACCATTTTGTCGCCGTTCATGGCGCTGACTTTGTGTTGCGACAAGGTCAAACCTTGGGCGTCATTGGCGAATCGGGCTCTGGCAAAACGACTCTGGCGCTGGCTGCTTTGGGGTTGATGTCCAGCCAAGGCGAACTCACCATTGATGGGGTGGCTTGGCAAGGTCATCCCGCGCGTGATTTACCGCTGCGTCGCATGGTGCAGGTGGTGTTTCAGGATCCTTTCTCGTCCTTGTCCCCGCGCATGAATGTGCAAGAACTGGTGTCGGAGGGCTTGGCCCTCCATGCCCCAGAGCTGGACGATTTGGGCCGATTGCGTCGCATCTTGGTCACGCTGGCGGCGGTGGGGTTGACCGAAACCGAGTTTCCGGGCTTGTTGCAGCGCTATCCCCATGAGTTTTCCGGGGGGCAGCGTCAGCGCTTGGCCATTGCCCGTGCCTTGGTCATCGAGCCGCGTGTGCTGGTGCTGGACGAGCCCACCAGTGCCTTGGATGCCACTACCCAGCTTCAGGTGTTGCAGCTGCTGCAAAAACTCCAGCGTGAGCGGGGCTTGAGCTACCTGCTCATCACCCACGATGTGGCTGTGATTCGCGCCATGGCGCACCAGGTCATGGTGATGCAAGCTGGGCAAGTGGTCGAAGCCGGTTCTTACGAGCAAGTGCTGAACAACCCACAGGCGCCGTACACCCAGATTTTGGTAGGGGTCGCCACCTAAAAATACCTTTTATTCCTTGATAATCAAGCATTTAGGCGCTACAATGTGCGCTTCACGACCAAACGGGCGGGTAACTACCGCTCGTTTTTTTTGGTCGATTGTTTTTTGATCATTGAATTTCAAGGCTATTTGTCGACGTGAGTTTGCAGCAAACCGTAGAACAAACCGTGACCGGCTTAGGTTACGACCTGGTAGAGATTGAACGCTCTGCCGGGGGACTCTTGCGCATCACGATTGACATGCCATGGACGGCAGGCACCCCTGTGCAGCCCGTCAATGTGGAGGACTGCGAACGCGTCACACGCCAGCTGCAGTTTGCGCTGGAAGTTGAGGGCGCGGATTACGCCCGCCTAGAGGTGTCGTCACCCGGCATCGACCGCCCCTTGCGCCATCAAGCTGATTTCGAACGATTTGTCGGCGAAGAAGTGGACCTCACGCTCAAAGCCCCCATCGGTTCCGCCGCGGGTGGCCAAGTGGCTGCCAACCGCAAGAAATTCCGTGGCACCTTGGAGCGCACCGAGGACGGAGCCGGCTGGCAAATCACCTGGCGTGATGAAGTCAAGGCCAAGCCTGGTCAAAAAGTCAGCCCCAAAAGATTAGCCGAAATGCCAGTGCATGCACTGGGTTTCACGCTGGACGAGTTGCGCGAAGCACGTCTGGCCCCGATTGTGGATTTCAAGGGCAAAAAGCCCCGTTGAACATAGGTAAGAGAAGGAGTAACCGATCATGAACCGCGAAATGTTGATGTTGGTCGAGGCAATCTCGCGCGAGAAGAACGTCGAGCGCGATGTGGTGTTTGGCGCCGTTGAATTGGCGTTGGCCCAAGCGACCAAAAAACTGTACGAAGGTGAAGTGGACATCCGCGTGGCGATGGACCGTGACACTGGCGAGTACGAAACTTTCCGCCGTTGGTTGGTGGTGCCCGATGAGGCCGGTTTGCAAAACCCCGATGCCGAAGAAATGTTGATGGACGCCCGCGAGCGCGTGGCCGATGTCGAAGAGGGCGAGTACATCGAAGAGGGCGTGGAGTCCTTGCCGATCGGTCGCATTGGCGCCATGGCTGCCAAGCAAGTGATCTTGCAAAAGATCCGCGATGCTGAGCGCGAAATGCTCTTGAACGATTTCATGTCACGCGGCGACAAGATTTTTGTCGGTACTGTGAAGCGCATGGACAAGGGCGACATCATTGTCGAATCCGGTCGAGTCGAAGGTCGTTTGCGTCGCAGCGAAATGATCCCCAAAGAGAACTTCCGCAGCGGTGACCGCGTGCGCGCCATGATCATGGACGTGGACCTCACCTTGCGCGGCGCGCCCATCATCTTGTCGCGTTCTGCACCTGAGTTCATGGTCGAGTTGTTCCGCCACGAAGTGCCAGAAATCGAACAAGGCATGCTCGAGATCAAATCCTGCGCCCGTGACGCCGGTTCACGCGCCAAGATCGCCGTGATCTCTCACGACAAACGTGTCGACCCGATCGGCACCTGCGTGGGCGTGCGTGGCACGCGCGTGAACGCCGTGACCACCGAGCTCGCTGGCGAGCGCGTGGACATTGTGTTGTGGAGTGAAGATCCAGCCCAATTCGTGATTGGTGCTTTGGCCCCCGCCAACGTCAGCTCCATCGTGGTGGACGAAGAGCGTCACGCCATGGATGTGGTGGTGGACGAAGAAAACCTCGCCATCGCCATCGG
>JACCDZ011952233.1_pt1 | contig 17347 bp, 17 predicted proteins | sample 7449551 | NCBI WGS metagenome assembly JACCDZ01 (sample SAMN15323452, study PRJNA562643) | freshwater metagenome | isolation source: river surface water | place: USA:Blue River Watershed | collected 2017-08-18 | reverse complement strand
GTACATGAAGCGTCTTGAAGAGGAAAAACCCGTTATTTTCTGCGGTGATCTCAATGTCGCACACACCCCTGACGACCTTGCCCGTCCCAAGCAGAATGTGGGTGTGAAGGGATACACTAATGAAGAGCGCGAAGGAATCGATAACATGATTGCCGCCGGCTTTGTAGACACCTTCCGCCTATTTACTGAAGGAAACGGCCACTACACCTGGTGGAGTCATTTTGCTAAAGCGCGCGAAAGGAATGTGGGATGGCGTATCGATTACGTCTTTGTTTCGAAGAAGTTCGCGAAGAATGTGAGGAAGGCGGAAATTCACAGCGACATAATGGGGTCTGATCACTGCCCAGTGTCCATTACGCTCTAAAGGACTATAAAAGACATTCAAAATAAGGATATCCACACGGATGTCCTTTACTCTGTCCTATAACAATCCTATTGTTACTGAAGACCTGGGGGTCGACAGCGCTCGCGAGAGACACGTCGCTCCTTCCAGGGCGACGAATGTACCTTGCGAGCTCTTTCACCAATCAGGTGCAAGTATCGTGTGAAGTGGCAGCTGTCCAACGGTTCCGGAGCGTATCTCCGCTAATGAAGACTGGGTCCGGCTCGCCTAGAGTTCCACGTGAAAGCACATCAGTTCCCATCAAAGGCCGTCCGCCTTCCCCTGGCAACCCTCATTCCAAAGCCCCTACCCCCAACTTTGGTTGCCGATTAGGACGGCCTTTCGTATTTCTATATCCTTTCACGTGGAACAGTCCATAGAATATATAAAAGCCCGTAAATACGGGCTTTTATAGTGTTCCACGTGAAAAATGCTAGCAAACGTGGTGTTTATCCAGGATTTCCTGTATTTCCCTCTCCTCCTCAGCTTCACGGCGCTTTTTTCCTGAGTCTCCAAGCGCCTTCAGTTCCTCCTCCTTGAGCTCTAGGAGTTCTTTTGTGCGGGTATCGAGGTATTCAACGGTATTGCGCTTAGGGTCCTCGAGCACTTCTTCGAGGAGTGCATGGAGTACATGGCCGATCCTCGGCCCTGGTTGCACGTGGAACTCAGCCATAAGGCGGTTCCCATCCGTTTTTAGCATTGATACCGAGATGGGATCTCTCAGGGCCTCCTCAACCATGGCCTTGTAGCGACGGAACCTGAAAGGCTGTTCCTTGGGACGTCCGGTGCCAATACGGTCACAGATACGGAGATTCAAGAGATCCCATATGTTTTCCTCGCCGACATTCCTAATCATGCGTCGAACGGCCGAAAGGGTAATCTGGTCCGGATCTGAGAAGAACATGTGCCAACGGACCATCTTTACGGTCTTTTCAATGGTTTCCCGTGAAAACTTAAGGTCTTCAAGGGCCTTTTTGGTTACTCTGGCGCCTACAACTTCATGGCCATGGAAGGTCCAGTCTCGCTTTTCGTCAGACCAGCGCCTAGTTTCAGGCTTTGAAACGTCATGGAAAAGGGCGGCAAGGCGTATATCAAAGCTCCAATCTTTATCTGCTGCGTGCTGAAGTGCGCGCATAAGATGTCCAAAAACGTCGTAACTATGGGCCTGATTCTGCTCAATGCCAACGCCACGGGTGAGGTCCGGAGCAATATACGTAAGTATTCCGAGCTGGTGTGAAAGCACTAGGGCCATCATCGGCTGCTTTGAATTGAGAATACGAACAAACTCATCCCGGATCCTTTCACGTGAAATGTGCCCGAGGTTCGGGCCCTTTTCCTTTATTGCGGCAGCTGTTTCCTCATCAAGGGCGAACTCAAGCTCTGCCATAAGACGTACCGCACGCATAACGCGTAGCGCATCCTCCTCAAAACGCTCAGTAGGGGAGCCTACAGTACGTAGAACACGGTTCTCAATGTCCTTTTGTCCTTTATAGGGGTCTACGATATGTCCTTTAGAATCATCAAGGGCAATAGCGTTAATCGTGAAATCACGTCGTGCTAGATCCTCTTCGAGGTTATCCCCAAAGCTTACTGAATCAGGGCGACGTTTGTCGGAGTAGCCGGTTTCTGTGCGGTACGGGGTTACTTCGATGATGGCGAGGCGGTTGTCTTCAGATCCGGTCTTAACACCCACCGTGCCGAAATCGTTCTCATAGAACGAATCGGGGAAGATCGCCTGGATCTGCTCTGGCTTTGCGTTCGTAGTCACGTCCCAATCTTTTGGGGTGCGCCCGAGGAAGAGGTCTCGTACGCAGCCGCCCACGAGATATGCCTCGAACCCTGCTTCCCGGAGTGCGGAGGTTACACGCGAAACCTCGAGCGGAACGGGGTATTTCATACCGAAAATACTAGTATGCAGGTGGCCATTCTCCTAGCTCTCGCGTAGTATGGACCCCAAGCTCTCGTGGTGAAATGGATATCACATCGGTCTTCGGAACCGCTGTTCCAGGTTCGAGTCCTGGCGAGAGCACATGAAGCGTACCACTGATAGGGAAGGGCTTCTCAAAGCTGCGAAGCGGTTTGGAACCCCTACCTATGTGTACGCAGAAGAAGTGCTTATTCGCCAATGTTCGCTCCTTAGAGAATCGTTTCCAGGCTTTAAGGTGCAGTATGCAGCGAAAGTAAACAGCAACCCGTCGTTATTGAGACTCATACGAAAGCAGGGGCTCGGCATCGAAACGGTTAGTATGGGTGAACTGAACCTGGCAAGACGCGCAGGCTTCTCGTCTAAAGAGACAAGCTTCACCTGCTCCAATCTATCTGAAGAAGAGCTTCGCGTGGTTGCAGAGACAGGAGCGCAGATACATCTCGATTCGTTAACGCAGCTCGAGCTCTGGGGCAAGAATACCCTCGGAACTAAAGTGCTTCTCCGTATCAACCAGGGAATAGGGAAGGGAGCCCATAAACACTGGATTACCGGCGGTCCTGACAGCAAGTTCGGTATCACGCTTAAGGACCTGCCGCGTGCGAAGGAAATCGCAGAACGCTACGGACTCATTATCGCCGGACTGCACCAGCACATCGGATCAAATGTGCTCGAACCAGAACCGTTTGTAATTGCTGCAGATAAACTTCTTGCTACCGCACGAGCGTTTCAAGATCTCGAGCACCTCAGCTTTGGAGGGGGGTTCGGCGTTCCCTACACAAAGGACGAGAAGCCGTTGGCCATAAAAAAGGTAGGAGCAGGGCTTAGAAAACGCATTACAGCGTTTGAGAAAGCGTACGGAAGAAAACTTGAGTACTCTATCGAACCTGGTCGATTCGTTGTCGCCGAGGCTGGAACGCTGCTCGTGTCGGTGGTCGACACGAAGGAGACTGAGGCACACGTATTTGTGGGAGTGAACTCGGGATTTAATCACCTCGTCCGACCAATCATGTATGGTGCGCACCACGAGATAGAGAACCTCATTGAACGGAAGGGAAGGAAGACCCTTGTATCAATAGCAGGAAACCTCTGCGAATCCGGTGACGTGCTTGCCCATGATCGACCGATGATTATGCCGCACATAGGTGACGTGCTCGCGATCAGAACTGCCGGATCCTGCGGTTTTGCAATGGCCTCATACTTCAACATGCGCAAGCTCCCGAGCGAGGTGCTCCTTACTCAAGCCGGAGGCCTGAAAGATATCTCATTTGCTCCTGGAGACTTCGCCGCATAGCCCCTGGAATTGTGTAGGGTACGTGTGCTATTATCCGTCTCACGCGGCCATGGTTTAGTGGTAAAACGCGTCCTTGCCAAGGACGAGTCGGGAGTTCGATTCTCCCTGGCCGCACCAGAAACGCAAAAGACAGTCCCCGAGGCTGTCTTTTGCTTTTGGGGACAACTGGGGATAAAGGTGTTAACTGTGGGGATAAAAGACAAAGGACAAATATGAACTTTTCTTCATTGTCCGCAGAATACCTAGATTTTATATAGGTATTCTCTAGGTCCCTTTAGAGACAGGGACTCAGACAGGCTTAAGGGAAATCCACATGGTTTAGACAAAAGTGTTTAACTTGCGGAAACCTGCTAGGATGGCGGAGCGGGGCGTAGTGTAGTGGTAGCACGAGTCCTTTGGGAGGATTTAGCTCGAGTTCGAATCTCGGCGCCCCGACAAAGATCCCAAATAGGCGGCTGATAGAGGAATGTGGTATCCTCGAAGCCGTAGCGGGCGTAGTTTAGTGGTAAAACACGACTCTTCCAAAGTTGAGTTGGGAGTTCGATTCTCCCCGCCCGCACACTGGTCAGAGCCCGGATTTGCGTCCACGAGGCCTCAAAGTCAGTTCGCAACCACGAGCCCTATTCAAGCGAAAAGCGCGACCGAAGTCGCGCTTTTCGCTTAGTCAGCGAGCGTCACTACACCATCGTTCATGATTAACCAATCTCGTAGATGCTCCAAGAGCTCGCGCTTCTCCTCTCTCGTTCCATTCTTCAACAGATACTTCGCGTATTTCCTGATATCCATCTCCTTCGCCTTCAATCCTCCCTTCACGCCCTCCACCTCCGCGCGAAGTGTGTTATACCGTGCCACTTCCCGGTCTATCAGATGCCGTGCCCCGATCTCATCAAGCGACACCGTATCTATGAGCTTCGCCAGCTGGGTGATGATCCCTTCCTCTCGTAGGTACGGGTTCTTGCAGTTCTCGTCCTTGGCCCGAGAGCAGGAGTAGTAGATGTAGGTGACGGGTTCTCCGGTCGAGAGTGCTTTGGATTTCTCCTGGGCCGTGATGCCGCTCCCGCAGTATCCGCAGTTCAGGAGCTTCGTGAAGTTCCATTCCTTGAACTTATGCTTTGGCCGGTTCTCTTCGGCTATCTTTTCCTGCACTGCCTGAAAGAGTTCCTGTGTGATCAAGGGCTCATGCTTGCCGGTATACCAGCTGCCCGAGCCGCGTGGATACTCGAAGACGCCGCAATAGAAGGGGTTCTTGAGCATTTTGTAGAGCGCCGAGAGGTTCATATCTTTGCCGAACTTCGATACGAATCGCACGTCCGATTTCAGCCACGCATGTACCTTCCGCCCGCTCCATCGTTCGTTTCCGATCTTTTCAAATATTCTCTTTACGATTGGAGCACGAATTGGGTCGATGACCACTTCGCACCGATGATCCTTGCGGCCATCGTTCAGATATCCAGTCGGGGCGATACTGGGCCATGGTCCCATCTCCACTCGTGCTTTGAGTCCTCGTTTCACATTGATGCGCTTGTTATCATTCTCGAGCTTTGCTTGCGATCCGAGTATCATCAGGAGGAACTTTTCATTCGGGTTGTTCGTGAACCGCTGACCATACGTCCGGATATCAATCAGATGCTTGCTATCCATCAAGTCCACGATACGTCCCAAGTCTCCGGCATTACGCGATATGCGGTCCGGTGCCCACGTCAGTATTCCGTTGAACTTGCCGTTCCGTAGTTCCTCGACGATCTCGTTGAATACCGGGCGCGCTCCAGCTTCTTTGGCTGAATGGCTTTCGCGCTTCACCTCTACTATCTCCAGTTTCTCCTTCTCGGCGAGCGCGAGCATCTCTTTGATCTGCGAATCGATACTCAACACTTGCTGTTCCTCGCTCTCCGTACTCTTTCTTGCGTACAGGCAGTACCGGACCGGCGCTACCTCCAAGAGGGGAGGAGCCGCCCCGAAACCGCCCTGAATCATTGCTGTTTCCATTGGTCATTGCCGTTATTGCTAACAACCTAATGGATGACGCAACCCCTCGTGGGAGTCCAGGAGGGGTTAGTTGGTTATATTCGTAAGATTACGGACTCGAAAAATCGCTCTTGAAACTCAGTCATTGCTCGTATCTCCTCGTCACTCGGAACGACCGCTCCTTCGGGAATCACGATGAGCTTGTCGTCATCGTCGTTGGTGCGATGGATCACCGCGACACAGACGCCGGAAAAGGATCCAACCGGTTCATCGATACCCATCACGTACGCGTCAAGTTCCTCGCCATCGGGGGAGAGGGTGTCGGGAACGAAGCCGTAGTTGAGTTCGTATACGAAGTTGTGCTTCGGATGCTTCGAGTGGAGCGGTCGGTCAATGGTGACGGAGACGCGCTTGCCGAGGAAGTCAGTAGCTTCCGTAAAAGGCGCATTCATACTCGAAATATATCACCGAAGTCACCCATGCTACGATTGACTCATGAGAGAGCCGGACTGCATTTTCTGCAAAATCGTTGTTGGAGAAGCTCCTGCCCATACAATCTGGGAGGACGATGAGCATACTGCATTTCTTTCGATTTTCCCAAACACGGAGGGGTTCTCAGTGGTCATCCCAAAAGCGCACCACTCAAGCTACTTATTCGACCTGCCGGACGAGGTGGTCACTAAGCTAGTTCTTGCCGCCGGTAAAGTGGCTAAGTTACTTGATGCGAAGCTTGATGACGTTGGTCGCACCGGCATGATATTCGAGGGATTTGGCGTCGACCATATTCACGCAAAACTCGTTCCCATGCACGGCACCAAATCAGATACTTGGATGCAGCGGAAATCAAATGTCGATAAATATTTCGATGCTTACGAGGGCTACATTTCTTCACATGACTACAAGCGAGCAGATGATGAAGGTCTCTCAAGGCTCGCGAGCCGACTGCTAGACAGCTAGCCTGTCTTCCCGATCATTATGCAAATAGCGCTCATTGAAGACCCAAATCTTCTGCGCTCAGCGAAGGCTGAGGCTAAGACGGGACACGCTGTTCCATTTGAATATAATGGCCGGAAGTTTTTCTTGAAGGTATGCAGGCGCGACCTTTTAAAAAGAGAGATTGATGGCTATGGATCATGCAGAGAATTCTATCCAGTTCCGAAAATGGAAGGTTTTTTCAAGGATGAAACGAGCGGATACCTTATATATGAATATGAGTCTACAATCGGGAAAGACAAGGGACTCCTTGTCGATCTTTTTTCAAACAACACTGCGAATCGAGAGAGTCTCGAAAAAATCATTTCAATGTACGAATCGGCATTCGAGCAAAGCCTCACCAAGAATGTTGGCCATGCTGCGGACATTTTCTTCAAAGACAGGATTCCAACAAGGCTGGAGGTTTTTTACGATCAAGAATTTCTCAAAAAAGCCTTCGACTTCACATTCAACGGTAGGAAAATTTCCATCGCTCTTCAGCAGTACGTAGATGAAATCCAGAGCTTTTTCAGTCATGAGAACGAGAAATGGTGCGTGGTCAGCCAATGCGATGCGAATGATTTGAACATAGGAACCAAGCCAGTTCTTTTTGACTTCACTGCGGGTGGTCATGTCCCTCTTTGGGCTGAATTCGCGACCCTTTTTTGGTATCAACTCGCGCAAGGAAGCTATCTCTCCTTAAAATACAACGCAAATGCTTTTCGAGGACACGAAAGAATTTTCGATACCGCAGATTCGGTCCTGCTTGAAAAAGATTCCCTGGCCCATATTCCTGCACAATCCCGAATAGAATTCGTCAAGGTATATATCGAGCGCGTCATCTCGCCGTTGTGGGACCGGGTAAAGGATGATTTATGGTACGAACAATTTAAGTATTATGCTGCCATGAAAATCCTATGCGTATTCGACGTAAGCAAAATGGAGCAGGCGGATCAGCTGCTCAGTCTAGGATATTTGGAAGCCATTTTTAATCTCACTCCAACTCATCCGCGTGACCTGATAAACTTGTTTATGCATGAACGACAGTCGCCATCCTGGCCTTGAAAACTACGAGCAGATCGAGGAGCGTTTTTTCAACGTCCTATATTCTCGGCTTAAAGATAGAATATTTCTCTATGTGCTGACCGGCAGCTTAGCTGAGGGGTCGATTATCCCAGGCTGGAGCGATATCGATGTTTTGGTCGGAGTAGATAGGCACGACAGAGATTCTTTTGCCGCCGTGCAGCTGGCCTTGGAAGAAAATAAGGAGCCGGTTAAAATCGGCGTCACAGTACTGTCGCACACGGAAGCCGCACACCCGTTCTTAAAGCCATCGAGAATTTACGATGTCTTTAGCTTGATAGCGTCTGGCGTATATAAACCGCGCATACAAAATACGGAGATCTTTAAAATTGAAGAGCAGTTAGAATCTACCGTTCGAGCCGCCAATCTTGCTGAGTTCGGATTTTTCCTCCAGTTCCTAAAGAAGGGGCTTATGCAAGGACCGGACCGATTCAATGAGTATGAGGTCCACAAATACATGACCATTCTTCTAAAAATCCTCCTTAGGGAAAAAGGGATCAAGGCGCGTTCCTACGCGGATGTGGCGTATAATATATCTGCGATATCTGACCTTCCTCTGGTATTTCGGCTACCTTCGGAAATCGTCGCTGCTCCGGAAAGCAGCGCGGATCGGTTCGGGCTTTACTTAGAATTCGTCCAGTGGATTGATAAAAACTCTGATGCTTTATTTCGATAGCACAAATCACAATCGTAAAACCGTTGCCGGATTCAATACCGGACACAACGGCGGGTGCTGCATTATCCATGAAGGGAAAATAGTTTCTGTCTCTGAAGAGCGTCTTAATCGGAAAAAGAATTCGGACGGCTATATAAACAGTTTTCTGTACTGCCTAAAAGCGCTCGGTATTAAAGCCAGCGATGTGGATCTCTTTGTCTCGAGCAGTTACCACAAACGCCTTCCGGGAAATTTCATGGGCAACTTCGAAGCGCTTGGGATATCGCCGGAGAAATTCATCACCGTCGACCACCACCTATCTCACGCGTATAGCGCCTACGTCACCTCACCGTTCGATTCGGCAATCGTGCTCGCGATAGACGGTCTTGGAAACGAAGCAGATACGGAATCGTACTATATTGGCGAAGGAGCAACACTGAAAAAGATCGGAGGGAATGACCCCAAACGCTCCATCTATAAAGGTATCGGCCGCGCGTATGAGTCGTTCACTAATTTCATCGGATGGAGTGCACAAGAGGCGGGAAAGACGATGGGCCTCGCGGCGTATGGCGAAGAGACCAATCCCGAACTCGACCTCTACAGCATTTCTCAGGACGAAAGGATCGAAAGTGCCTTGGAGGGCAAGTACTATCATGGGGCGCTTAATTTCGTGCAGGAGCATCAACTCGATTTCGGGAAGCCTTTCAGCGGATTTGAAAACAAGAACGCCGCTTTCTTCGTGCAGGATCGAACGGAGAAGATCATACTCGAACTCGTGCGCCGCCTTTACGAGAAGCACAAGATGGAAAACATTTGTCTCTCAGGCGGTGTCTTCCTGAATAGCATAATCAACAAGAAAATACTTGACGAGACTCCTATTAAAAATGTATTCGTGCCGCCCTGCTGCGATGATACCGGTCAACCGTTCGGAAATGCGCTTTACGGCTACGTTGCTCATTTCAAAAATCCTTTCAAAATAAACATGTCTCATGGGTATCTTGGAAGAGAGTACGGTGATGACGAAATTCTTGACGTTCTTGAGAAGCGCCAGGAGAAATACACTCTTCCATATGAGACGAAGTCCTGCGATTTCGAGTTTAAGAAATGTGATGATGTTGCGGAAGAAGGGGCACGTTGCTTGAGCGAAGGTAAACTAGTGGGCTGGTTCCAAGGCTCAAGCGAGATAGGGCCGCGTGCGCTCGGCCATCGAAGCATTTTAACCGCGCCTTTTCCTGAAGACATGAAGGAAACACTCAACGTAAGGATTAAGCACAGAGAGAATTTCCGACCCTTTGCTCCGGCGATTCTTGAAGAACGTGTCTCAGAGTTTTTCATGTTGGATCGACCGAGTCCTTTCATGCTCTTAATTGCGAAAGGTGTCGAGGATAAGCGTGGAGCGATACCGGCCGTGCTACATGTCGACGGTACCGCCCGTTTGCAAACGGTAAATAAGGAGGAAGAAAAATTCTATAAACTCATTTCCTCTTTTGAGCAGATGACTGGGGTTCCAATCGTTCTGAATACATCTTTCAATGATAATGGCGAGCCGATCGTAGAGACGCCGCGCGACGCGCTGAATATGTTTTGTAAGAGCGAACTCGATTATCTTTTCCTTGGCGACTACATGGTATGGAAAAAATAACGGTACGATTTCCGCGCCTTACACAGGAAATCCATGTTGGAGATGGAGTGCTTTCAGAGGTCGTCCCAACGCTCAAGGCATGGGGGTATGACGGGTATCTCGTCGTGATCGACGAAGGGGCATACCGGGCTGGCAAGGAGCGTTTCAGAAGTATCTTTTCAGAGCTATCTATAGGTCCGGAACGTATGATCCGTCTCATCCCTCAACCGCACTCAAAGGATTTCAATACGGCTGGAAAAATACTTCACCGCTTGACCAAGCTTAATGCGACCCGGCAAACTTGCGTAATTGCAATCGGGGGTGGATATGTCGGAGACGTTGTTGGGTTTGCCGCTGCGATATATATGCGCGGTATCCATTTTATCCAAATTCCTACAACATTGATGGCGCAGGGTGACGCAATCATAGGGAAAGTCGCTGTTAATTTTGATGGGAAAAAGAATCAGCTGGGCGCTTTTTACTCACCGCGCGCTGTCTTTTGTGACACCTCGTTCCTGAAGGATTTTTCGCTGGGAGAACAAGCCTATGGCCTCGTTGAAGTGTGGAAGCACGCTTTATTAGTCAAAGATTCCGAAGTCGTGAAGCACGTTGAGCGATTGCTGGATTCAGATAATGGAGCTACGGATTATGCTGATTTAATTGCATTCTCACTTCGAACTAAGGCCGGATTTGCAGAGCAGGATCCGGAAGACATTAACGGGTTTCATAAGGCGCTAAGCCTCGGCCACACCATTGCCAACCTTCTTGAGACGAAATTGCGATTTCGCCACGGCCTTGCCGTTTTCTACGGGCTCATTTTTGAAGTGCTTCTGGCTAAACACCTCGGCAAAATAAGCGAACAGCATTTTCATGCGATAATCCAAACAGCAACCAGCTTCGAGAAACGCTTTCGAAAGCTGCCCCAAGTACGGAGATCCCTGAAAAGAATTAAACTCGCAGATGCGCTTAAGGGCGACAAGATAAATTCCCACGGCACATACGCATTCGTGATTCCAACGGACGATGGGTATGAGCTGGCGAAAAACTTAAGCGCGGATACGCTTAATCAAGCATCCTCACTCCTTGTGACTTTCAGGATTTAAGAAACCTTCAGACTCAAGTCTTGAGTATAGGTCCTTCAGTAACTGCTTGCTGTCCTCGTACGTCAGACGCTGCACAGCATCGTTGTAATAGAACCATCCGAAATTTTGAACCTCGTCCTCCCTCACTGTGATCCTATCGTCTCGTGCGAACCCTGCGAAGAAAGTAACGGTCTTTTGGATTTGTTGCCCTTCTTTTTCAAAAGAATAATTTTGAACATAAGAATATCCATCCAGCATCTGTATGTTACTTATGCCCGTCTCTTCCAGAAGTTCGCGCCTTGCCGATTCTATCGGGCTTTCGCTTCCTTCCGGATGCCCCTTAGGAAACGCCCAGTGACCAACGGTCTGATGTATAAGCAGAAAGCGTGGAAGCCCTGCTTCCGATAAAAGTATTGGCACGATACCGAATGATTCATCCTTCTCCATAAAAATACTTTACCACTAGGTAAGAAAAAGGGAGGCGCGCTGCGCCTCCCTCGCCGGTCGCCCAGCTTACTCTGAAATATCGAGCAGTTTGAGGAAATCGGCAAAACTCTCGTCAAAGGGCTTGTCGTTCGAATAAACGATATCCGCCATGTCTTTAACGCGAGCTCCGCCACCCGCCACCTTCACTGCGTCTTTGTCGCGTACACGCCGAGTAACTTCCTCAACGTCAAGCTTCGACGCCGCAACGGTTCGAGCGATTCGTACGTCTTCCGGTGTGTCCAGGTACACGGTTTTGAACCGGTCGCCGAACAGCATCTTCAGATAGGCCGGTAGAATGTCTCCATGCAGACTTTCGACAGAAGCACGGTTGATGTGTCGGTGATCATGCAGGAAGTCGAGAATTTCTTGGCCAATCGTTCCCGAGTGTGACGGGAATCCTCGTTTCTGGACGATCGCGTCAAAATATTTGATCTTGAGGCGATAGAACTGGTGCTTTTCGTTGAGTCGTCCCGCGAACCCGCTTTTGCCGGATTCGCTTAGACCGCCCAGTGCGACAAGCAACGAGAGTCCTTCACACAGGGGTTCGAATTTGAATCCGATGGCTCTCGAAAGCTCATGTCGGACCCGATTCTGGATGTCGACGATTGAAGCGTCGACCGGAATGCGGATAATTTTCCCTCCGCTCTCAGAGAAGTAGCGTTCAGCAATCCGCTTCAGCGCACCCTGATATTCCGCGTAGAGTTCGTTCTGCCAGGGCAGATACGCGGATTCCGTGCGCTCGATAATGGAACGCAGGAATGCAGTTTTTGTCCGGTACCCTTCATCAGGGACGAAGTACAGCTCGACATCGTCTTGCTGTTCTCCGAGTGCTACATCGAAGAGTTTGTCGACTCTTGCGATCGCGTCATCTTCCGAAACTGATCCTTTCTCGCGAGCGACGAGCGTTGCCGCGCACACCGCGCGGAACATTCTTGACCCGCGATCATGCACGAAGATCTCACTTCCCGTGCAAGCCGCATCTCTCGCCTGAATCGACTCAATGATGATCGACACGAGTTCCTCGAAGGGGACATCGCGAAACCACCATGTGAAGTCGTATGTGGGCGGAAGATCCGGCCAGCGATCCGAATACTGCACGAGCTTGCCTGTAAGAGTGACCCGAGGATCTCTCTCGAGCAGGCTTGCTTGCTGGGTTTTACCGATACGGTCTATGCCGTTTAGAGAGATGATAGTCATCTTGCACCTCTTTCTTGGTTCATGTGCTTCCAGTTGACAACTTATCTTATTCCTATCCTTATGTCAAAGCCACGAAGGAAAGTGCGTCGTCGTTCATCCTTCCTATTTCTTCCATTTCCAACCCTTTTGCTAATAACTTAGCAAACTCGTCCGACATGGTGTTCCCAAAAAAAGCCGGATCGTCAGTACCGGGCAAGACAGCAAGGTTATATTTCTTGAACAGATTATAGAGTAAGGGCGAGTCATCAGAAATTATGCCCCTTTTTATGTTTGAAGTAAGAGCCATTTCTATCGCAATTCCCTTGTCTGCCATAGTTTCAATCAGCGTTTCATCTTTCAGAGCGGCAATACCATGAACTATCCTGGCCGGATTCATTAAAAGCGCCTCTTCTAGCGAATCAACGGTTTCAATGTGCTCTCCAGCATGCACAGTTGTCGGAATAGATTGTTCTGACAGTTCTTTAAAAACATCAACAAATACAGAAGTGGGGAATAACCTTTCATCACCATTTAAGTCTATAGCGCACCGCAATTCTTCGGGACAAGCAAGAAATACTTCTTTCACCGTTGTGACCGAACCTGGACCATCTTTGCGATTTACTCCAAACTTGAATTTCGATTTGATTCCAAGATTTGCCCCAAATACTGAAGCGTCTTTAAGTATCTCTATGATTTGATATGAGGTCATTCCTCTACGCACCATCCCGAAAGGATTTAAGGTTATCTCGACATATACGACATTATCTCTATGTTCTCGCAATTGAATTGCTTTCAAGGCACCGCTTAAACCTAGTGGCAAAGAAGTAATATCTTTTGCTATAGACCAAATTGCCGGATCTTCGAAAGACTCAAAATGTTTCTCGATGGGTTCGTAGCTCGTCAAGTTCAACCCCGTGACCTTAGCCAAAGCTCTGAGATCTTGTGGCGAAAGCGAGCCGGTGAGATGCAGATGAAAGTTGCCTTTACGCATTTGGCGAAAATCGGATAGAGACATGATTAAAAACTATCACAGTTAACTTCCTATTTTCTCCGAATAAACTCTACCCAATGTCGGGCCGAGATCTTCAGTTGTTCTTGCATACGTTAGTTGGTTAATTGCTAACGCTATGCAGTGTGGAGGCGGAAAGGTGACTAAATGTAGGAATTACTCTCCCATGTAACATTTGTCACTTTTTCGCAAAAATATCCTGGTTTTACGGCAAACGAGGGGCTGTCAGATTTGTAAGATTTTAGGGTGTCCATACTCTAAAAATTGGCATTTATTGGCATTTGCAGTCCGCAACCACGAGGGTCACTGAGAAACTGCTCTAAATGCCGATAGTACCCTTTATTTGCTTGCTGGAATCTCGCAAATGAGACACAAGACAACAACGCCTTGTAGTGTCTCATTTGTCTCATTCGCTCCCCGACCGCGAGGCCTCGAACGCGATCTGGCCACCCTCGCCAAACGGCCCTTACGGGGTCTCACTCCACACAGTTCAGAACTGCGAGGGGGCACTAGATAAAGCAAAAGCGCGCCCGTAAGAGCGCGCTTTTGCTATAGAGCCTATCTCTACTCCGCGAGGGAGGCGTCGAGCTCTGCGAACGCGGTATCAAGCTCCTGATCAAAGGAATCAGGATCCTGCGCTGCGAGGTCTTCCTCGATAGCTTCAGGTTCTGTCGATTCGCTCTGTTCCTCGAGTGTCTCCGGCGTAACGGCCTGTGTGTCCGGGTAGCCAGGAAGGGTTTCCTTAAGGTAGTACGCACCTCCTGCGATAAGGAGTGCCGCAATAACGAGGCCAATAAGCGCAGGCCACGAAGTCTTAGGCTCAGGTTTCGTCTCTGGGGTAGGGGAGACAACCGGTGTTTCTTCCATATACAGAAGGATTAGATGCTGGTAGCAGGTTCAGCCTTCGCAGGGCGCGGAAGCGCCTGCGCTGCATCGCGAAGGGCCTCGTGCGCTGCACGGATAGATTCCTTCGCTGCAGCTATCTGCGGGCGGACGGCAGCTAGTGAGTCGCGGGGCGTCTCTGAAGCGAGCGCTTCGGTAACGGCAGCGCTTGCAGCCGCTACCGCATCCTCAGCCTCTCCAATAGCGGCGCGCGCCTCGGAAAGCGCCGCCTCTGCTGCTGCGGTATCGATACCTTCTGCAGCGAGCACATCGATGCGCCCGTCAATACGGTTCGCGATACCTGAGAGACGTACGAGCATGGCGCTGAGGAGCTGCTGCACGCGCTCAAAATTCGCCGATGCGCGCTCGGAGAGCTTCTCAGCGATCAGGGCGCGGCGCTCAGCGGTTGAAGAGGCGAGTTGCGCCCGCTTCTCGAGGAGCGCAGCACGGCGTTCCTCCATGTTCGCGCCGATTAATGCCTTACGCTCTTCGGCCTTAGCGGACATGAGCTCCTTTCGGTCAGCGACGTTCTGTCCTATAGCATCCTGGCGCTCGATCCTAATGTTCTTTACCTCGACGCGGCGCTCCATCATGTCGCTGCGGCGCTCTTCGAGCTGTACGGGGCGGGGCATCGGACGCGTTTCTGGTGCAGGTCGTGGTGCGGTCTCCTGCGCGTGCGCTCCCGTGGCTACGAGAAGCGGCACGACGAGAAGCGGCACAAGCGTACTCTTCATGTCGTGAATGATTTAGATACCAAAGAATTGAAAGGGAGGCACTCCCTCAGTCGAAGTATACCTTCCGCAGTTCTCCAAATGACGCATGGTATCGTGTATACATGTTCGTCGCCGCGCGACGAAGTATTGATAACTAAGCCTCGATCTTTATGCGTATACAGCTTCTGGGCCAGAGCGCAGCACTCGCGGCCCTCATCATGGGGGCAGCTGCGCTCCCGGCGCCTTTGCAGGCGGCGACCTGCACCTTTACCAGCAACCTCGAACTCGGTACCGAGAGCGAGGCAGTGCGCTGCCTTCAGCAGTACCTTAACGGTGCTGGCTTCACCGTCTCGAGCACCGGCGTAGGCTCTCCCGGGCGCGAGACCACGCAGTATCAGGCAAAGACCCAGGCTGCGGTTATGAAGTGGCAGGCTGCTAACGGCATTACGCCGGCAACCGGTACCTTCGGCCCGCTCTCGCGCGCGAAGTACATCGTGCTTACGTCAGGCACGCCGGCAACGCCAGCGACACCGGCAACCCCAACTACGCCGACGGTTCCTGTCGTACCAGCTACTCCGGCAACGCCAGCACAGTCTTCCGAAGAGCGCTCAGCGCGCAACGCGATTCTTGATGCGCGTGATGAGTACGAGGACGCGATGGATGAGTATGACGACGCAAAAGCGGACGGCGACTCGCTCGGCAAGTCGAAGACCTACCTTACAGAAGCCGATGACGCGCTTGAGGAGGCACTCTACGCATTCGTAGACGAGGACTACGACGAAGCACTCGATCAGGCCGAGGAAGCGCTTGATCTCATCGACGAAGCACTTGATGAGCTTGGAGGCGGTGGTAGCGGTGACGACGAAGAAGACGCTGAAGAGGCAATCGAGGACGCAGAGAAGGCAATTGAAGACGCATGGGAGGAAGTAGAAGAGGCAGATGACGATGGTGAGGACGTCGACGAGGCTGAGGACCTTCTTGAGGAGGCAGAGGATCTCCTTGAGGATGCGGAGGACGCACTTGATGACGAGGACTACGACGAGGTCATGGACCTCGTAGACGAGATTATGGACCTCGTAGACGAGGCGCTCGACGAGATCTAGAAGTCTGTTCTCTCGCAAAAGCCCGCAGCAATGCGGGCTTTTGCTTTATGAAGTTGTGTAATTGATTTTCATGTCGAGGAGCGTACGCTTTCTGATATGGAACCCTTGGCTTCTCGCATACGCCCCCATACCCTCGACGAAGTAGCGGGGCAGGAGCACCTCGTGAGCGAAGGGAAGCCGCTTCGCGTCGCCATAGAGAAGAAGCACCGCTTCTCCTTCATCCTGTGGGGCCCGCCAGGCACCGGGAAGACGACGCTTGCCCGTATCTACGCGAACGCGCTCGATGCGGACCTTCACGAGCTTTCTGCGGTCTCAGCAGGGAAGGAGGATATCCGGAAGATCGTGTCACGCAGGGACGGGCTCTTTGATAAGCCGCAGGTGCTGTTCCTCGATGAGATCCACCGCTTCAACAAGAGCCAGCAGGACTTCCTGCTGCCGTAAGTGGAAAGTGGCCAGCTCATGCTCATAGGCGCTACTACCGAGAATCCGTCCTTCGAGGTCATTCCTGCGCTCCTTTCGCGGGCGCGCGTGTTCGTGCTCGAGCCACTCTCGGAGGAGGCCCTAAAGAGTATCGTTAAGCGCACGAAGCTTAAGCTCAAGAAGGATGCGTTCGAGTGGCTTGTGGGATACGCGAACGGCGACGCCCGGAAAGCGCTGACCCTTCTTGAGGGTGTCGAGAGGCTGTACGGCACCGTTACCGTAGAGACCCTCAATAAGGCGCTCGAGTCCCCGCACCTGCGCTACGACAAGAAAGGGGATGAGCACTATGACACCATCAGCGCATTTATTAAGAGCATGCGCGCCTCGCAGCCTGATGCGGCGGTCTACTATCTTGCACGCATGGTAGAAGCGGGGGAGGACCCGCTCTTCATCGCCCGCAGGATGGTTATCTTCGCCTCTGAAGACATAGGGCTCGCACAGCCAACGGCGCTTGTAGTCGCAAACGCGGTATTTGAGGCCTGTCAGACCATCGGCTACCCGGAATGCGCCATAAACCTTG
>JACCDZ010563182.1_pt1 | contig 17347 bp, 16 predicted proteins | sample 7449551 | NCBI WGS metagenome assembly JACCDZ01 (sample SAMN15323452, study PRJNA562643) | freshwater metagenome | isolation source: river surface water | place: USA:Blue River Watershed | collected 2017-08-18 | reverse complement strand
CTCACTTTACAAGTACTGGCAAGATGTTTTAAGTGTCTCTATTCTGAACAAAGTTTTTTATAGAGAATTGCAAAATTGGTATTTCTGGGCAATCAAAGAAGTACGCTTTCCAGACGAACCCCTTCAGCTTGATTTTGATTCCTTAGAAAAATACGATGAAGCTTTAAAAGAACATAAAGGTAAAAACGTTATTCGTTTACTTACCCGTTTACTGTTTATTTGGTTTATAAAAGAAAAGGGATTAATACCGGAAGAAATTTTTGATGAAAAGGAAATAGCCAAGAATTTCATCGATGGTTTTACACCTCAAAAACCGGAGGGCATGTTTGCCGATGGTAAATACAGTAGTAAGTACTATAGAGCCATTTTGCAAAACTTATTCTTTGCAACACTAAATCAGCCTCGCAATGAAAGGGAATTCCGTGCTGATGGTAAGCATCAAAACGCAACCCAGTTAATGCGTTACAAATCCTACCTGAAAAAGCCAGACTATTTCATTGAATTAATGGAAAGCAAAGTCCCTTTTATGAATGGAGGTTTGTTTGAATGTTTAGATAAACCACACCCAACTTTGAAAGGACCTCAAGGGGGCGATAGAATTATGTATGTAGATGGTTTTTCAGATAGACCAGACAACGAATTGGTGGTGCCCGATTTCTTGTTTTTTGATGCTGATGAGGAAATTGATTTAAGTGCTGAATATGGCAATGCAAAAGCAAAAAAAGAAAAGACAAGAGGATTATTTACTATTTTAAAATCGTATAAGTTTACTATTACTGAAAATACACCAATCGATGAAGAGGTAGCATTAGACCCGGAATTATTGGGTAAAGTTTTCGAAAATCTATTAGCGTCATATAATCCGGAAACCAAAACTACAGCCCGTAAACAAACAGGTTCGTTCTACACCCCTAGGGAAATTGTAAATTACATGGTGGAGGAGAGCTTAATTGCGTATCTGAAAAATGAATTACTGCATGAAGAAGCTGGCGTTCAGGAATTAGGCAAAAAGCAGATAGCACTATTTGGTAATGAAACCAAAGCTGCACAATTAACGTTTGAAACCAAAATTGACGAAAGTCCATTCAAAGGTAAAGAGGATGAATTAGATACAATGCTGCATCAATTGGTTTCGTATTCAAACACGAATCCCTTTATAGATGATCCTGAAGTAAAAAAGAAAATTATAAAAGCACTCGATAATTGTAAGATACTCGATCCCGCCTGTGGTTCTGGGGCTTACCCTATGGGTATTTTGCAAAAAATGGTGCATATACTTCATAAAATAGACCCGAATAATACAGAGTGGAAACAACGCCAAATTGACCGGGTGAATGACGCTATCGAAAGTTTAGAGCAAGTAGAAGATACGGAAATCAAAAACAAATCCATAAAAGATTTAAAAGCGCAAATCCAAGATATTGAAGCATCATTTGAAAATAATGAACTAGACTATGGCCGTAAACTTTATTTGATAGAAAATTGTATCTATGGGGTGGATATTCAACCTATTGCGACACAAATCTCAAAACTCCGTTTCTTTATTTCATTAGTGGTCGACCAAAAGGTGGATGCCGTAAAAGACAATTTTGGCGTACGACCATTACCAAATTTAGAAACCAAATTTGTTGCGGCGAATACCTTAATTGGTTTACCAAAGCTAAAAGTACAAGGCAGTTTATTTGACAAACGAGAAGTAAAAAAACTAGAAGACGAACTAAAAAAAGTACGCCATAAACTCTTTAGTGTAAAAACACCGAGTATTAAAAGAGAACTAAGAATAAAAGACAAAGAGTTGCGTGAACAAATGAGCGAAGCCTTAGCAGAACAATTTGGTAACGAAACAGCGCAACTATTAGCGAAATGGGATCCGTATGACCAAAATACGTCTTCTCCATTTTTTGATAAAGAATGGATGTTTGATATCACGAAAGGGTTTGATATTGTGATTGGTAATCCACCTTATGGTGTTTCAATTAAGGGTGAGTATAGAAAAGAAGTTCTTAAATCACTAGGTAAAGTACCTGATTATGAAATATATTATTATTTTATTCAAGTTTCAAAAACATTTTTGAAGGATAATGGCATAAAGTCTTACATAATACCGAATACATTTTTATTCAACGTTTTTGCATCTGAATATAGGTTGAAACTTTTAAACAATTGGGATTTAAATATTGTAGATTGTACAGCTTTTAAAATATTTGATGGAGCTACCGTCTACAATGCAATAACGTTTTTTAAAAATTCTAATAACAATGATTTTGTTGAATATAAAATCACGAAGAATGCTGAAAATTTCAATAATCTAATAAATAATCCGAATGATTTAATTTCAAAGGAAAATCTAAAAAAAAATAATCAAAATTGGTGTTTGGCTTTCAAATTAGAAAAAAGAGTGTTAGACTTAATTATTCAAATTAGAGAGAAGGCAAAACCTCTTATTGAATTGTTTCCAGATGTAAGTCAAGGTCTTATTGCATATGATAAATATCAAGGACAAAGTACAGAAATAATAAAAAACAGAGCTTTTCATTATTCATCATTCGTAAAACCATCTTTAAAAAAATGGCTTTGGGGTAGTGATGTAAATAGATATGTGGTTTCTTGGAATGGTCAAGAATGGATTGACTATTGCGATGGTATTGCCAATCCAAGAAACCCTAAATATTTCATAGGAGAAAGAGTCTTGATTAGAGAAATAACAAATCCGACGGTTTTTTGTGCTTATACAAACGAAGAACTATATCATGATCCTGCGAACATTGTAATTTTAAAAAGTGAGAATTATAATTTAAAAATTCTAATGGCAATCTTAAATTCAAAATTGACCACTTTTTACCATTTTAATTCATCACCTAAAGCGACAAAAGGAGCTTTTCCAAAAATATTAGTTGAGGATATTAAATATTTCCCACTGCCGCTTATAAATGCTGAACAAGAAGAAAAGATTATAAAAAAAGTAGATGAGATTTTATTTAAAAAGCAATCTGATAGTTTAAAAGTAGAAGATTTAGAAAATGAAATAGATGTGATGGTTTACAAACTCTATGATTTGACTTATGATGAGGTTTTATTGGTAGAGCCAGAGTTTAGTGAACATATGAGTAAGGAGGAATATGAGAATTTAAAGGTTGAGTAGAAAATATTATGAAAAAATACAATTTTATAGACCAAAAGATAATAAATCCGGAATACTTACTAAAAAATTTTTTACAATTTAGCTATGAAAAAATTTTATTTGTTGAACAAAATAAGAGTCTTATTGATGCAATAAATAGCGAATTTTTTAAAGACTGCTACATTTATATGGTTGATAACAACATCGAGGTTAAATGGGGCGAAGATTATTTACAATACATAACGGAATATAACAGTCCCTATTCATATTTAGTTATAAAAACCGAAGAATTATACGGCAAAATTACTGATAACATTATTCAAATATTACTTGATTTTATTACAATTATTGATACTGACAAGAATAAGTTTAATCTTTTTACCGATGTTTTTGAACTGTATTCAAATCACAATTTGATTATAAAATTTCATGAAATACCTAGAAATTTGAGTCGTTTTGAAATTTCAAAAAATGCGATAGAAAGATTGAAATATAACCTCGAATATTTACAAATAGATGACTATGATTAATGCGTTGAGTTATCAATAAGTTTTGGTGTTTGAACCAGAGTTTGTTGAGCGTATGAGTCGTGAGGAATATGAGATATTAAAAGTGGAGTAAAGAAAATAATAACACAATGAAATTAAAGCAAATAGACATTTTAAACAACCCAATTTATTATGATCAAGATAGTATTGGTATTGCAATTACAAACAGTGAAATTGCTTCTTTCGCTTTTGATAATTTGAAAAAGTGTATAAGCAATCCAGCTGTTATCATAAAAAAAACAGAAGAACACAATATTTATTTTTCTTTAGGAAAACCTTATGTGTATTTAAATGTTATTTTGAAAAATAGTGAATGGTATGTCCAAGATATTAGCATTGAAAAAAATATAAAAGAATTAGCAGCTGAACTTTCAATAAATGCAAAAAACATTTTATACATGAATGAAAAATTGGCCGGAATGTTATAAAAATAAAAACATTTAAGATAAAATTGACAATTTAGTGGACAAGTTGTATGAGTTAACTTATGATGAGGTTTTATTGGTAGAGCTGGAGCTTAGTAAGCGTATGAGTAAGGAAGAATATGTGGGTTTAAGTTGGAGTAAAAAATAAAAAAGTTATGGCAAAACAATTAGAAATATTTGATTTATTCAATCAGCCAGATGATATCATTATTTCAGAAGTATTTCCCAATGCCGAATCTGAAGAAATAGAATATAAATCAGCCAAAGGTGGTTTTCCAGTAGATTTTTGGAAAACCTATGCTGCGTTTGCCAATACTTCGGGGGGCATTATTGTTTTAGGAGTAAAAGAAAAAAAAGGGCAATTTCATTTTGATGGTTTAGAGGGAACACAAATAGAAAAGTACAAAAAAGACTTTTGGAATGGTGTTAATAATCCCAGTACTATTTCAAACAACTTACTTAGAAACGAAGATGTAAAAGAATATAGCATCGAAGGTAAAAATGTGTTGGCATTTAATATACCACCAGCCGAAAGAAAGCAAAAACCTGTATATCTCACTACTAATCCTTTTAAAAACACCTACAAAAGAAACTACGAAGGGGATTATACTTGCAAAGATGAAGAGGTCCGCAGAATGCTAGCCGATGCTGATTTATCGTTTAGTCCAGATAACAGAATTTTAGAAGGCTATACAATGCAAGATATTGACATACCCTCCTTGCAACAATACCGTCAATTATTAGCATCGGTTAAACCTTCTCACACTTGGTTAACATTAGATGATATTGCCTTTTTAGAACAACTTGGTGGTTACCGCAAAGACCGTAAAACAAAAAAAGAAGGTTTTACAGTAGCGGGTATCGTGATGTTTGGTAAATATTTAAGCATTACGGATGAGGAATGTTGTCCAAAATTTTTTCCGGATTATAGAGAATTGTTGTCCGAAACAGCTGAAGAACGTTGGTCCGATAGAATCTACCCTGATGGAACTTTTGAATGTAATTTATTTCAATTTTATAAATTAATTTTTCCTAAATTAACCTCAAGATTACCTAAACCATTTCAATTAGTCAAAGGACAAAGACAAGATGAAACAGCTGCACACACCGCTCTTCGTGAAGCATTTGTCAATGCATTAATTCATAGCGATTATAGTGCACCTGGAAGTATTATTATTGAAAGTAGATCAGAGTCTTTTACATTTACCAACCCAGGCACCTTATTAGTAACACTTCATCAGTTTTATAAGGGTGGTATTAGCCAATGTCGAAATACCAATCTTCAAAAAATGTTCCTTATGATTGGTAGTGCAGAAAAAGCTGGAAGTGGGGTAAGTAAAATTTTATCAGGCTGGATGAGTTCACACTGGCGCAGACCCTATGTCACTATAGATACAGAACCGGACAGAATCATTCTTGAAATGCCAATGTTTAGCGTAATTCCCGAAAACACCTTAAATGTATTAAAAGAATTGTTTGGCAAAACGATAGAAACGCTAGGAAAAGATGAACTAACCGCTTTAGCGGTTTGTCATATTGAAGGAGATGTTACCAATACAAAACTGCAATACACCATTGATAAGCATAAATCAGATATTACCAAGTTATTACAAGATTTATGTAAACAAGGCTATTTGCTGTCTGAAAATAAAAGTAGATGGACAACGTATCACCTCAATACAGAGTTTTCCGTTGAAAATGATTTTAATGATGACACCTCAAATGATGACACCTCAAATGATGACACCTCAAATGATGACACTTTGAAAGTTAAAAAACTTACAACCCTTCAAGAAAACATAATTGAAGTTTGCTCTTCACAATATATTTCAATTGAAGAAATTTCATATCAAGTGGATAGATCGGTAAGTCATTTGAAAAATAGGATAATCCCTGATATGATAAAAAATGGTTTTTTAATCAGATTACATCCAAAAATTAATCATCCAGAACAGAAATACATATCAAAGAAATAAAGTCTATTTTTTAAAATGAATGTGTAATAGAGCCAAAACCATATTTAATTAAAAACTATGTCAACATACATACCTGGACAATCCTACATCTTTCAAGTAATTGGAATTAAAGAAGAAAACGATTCAAAATACATCTATCTATCCGATGGCTTTAAAGACACCTATCGTGTAAAACCATACGATTATCAGTTAGAATGGGAAGAATTTAATATTCCAAATAAATTGAATTGCTTTGTTAAAGAAGTAAACATTTGGGGATTACCCTATTTAGTTCAGGACAGAAATCAGGTACTTCAGTTTTGTTATGCAGATTTAACAACAGAATACCCTTTTAAAGTGGTAAACATTGATTTAGATTCCAATACAAAAGCTACTTTCTATGAATTAAAAGATTCATTTGGATTGTACCATAGATATTATCCCAAATATAACGAACCAAAACACGAAATTGGGGATATCTTCAATCTACTTGTAAATGGTATTGTTGATAAAGGATATAATAAGGTGACCTTACACTTAGAATATCCTGTTGAATTAATTGTAAAACAAGAAATTGTAAAACAAGAAGCATCAAATGATCCAAGGCAGGATAGTAAATTTGGTTACGAATCTGCAACTAAAGAATTTAAAACGTCTATTGTCTTTCCAGCTGGTGGGATAGAAGCAAATATTGATCGTCAATTATCGTTCATCCTTAAAACAATCGCTGGTTTTCAAAATACTGGTGGGGGCGAATTGTATATAGGTGTTAATGATAGCGGAAGTATTAGTGGTGTTAATGATGACTTTAAATATCTTAATTCAAGTGGAACCGATACTTATACCTACACTGAAAACATAGATGGCTTCGAATTAAAAATCAGAAATGCGGTAAAACAAACAATGGGAGGCATATCAAATAGTCATATCGATTTCCATTTTAATAAAGAAAACAATAGAGATTATGTACTTCTAAAAATTAAAGAAGTAAATAGACCCGTTTTTGTTAATGGTATAAAATTGTTCCAGAGAACAGGGAATATGACCCAATTACTAAAAGGGGATGAAATAACCTATTTCATTGAAAATAGACTACAAGTAAGAAAAACAGAAATAGAAACCATACAAATACCGGATTCTTCTGTTGATGAAATCGTACCTGAAATTATAAATACAAAACAAGAGGTTAAAACCATTGAAAATCAGCCGCCAGCTTTCTATTTACCACCTTTAACTGATATTTTTAAAAATGAAAAAATTTGGTATTACTTAACAATTTACAAGACTGGTGAATGGTCATTTCAAAAACAGAAGGTTTTGGATGAGGATGTAATGATTGAAATCCCAATTTATAACAACTGTAAAAAAGGTAGGATAGTTATAGTATATCACAACGGTTGTGTAAATACGGTTGTGCCTTATGACTTATTTTACAATAAAAACAATGCTAGTAAGACTTCTAAAAAAGAAGGTAAAAGATACAGTAATGGCTACAATGTAAATGGAATAATTAAAGAGTGCTGTTGTTTACCAGAAGATTATTTCATTGTATTTCATAGCAAGGACATTAAAAACAACATTGATTATACTAAAATTCATAAGGTTTCAGATATTTCAGCTCACGTGGGGCTACAAGCAGAAGGAAATGTATTAATCAATCCTAGATTTGATGGTGAATTATCCGAGGTTAAAATTTTACCCAATTTTATAGCACATCTAATTACAGGTCTCACTTTTTCGAAAAATCAAACCTCAACAACGCTAGGTGTGAAAAATAAGGATAAAGATTACAGAAGTGCATTCCAAACTTTAAAAGTCTTGATTGAAAAATATAGCATTTTTTGGTATAGTTAAAATGACAAATCAATAAATACCACTACATAGAAAATATCTAATGACATCAGATCAACTTCACCAAGCTTTTTTAAACACTTCTTTTAAAGTATTGGCAAAAACAGAATTTATTATAAAAATTAATACAATAATATCAGAAGTTGAAGGTTTGAATTCCTGGGCTTTTATAACAGCATGGAACCCTTCACCTGAAATTTTACCCCTTGAGGAAAATAGAATTAGAAATAAAAATTTAGAAGATGACATCATCAAACTTGGCTTAAAATACAGCAATGGTATAGGGATTTCAGCAGACGAACAATGGGCTGAGGAGAGTTTTTTTATTGAAAATATTTCACTTGATAAAGCAAATGAATGGGCCGCAAAATATAAACAATTAGCTTATGTTTTTGGTAATAAAAATGAACCAGCTAATCTAATTTACACTAAATAACATCATTTTTCCTTGCACAATTAAAATATAAATTTTAATCTTTGTAAAGCATCCAGAAGGAAACTTGTTTCCTGCCAACCGATCAACTCACGACACGGTGGCCTTCAATCTGAACTTGTTTCAGATTCCGATGCGGGACAGTCGTTCAAATGTGTTGAGAAACCACAATTCTTTACCGCATTTCTCGACGTAGCAAAAGTGTAATCTAAATTTGTTATGTTATGAAAATTGTATTGTTAAATGCGTGCTTAAATGGGAAAACGACCTGTACAGTTCCAGCTAAAGTAATAAAGGTCAATCAATCCTTAGTGAAAATTAAAGCCTTGGGTCCACAACACCCATTACCGCTATTCTTAGAGATTATCCATCCCCATCCATCTACGATAGTTGACTTTTCAATGGTGGAACCCGCTGAGGTTTGGCATTTTAATATCCATATGGTATTCATTGGCCGTAGCTTCAGCTTTAATAGTACCAATGAACTATTCCAATTACAATCTCGAGCTAGCTACATAGCCATTATACCTGAAGGCTATAACTATACCCGAGTGTATAAGCATATCCTTGAAGAACCCAAAAAATGTACCCTATCAGAATATTTCTTAAATGAATCAGCGTATTATAGTCCAGAAGCTGCACAATGGATACGAAAACTAGCTGGGCAATCAGACAAAGAACTCATTGAAACCTACAATAAAACCACTGAGGTAAAAGGATGGGTACAAGCAAGAGCACACTACCTAAACTGTTTGAAGAAAGAAATTTTAAACAGAACTTTCGATAGTACCATCCTTTTCAGTGTTGATCCAAAAAATAATACAGAAGCATTTAGCATCAAAAACAAGGTGGTACTTCATAATAATTGCTTAATACTTAAATCCTAAAAGGCTATGAATACAGTAAAAGTGAAAACATTCACCGCCAATGTGACGCTGGGGTTACTACGACAATACTCCAACCAAAAGATTTCGCTATCCGAATTCAAAACAGCCTTGCTAAGAGCACAAGAACACACAAAAGCAACGCTTAATGTGGCACTAAGTGCCAAAATAAATCCCTGCGAAATAGTCTTCTTGGGACAAGAGGAACCCTCTATGGAAGTCAATTTCATTCAGTATCCAAAATTCCCTCACGAAGAGAATACCCTAAAAAAAGCGATCATACAATTAACAAAACTCTTAATGCGGGAACTGGATCAAAACCGAGTGGTAATTGTTTTTAGCGATGAAACAATTATGCTCGAACAATCCGAGGCAATTGACCCAAAAATTAAAATTGAAGCAAGAGAAAAACAACCCTAGCACCCATCAAAGTACACCACTTAATAATCAGGTATCTCTTCGATTGCAGTGACCACAACCAATAAGTGAAAAAAGAGAATCTTTCCGTTTTATTTTCCATTCTTTAGGGTCGGGAAAAGAAAAAAGAACCACCCACCACCCATAACTTTAAACAACTTTAAACTTTAAGCAATTAAAACACATCTCATAAATCATAACCGATAACTGTTAAAAAATGAGCAACACCACAATTTCCCTTAAACAAGAACAATTCTCCGTAGAAAAAACCCAACAATTCATTCAAGACCTTGATAAAGCTTGTCATACCTTCAAAAGTGAAGCCTTTATCCAACTCTTCAAGAAATACGATTGGTACGAACGCGAAGATTATCAAGAGGTGTTGTCCTCAATTGTAGAAAGATTCAAAGTTTGGAATAGTGCTCCTAAAGGAATAACTATTTTTGAAATAGCTCCCTTTGAAGCGCTTTGTATTTATTGCTATTTTGGCAAACAAGTTTCAGGTTACAATTGGAAATTTCATATAAACGGTTTAGCTACACCGTTTGAAAAAACCGTATTTACTGCAAAAATGGCCTTCATTTATGAATATGAAAATGGTAAATTGGTAGAATTTGGTGTATGTAGTGCACATACAGACCCAATGAAAATGGAAACTTTAGAGGTATAACCATAAAAATAAAAACAATTACGCTATGTTTAAAAAAATGACTTTAGCTTTAATTATCCTACTCATCTTAGCTGGTTTTATGATAAAACTACCGGCTAGTTTCCGAAATTTTGATAAAGAATTACATGGCCTCTTTTATTTTTATGCGGCTTTCGGGTATAACTTGTTTTGGGCCAAAAATAGAGGGAGGCAATATCTAATAGGAGTACTCGGTTTACTAATTTTTGGAATCGGTATTGAACTAGCCCAAGAAGCCTCCAATCACTTTTTTAGAAAAAAAATACATGGCAATTTCGACATAGAGGATATCCAATACAACCTTTTGGGAATTGGACTTAACACAACACTATTCATTGCCACCTCCCTGTATCATAAATTCAATTCCAAAACTATTAACCATTGATCAATCTAAAGAACAACAGTATCCTTTGCGTTATGCCTTGCGAAACTAGCGTTAAATGTCATTTTACACTATTTTAAACTCTTATATGGCAATTCCTGTTTTTTCCTGCCTTTAGGACTAGGGTCAAAAATTAACTTATCACTTCTCACCGTCACCCTGAGCGCAGTCGAAGGGCTCACATCTAACCTCTACCTTATTATGACACCCGAATTTTGGATTGCCCACGCCGACTCTCTTTTTCATCAAATATTCATGTTATTCATGGGAGGCTTGTATGCCTTGGCCATGCTAGCAGGAGTAACTTATCAAACCATGAACATCTATTGTTATTTTGTGTTCTATCCAGTCTCATTTGCCTTGTTTCTGAAGTCGAAAAAGAAATATACACTTATGGCAGTTACCTTATTGTTTTTTGCCATCCCTAATCTCAACAAGCATTGCGGAGTATTTTTCAATCACTGTGTTGATTTCCTGAATTATACTGCAAAAATTTGCAACTCAAATTACATAGATATGAGCGTTTACCTTTGTGTTTGGGTACCGCTTTTGTTTTATATACCTTTTATAGTCTATACTTACAATAAGCAGCAGTTAAAAAAAATAGGTCTAGTAGTAGCCATTATAGCAGGATTATATATGATCTTAATCTATCCATTCTTCAAACCTGCTTTGCAATACGTTGTGCAAAACCAACACCAATGGGTCAAAAATTGAAATATTTTTTCTATATTTAGGTATCATTTAAAGTCAATACAGTAAATCCCAATTTAAAACTTCCGATATGACACTCGCTCAACAAATCAAACACTGTCTAGCCATAAATGAAGTCCTATACATAGCTCGTGCAGAAAAAGAAGAATGGATTGATATGTTACCCTATCCCGAAGGCCTCTATGGTTTGCTCAACGAAGATAGATACCCTCCAAAACCAGACGACACCCCTAGAAAGAAAAATTTGGGTTCAAACGAAGACTTTCCTTCCGATTGATTTAAGTTAGGCGTTTTGCTCCATAAACCATAAACTATTTCAAATTGTTTCCGGCACACTTTAGCACTGGGGTAAAACGAAAACCTTAAACAACTTTAAACCACAAACCCTAAACGAATAACCAATTAAACGATTAAACAACCTTAAACCTCAAACTTTAAAACCCTTATCCGTCTTGTCTTCTGCTCCCTTTAGGGTCGGGGTCAACCGAAAACTTAAACAATTTTAATTCCCTACACTCTTGGAAACCATTCACAATTCACAATAAGCCTTCGCGACTTCGCGTCTTAGCGGTAAAACCGGCAACTGAAAACTGAAACCCGAAAACCGACAACTGTTTACCGTTAATAACTATTTCCCCTCATTTCCAAACAACCAATAACTATCTTCTCTAATTTTGTAAAATGAAATTAAGAAGCATACAAAATACCACCACACTCGAATTCTACACTGCAGATTTAACCACAGAGTTAGAAATTCCGTTTATGGACACAGGCATCAGTGCAGGGTTTCCATCCCCAGCTGATGATTTCTTAGAACTCAGTATCGACCTCAACAAACACCTCATCAAGCATAAAGACAGTACCTTTTTTGCAAAAGTTAAAGGGCATTCTATGAAGAATGCAGGTATCTTCGATGGAGATTTGTTGGTCATAGACAAAAGTCTGGCGCCCCAAGACGGCAAAATTGCCATCTGCCAAATCGATGGCGAATTCACCGTTAAACGTATCAAAATAGAAAAAGAAATCGTTTGGCTCATCGCAGAAAACGAAGATTATGAACCTATCAAAGTCACTCCTGAAAATGAACTTATGATCTGGGGAATCGTAATCCACAGCATCAAGTCTTTTTAAAAATTTTTCACCACTTCTAACTTCTAACTTCTCATTTCTAACCTCCTATGTATGCCCTAGTCGATTGCAATAATTTCTACGCTTCTTGCCAACGCGTATTTGAACCTCACTTAATTGGTAAGCCAGTAGTTATACTGTCCAATAATGATGGGTGTGTTATCGCGCGTTCCAACGAAGCAAAGGCATTAGGTATTCCAATGGGAGCACCAGCATTCGAATACAAAAAGCTCTTTGAGGATCACAAAGTATTTGTCTATTCTTCAAACTATGCGCTATATGGTGATATGAGTAGCCGGGTAATGAATATTTTATCTACTTATACACCCGAAATCGAAATCTACAGCATTGATGAAGCCTTTCTTAAGTTCAAAGGCTTCGACCTTTTTAATTTAGAAGAATATGGTATTCAAATCCAACGCACGGTAACCAAGAACACAGGCATACCCATCAGTGTGGGATTTGCCCCTACCAAAGCTTTGGCCAAAGTGGCCAATAAAATAGCTAAGAAATTCCCAGAACGCACCAAAAGCGTCTATGTTATAGATACTGAAGAAAAAAGAATCAAGGCTCTTAAATGGACCAAAATTGAAGACGTTTGGGGTATCGGTCGCAAACACACCAAACGCTTGCAAGCCAAACAAATCTTCAACGCTTTCCAATTCACCCAACTCCCTGATGAATGGGTGCGTAAAGAAATGGCAGTAGTAGGGTTGAGGTTAAAACACGAGTTAGAAGGAAAACCTACTTTAAATCTTGAAATGCCCAAAAGCAAAAAGATGATAGCCACAACACGTTCGTTCGAAAAGCCAATGACCAAACTAGAAGACATGGCAGAACGCGTGGCTACCTTTACTGCATCTTGTGCACAAAAATTACGCAAGCAAAACAGCCATTGTAATATGATTATGGTCTTTGTTCACACCAATTATTTCCGCAAAGACCAACCCCAATATTCCCGAAACATCGTAATCAAAACCGATTTTCCCACCAACTCCACTATCGAGTTAAACCACTACGCCCAAATCGGATTAAAAGCCATTTTCAAAGAAGGCTACCACTACAAAAAAGCAGGGGTAATCGTCATGGGGCTCACCCCCAACAACGAAACCCAACTTTCCCTATTCAACACCAGTAACCCGAAACACCAGCCCTTAATGAGCGTCATCGACAAGCTCAACCAATCTTACGGCACCAACAAAATCAAATTCGCCACTCAATCCCTCGGCCGTCAATGGAAAATGCGCCAGGAAAAACTTTCACCTTCATTTACCACCAAACTACAAGAAATAATCACAATCAAAGCAGATTAATGTAATAAAATTTATATAAATTTGAAGAAGCGATAAACAAACAAATATTCGCCAAGCCACCCACATGTGGAGTGATAGGTCTGATTTTGTCAGACCTATAAACGAGTTGGCGGTCATTGTAAAAAGACCCTGCAAAAATCAAACTAACATCATTAAAGCCATAATAATAATAATAAAGAAATCAAAGATGGACTTAAAAAAAATACAAGAATGGGCAGATAAAGGATTGCATAAAGAAATAATAAGTGAAGTTGAGAAAATACCAAAGGATGAATTAAGTTTTGACTTAAATAATCAGTTAGCAAGAGCATATAATAACATTTCAGAATATGACAAAGCCATTAAAATATTATTATCTCAAATTTATGATGGTAAAGGAGATGCATATTGGAATTATGTCATAGGTTACGCTTTTTATCATAAAAACGATAAAGCACAAGCTTTGAGGCACTTTGAAAAAAGCTTTGAATTAGGCAGAAACGACACAAAATATTGGTTAGACCGATGTAATTTAGAATTAAACGGTACTGACAATTGTGAAATACTTACAATAGCTGAGATTTATAAAGACTTCGGATTTAATATATCTTGTATATCTAAAAAAACAAACGAATTTAATTCAAATTCTAGGAATTTTTTTAAAACACCAAGCCATAAATGGAACCACTTATTTAATAGTGAGCAGAAACCATCAGAATTCGATAATTATGATTGGGCTAATGCTGTTGGCATAGGTACATTTACTAACTGGAAAAATTTAGTTGTATTAGATATTGACGGATGTTCAGACATTAATTTTATAAAGAAGATTTTAAACATTCTTGGACTGCCAGAAAACTATGAATGGGTTATTGAGTCAGGCAGTAAAAATGGGTTTCATATTTATTACAGAGGACACTACATTGAAGAATGTGATGATGGTGATGTGGTATCAACCTTCCCTCCAAAACAAGAATTTGAAAAATATGTTGACAAAATTGAATTTTTATGGAGAACTCATTCTGTTCTGCCTCCATCTGTTCACGGGGCAGGTAACAAGTACACTTTTATAAATGTTAATTTCCCAAAAAAGAAACCCGTTTTCATTGATGATAAAATTATCTACAATTTTATAAACACCTTTTTAGATTTTGAAGAAATTGTAGGTCGTGGCGAATATGGTGGCATTATTAAAACATTTTCTTCAAAAGCAGATTTTATAAATGAAATAAATGAGAACGCGGATTTAACTAAACATTTCCTTGATGAAGTATATTTAATAATTGATATCGAAACTTCAGGTTTACCAGTAAAGTTACAATCAGAAACTAAATATCCCGAAATAATTCAAATTTCTTGGGTTCTTACAAACAAGAAAGGTGTAATTTTGAAAAAACACACATTTATTATTGATACACCATTTATAAGGACTAACAATACCTCAGAGTTTTTAAATATAGATTTTGATGTGGCAAAAAAAGTCAAATTCGCACTAACACACGCACTGAAAAAACTTGCCGAAGACATCAAAATATGTGATTATGTCGTTGCACACAATATTGAATTTGATATAGAAATTTTAGGACATTATTTTATCAAAACCTATGGATTAAACCCTTTTAGTAATAAGAAAATGATTTGCACAATGAAGTCAACTGTTAATTTTTGTAAAATCCCTAATAACTATGGATATAAATATCCAAAATTATCAGAATTATATTTTAAACTATTTGGATATCAAGTGAAAAACTCACACAATGCAGAGGTTGATGTTTTACATACTTTAAAGTGTTTCAAAAAACTAAAAACTTTAGGTGAGATTTAAAATAGTGAATCAATTAGAAAAAATAAATCTCGGATTTAATTCGAATAATAAAAGAGTTGTTATTGACAATTTAAACTCATTTTTTGTACTTAACCGTAATACAATTTTATTTAAAAAACATCCACTTGGATTTAAATATTTTAAACTTGGAGATATATCAAATTTTGTAGAATTTAGATTGCATTTTTGGATAAATACAAATGAAAAGCACGATGTTGATTTACAAATTCACGATCATTCTTTTGACTTTGAATCTTTTGTTGTTAGTGGGTCAATTATAAACAACAAATATGAAATTATAAGTTCAAGCACTTCAAAGGGCTATGTGTATGATGTTAAATTCAGAAACGAAAAATCTAAACTTATTTTAAATACTGACAACTGCTATATTCAGCATACTGAATCAGTAAGGATTAATTGTGGTGAATTTTACAGTATGATTAGTAGTGAATTTCACGAATCTATAAATAATGAAGATTTAACAATTACATTGTTAAAAATAACTAAATCTTACGATAAAACCGCTAGAGTATTTTCACCAAAAAAACTTTCTTCTTTTTCAAGTTTTGAAAGAACAACTTTAACTATTGAAGAAAACTTAAAATTAATTGACAAAATCATTGAACTTACAAAATTTAAAAATTAGTTATGGAAACATTTATTGCATTTTTTGATGTTTTAGGCTTTAAAGAAATCATCAACAATAATGATTTAACTGAAATGAAGCGACTTTTTGGACATCTGTTAAGAGATACTCAAACAGCTTTAAGCGGAGAAAAATTTGTACAGCTAGACAATAGCACAATTGTTCCTGATTTAGCTAATCAAAAGGTAAACTGCTTACACATTTCTGATAGCGTTGTCTTTTGGACTAACGGACAAACTGAAGATGATTTCAAAGATTTGGTTGCTGTTTGTCATTCATTCTATTGGCGTAGTTTGCAAACAACTTTTCCTTTACGTGGTTGCTTGTCATTTGGTGAAATTGATTTTAATCCGAATACTATAAAAACAATTGGTGGAATGAATTTCTATAACTATTCTTTAATTGGTAAAGGATTAGTGGATTCGTATATAAAAGCTGAATCAATTGAATATGCTGGCTGTTTATTAGACAGACTGGCAATTAATAAAGTCAGTGACAAACTAATTAATGATTTAATCTACGAACAAAAAATCTGTATGTATAAAGTTCCTTTCAAAACTGGCGAAAATTACGAACACGTATTTAGACCGATAAAAGGTAATCATAATGATGTATCTTTTAGAAATACAGCTAATGGTATTAAGAGTCTTTTTAGTTATGCATCAAAAACAGACATTGATAAAATGCCTGAAAGTGTAAAAAGAAAATTGAATAATACCATTGACTTTGTAAACTACTTTAGAGAGACAGACAAAGACTTAAAGAACCCGAATAAATAAACAACGAACCGCCAACACAGGTTTTGCAAGATTGCGGGTTTTGGGCTTAATTTAAAGTTAGTTTTGTATCTTTGCGTTTGGTGTTTAACCGAAAGTTTCGGCTCATTTAGTCCGCAACCTCGCAAAGCCTGGGAACGTTGGCAGTAATTGTAAACCTCGATAAATCATGATATACAGAATTTACGAACAAGATTCTCAAACCTTACTAGAAAAACCTGAAACTGGAATGGGATATCAAATTATAAACGCATCTCAATAT
>JACCDZ010127231.1_pt1 | contig 17350 bp, 12 predicted proteins | sample 7449551 | NCBI WGS metagenome assembly JACCDZ01 (sample SAMN15323452, study PRJNA562643) | freshwater metagenome | isolation source: river surface water | place: USA:Blue River Watershed | collected 2017-08-18 | reverse complement strand
TATGCATTCCAATTTTAAATGCGTTCATCGTATTGCTTGGGAAAGGCATATTATTCTTAGTAATATCAAAACCACCTTGAGTAACCATGTTGTCTAAGATAGCTTCAGCAATTAATCGACCCGAACGGTATCCCATTCGGAAATTGACATTGATAACATCAGGCATAGCCACTTCATTTGAATATATCATCGCAGTTGTGAAATAGGCATTTCGGTCTATGGTGATCTTAGCTCTTTTTAAATAGGCACCAGATAAGGTGGTGAAAAAGTTACCTCGTTGGTAATCTCCCATCAAACGGAAAGTTCCGGTTTTACTTTGTGATCCTAAACTCAAAGGCAAATAGTCAGCCGCATAGTTGGTTGTTGGGACCGAAATCCCTGCAATTGTGTATAATGAGTAGGTCGCTTCTCCAATTGTTTTTTCGATGGGCATATATTTTACCGTAGCCGAGAAATCTTGCAAACCATTTTGGCCTTTCAAAGTTCCCGCTGAAGCTTTAGTAGCAATATAAGGTAAACTCACAATCACGTTCAATTTATCTGAAATTCCGTAGTTGGCATTCACGCTGATATTATGGTTAGAGACGGTGCCTAAATTTTGATTGTCTCTTTTAAAGGTGCCTTCCCAATAGTTGTCCCAAGAACCGTATTGATAGATTGCGCCAGTACAAAGTTGTTTTTCGCTCATCATAATACCGTCGATTTCGGTTTGAGCATTAGCGAATAAAGTGCCTAACAGAAGGCAACAGAAGTATATATGTTTCATTATGATAGTAATTGGTTGTGTCTTAAAAATGGTGAATATTTTTTTGAATATTTAGATCCATTAATAAGAACAATAAATATAAATGTGTAAATGAATTCGACGCGTAGAAATATTCCTTGAAAAGGGAATTGCGTCATGGGTTTGTACCAATTGGATAATGAATAATTTAATAGAAATATCAATGTATAAAAAGGTTGCCATTGCTTGTTAATTACAAGAAGCAACACTACTTTCTAAAAAAACATATACTAAATTGGTAAAACCAGAATTAAATAAAATCCGGAGGAGAATAGGGTAAAGAAAGATGGCCTGGATTCGTAAATTCAGTACCATAGGGAGCAAATGACATAGATGAAGCCACTGCTTGAGTTGGCATAGGAATGCTAACTTCAGGATTATCGATATAATCTTTGATAAACGATTTCAATAATTTTTTTGCAGGAGAATCTTTGGAAGATCCGGTATTGAATAATTGACTTTGAACAAGATCATTCAAATCTTTACTTACTGTATTTTCATCTGTGTTGGGTAAATAATACAAGCTCAAAACGTTGTTTTTAACTTGTTTTTTAAAGATGTGATAGCTTTTGTTATTTATGATTACATCTTCGTTTACATTTTCAAATTCGGTATCCTCAGCAAAGGAATATAAAGATGCATTCAAACGCAATACTTTAAAATCAGTAGGGGTTGTTTTTTCCATACGCGCTACCCATGCTTGCTGTTCTTTGTAAGCAAACATTAAATAGTAACCAATCATGTTATAAAACAAGGTTACGATTAAAAAAAGGGTGGCTATTCTTTTCATTACTGACGAAAATAGAAAACTATTCAAACTAGAGGTGATTTAAACTGTGTATTTTAACATTTTATTAACAAAATATAATTGTTTCCAAAATCGAAACCGTTTTCGATTTTTTAAGCATTTAAGTTTCTAAATTACAAGAAACAAAAAGACCAAAAAATTGCCTTATTTTTGTGGAGTATGAAAAAATTGCCAGAAACACTTTCTAATAAATTAACCGTTCGAATGCAAAATAATGCACTACGACAGTTGCCCAAAGCGACTGACTTAGTTGATTTTGCCTCGAATGATTATTTGGGTTTTTCTAATTCAAATACCATTTTTGAAAATACACATCAGTATTTGTTGAAGCACAACCTGATGCAAAATGGTGCTACTGGTTCCCGATTGTTATCAGGAAATCATACAGTTTACCAAGTTACTGAAGATTATATAGCTCAATTTCATCAGACAGATTCCGCATTGATTTTCAATTCAGGGTATGATGCCAATGTGGGATTTTTTAGTGCCGTTCCTCAGAAAGGCGATTTGATTGTATACGACGAATTGTGTCATGCGTCTATTCGTGACGGAATCCAATTGTCGCATGCCAAAGCGTATAAGTTCCCTCACAACGACTTGGAAGATTTGGAACGATTACTAGTTCGACATTCAGATACCATTATTTATATCGTGACCGAATCGGTTTTTTCAATGGATGGCGATACGCCGAATATGGAAGAATTGGTTCAATTGGCTGAAAAATACCAAGCCTATGTTGTAGTTGATGAGGCGCATGCGTTGGGGGTTTTAGGCGAAAAAGGTGAGGGGTTAGTGCAAAGTTTACACCTACACAATATTGTTTTTGCCAGAATTATGACCTTTGGCAAAGGGCTAGGTTGCCATGGAGCGGCCATTTTAGGTGGGGACGACCTGAAAAGTTACTTGGTCAATTTTGCTCGAAGTTTTATTTATACCACAGGACTTTCACCTCATTCGGTGGCTACTGTTTTGAACGCCTATCAGCATTTAGAAAAAGCGACTGAGAGTCAACAGCAATTAAAAAATAATATCTCTCATTTCAATCAAGAGAAGAACCGATTGAGTTTAAAGCCGCTTTTTGTTCGCAGTAAATCGGCCATCCAATCAGCTATAATTCCGGGAAATGAAAGAGTCAAAAGCATCGCCCAGCAATTGCAAAGCAAGGGATTTGATGTTAAACCTATATTATCGCCAACCGTTCCCGAAGGGCAGGAACGCTTGCGATTTTGTTTGCATAGTTTCAATTCAGAAAAAGAAATAACTGAGGTATTAGAATTCTTGAGTACTTTTGTTTTTGGCCACGGATAAAACGGATTTTACAGATTTACACAGATCATATGTCTACATTATTACATAAAACAATTACAGATACAGTTTTAAAAATATACTTTGATGTATATAATCAACTTGGATCTGGATTTCTTGAAAAGGTATACCAAAATGCAATGTATTTCGAATTAAAAGAGAACGGTTTTAAAGTAGAAGCTCAAAAGCAGATTAAAGTATATTTCAGGAAACAACTCGTTGGGGAATATTTTGCCGATTTAATTGTTGAAGACAAAGTTATAGTTGAATTGAAAGCAACTGAACTACTTATGAATGCTCATGTAGCACAAACATTGAATTATTTAAAAGCAACAGAAATTGAAGTTGGGTTATTGTTAAATTTTGGTGACGAACCTGAATTCAAACGTATGATATATACAAACGACAGAAAAATTAATTTAAAAAATCAGCGATAATCCGTTCTATCCGTTTTATCCGTGGCTAATATGAAACTATTTATAACAGGAATATCAACCGATGTAGGCAAAACCATTGCTTCGGCAATTATTGTGGAAGCACTCCAAGCTGATTATTGGAAACCCATTCAAGCGGGTGATTTGGAACATTCGGATACGCATAAAGTACAATCCTTAGTTTCGAACAAACAATCGCAATTTCATCCCAATAGTTATGCGTTGCAAACTCCGGCAAGTCCCCATTTAGCCGCTGCAAAAGACGGCATAACGATTGATTTGAACCAAATTCAAGAGCCTGAAACTACGAACCATTTAGTCGTTGAAGGTGCAGGTGGGATTTTAGTTCCGCTTAACGACACGCAATCTGTGGCGGATCTCATTCAATCGGATTACAAAGTGATTGTTGTTTCGCGCCATTATTTAGGCAGTATCAATCATACGTTATTGACCATTGAATCCCTACAAAATAGGGGAATACAAGTCGCAGGAATTATTTTTTCTGGTGATGAGAATAGTAGTACCGAATCAATAATTTTAAGTAGAACTGCCGTACCATGTTTAGGCAGAATTGCACAAGAACCTTATTTTGATTCCAATGTGATTTCGGAATATGCCGATGCATTTCGAGATTCACTTATGAAAATTAAATAGCAACATCAAATAAACAATGAGTTTAACCGAAAAAGACAGTCAGTTTCTTTGGCATCCTTATACCCAGCACAAGACCGCTTCAGCTCCTATTGCCATCACAAAAGGGAAAGGTGCTTTGTTGTGGGATGAAGATGGCAAAGAATATATTGATGCTATTGCATCGTGGTGGGTCAATCCGTATGGGCATTCTAACACGTTTATTGCAGAGGCAATTTACAACCAATTGACTACTTTAGAACACGTCCTTTTTGGCGGATTTACGCATGAACCTGCTGTAGTGTTGGCTGAGAAATTGATGGCGATTTTACCCAAAAACCAACAAAAATTATTCTTTTCCGATAATGGATCTACCGCTGTTGAAATTGCTATTAAAGTAGCCCTGCAGTATTTTTTCAATAAAGGAGAAAAGAAGACCACGATAATTGCATTTGAGAATGCGTTTCACGGAGATACCTTTGCCGCAATGGCTGCGAGTGGAATTTCGCTTTTTACGGATGCTTTTCAAGGGATGTTTATAGATGTAGTACGAATTCCGGTTCCGATTGTTGGAGAAGAAAAAGCCAGTTGCGATGCTTTGGCGAAAGCTATAAAAGATCACAATTGTGCGGGATTTATTTTCGAACCGTTGGTACAAGGAGCAGCAGGAATGGTGATGTATGAACCCGCTGCATTGGATGCTTTAATCCGAATGTGTAAAGACAATAACGTGCTGACGATTGCAGATGAAGTGATGACAGGTTTTGGAAAAACAGGAAGAACTTTTGCTTCGGATTATTTGGAGGAACAACCCGATATGATGTGTTTGTCCAAAGCATTAACAGGCGGGACTATTCCGATGGCAATCACGACTTTTACTCAAGATATTTTTGATGCTTTTTATGACGAGGATATTAACAAAGCCTTGTTTCACGGACATACGTTTACGGCAAACCCAACAGGTTGTGCAGCGGCTTTGGCAAGTTTAGATTTGTTGCAAACACCCGAAATGAAAGCCAATATTGTGCGAGTTAACACCAACCATTTGGCATTTGAAAAACGAGTGCAATCACACCCAAAAGTAATAACCACCCGAGTATTAGGGGTCATTTTTGCTTTAGAAATTAAGACTGAATCTGCAGCAAGTTATTACGGAAATTTGCGTAACAAATTGTATAATTTTTTTATTGAAAACGGCGTTATTTTACGTCCTGTAGGCAATATTGTGTACATCTTGCCGCCGTATATTATTACTGACGAACAATTAGAAAAAGTCTATCAAGTGGTCGAAAGTGCTCTTGAAATAGTGTAATTTTGCCTAAAAATATTCCTTTGTCACAAACGATCTCCATAACTGCCATTGCTTCTGTTTCTCCTTTAGGAAATGAATCGGAAACTATTTGGAACAAGTATCAAAACCTAAATCCGTCTTTTCAAAGTCGGTTTTTGGATCAAAAAGAGACTTGGGTAGGTTCTTTGGATGAAGATTCAAAAGCGCAAGTTGCAGCTTTAAGACAATCGGATAGTAAATACAAATCCTTAGACAATTCGGTTTTGTATGCCATGCTTGCTTCTCGTAAAGCGATTGCCAAAGCAGGATGGTCAAAAAATGATGTTTTCGGAATTAACATTGGTTCGTCACGTGGGGCGACTGATTTATTTGAACAACATTTTCAAGAATACATCACCACTGGAAAAGCACAAACCTTGGCTTCACCTACCACTACTTTAGGTAATATTTCCTCCTGGGTAGCGCACGATTTACAAACTGAAGGGCCAGAAATTTCACATTCTATTACCTGTTCGACTGCTTTGCATGCGGTCTTGAATGGCGTGGCTTGGTTGCGATCTGGAATGGCAGACAAGTTCTTAGTTGGCGGTAGCGAAGCTCCTTTGACTGATTTTACAATTGCCCAAATGCGCGCTTTAAAAATTTATTCTCGAAGCGAAGAAGAGTATCCGAATCGCGCTTTGGATTTAGATAAAACTCAAAACACCATGATTTTGGGCGAAGGTGCAGGCGTTTGTTGTTTAGAAATAGGGAAAAAAGAAAATGCCTTGGCTTTTATAGAAGGCCTTGGCTACGCTACCGAAATTTTAGAACACAATATTTCTATTTCAGCCGAGGCAGATTGCTTCCAAAAATCAATGAGAATGGCATTAGCCAATACTGATTTATCCGAAGTAGATGCCATTGTAATGCATGCGCCAGGCACTATTAAAGGCGATTTGACAGAATACAAAGCGATTGAAAAAGTATTTGGCAACAGCCTTCCATTATTGACTACTAATAAATGGAAAATTGGACACACTTTTGGTGCTTCGGGTATTTTAAGTTTGGAGTTGGCAATCTTAATGCTGCAACACAATCAATTCGTTGGAGTTCCTTTTACTAAAGCACAAGCACCAACAAAATCGATCCGAAAAGTATTGGTGAATGCGGTTGGTTTTGGAGGTAATGCAGTGAGTGTTTTGTTGTCCTTGTAGTTTGATTTTGTCGAAGACTAATGTTTGCTAGCTTCTAATTCCTTCACTTTCTCGTACACTAAATTACTTTCGTAACCTTTACGCAATAAAAAATCACAACATTTTTTACGTTTTTTAAGTCCGTTAGATTCTTTGATGGAATGCCAATTTCGTTCGGCTAGTGCATTGAAATTAGTATCGTATTCTTCGGGTGTAATTTCTTTGAGTGCCAAATTGATGTTATAGGTGGAGATGTTTCTAAATTTTAACTCGTTGACGATGCGCACTTTTCCCCAAAATTTAATACGGTGTTTTCCTCTTGCAAAACTACAAGCAAACCGACTTTCGTTGAGGTAGTTTTCTTTAATTAAATGAGCTAAAATCTCGTCGATTTCATTCGAATCCATTTTCATAGCACGTAATTTTTGTACCACTTCATCGTGGCAACGCTCCTGATAGGCACAAAAATGTTCTATTTTATGAATCGCTTCTTTAACGGAATTGACTTCGCTCATGGGGGTAGTTTTTTCTAGTCGAAAAGTAAGTCTTTAATTTGAATTAAGAAACCATCATTTTATGAAAAATCACTAAATATAGGTATATCAAGCTGTGTACTTTTTTGCTAAGTTTGTGATAACTAGTTGAATTAGTACTTAATAATCATAATTTAAAGCGCCCCCTTTATGTTACAATTTTTCCCAATCAAGCGCATAAAAGCGATAGCTTTTATGCTTTTCAGTCTTATTTCTATATTTGGCTACAGCCAAGAAGTACAAGTCGATCCTAAATTCAATCCCTCCGATGAGGGGCTTTTAGGGGATGGTTTTGACGGAACCGTTCGGACACTTTCTCTTCAAAATGATGGCAAACTCATTGTAGGTGGCGAATTTCTAAATTACAATGGAAGTTCAACAGTTTACCTCTGCCGATTACAAAACGACGGTTCTAAAGATGCTGGATTTAATTTAGGAACCTCTTTTGATGGTAAAATTCATGCTTCGGTCATCCAACCTGATGGCAAAATTATTGTTGCAGGAGCTTTCACAAAATATAACGGAACGACTGTGGGACGGATTGTCCGTTTAAATACAGATGGTTCGAGAGATACTGATTTTGACACATCTATTGCCGCTAGTAGCGGTACTGTTTATGGTTTAGCATTGCAGCCTGACGGAAAATTAATTGTAGGAGGAAGCTTTACTAAATACAATGGGATTACCGTAAATAGAATTGCAAGAGTTTTATTAAACGGAGAATTAGATACTAATTTTGCTACTGGTACAGGATTCACAAGTACGGTTGAGAACATCGCGATTGCTACCGATGGGAAAATTATTGTTTCAGGAACGTTTAGTTCATTCAATGGAAATGTGACTTGTCCTAAATTAATTCGTTTAAATACAGATGGCACTATTGACACTTCTTTATCGATAGGAATTGGTTTTGATGATTCTGTTGGAGCAATCGCTGTTCAGCCTGACGGAAAAATAATTGTTGGTGGTAGTTTTTTAAATTACAATGGAACTACACAAAATAGAATTGTTCGTTTGAATCCTAATGGAACAGTCGATTCTAGTTTTCTTTCTGGTTCAGGCTTTAACAATGGCTCCGTGCAAGTGATTCAAATTGGTTCAAATGGAATTTTGGTAGGTGGAAATTTCACAGATCAATATAAAACAACGGATGTAAATCGTTTAGTTTTATTGAATTCAAATGGAACGCTAAATCCCAATTTTGACATCGGAGCAGGACCAGCAACTGCAACAGTTTATGCTTTGGCTGAATCAAGTGACAGCTTTTTTGTGGGAGGATCCTTTTCTGTTTTTGATGATTTTAAACAAGGTAAGTTAGCTAAAATCAGTACTATTGGAGAGCTAGATTTTGGATATTTGACAGCTGGTGTAGGGTTTGATAAAGCTGTCGAAAAAGTTATTCCGTTAGTAGACGGAAGCTATATTGCTTTTGGAGGCTTCAGCCAATTTAATGGAAAATTAATAAACAGAATCGCAAAATTAACTATTAATGGTGAACTGGACTCGAGTTTCAATTTCAATCAAACGGGGGCTAATAACACGGTGAAAGAAGTTTTGGTTCAACCCGATGGGAAATTGCTTGTTGCAGGTAATTTTACCAATTACAATGGGGTTGATATTAAACGATTAGTTCGTATGAATTTCAATGGATCCATAGACACTTCGTTGAATGTTGGTACTGGGTTTAATTACATGGTTTATTCGATTGTCTTACTGCCAAATGGTGAAATTATAGCTGCAGGAAATTTTACAACTTACAAAGGAGTGGCGGTCAATAAAGTCATTCGGTTGCTACCCAATGGCGATTTGGATCCGAATTTTAATATTGGAACAAACCCTGATGGAACTCCTAATTTACTAGTTCTTCAACCTGACGGAAAGGTTCTAGTGGGAGGAGATTTCACTACTTTTAATGGAATAACTTCGAATAAATTGATTCGGTTGAATTCAAATGGCTCTGTCGACACGACTTTTTCTGTAGGAACTGGATTTGTAGGAACTGTTTATACTATAATGTTACAAAATGATGAGAAAATTTTAATTGGGGGTTCTTTTACTAGTTTCAACGGGCAATCCAATAAACGAATTATACGTCTAAATTCTAACGGAAGTCAAGATAGTTCGTTTAATTCCGGAACCGGTTTTAGTGGTGGTACAGTGCGATCTATTGTGGTACAATCTAACGGTAGAATATTAGTAGGCGGATCTTTTTCGGGCAATTTTAATGGAACTTCAGTAAAAAGAATATTGCGATTATTACCCGATGGAAATTATGACGCTTCTTATCCAATCATTCTAAATGGTCAACTCAATAGTGTTTGTTTAGTTCAAGGTGGTGCGGTTATAGGAGGTAATTTCAATTCGGTTTCAGGAATTTCAAAACACCGTATTGCTAAGTTGTTATTTTGTCAGGAAGGAACGATTTGGAATGGAACAAATTGGAGTAATGGTTTTCCAAATACTGATCAAGCAGCAGTTTTTAATGCTAATAATACCTTGTTGAATGATACTAAAGCCTGCTCTTGTGTCGTCAATTCAGGGGTAACGGTTACAGTGAAAAATGCGGCTACTTTAGAAGTAGTATCCAACTATTCGGGTGCTGGGAAATTAGTTTTTGAGAGCGGTTCATCTTTGTATCAAGCTGACGATTCAGTTGTGAACAAAGGAATTATTCAGTTCAAACGCAAATCGACAGCCGTCCGTAAAACGGATTATACCTATTGGTCTTCACCAGTAGGCAGTCAGCAATTGAAACTGCTTTCTTCCAACTCACCCAGCACTACATTTTATTCCTTTAATTCGCAATCCAATAATTGGCAAAACGAATCCACTAGTCAAAGTATGATTCTAGGGAAAGGTTATATTTTTCAAGCCCCTCAAGATTTTTCAGAGAGTATCCCATCTATTTTTGAAGCTGTTTTCTCAGGCATTCCAAATAATGGTTTAATTAAGTTGCCAATTGTAAAGACAATTAATCCCGTTCTAATTGGCAATCCGTATCCCTCTGCGCTATATGCCGATGCGTTTATTTTAGAAAATCAAGACCTACTTCAGGGCAGTTTGTATTTCTGGACGCACAACACGCCAATTACCAATGGTCAATACACTTCAGATGATTATGCCGTGTACACTATTTTGGGAGGCGTAGGAACAGCTGCCAAAAACAGTGGAATAAATAACACAATCCCAAATGGTAAAATTGCATCCGGTCAAGCTTTTTTTGTTTTAGGAAACAATCAGCAAGGCGATATTGTCTTTAAAAATGCAATGCGATTGAAAGGTGATAACTATCTATTTTTTAAAAATAGCACTAGTAAAACAGTTACTACTTCAAGCTTTGAAAAACACCGAATTTGGCTTAATTTATCAGGTAAACAAGGGCTTTTTAAACAAATTTTAGTTGGGTATGCTACAGGAGCTACGAATGGGAAAGATGCCTTATTTGACGGACTTTCTTTAGACGGTAACCCATGGTTGGATTTTTATAGCTTAAATAATGGGGACAAAAATTCGATTCAAGCTAGAGCTTTGCCATTTGATGATTTGGATTCTATCTTTTTAGGCTATCGAGCCAAACAAGAAGGGAATTTCACGATTAGTTTGGATGATTTTGATGGATTATTTGTAAGTCAATCTATTTATTTAGAAGACCTTCAAGAATCTAAAATCCATGATTTAAAGAAAGGAGACTACTCATTTACTACTGCTAAAGGGACTTTTGATAATCGATTTGCTTTGCGATATGTGAATAGGAATATAATCCATGAAGAAGTTACGGCAGAGGTTCAAATTGTAACCCGAAACAATCAAATTCAGATTAATTCTTCAAAAGAATTAGTTCGTAAGCTGTCATTATATTCAATTGAAGGGCGATTATTATATCAGGCAGATCAACTAGAAACGAAAAATCAAACCATCGATGCTGTACTATGGAAAACAAGAGTGCTTATACTTCAAATTACTTTAGAATCGGGTGAAATTATCAGTCGTAAAGTCTTGTTCTAAATGAAAAAGCTTCCAGTCTTTTATGGCTGGAAGCTTTTTATATTGGAATGAAGCTTTTATTTTCCTTTTACAGAAGCCTCTAAATTTCTTTCGATTTTATGACCTGGACGCGACCATTTTGGTTTTTCGCCTAAGGCTGCATATTGTGAATCTTCGGCTTCAACCGTTGGGGGTTGTACCATTTTAGTAAATGGTTTTTGTGGTTTCAATCCTAATGTTTCAAACATTTTCATGTCTTCATTCACATCTGGATTTGGCGTAGTCAATAATTTATTTCCTGCAAAGATGGAATTAGCTCCTGCAAAGAAACACATGGCCTGACCTTCGCGACTCATATTGGTTCTACCTGCAGATAAACGTACTTGTGTTTCAGGCATTACAATTCGAGTTGTAGCTACCATTCGAATCATTTCCCAAATTTCAACTGGTACTTCATCTTCCAAAGGGGTTCCGTCAACAGCTACTAAAGCATTAATTGGCACTGATTCTGGTTGAGGATTCAACGTAGAAAGTGCTACCAACATTCCGGCTCTGTCTTCTATACTTTCGCCCATTCCAATGATTCCGCCGCTACAAACAGTAACATTTGTTTTACGAACATTCTCTATAGTTTGCAAACGGTCTTCAAAACCGCGTGTCGAAATTACTTCTTTATAATACTCTTCTGAAGTATCTAAATTGTGATTGTAAGCATATAAACCAGCCTCGGCCAAACGTTGTGCTTGGTTTTCGGTAATCATACCCAAAGTACAACATACTTCCATGTCTAATTTGTTGATGGTACGCACCATTTCTAGGACTTGGTCAAATTCTGGACCATCTTTTACATTACGCCAAGCCGCTCCCATACATACGCGTGAGGATCCAGCCGATTTAGCATTCAAAGCCTGTGCTTTAACTTGGTTTACGCTCATTAAATCATTTCCCTCAACACTTGTGTTATATCGAGCTGCCTGAGGGCAGTAGCCACAATCTTCAGAACATCCTCCCGTTTTAATTGACAATAAAGTAGAAACCTGTACCACATTTGGGTCGTGATTTTCTCTATGAATTGAAGCTGCATCATACAACAAGTCCATCAAAGGTCTATTGTAAATAGCGATAATTTCTTCTTTTGTCCAATCGTGTTTTGTAATGCTCATGGGTATAATTTTATAGGTCAAAAGTAATCAAATAGTTTCAAACAAGCAATTGCCTTAATTTAAAAGGATTGTTACGTTATTTTAAATTTTGTAGGTAATTTTTTGAAAAATCCCGATCTTTTTTCAATTGATTAGTAAGTAATTCAACAGAACCAAATTTTTCTTCTGAACGAATACGTTGTAAAACAGCAACTCTGATTTGACGGTTGTAAATATCTGAGTCAAAATCAAAAAAGTGAACTTCAATCGTTCTGTTTTGTCCTTGAACAGTTGGATTGAAACCAATATTCATCATTCCGAAAACTGTCTTTCCGTCAATTTCGGCAGCAACCACATAGACACCGTTTTTTGGGACTAATTTGTAGGCTTCTTCTAAATCAATGTTGGCTGTTGGGAAACCAATAGTTCTTCCTAATTGTTTTCCTTTTACAACGGTTCCGCTTAAAAAATAGGAATAGCCTAAATATTGATTGGCTAAATCAATGTCTCCTAACTCAAGTGCGTTTCTAATTTTAGTTGAGCTAATAGAAATGGCATCGATTTCTTGAGCTGATATCTGTTCCACTTCAAAACCATATTGTGTACCAAAAGAAATGAGGTCATTAATATCTGCAGTACGGTTTTTACCAAAACGATGGTCGTAACCAATGATTATTTTATGAATATGGAGCTGGTCTACTAAAACTGTCTTAGCAAATTCTTCAGCACTTAATTCGGCAAATTTTTCGTCAAAGGGATGGATGATTAAATTTTCAATCCCGATATTTTCTAAAAGGCTTATTTTTTCATTGATGGTATTCAGTAATTTCAAATCTGATTTTCCTTGTAATACCATTCGTGGATGTGGAAAAAACGTAAGAACAGTACTTTCAAATTCTCCATTATTGGTATTTTGAGTCAATTTTTTTAAAATTGCTGAGTGACCAATATGCACTCCGTCAAAAGTACCAAGGGTTAATATGGTTTTTTTGTCGGAATGAAATTCGTTTATGGAATGAAAAATTTTCAAGAGTATTTTCCTTTTAATTTGGATGCAAATTTAAACTAATCTATTCGAAATTTAGTTTCAAAATGAATTCCTTTTGGGTAAAATTTTAAACTATCAATCAAATGTATTTGAAATACTTCTTTTTTAAATAAAAATAAGATTTTTGAAACTTGATTTCAAATCAAAAAACCTAATTTTGGATTTCCAAAGACACCAAATCTATGAAAAGATATTTTCAATTCTTACTTCTTATCTTTTCTTTTTCGACGATGCAAGCCCAAAATGCATCTCCGTGGAAAAGAATTGCCCAAAGTAAAATCACTTTTGCTCAGCAAAGCATCGCCAAAGAAATAAATGATAATTTATTATTTCAATTAGACGAACCTTCCTTAAAGAACTCTTTGAAACCCCTTCTAAATTCTGCTGTAGCCCGTGAGATTGAAATCGAAATACCAAATAAAATAGGAGAAATAGAAAAATTTAAGGTTAGGGAGTTTTCTAATTTCGAACCCGCTTTACAAGCTCAATTTCCAGATATTCGCTCCTATACAGGTGTGGGTTTGACAGATAAAAATGCGTCTATTTATTTTAGTATGTCACCAAAGGGAATTCAAACGATGGTTTTTCGTTCCGATAATGCCACGGAGTTTATTGAACCAATTTCTGGAAATCAGTCAGTATATGAAATTTTTGACTCGAACACAGTAAAGACGGACGAATTTTCATTGTACTGTTCGACAACTGATAAGAGTAGTAACAAGTTATCGAATAAAATTACTACTACTGCTACTTCGTACAGTGGACAATACAAAACATTGCGATTAGCATTGGCTTGCACTGCAGAATACACCACTTATTTTGGTGGAGTACCTCAGGCATTAGCCGCAATGAATGCAACCTTAACCCGCGTAAATGGTGTTTTTAATAGAGATTTAGCGCTGCACTTGAATTTGATTGCTAACAATACTGTTTTACTGTATACAAATGCGGCTACCGATCCGTATTCTCCTTCATCTACTGGGGTTAATGGTGCTTGGAATTTGGAGTTGCAAAATGATTTGACAGCCAAAATAGGAAATGCAAACTATGACATTGGACATTTATTTGGCGCTTCAGGTGGCGGTGGAAATGCAGGCTGTATAGGTTGTGTGTGCCAAAATCCAATATCATCAACTGATTTAGCTAAAGGAAGTGGCTACACTTCGCCTGCAGACGGAAAACCGGAAGGAGACACGTTTGATATTGATTTTGTAGCGCACGAAATAGGACATCAGTTAGGGGCAAATCACACTTTTTCTCATGAAACTGAAGGAATGGGTGTTAATGTAGAACCAGGTGGCGGATCTACAATTATGGCCTATGCAGGAGTAACTGATTATAATGTGCAACGCCATTCTGACGATTATTTTTCCTATGCAAGTAGCACGCAAATCCAAAATAATTTAGCGACAAAATCCTGTCTGATTACAACTGTTTTGTCCAATAAAACGCCAACTGCTAATGCGGGGTCGGATTTTGTTATTCCTAAAGGAACGGCTTTTGTTTTGAAAGGTTCGGGTTCAGATCCAAATGGCGATGTATTGAGCTATTGTTGGGAGCAGAATGATTCCGCTATAACCGCCACGGGCGCTAATAGTATTGCATATTCAACTAAGATAGATGGCCCACTTTTTAGATCTTTACGTCCAAGTATTTCCCCTATTCGGTATATGCCTGCACAGAATAAATTGTTGACCAATATACTACGATCCACTTGGGAGTCGGTTTCGGATGTGTCTCGAACATTACATTTTACACTTACAGTACGGGATAATGCTGCTGATGGATTGGCTCAAACCAATTCCGATGCTATGATAGTTAAAGTAGATGCAACAAAAGGTCCTCTTGAAGTGACATCTCAAAATTCAGAAGATTTGTCCTGGAAACCATTGAGTCTACAAACGATTACTTGGATGGTTAACAACACGTCTAATCTACCAGGTTCAGCAAATGTAAATATTAAATTATCGGTTGATGGAGGGTTGACCTTTTCAACCGTTTTGAAAGCGAATACACCTAATGACGGTTCTGAACTTATTGTTGTTCCAAATGGTATTACAGGGAAAAATTGCAGAATATTAATTGAACCCACAGCTAATATTTATTATGCAATTAATAAAGAGCCATTTGCCATTGGTTACACCTCAGAATCTAGTTGTGCTACTTATGCATTTACAACACCATTTTTAATTCCCGAATCGCCATCGTACACTGCTAAAACAATATCGGTGCCCGCAACATCTGCTTCCGTTTCGGATGTGAATGTAGCGTTGAATTTCACTCATCAATATTTGTCAGATGTTCAAATAGAGCTGGTTAACCCACAAGGGAAAACAGTACAATTATTTGAAAAAGGTTGCGGAGATTCCAATGGGAGTTTATCATTAAATTATGATGATTTGGGAGGTGCCATATCTTGTAATAAAAACACATTGCAAACAGTTGCGCCTTTTGAACCTTTAAATTTGTTTAATGAATTCAACCCCTCCGGAACATGGAATTTACGAGTTAGGGATGAGTTTGTAGGAGATGTTGGAACCCTAAATTCAGCATCAGTAACTATTTGTACTAAAATCTATACTTCTATGACGCCAACAACAGTAGATTTTAATAATGTTTTAGTTTATCCAAATCCAACTAAAGGAGATTTTGGGGTGTTATTTTCTAGTAAATTTTCTTCGGGGGTAACTATTTCAGTTCACGATATTGTAGGCAAAAATGTGTATGAAAAGGAATTTCCAAGTGCTCCATTATTTAATGAAACAATTCAGTTAAATGGTATTCAGTCTGGAATTTATTTTTTAACAATTACCGATAGTTATAACACTACGGTAAAAAAGGTAGTTATTTATTAACCTCTGAAGCGATATTAGTTACTTGCCATTAAATGAGGTCATGGTATTTTCTAATCCAGCAGTTCCAAATGATTTTATAATTTCTGAAGCTATTTCAAATCGTTCAGGGAGTTTTGCTTTTTCTTCCTCATCCCATTCACCCAAAACATAATCCACCTGCTGTCCTTTTTTGAACTGGTCACTAATTCCGAAACGGAAACGGGTGTAGTTTTGAGTATTCAAAATTAAATTGATGTTTTTCAGTCCGTTATGTCCGCCATCACTTCCTTTTGGTTTGATGCGAATGGTGCCAAAAGACAGATTCAAATCATCGGTAATTACCAATATATTTTCCAAAGGAATATTTTCTTTACCCATCCAATATTGAACCGCTTTACCGCTTAAATTCATATACGTATTGGGTTTTAACAAAAAGAAAGTACGCCCTTTGAATTTATATTCAGCAAGAGCCCCTAGTTTTACCGTTTCAAAAGAAAGGCTTTCTTTTTTAGCCAAAAAATCCAAGACTTTAAATCCAATATTGTGACGTGTATTAACATATTCGGCTCCAATATTGCCTAGCCCTACAATTAAAAATTTATTACTCACGCTTTTCATTTTGTTTTTTTGGTGTTCGTGAACCTCCGGTTTTATAGTATCTGTATCACTTGCTGTTTTACTAGAGGTAAACAGTTGTGTTATCCATTGTATCATGATACAAAAATAAACTTATTTAAAAGAATCATCCAAAAAAAAAGCACCAGTTGTAGAACTGATGCTTTTTCGTATGATTGAAAAAAAATTATTTTTTCCCTTTTGGTGCTTTTGCAGCCTTTGCAGCTTCTTGAGCCGCTTTCATAGCTGCACGAGAAATTCTTACTTGACAAACCACTGTGTTATCTGGGTGCATTAATTTGTATTTGTCAGAAACTAATTTCGTAACATACAATTTGTTACCCATTTCAAGTGGAGTGATGTCAGCTTCAACAAAATCTGGAAGATTTGATGGTAAAGCTTTTACTTTTAATTTACGAGTGTTCAAACGTAGAACACCACCTGCAAGAACACCTTTAGATGTACCAACAATTTTCACAGGAACTTCCATAGTGATTTCTTTATTGTCAAACAATTGGAAGAAGTCAATGTGTAAAATTTTGTCAGTTACTGGGTGAACTTGAATGTCTTGTAAAATTGCATTAAATGATTTTCCGTTACCCAAATCAATCACAACTGTGTGTGCGTTTGGAGTGTAAACCAAGTTTTTGAATGCTTTTTCTTCTGCTGAGAAATGTACTGCTTGATCTCCTCCGTATAACACGCAAGGAACCGCTCCAGCATTACGTAAGGCTTTAGTAGCAACTTTGCCCACGCTTTCTCTTTCT
>JACCDZ010520628.1_pt1 | contig 17352 bp, 20 predicted proteins | sample 7449551 | NCBI WGS metagenome assembly JACCDZ01 (sample SAMN15323452, study PRJNA562643) | freshwater metagenome | isolation source: river surface water | place: USA:Blue River Watershed | collected 2017-08-18 | reverse complement strand
GTACAACGATGGTTACAGCCTTCTGATATTTTTAAATAAGCATAATGTTTTGGTGTTAGACGCACACCTTGTTCTGGGACTAGATCAATAAATGGGTTATGTTTTGGAGGAGCTGGTACATATTCATGTACAGCTTCCATTACATCTTGATAAGCTGCCGCCCCTGTAACTTTAAGCACATTTGGGTGCATTTGACGAATTTTATCTTCATCTTTACCTAAGCAACCAGTAACGATCACACGACCGTTTTCGCTCATGGCTTCGCCAATGGCATCTAAAGACTCTTGCACTGCAGATTCAATAAAACCACAGGTGTTAACAACAACCAAATCTGCACCGTCGTAATCTGATGCAACTTGATAACCTTCAGTCTTTAACTGAGTTAAAATTCGTTCAGAATCTACCAATGCCTTAGGACAACCTAAAGATACAAAACCGACTTTGGGGGTCTTCATGAATCTGCGCTCCACTTGAATCGGCGTATTGTATGACTTTTCTTTGCTGCCGCATAGCTACAAAGCCATCTCTTTGTGTAATGCACCAAAATACAACCAAAATTTTAAACAAACCCTAACAACGCACCATTTTAAAGCATGATAAAATATTGAAATAACTCAATCTATGTGAAAAATACAGCATAAACTCATTATTTATGAATTAAGTTATTGAAAATTAGCTAATACAAAGTTGGCTTGCATTTTGCATTAAATACATTTCAGAAGTTAATGGCTATTCATCTATATTGATATTTATTGCGCCATTTTAAAACAGGACGATTCACAAATGGATCAACATAACACTATCGACTATCGACTGCTCGTAGATAATCTGACCACTGCCATATTATTGGTCGATAGTAAACTTAATATTTTTTATTTAAATTCGGCTTGTGAAGCATTATTCGATGTTAGTTTACTTCGCGCATCAGGTCAGCCTGTGCTCAATCTACTTCATGCACATGACGATTCATTTAATACACATGAAGCTTTATTAAATACATTAAAAAGCGGACAACATTACACACGCCGCGAAGCTGTAATTAATGTGAATTTTAAACCAATCCATGTGGATTATACGGTCTCACAACTAAATGCAGGTAAAAGTTATCACCCACTTTTATTAATCGAACTCAATCCAATTGATCGGATGTTGAAAATTTCTAAAGAAGAAAATTTAGTACAACAACATCAAGTCGCACGCCAACTAGTTCGCGGCGTGGCACATGAAATTAAGAATCCTCTAGCGGGCATTCGTGGTGCAACACAATTACTTGCTCGCAGCTTAAATGATGAAAGCTATCGTGAGTTTACCGACATTATTATTAGTGAAGTCGATCGCCTAACCAATCTCGCAGATACCATGCTTGGTTCACGTCAATTACCAAGCTACGAACTGGTTAATGTACATGAACCTTTAGAGCGCGTTCGTTCACTTATTGTGAACCAAACGAAGAAAAAAATTAAGATTACTCGTGATTACGACCTGTCTTTACCTGATGTGATGGCTGACCGTGATCAACTGATTCAAGTCATGCTCAATATCAGCGTAAATGCTGTGCAAGCAATGACTGAAAATAAAGATTTTTTTGTCGATTCAGAACCAGAGCTAATTTTAAGAACGCGCATTCAACGCTTAGTCACAATTAACGGTGTTCTGAATCGCTCATCGATAAGAATTGATATTGAAGACAATGGACCAGGTGTTCCAGAAAGCATATTAGAGTCTGTATTTTACCCTCTTGTGACTGGGCGGGCAAAGGGAACAGGGCTTGGCCTCAGTATCGCGCAAAACATCATGCATCAACACAACGGAATGATCGAGTGTCAATCCGTTCCAGGAAAAACCATATTTAGCTTATATTTACCTTGGGAGTCAGACCGTGTCACGAAATAAAATTTGGGTAATTGATGACGATCGTGCCATGCGTTGGGTACTCGAAAAAACTTTTAAAGAAGAAGGTTTTGACGTCACCAACTTTGAAGAAGCACAAACAGCGCTAGAACGTTTGCATGATGCTGCACCCGATGTCATTTTGACAGATATTCGTATGCCTGGAATTGATGGCTTAACTTTCCTGTCTAAAGTTAAAAACACGCATCCAGATCTACCTGTCATCATCATGACAGCACATTCTGATTTAGAATCTGCCGTCTCAAGTTACCAAACTGGTGCATTTGAGTATTTACCAAAACCATTTGATATCGATGAAGCTTTAGCATTAGTGAATCGTGCTATTTTACATATCAATAAATTGCAACAACAAGAAGCAACCAAAGCAACGACACCTTTACAATCAACCGAAATTATTGGTGAATCACCTGCAATGCAGGAGGTGTTTCGTGCCATTGGACGTCTATCTCAATCCCATATCACGGTTCTTATAAATGGTGAATCAGGTACAGGTAAAGAACTTGTCGCACATGCATTACACAAGCATTCCCCTCGTCGTGCCAAACCATTTATTGCACTCAATATGGCTGCCATTCCAAAAGACTTAATCGAAACTGAGTTATTTGGGCATGAAAAAGGTGCATTTACAGGTGCAAATACTCAGCATCAAGGTCGCTTTGAGCAAGCCAACGGCGGTACATTATTTCTTGATGAAATTGGTGATATGCCTTTTGAAACACAAACACGCTTACTCCGTGTGCTTGCAGATGGTGAGTTCTACCGTGTTGGTGGACATATTCCAGTAAAAGTCGATGTGCGTATTGTTGCGGCAACCCATCAGGATCTGGAAAAACTGGTCAATGAAGGTCGTTTCCGTGAGGACTTGTACCATCGGCTTAATGTGATTCGCATTCATATTCCGAAACTTGCTCATCGTAGTGAAGATATTCCTATGCTTGCACAACATTTCTTGGCGCGTGCAGGTAAAGAATTAGGTGTTAGTCCTAAAATCTTACGTACAGAAACAACTGACTATATGCAGCAACTCCCTTGGCCAGGTAACGTTCGTCAATTAGAAAATACTTGTCGTTGGTTAACAGTCATGATTACTGGACGTGAAGTCTATCCAGAAGATCTACCTGCTGAGCTAAAACAAGTTGCTATACAGAAGTCGACGAATGATGCATCAGTTACAAGCCCAGCTTTAGTTGAAAGAATTGCTGTACATCATTGGGATGAGCTACTAGCTCAATGGGCGATTCAAAAGTTAAAAAATGGTGAAATGAAAATTTTAGATATCGCAACACCAATGTTTGAGCGCACTTTGATTAATGCAGCCCTACAACAAACACGTGGTCGCAAACGCCATGCAGCAGAGCTTTTAGGTTGGGGCCGTAACACGCTGACTCGTAAACTTAAAGAGCTTGGCATGGATTCAACAGACGATGATGAAGACGATGAAGTGCGTTCAGCATAAATCATAAACAGTCCATCAAAGCGAGTAATGATCACATTACTCGCTTTTTTACATTGAGATGTTTAGATACATGATCTAATGTCATAGCCATACAAGCCATATGGTTTTTGCTATAATAAAATATTGCCTCAACACTCATTGAATATAATGACTGATATTTGTTACCCAAGTTGCGAACAACCTCAAACTCGTCGTGGTCAAGAACGTCGCCTTGCCTTATTACTATGTGCAACCGATTTATTTCTTGAAAAAGGTTATGATGCGGTTTCCTTGGATGATATTGTCAATCATGCAGGTGGCTCAAAAGCTTCTATTTATAAATATTTTGGCAACAAAGAAGGTCTTTTTACTGCGATTTGTGATTATCGTCGTGAAGTGTTTTTTAAAGGTGTTTGTTTTCCATACACTTCAGAACAAAATAATTTAAGAACATACCTTGTACAAACATTACAACGCTTTTATCAACATATTATTCAACCTGAAAATATTGCCTTTATGCGCATGTTCACAGAGCAAACTCAAAAAGATATACAATTAGCGCAATATTTTTATGACCAATGTGCTTTAAATATACAGAATACTATTGCATTTGCTTTAGGTCAGGCACACGACCTCAATGAAATATACTGCTCTAACCCTCATTTCTCTGCCATGATGTATTTCGGAATTTTACGTGATGTCGAGTGGCGAGTTTTAATGGGTTTAGAAGTATCAGCAAATGACGCTGAAATAACTGATTATATTAATTATTCCGTTGATTTATTCTTAAAAGCTCATCAAAAAGTCTAATTCTTTTGCATTTTTTAGGTGGTGTAGTATAGTAGTCAATTCCTTTTTTATCACCACCCATTAAATAACAATTAATTATTGTTTTTATTCAATAATTATTGTGGGAGTAACTATGGCGCTTCGGCATTTCCTGACTTTACGAGACCTTTCAACTTTAGAGTTGCAACGCATTTTAGAACGTGCACAAGAATTGAAACGCATGCAACATGCAAATACGGTTTTTCAACCATTTGTAGGTAAAGTCTTAGGAATGATTTTTGAGAAATCGAGTACACGTACACGTATTTCTTTTGAAGCAGGTATTTGCCAATTTGGTGGTAATGCAATTTTCCTTTCTCCACGAGATACTCAATTAGGTCGTGGTGAGCCAATTGAGGATTCAGCACGTGTCATTTCAAGCATGCTTGATATCGTGATGATTCGTACTTTTGGCCATGATATTGTTGAACGTTTTGCTTCTTATTCGAAAGTTCCTGTCATTAATGGATTAACGGATGACCACCATCCATGTCAATTACTTGCTGACTTGCAAACCTTTCAAGAACACCGTGGAAGCATTAAAGGTAAAACGGTTGCTTGGATTGGCGATGGCAATAATATGTGTAATTCATACATTGAAGCAGCACATATGATGGGTTTTAAACTCAAAATTGCTGCACCTGAAGGTTATGAACCAAAACCTGAGTTTTTGACTGAATTTGCCGATTGTGTAGAAGTATTCAATAAAGCTGAGGATGCTGCGGTTAATGCTGACCTGATCGTAACTGATGTATGGGCAAGCATGGGGCAAGAAGAAGAACAAAAGCTTCGTGAAAAAGCATTTGCTGATTTCCAAGTGAATGAAAAATTAATGGATCTGGCTCATCCAGATTGTTTATTTATGCATTGCTTACCCGCACACCGTGGCGAAGAAATTTCTGAGCACATGCTGGATCATAAAAATGCTGTTGTTTGGGATGAAGCTGAGAATCGCTTACACGCTCAAAAAGCATTAATGGAATTCTTATTAAATGAGAATTTGAAGAAAGACTAAATAGCTAAAGAAAACAGCATCATCATGATGCTGTTTTCTTTTTTGCGATCTAAATTGAACACTTAAATAAAAACACTTATAGTAGAAAAATCTTTTATTAGAAGAAGTTTCTCCTCTTGGTTGAAACTTTGATAACTACAAAGCGAACATCATGACTTCACTCGAACAAGCACTTTCTGAAATTCCTAGTTTTTCTTTGGTGCACGAGCATTTATTTAGTTCTGCTCAGCCAAGCGCTGAACAATTACAGCAAATTAAAGAATATGGCTGTAGTACAGTAATCAATCTTGCGACAAGCAAATCAGAAAATCATTTAGCTAAACAAGACCAAATCTGCTTGGATTTAGGCTTAAACTACATTCATATTCCTATTGATTGGGATCTTCCTTGTGCAGAACAATGCTTATTCGTTTTAGATTTAATTGCTCATCTCGTTCAAAATGAAATTGTTTGGCTGCATTGTGCCAAAAACATGCGTGTAAGTAGCTTGATGTATTTATATCGTCAATTTTATATGGATATGGATATGCCCACAGCCCAAGCATTACTTCACGAAATTTGGGAACCGAATGAGACTTGGACAGGTTTAATTCATAGTATTACTTTACAACTGCAAGGTCGTAAAGCAACACTTGAACTTGAACAATCATTAATGAATGTAGATCATCTTGCCTGATGTGAAATTAAGACAGTTGCTGTTGCTAAAATACCTTCTTGGCGACCTGTAAATCCTAGTTGTTCCGTTGTCGTTGCTTTGATACTAATTTGAGTGATATCGACTTCAAGTACATCAGCAATACTTTGGCGCATTTCTAAATTATGTTTTGCGAGCTTTGGACGTTCACACGCCACGGTAATGTCAGCATTGTTGAGATGATAACCACGATCCAGAATCAACTGATACACATGCTTAAGCAATACACGACTATCTGCACCCTTATATTCTGGGTCAGTGTCAGGAAAATGTTGTCCAATATCGCCTAAAGCCAATCCACCCAACAATGCATCACACAGCGCATGCAGCACCACATCACCATCAGAATGGGCTTTTAAACCATGCGTATGCGGAATTTTAATCCCAGCTAAAGTAACGAAATTGCCTTCTTCAAAAGCATGTACATCAATTCCTTGTCCAATACGAATTTGAGCAACCATATGATTTTCCTTTTACAATATACTGAACAAATCTTGTATTCAGGCTTTCTATTTCGCTATAGTACAGTGAGCAAATTAGGCTGAACATATAAGTGATTATGCTGTTGAACACCTTAATAAATCAATTGAAGAAATCTGGTTATATCATCACATTGAGTTGTTTTTGCTCATCATTTGTATTTGCTGCGTCAATTAATTGTACAACACAGAATGCTGAGCAAAAAAAAATTTGCTCTAAGCAATATCAAGACCAACGAACTAAGCTGAATAATAAGTTTTTAACCGCTTATCTTGTGACTGATGCTCCAATTCAACTACTACATGACACACAAAAACTTTGGCTTAATCAAATCCAACAATGCAAATCTAAAAATTGTTATCAGCAACAATTTGATGTTCGTTTAGATGATTTAAACTTTTATACTTCAATGAATCAGACGCTTACACAACACTATTTAAAATTTGAACATGGTGATTTAGCCAAACAACCTGTTCACATTCAGATTCATCAACTGGATAAAGATAAGTTAAAAATCGAAGGAATTGCTTATCGTAATCCCAATAATCGTGTGGAGACTCAAACTTTATCTTTACTTGCCTACACGACCCCCGAACAAAAGAATCTCATTATTGATAATGAAAAAAAATGCCAGTACCAATTTGACTTTCAAAAAGCCTTATTAATTATAAAAAGTGGGCAAAAAGATTGTGAACGTTTTACAGGAATTTATCGTTTGTATGATTAATTAATAAAAGCAATATAAGCCGATGTTTTCACATCGGCTCTTTATATTTAGCTTGGGAATTTTTGTGCAATTTCCTCGCTAATCAATACCGCTGTTGCGGCAGATAAAGTCCAGCCTAAATGCCCATGCCCAGTATTGTAAAATACTCGCGCATGTTTCCCCTGTTTCACCACAGGCAACATATTTGGCATCATCGGACGTAAGCCCGCCCATGGTACAGCGTGCTCAGTTGAAATATCAAAATTTTGGTTAACCCAATTAATTAAAGGTTGGATTCGATCTGTTCGAATATCCCGATTGTAACCATTAAACTCCGCTGTACCAGCTACACGGAAACGATCCACGCCTAATCTTGAGGTTACAATCTTTGCACTTTCATCTAGCAAGCTGACCCAAGGCGCATTTTTTACACTTCGCTCATCTTTAAGCTGAACTGTAATTGAATATCCTTTTACGGGATAGACATTGACAGTATCACCAAGCATATCGGCTAATTGGTAACTTCCAACGCCACCGCACACAACGATTAAGTCTGCTTCCATTATGGTCTGCTCATCTGCTTTTGAGTTCATATTCTCAGAACTCTTTTTACAGCTAACAATCACTTTATCTTGCAAACATTTAACATCAACAACATCCAAACCAAAGCGATATTTCACGCCATACGCTTGCGTTCTTTCCGCCAAACCAACAGAGTACTTATGAATATCACCTGTTGCATCGCCTGCTGTGTAATATCCACCATAATAATCACCAGTTAAATTTGGCTCAATTGCCTTCATTTCTTCAGGTGTAATTGCATGACGTTCAAGTTTACCTTCCACTAAAACATCATTCACTTTTTTTGCGACATCAAAGTCTTCTTTGCTGTGGTACATATGCAAAATACCACGCTTTTCTAAATCAAAAGCAATATTCTCTTTTTCTGCAATTTCAAATAATCGTTGTCTTGCTAACAACGCCAAACGAACTGTTTCAATTGTATTTACTTTATAGTCCTTGATGTGAGTCAAAAACTCGACTAGCCAGCGATACTTATGCACACTAAAAGACGGATTGAGCAATAAAGGTGCATCTTTCTTACTCATCCATTTAATGCCTTTCAACACCGTTGCCTTCTGATTCCAGACCTCAGCGTTACAAGCAGACAACTGCCCACCATTGGCAAATGAAGTTTCCATGGCTGGAAATAAATGACGATCAATCACTGTGACTTCATAACCCAATTTAATTAATTCATAAGCAGACGTTACACCCGTAATTCCCGCACCAATGACAACAACATGTGGCATAGCAAACTCCTTGAAATGCATAACATTTCATAATGCTTAGCCCCATCTGTCATGGTACCTGAGAGTTTTGGCAGATGATTACCAATTAATCATTAAGCCTTCCCCTTCGGTGAGTGTTAATCGTAGAAGAAAAATTATCGTATGTTTCTACAAGTTGAGCACTGCTCTCCAGATTGTATTTCTATTATTACAGTCCTTCTGCCTGAGAGTTTCCGGGGTCGTTGCTCCTTCGGCGAGTTCATTGAAGAACTTCTCTCCCGCAATAATATTTATATCCATATAAGCAATATATATGCCGCTTAAAAATACAGACACTAAATTCTTGTAATTGTTTGTAGATTAAGATTTAAGCAATTTAAAATAAATCGAAGTATAAAAAAGCAGACTCGAAGTCTGCTTTTGAAAATTAAAATTTACATTGCAAAACTTGATCTGAAAACTGCCCTTTCCAGAGTTCTCGTAATGTTGGTAAATAGAATTTTTCACCAATCATTACTAATTCAGCATCAATCAGTGCATGAATCTCATGCATCAACACATAATCCAATGCAATCAAGGAAAGCTGTGGGTGTTTCTGAGAAATCTGTTTACGTTTAACCTGCGCTTTTTTGACTAACGCATTGGCAAAATTTTTATCTTTATAAGCGGTAATAGCACTTAAACGCAATTCAATAATGCCCCAACCTTCCAATAATTTCTTAAATACTTTGAAATCTTTAGACGTTGCTTCCCATGTGACATTTTCCAAATTATTGTCTTCTGGTAATACTGGTAACAATAAATCAGCGGTGCTCGGAAAAATTTTCTTTAAATTCAACAGAAACTTAACAGGATTTTCATTTGGAAGATCAGAAAACTGGATATTGGTTTTGGTATCTGTTAAATAAATATTGAGCATAATGAAGCAACAATCAGGTAAATCAAAAGCATATTGTACGCAGATCGATTTATAAAAACTACTCATAAAACAATCCCCCTAGGTTAAAGAAGGATTTTTTAAACTACCAATACGATTTACTTACTATTCGGAGAAACCATATTTTCAGGTCTAACCACTTCATCAAATTGCTCAGCAGTCACTAAACCGAATTCAACCGCAACTTGCTTTAAGGTTTTGTTTTCCTTATAAGCTGTTTTGGCAACTTTGGCAGAATTTTCGTAGCCAATCACTGGATTGAGTGCTGTGACTAACATTAAAGAGTTATGCAAGAAATAATCAATTTTCTCACGATTTGGTTCAATACCTACCGCACAATGATCATTAAAACTATTACAAGCATCGCCTAATAACTGAATTGATTGCAGTAAGTTATAAGCAATCACAGGCATAAATACATTCAACTCAAAGTTACCAGACGCACCAGCAACGTTAATAGTAGTGTCATTGCCCAACACTTGAGCTACCACCATGGTCATGGCTTCACTTTGGGTCGGATTCACCTTGCCTGGCATAATACTTGAACCAGGTTCGTTCTCAGGAATACGGATTTCACCGAAACCACAACGTGGGCCACTTGCCAACCAGCGAATGTCATTGGCAATTTTATTTAAGCTCACCGCCAAAGTTTTTAACGCACCAGAAGCAAATACTGCCGCATCACGTCCTGCTAAAGCCTCGAACTTATTCGGTGCAGTGACGAACGGTAAACCTGTTAACTCGGCTAACTGCTCTGCGGCTTTCACCGCATAATCTGGATGTGCGTTTAAGCCAGTACCTACCGCCGTTCCCCCTAAAGGCAACTCATAAAGACCTGCAAGTGCTTGCTGCAAACGTTTTAGACCATGCTCTAGTTGCGCAACATAACCACTGAACTCTTGTCCCAAGGTTAAAGGAGTCGCATCTTGCAAATGGGTACGACCAATTTTGACAATATCATCAAATTCTTTGGATTTAAGCTCTAAAGTCGCTTTTAACTTTTCCACTGCAGGAATGAGTAATTCATTGATTTGAATACTTGCAGCCACATGGATTGCAGTTGGGAAAGAATCATTGGTGGATTGTGCACGATTGACATGATCATTTGGATGCACTGGTTTTTGTGCACCTAGTACTTGTCCTAATTTCTGATTGGCAATGTTTGCAATCACTTCATTACAATTCATATTACTTTGCGTACCAGAACCTGTTTGCCAAACGACAAGCGGAAATTGTGCGTCCCATTGACCCGCAATCACTTCTTCAGCAGCATCAACGATATATTGACTTAAATCTTCAGGTAATTGTTTTAACTCAGCGTTGGTGATTGCAGCCGCTTTTTTCACCAAACCCATGGCACGAATCATGGCACGCGGTAAACGTTCTTGACCGATTTTAAAGTTCTGTAAACTTCGTTGCGTTTGTGCACCCCATAAGGCGTCATTTGGAACTTCAACTTCGCCCATAGTGTCATGTTCAATTCGCATTTGCATAAACAACCTCTGCTTTATTTGGTTAAAATGTTCACGGGCTGAAGCAAACTGATGCTTTTGGCTAGCGAAGACTCAGTTCATATTGATGTATATTCGATAAGTCTTAATTATCCTAAACAAAGCCATTAAAATTGTAAATAAGAATCATTATCTTAATTACCTGTTAAGGTATTGCGATAAAAACGCCATTCGTCTTCAATCATTTGTGATAGAGAACGTTTAGGAACCCAATTTAATATTTTTTTTGCTTTATTAATATTTGCACCCAATTGCGCTAACTCTTGGTTTTGATATACAGCAGGTTGCACTTGAATTTCGGTCTGAGTGACTCTCGCAACTTCATCAATCAAATTTTGTATAGATGTAAGTTGATGATGTGCAATGTTGAATGCTTCCAAACAACTGGTTTGTGTTTTTAACCAATTTAATGCGATCAAAACTGCATCACAAGCATCCAAAACATGTAAAAAGCTCCTTTCAACCGTTCCATCTTCTGTCTGTGCTTGATTTTGCAATTCGATACAATCTCGCTGCATCGCTGCAACTTGTAAAGCTAAAGGCACAATATTTTTAGGGAGTTGAGTTACGTATTCTCCTAAAACTCCATGTTCAAAAGCACCAACAATATTGGATAACCTGAGATTGATAATTTTCCATTCATGATCGACTTTATAAGTATCTGCAATAATATCTTCAACCATTTGCTGAGATCGAATGTATGGATTTGGGTAGCGATAATTAAACTCAGTCTCTTCAACTACACTTGGATTAGATTGCCCATATACGGCCAAACTAGAAATATTGATTAACTCTCTAACTCCCATCCGCTGCATTGCTCTCAATAAGCTCATAATGCTGCTGACATTATCATTGTAGTATTCAAGTGGCTTTAGAACAGATTCTTCAAGCGATTTAAAACTGGCTGTATGGATAACGGTATGAATTGAATATTGTTCAAATACTTTATTTAAGGCAGGTGTATTTCTCACATCTACTTTAACAAATGGAATATACATTCCTGAGATGTATTCTAAGCGCTCCAAGGTTTGTAAAGTCGAATTGGCTAAATTATCAACAATAACAACTTCTTGTCCACGTGCTAATAAACTCAAAGCAATATGTGAACCGATAAAGCCTAAACCACCTGTCACCAAAATCATTGTATACTTACCTTCTTTTTAATCTGTCCATCATTTTGCTTACGTGACCATAGTGAATGTTCAATGAGTACACTACTGTTAATAACTTCTGCACCTACTTCAATTATGGCTTGGCATGCTTTTGGTTTAGCTCAAGCATTAGGAAATAAGTCCGAAGATTTTCGTGTCTTCTTTTACCAAGATGGTGTTCAGGTTGCGAATGATTTACAGTGGTTTCCTGATGATCAACGCAATCTAAAACAAGAATGGCAAAAGCTTGGCATTCGACTCCCTGTCTGTGTCAGTGCTGCCCTTGCTCGGGGAATCACTGATGCAAGCAATGCCCAACGTCATTCACTTCAACAACACAACTTAGCGCAAGGTTTTGAGCTAGTTGGGCTTGGAGAGCTAGCTGATGCTGTGCAAAGCTGTTCTCGTTTAATTCAATTTTAGTTTAAGTTCATTAATAGAGTGTTGCTTTTAAAAGGTAAATTGTGTGAAATCTGTACTCGTCATCCTAACGCAATCCAATTTAACTAGTTTGCAGATCAACGAAAGCGTGTCTGCAACTATGGTTTTAGCAACCTTTGGTATTTCTGTCAAAGTTTTATTAAAAGATGCTGCACTGAGCTTATTGAACAATAAATTAGAGTTCGATCAATTCAAACAAGCTTTCAAAGTTGCTGCCAATATGGTGGACAGTTTTGAGTTCTATGATCTAACCCCGATTTTAGTTGAAACTAAAAATCAACACTTGGCGATTGCGCAAGATAGTGATCAAGAAATCGAGTTTGTTGAGATTCAGCCTGAATTTATTCAATCCTTCGATCATATTTTGTATTGGTAGAGCTCAGAAACATGGAAAATTCAACTTTATTTTTGATTCAATCCCCTTACTACAACACAGATAAAATCTGGATTGAGTTAGCTCAAATGGCACATGTGCATGATACGATTGTAGTCATGGGGGATGGGCTTTTACTGCTAACTGAAAAGATTGTAGATCTTTATCCAAATCTTTACTGCTTAAGTAATGAGCAAAACTTACTTGGAGATGAAATCAAATCTGAGGTCAAAATTATAGAATACGCTGAATTCGCTGATTTAGTTCTGCAATTCAAACGCTGTATTTCTTTAAAATAAATTATTTTTAGTTAATTAGGCTATTTCATGCAATTAGAGTTAGATCAAGACGGTCATTTGGTCGATTATACAATTTGGAATACTGAAGTTGCCCAGCAACTTGCTCAATCACTTGATCTAGAACTGACCGCTTGGCATTTCGAAATTCTCCACGCCGTACGTCAATTCTATCAACAATTTGGGCATTCCCCAGCAACTCGTCCACTGATTAAATTTTTGATGAAGACGGTTAGTCCTGAAATCAATAATGCTGAATTACAACAAAGATTTAATACAGGGTTGGTTGCCCGACATTTAAGCCGTTTGGCTGGCGTGCCTAAACCTGCCAATTGTTTATAGATCATTGAAAATGATCTATCAGGCGCTATTTTGTTTTTGTTGCATAAACGCAAAATAACCTGGACCAGCAGCGACCTTTACCTCTTTCACATCAATGGGTTCATTACATTCTGAACAAACAACCTTTGAGTTAAATTTATGACCACAGGTTTGATGGGTAAATTCAATCGGTTTTCCAAGTCCCATATCCATCCACTTATCAGCCCACTGCACCATCGCTAAAATAAGAGGATAAAGATCCAAACCTTTATCAGTAAGTTGGTATTCAAATCGTTCTTGACGTTCTACATAAGGCACTTTGGTTAAAATACCATGCTCGACTAAACGCTTAAGACGCTCTGAAAGTACGTGGCGGGTCAGTCCCAAACTACGTTGGAAGTCATCAAAACGACGTATTCCCATGAAAGCGTTACGTAAAATTAGCATTGTCCAACGATCACCGAGTACAGAAAGCGTTCTCGCAACTGAACATGGCTGATCGCCAATTTCTTCCCATTTCATTATTATCACCTGATCATTTTTTAGAACTCTGAAGACATCTCATCGATGCCTTGAACCGTCACGTTTAGAAACTAAACACTATAAAATATACACTAAACCACCTGATCAATCAGATGCAATATTGGTACTCAGTTAAATGTCAAAAAAACAGATCATTTCATCTAAATTAATTCGACAACTTAGCTATGAATAAAAATACCTGAAAGTTCTTGTCCAGCATCTAACTGAATATTTGCAGGAATACGCACTAAACAATTGGCCTGCATTAAATTACTCAACATATGTGATTGTTGTTTCGCAAGGCTTTGTAACTTGAGCTGTCCCTGATCAAAATAAGCATGCATTCTTAAAAATCGCTCACGTGCATCAGATTTCAGTCCATGGGTGAGTACCCCACTAAACCATTGCATAGGCTCACGTTGATTTTGCAAAGTATCTAATAAAGCGTTGCCATAAATCTGCATACACACATAAACAGCCGCTGGATTACCCGGTAAACCTAATAAATAGCAATGATGGTCAGTATCTCCATATTTTGCAAAAAATAATGGCTTACCCGGTTTTTGTTTAACTTTCCAAAAGATCTGTTCAAATCCAGTCTCAAAAGCACATGGACGAACGAAGTCATAATCCCCCACAGAGACACCACCCGTGGTAATAATGACGTCATATAAAGATTTTAATCGCTCGAAACATGCTGTGACTTGTTCAGCAGCATCTGCAATATGTAGAATCTCGACATCGATACCATAAGCTTTGAACCAAGCCTTCAGTAACGGCCCATTGGCATCAAAAACTTTACCAACGTGTAAATCTTCAGGGTGCTCAGCAACCTCATCACCAGTAATAACCACAGCAACCTTAGGCTGTTGAAATACCTCGACAGTTTGCACACCTGCCATACTTAGAGCAGCAAGTGCACCAATATTGATATTCTGACCAACGTCCGCAAGCAGTTGACCTTGTTTAACTTCTTCGCCTGTAAATCGAATATCAGCCTGTGGTTTAAGCTGTTCAATCAGTCGAATTGTCTCCGACTCAACTTTAACAATTTCTTGTCGAGCAACATGTGTAGTGCCTTCAGGAATTTTGCCACCTGTAAAAATACGAATGGCTTGCCCATCAAGCAATTGATATTCGAGTTCACTACCCGCTTTAATCTCACCGATTACATCAAAACAAACATCTTGAAGCTGTGTAAGTGAACTATTAATCGCATAACCATCTACCGCACTTTGAGAAAAGCTAGGTAGATTGACCTCGGAATAGATTGCTTTAGCGAGATAACGATTCAAACCTTGGGCTAAAGCCAAGACCTCAGTCGTCAATGTTTTGGGCTGAGTTCGAATGAGTTCAAGTGCCTCATCAATACTGATTAAACCCTTTTCAGCACCACATCCAGACATTATTCATATCCTCCCGGATGTGGTAAATCTCGGCAAACATCAAAAATATGAACCAGCGCTGGCAGAATAGCTGCCATTGATTCACTCGCACCACCACGGCTACCTGGCAGCGTTACCACTAAGGAACGATCAATAAAACCTGCTACGCCACGAGACATAGCTGCATATGGTGTGCGTTTTTGACCAAAAGAACGTGCTGCTTCCATCAAACCGTCCAGCTTTCTTTCCAATAACGGTTCCAATGTATCAACGGTAATATCTCGCTTGCCAATGCCTGTACCACCAACGGTCATGATACATGCATAAGACTTTGTCAATTCTAGTACCAATTCTTTCAATTGATCTGATTCATCTGGCAAAATTTGATAATGAATTGGATCAAAACCTGCTTCGGTTAAAGTCTCAACCACAGATTTACCAGCAGTATCAGGTTTACGTCCTGCTGCAACAGTATCAGAAAGCACAATCACTGCCGCTGAAACAGATTGACGTAAAGTGCGCTTAAAGTGCGACTTACCGCCTTTTTTCTTAAGCAATTTACATTGGTCTAAACACAATTCATCAGGTTCACAATGTGGCTTCAACATGTCATAAATGGTTAACCCTGCCAAACTCGCAGCAGTCAAGGCTTCCATCTCAACCCCTGTAGGCCCAATGGTTTCTACAGTCGTCAGAATTACAACATGATCATGTTGTAAATCATATTCAACATCAGCACGATAAATCGGTAAAGGATGGCAAAGAGGAATCAGTTCATCAGTCCGTTTTGCCGCCAAGATTCCTGCGATACGAGCTGTTTTTAAAGCATCGCCTTTTTCAGTATTTCCATCACGCAATAGCTGAATACAATGCGGTGGAGCGTATAAAATCGCTTGTGCTTCTGCAACACGATAACTTTCAGGTTTCATCCCAACATTTTTCATTTTTACTTCCTAACGCTTTATTCGTGTGTATGCTCATGCGCACAATTTTCATGTTCTTGACGGTGGTGATGCTCATGTTTATGGAGATGAGCATCAGTTTCGACTGTATCTTTACGAATACAGCAACCTTCTACATATTGACTTGTACCATCCATAAAGAACTCTTCTTTCCAGATGGGTACTTCGTGTTTTACACGCTCAACGGCTTCTTCACAGGCTTGAAATGCTTCACGGCGGTGAGCAGCATACGCAATTGCAATGATTGCTGTTTCACTCACATCTAAATAACCAATTCGATGCATCACACGCACATAAGAAACCTGATGCTTCTCTTTGATTTGTTGTTCGATTTCACGAATCATTTTTTCAGCAACAGGTGTGTACGAAGTATATTTTAATGCTTTAACTGCTTTACCTTCATGATGATTACGTACAGTTCCAATAAAAATATCAATACCACCACATTCAGGAAATGATTGTATAGGATCAAAACTGTCTAAGCTTAGAGCCTGATCTTGAACTCTTGAAAATTCGCGCATTTCATCCTCCAGCCACAGGTGACAACAGCACTAAAGTACAGGACTGGTCCAATGGGGTTTGACGTGTCACGATATCCTCTCCAATGGCACAGGCACACTTTTCCATCGCACTACTTGCATCTGGATAAAGCGTCACAATATGCGTTAATACATCATTAACCATTTGATCCTCTGCAAACTCAAATGCAAGCTCTTTTGGCAATAACCGTTCAATAGCACCAAAAGCTTCTATTTTTATGTCAATGGTTTGCATATTCTCTCCAGACCACTTTTTTCCAAACTAACCACCTAACATATGCATACTAATTTTGCGTACTTGTTGGTGTTTTATCGCATGATAACCTGTCGCTTTGTGCCAAATATAAGGTTTAATTTGCTGATCAAGCTCTTGATCATTTATATCTTGAGCTAGTTGTTTCTGTTTAATCACAGCTTGTAAATACGGCTTTATATTCAGACCCTGTTGTGCAAATAAACAATTATATAATTCACCTTGTGCTGTTAATCTAATTCGATCACAATCACCGCAAAATGAATGAGTTATCGTAGAAATGATACCAATACAATATTG
>JACCDZ011462100.1_pt1 | contig 17366 bp, 14 predicted proteins | sample 7449551 | NCBI WGS metagenome assembly JACCDZ01 (sample SAMN15323452, study PRJNA562643) | freshwater metagenome | isolation source: river surface water | place: USA:Blue River Watershed | collected 2017-08-18 | reverse complement strand
GACGGGAATGGGGGGCATATCGGGATTCCGGGGGTGAGGGATGGCGCGCGTTGAACTCCAGTCATGTCGACCGTAGCGACGTAACCATACCAGCACCGTAGACCGCCCCTGAATCCCGTAACGCTGCAGGGCCTCTTTATAAGTCAGCTCGCCACGCTCTACCCGGTCCACCACCGACTGCTTAAAAGCCAACGTGTAGTCCCGCTGCGAACGCTTAACTGCCTGTTCCATAACACCTTCCTCTAGCCAGTAGAAAAAAGTGTCAACTCTATTCAGGACGGGACACTCCACATAAAAAAGACCGCCTTTCACGACGGGCTTTTTTAGGGGTTTATATGGATAACCACCTGACCTCGTTTTGATACCGTCATTCCCGCGAAAGCGGGAATCTCTGGAGCATTGCACGAGCCTTAAACTCGGAGATTCCCGCTTTCGCGGGAATGAGGAAGAGCATTAGGGAGTCAAATATATAAATCCCATTTTTTTGCACGCAACATCAATAGACCACCAGCAACTCCTCGCTCACCTGCCACAACTTTTCTGCTGTGGCCGGCTTTGCCAGCGGACTATGCCAGGCCGGTTTGCAATTCATGATGAACTGGCCGTGCAAGTCAGCCGCCTCCGGCGCAGAGGCGAGAAAAATGGAGCTTTCTGCCCCCTTTTCCACAGAGACGGTCAGCGCACCGTAAATCTTCTGGGCAAATCTCGGCAAATCGCGCGCAATGCCGGTATCCACGCCACCAGGGTGCAACGCATTGACAGCAATACCTGTTCCTTCAAGACGGCGCGACAACTCCTGTGCAAACAGCAGATTCGCCAACTTGGACTGACCATAGGCCACCACCGGATTGTAGAATTTCTCGCCACGGAAACTGCCGAAATTGATACGACCCAGCCAGTGCATGATGGAGCTGACCACCACGATACGAGCCTGTGGCGCTGCCTTCACTGCATCCAGCAATAATTGCGTCAACAAGAAGTGACCTAGATGGTTCACACCGAACTGCATCTCGAAACCCTGCGTCGTGAGCTGCTTGCGCGTGGGAAACAGTCCGGCATTGAGAATGAGAACATCCAGCACGGGAGCACGGCGGCGAAAATCCTCGGCAAAAGCTCGCACCTGATCGAGATCCGACAAGTCCAGCTTGAGCGCTGCTATCTGGGCGCCGGGCACGGCGGCGGCAATTTCCGAAATTGCCTGCTCCGACTTGGCCAGATCACGCGCTGCAATGAAGACCCGGAAGCCCTGCGCAGCCAGGGCTTGTGCCGTGGCCTTGCCTATGCCGCTATTGCCGCCGGTGATGAGTACGGTCTTCATGAGCCCGCTCCATTTTTTGTCGGAATGAGGAGGGACAACGCTAGCCCAGACCGCCCGCAGCGACAACCATTGACCAGGCCACAAACCCGCTAAAGCTGGCCCGGATATACAGCAGCGACACAGGAGCACCGAGCGCACAAAAGAAAATGCCGGCACAAGACCGGCATTTCCATAGCCAACACGCTTACTTCAGTTGCGAAGACGACAGGCCCAGTACCTGACGGGCCACGATAAGCAGCTGGATTTGCTGGGTACCCTCGAAAATATCCAGAATCTTCGAATCACGCGCCCACTTTTCCAGCAAGTATTCCTCGCTATAACCCAGCGTCGAGCACAACTCCACACAGCGCAAGGTGATGTAATTGCCGGTACGCCCGGCCTTGGCCTTGGACATGGAGGCTTCCTTGGAGTTGGCCTGCTTGTTGTCCGCCATCCAGGCCGCCTTCAATGCCAGCAAACGTGCCGCCTCGTAATCGGCCTCCATGCGATAGATTTCTGCCTCCAGGGCCGAGGCATTCCACAAGCTCTTGTCATAAGCCGGCTTCACGCCTTCTTTTTCCAGGATTTCATAGAGCAGATCCAAGGCCGCGCGCGCCACGCCAACAGACATGGCTGCCACCATGGGCCGGGTATTGTCGAAGGTCTGCATGGCGCCACCGAGAGCCTGCTTCGCGTCCTGTGCAATTTCCGGCGAGCCCAGCACATGATCTTTCGGAATGCGGCAATCGGTAAACGTGATGGCAGCCGTATCAGAAACCCGGAAACCCAGCTTGGGCTCGAGTCTGACCACCTGCATGCCGGGCGCCCCCTTGGGCACGATGAAGGATTTGATGGCGCGCTTGCCCAAGGATTTATCCAGCGTTGCCCAGACCACAACGGCATCGCAAAACTCACCGGCAGTGACGAAAATCTTTTCGCCATTAAGCACCCACTCATCACCATCGAGACGCGCTGTTGTGCCGATATGCGCTGTATCCGAGCCCACGGAAGGCTCCGTGATGGCCATGGCACACCAGAGCTTTCCATACTTTTCTTTTTGCTCAGGCGTACCCACTGCCATCAAGGCTGCATTACCCAGACCATTGCCGGGAATGCAGACACTCATGGCCACATCACCCCAGCTCATTTCCGCCGTAGCAATCACAGCCGTCATATTGCTGCCATTCTTAACGCTGTTTTTGTCAGCATCAGCCTCGGACTTTCCACCAGACATAGCGCCACTCATATTGCGCAGCATGTCGCCCAAAGGATACAGCTCCACCGGCTTTTCATGCTCGGCCTTGTCGTATTTGCGCGTGATCGGACGGAAAGCCTGCACACTGAGCATGCGGGTCATGTCCTGTATCTTGTTCAACTTCTTGGGCAGTTCCAGATTGATCATTTTCTTTATCTCCCTCAAACCACCGCTGCGCCTTCGAGAATCCCGACGGCACGCAGATTACGATAGAAAAGCTCCACCAGATGTTCGCGTATGAAGCCGTGGCCACCCAGCATCTGTATGCCGTTGGTCCCGATTTCCATGGCTTTTTCCGCGCAAAGTACCCGCGCCAGATAAGCCTCCTTATGGAATGACAGCCCCTGCTCGGCACGAGCAGCAGCGCGATAGGTAAGAAGGCGCATGCCTTCCAGCTCTATCGCCATATTCGCCACGGTGAAGGCCACTGACTGGCGTTGCGAAATGGGTTCGCCAAACGCCACGCGCTCATTCACATAGGGCACCACATAATCCAGCACAGCCTGGCTTACACCGACCGCCAGCGCACAGGCGCCGATACGGCCCAAATCCAGCAGTCGTTCCAGATCAAAGTGCTTTTCATTCTCCCCCAGACGTGCCGAAGCCGGGACAGTCACGCCAGTCAGTGTAAGTCGCGCCACTTCCACGGCACGCAGGCCCATGATTGCTTCCGCTTTCACGGCAAGACCGGCAGCCCCTTGCTCCACGATGAAAGCCGCAGGACCCTCGCCTGCCAGCGTGGCCACCACAATGACAAAGCGTGCCGAGGCGCCAAGGATGACCAGGGATTTCTCTCCGTCCAACACATAATTACTGCCGTCCCGACGTGCCATCGTATGAATTTCCGTGGCATCAAAACGCGCACGGGGCTCCATCAGGGCGATTGCTGCCGGCACGAAGGCTTCGCTGGCCAGTTGCGTGAGATATTTTTCCTGCTGGGCTTTGGAGCCCTGATCCATGAGCAGATTCACGACCGAGAGCGGCGTCATGGCTGCCAACGCCAAGGACATATCCCCCCAGGCGAGATCTTCAGCGGCCAATACATTGGAAACGGGCGAACGCAGCGCACCTGCTCCCCCGAAATCCTCCGGAATGGGCATGAGCGCCAAGCCGAGCTCCTGAGCCCGGGAAAAATAATCAGCGGGCGTGGCACCAGCCTCATCCGCTGCACGGCTTTGGGCGCGCAGGACATCCTGCGCAAACCGCTTCAGCGATTCGCGCGTCATACGCTGGTCTTCTGTCAGGGACAGATCAAAAGGCAGATCACTCATCTCGACGCTCCGCGTGAGGATGGCACTGGAAATCCCGCAAACGGCGCGGCAATGCCTGGTGTGTTAGAGGTAGCCCCTTTGTCAGGGCCAAAGGCCAGCCATCCTTGCAGAGGGTCAGTAACAGGACAATGACATCGCGGGCTGACAAAAACGCTCAAGACAAGCGGCGAGGTCTGCAAAAAACACAAAGCCCCTGCCGGACCGACCCGGCAGGGGCTTTGTGCGCTGAGACAAGACCGATCAGAGACTGTCCAGCCAGCGTGGGAGCTCTACGCCGTACCCTTGGGCATAGTCCACACCAATCTCGCGCAGACGAGCAAGAATGGCATCGTCCTCGACATACTCGGCGATAGTCTGCAAACCGAGATAATGGGAAAGGTCGTTGATGGAGCGCACCATGACATAATCATTTTCGTCCGTGCAGATATCACGTACGAAGGCGCCATCTATCTTCACGAAATCCAGCGGGAGATGCTTGAGGTAGTTGTAAGTGGCATGACCGGCACCGAAATCATCCAGCGCGAAGCGACAGCCTATTTTCTTGAGCTCGCGCATCAGGTCTACGGCATCTGCCAGATTGCTGATGGCCGTGGTTTCCGTGATTTCGAAGCAAATCTTTTCCGGCGGCAGCTTGTACTCCAGCAAGCGGTCAAATACATAGCTCATCATCTGGGTATCGGTCAGCGAATGACCGGAAAGATTGATGGAAAGCATGCCCAACTTGGCTAGCTTGGCCGGATTATCCTTGATCCAGTGAAATGCGCTTTCCACCACCCAGCGATCAACCGCCAACATCCGGTTATAGCGCTCTGCAGCCTGCACGAACTCGCTGGGCGGTAAGTCTTCGCCACCATCATCTTTCATACCGAGCAGAATTTCATAATGCGGCAATTCTGTCGCTGCGCGCTCGGGAGCAATCGCCTGGATGCGCTGACAGCGCAGGGTCAAGCGCTCTTCCTCCAACGCCTGGTTGAGCTTGGCGACCCAGACCATGACATTGTCGCGACGCACAAGCTCTTCAGCATTGGGGTGATACACCTGGATACGGTTGCCTCCATCCGACTTGGCCTGTGCACAGGCCTCCTCGGCAGCGCGCAGGATGCGACCGGCGTTGTCACTGGTATAGGTAATGTCCACCAGACCGGCACTGGCCGTGAGGCGATAGCTTTTCTCATCAATCGCAAACTTCATGGCCGAAAGCTCATTCATGCGCAGACTGATGAGCTGTTGCGCACGTCCAAGATCACAATCCTCAAGCAGCAAGGCGAACTCATCGCCATTAAGACGTGCAACCGTGGTTTTGGGCGTAAGTGCCTTGTTGAAGAGCGCAGCCACATCCTTGAGCAACTGGTCCCCTGCTGCGAGACCGGCGTTGTTGTTGATGATCTTGAACTGGTCGAGATTGACATAGGCGAGCACATGGCGAGCACGCTGACGCTTTGCAGCTTCCAGTGCGCGCTCCAGCTGGCGCGTGAACTCGGCACGATTGACAAGGCCGGTGAGCTCATCATGTGTCGCTTGCCAGGCCAACTGCTCATAAAGCTGATGCACCACTTTTTCCAGCGCATCATCCACTACTGGCACATCTTCGCCTTCGAAAATCAGGGCATTACCGGTATGCATGAGCGCTGCCAGTTCACGTGCCGTAAAGTCACTGACCTTGACGCCCTGATGATTCACGAACACAAAACGAGAAGCATTGGCATCACGCCAGGCCAGACGCAGACGTTCGGATTCGGCACCCCGATGACGCAATTCCATCCAGTCGCCCAGTTGCAGACGACGGGCACGCTCCATCCATTTTTGCAGCCAACGTTCTTCGGAGGGATCATCTTCTGTCTTTTTGGCAGGCACCAGCGCCCAGGTGACATCGCCCAACATGCGCTGCGGCCCGGCCAAGAGATGCTTGAGCTCGGCAATCGCCTGTTGTTGCTGACGGCCGGTGAGCTCGACAATTTCCTGCAGACCGGTCTTGATAAGACGCAGCACATCGCGCAAATCGAACGCACGATGCATGTCGGCACCGATGGCGATCAGCTCGTCAAGCAAGCCAACATATTCGGCCCAAGCCTTGCTGTCCTCACCCTGACGCAAATGGGTTTTGACCAGCAGATCACGCCAACCGGCATCGAGCAGCGTGAGAATGGGCTGCGGTACTTTTTTGCCAGCAAGACGCGTATCCAGCAGCTCCTGCACACGTTGCTTGGCATTATCCAGCTTGTGCTCCCCTTCAGCCATCTGGCGCACGCGCTCCAGATTGCGCTCGTAAGCCTGCTCCTGCTTTTTCACAAACGGGTCCAGCACATCCAGTGCCTGCTGGAAAATTTGGGGATTATTGTCAAAACCCTGACCGATGCGATCCACCAGCTTGTCGATAGCGGCTTCCTGCTCCTTGGTCAGCGGGTGATCCTTGAAGCCCAGACGAGCCAAACGGTTCAGCACCTGACGGGCCGGATGATCCTCACGCTGGAAGAGATCATCGTCATTCATGAGTGAGTGCAGGACGGGGAGTTCAAGCTTCTGGAACCAGCGCCGCGCATGCTCGCCGATGAGCTGGTTCTGACCCAGCGTCTGCAGCAAGCCTTCGGCCATCTGCATCACCGACAGCACCGTGCCCGCCAGCTCCGTGCCTTGCGTGGATGCCATCCCCTCCAGCTCCTGCTTCCAGCCCTGCTTGGCCGTCTTCAGGCTGGGAAAAGACTTCTGCACATCATCGATTTCAAAATACGCCGGAGGCGCCATGGGGGCGAGTGGCACGCCTTTTTCATCAACCGTAGGCGCATTCCGCGCATAGTCCGCATTGCGCATGGCATGCTGCAGCTCGAAAAGACGCTTGAGCGAGCTGACCGCAGCCTGCGCATCACGCTGCGAAGATTCAAAACGTGCACTGGCGGAGACACCAGGCGTTTGTTGCTGACTACGCTGCAAGAACTCGGCCGCATTGCGGGGCGGCGGCGCCTTGGCAGGCCGCGCTGGCGACGCACCCACAGGCGCGCCGCCGGCAAGACCCGATCCGGCCACAACCGCATTGCCTGCACCCGTTGCTTTCGCCTCTGGAACCGCCATCGCGCTCACATCGCGACTGTCACTGGAACCATGGCCGCTGCCGTGTGCAGGGACGACCGAGCCCTGACTGCGATTTTCAACAGCCGTACTCTCTGCACTCTCCGTACTTTCTTTTTCTGCCTTGGAGGCAGCGCCATTCTTGCGCGCCATATAACGAGAAAGCTCAAGTTGCGGCAGCACATCATGCCGTATGAGCATCTGGTTGAGCGCCTCGTACACATTGACGAGTCCGTCCAGTACCGACGCTTCAAAATCACGGTACAGCAGTTTTTCCACGACCCGCGCGGGACGCAGGATTTCTATTGCTCTCTGGAAAGACTCACACAGCGCAACCGGGGCAAAAGGATTGTATTGACGCCCTGGAGCAGAGTGCCCCAACTCATCAAGACGGGCCTGAAGGCCAAAGAGCTGCGTACGACATATCTCTTCAATGCGGCTGGCCATGACCTTGACCACCAACCATTCCTCAAACTGCTCCTTGTCTACCAGTGCCAGCCCTGACACATCGGTACGGTCGCGATGGCGCGGCCCGAGTTGCACAAAAGAAGCCTTGAGATCGGTGATGAAGCGCGTACGCACCACCTCTTGCTGCTGGCGCAACGCCGTCGCCGCCTCGAAATAAGCGCGCTGATCGGTATTGCTGCGGGCATGATCAGCGGCCTGCAACAAGCTTTCATCAGCCCGTCTGAAAAAGCCGGTCATCGCATCACGACAATAGGAGAGCAACTCCTGACCCAGACGCTCCACCAGCGCCTTGGCTTCCGCACTCATGACGGAAGAATGCGCAGCCTCCTGGCGGGCCGAGTTGAGCAAGGTAGCGAGCGTATTGTCATCCGGATTAAAAAAGGAAACGCCCAAAATATTCTTGTCGATATGGGCAACACGGGCACGCAACTCATGCTCGCGGACCTCTTCGCCCTCGCCCAGAAACATGCGAATGAGAACGACATCCCCGCGCGCCAGCTGACGGTCCTCAGCGGCCGCCATATCCCGCATCTCGATGAGGGCACCACCCGAACAGATATCCCTCATCAGGCCGGAGCGGCGACTCATGCCCCGGGCAATCAGCAAGACGTTCATGGTCAGGGGAAGACGCTGCAGACCGCGCTGCTGCGTCCCGGCAGCCACCGTGCCGGATGATTGTTCCGTCATCGAAATTTCCTTAAGCCGACAGCCATTCCGGACAGGTTAGACCCTGCCCTGAAACTCGATGCTTATGTTGACGTTAAAACCAGACCGCCGACAAGCACTTCGCCAGTAATCAATGACAAGGAAGTCTCGAACAAGACGAAGGGTAGAAAAAGAAGAGAAAAAGCAGGAATGGAGCCCTGAAAAACAAAACGCGCTGTCCTTTCGGACAGCGCGTTTGTCTTGTATGGCGCAGCGGACGGGACTCGAACCCGCGACCCCCGGCGTGACAGGCCGGTATTCTAACCGACTGAACTACCGCTGCTCGGTCTTTACGTTGTGGTGGGTGCTGACGGGATCGAACCGCCGACCCGCTCCTTGTAAGGGAGCTGCTCTCCCAGCTGAGCTAAGCACCCGGGCACATCCAACGTGGCGCGCATTATAGGGAGTTAAAGAGCGCTGTCAAAGGGAAATCAAAGCTTTTTTCTACTGATAATTCAGATGCTTATTTTTCAAACAGATTCACCGGCACGGCCTCCGCGAAACCCTACTCGATGTAGACCGGGGTATAGACAGCTACCTGCTCGAAAAGTGCGATGACATCGGCATTGCGCATGCGTATGCAACCATGGGACAGAGGCTCCCCCATGGGCTCGTTGTCCGGCGTGCCGTGAATATAGATATAGCGGCGCATGGTGTCGCAATTCCCCAGACGATTGCGTCCGGGCTCGGTGCCCGAGAGCCAGAGGATGCGGGAAAGTATCCAGTCACGTCCGGGATGCTGGCTGGCCAGCTCCGGCGACCACACCTCGCCGGTAGGTCGCCGCCCGCGAAAGACAGCCGCAGCAGGCGCGCCGGCGCCAATACGGGCACGCACGATATGCGCACCGCGCGGCGTCTGCTCGCTGCCGGAAATTTCCCCGGCCCCCTTGAGCGCCGTGGACACCGGATACTGCTGCAGCACCCGTCCGTCCTCCAGCAAGGTCAGCGTTTGCGCAGGAATGGAGATTTCGATACGTCTTGAGCTGTCTGGCTTCATGTCCTGCCCTGCTCCGTCAGCCGCCACTCTGGTTGGCCACATGCTTGCGATAGTGGTCGATGATAATGCGCGAGGCCTCCTCGGCGGTATCAACCACGGTGAACAGCGCCAGGTCAGCCGTGCCGATGCAGCCCTCTTTCATCATGGTGTTGCGCATCCAGTCCACCAGACCCGACCAGTAGTTGCGCCCGACCAGCACCACCGGGAAGGGTTCGGTCTTTTCGGTCTGTATGAGGGTCAGCGCCTCGAACATCTCATCCAGTGTTCCGAAGCCGCCCGGCAAGATGGCGAAGCCTATGGAATGCTTGAGGAACATGAACTTGCGCACAAAGAAATAGCGGAAGCTCAGACTGATGTCCTGGAAAGGATTGGGGTCCTGCTCTTGCGGCAGAGTGATGTTGAGCCCGATGGAGAGCGCGCCTTCGTTGAAAGCGCCCTTGTTGGCGCCCTCCATGATGCCGGGGCCGCCGCCCGTAATGACATTGATGCCGGCCCGCGAGAGCAGCCGGCCGAGCTTGAGGCCTTCCTGATAGTACGGGGAATCGGGACCGAGGCGAGCACTGCCGAAGATGTTCACGGCATAGCCGATCTTGATGAGGTGCTCGATGCCGTCGACGATTTCCGACTGTATGCGCAGCACACGCCAGGCTTCCGGCATTTTCTTGTCAAACATGAAGAGCTCCCTGTGTCCTTATCATTCTCACAGGGAGTCTAGGGTCTGTTGACGCTTTTCACTATGCAGGCCTGCAGGGAATGGTCGGCCCCTGCTGTTGCCTCGGCTCAATGCAGGAGACGCGGCTCGTCGTCATCCATCATCACGCTGCTGCCGGCCGCCTGCAGGCGGCCTGTCATCTGCACCCCGGCACCGATCATGGCGCGCGCAATCTCGCCCAGATGATCGGCCAGCAAGATACGGGTTTCTTCGGAGAAGCGTATGGCAACCAGCGGCTCGGAAGAGCCTGGTGAGGAATCCGTACGGCGCAGGACGAACTCGCCCTCTTCGGTTTCCACCACCTCAAGAAATGCAGCAACAGACATCGGGACTCTCTACAGCAAAAACAGAAAAAAGGGATAGTCAGAACTCGACACGCTCGGCGCGAAATTCACGTATGAGGGCAGTGAGCTCGCGCTGCCAGCCGGCAATGGCGGCCAGATCAGCATCGGAAAGCGCTGCGTCAGCCTGCACAGTCACCAGACTGATGGCACGCCCCAGGGATTCGGCCTCATCTTCCGGGGCATCGGCCGGCTTGGGGTCGGGCGCTATCAGGCAGCGCTCATGGGCCAGCAACAAAGCCGCCAGCCATGACGACGGCCGTTCTTCCAGTTGCTGGAATATGGTGATTTCCGGCGCCACCTGTCCTCGTGCGGCCATGGCCGCACGCACATCCTCGCTGCTGAGCAAGGTGCCGCTCAGCTTGTAAAAGCGCACCAACTCCTGCAAGAAGGCCACATAAGCACCATGCAGATGCAGGATGACAGCTTCGCGGCAGGACAGCGCCTCTGCCTCCCAGGAAAAGGCAGACTTCTCAGCCAGCAACAGCTGGATACGCTCCAACTGCAGCCTGGCGAAAAACAGCTTCTGGTTGGTGCGGCCGGTATTGGGCTTCTGCCTGCCGGTATCAATCGCGCCTTTCATCTCACACCTCTCGGCAATCGTGCTGTCACAAGACTGTAGAGTGGGTTAGCTCCGCCAACCCTCCACTCGCTGCTTCAACGCCGGCGCAAATTCCTGAAACGGTGAGTTGCACCGCAAGCGGCCAACCCACCCTGCAACGCAGACTTACTTGTCTTTCGCTTCTGCCTTTTCCTTGGCCTTGGCCGGGGTCACCACCCATTTGCCATTGGTATAGAACGCCTGCCAGCCCGTGGGCTTGCCTTCGGACTCGGTGAGCACATATTGCTCCTTGGTCTTGCGGCTGAAACGCAGCACAGCCTTGTTGCCTTCCTTGTCCTGCACTGGCGCATCGAGCAAGTAGCGATGTTTTTCATCCAGCTTGTCCGCGACAGTTTTCAGTTCCTCAATCGTCGGCGCACGCGTTTCGCGATGTTTGGGGAACTGGCTGGCCGCGAGAAAAAGACCGGCAGCCCCATCACGCAGCAGGAAGAAGTCGTCGGTCTTTTCGCATTTCAGGTGCGGCATGGGAATCGGATCGGCCTTGGGCGGTGCCGCCTCGCCATTGCGCAACAACTTGCGGGTATTGCCGCATTCGGCATTGGTGCAACCGAAATACTTGCCGAAGCGGCCGGTTTTCAGCTGCATGTCGGAACCGCACTTGTCGCACTCGATCAGCGGACCTTCATAACCCTTGATGCGATAACTGCCCTTCTCCACTTCATAGCCATCGCAGTCCGGGTTATTGCCGCAGACATGCAACTTGCGATGCTCGTCGATCAGATAACTGTCCATCGCCGTACCGCATATCTTGCAGCGGTGCCGCGCCAGCAACTGCTTGGATTCGCTTTCTTCATCGTTTTCGTCCAGCGCCACAATCTCGCCACCGGGCACCAGATTGATGGTGCCCTTGCAACGCTCTTTTGGCGGCAGGGCATAGCCTGAACAGCCCAGGAAAACACCGGTGCTGGCCGTGCGTATCTGCATGGGACGCGTGCAGGTCGGGCAGGGAATGTCGGTCGTTACCGGCTGGTTGCGGCGCATGCCGTCTTCCTGGCTGGCGTGCTCCAGTTTTTTCTTGAAGCCCTTGTAGAAATCGTTGAGGACTTTCTTCCAGTCCAGATCGCCCTCGGCCACCTTGTCGAGCTCCTGCTCCAGCTCGGCGGTGAAGGCGTAATCCATCAGGTCATCGAAATTCTCGGTGAGACGATCGGTGACGATGTCACCCATTTTCTCAGCGTAGAGACGACGATTCTCCAGCTTCACATAGCCACGTTCCTGAATCGTGGAAATGATCGCGGCGTAAGTGGAGGGACGACCAATGCCGCGCTTTTCCAGTTCGCGCACCAGTGAGGCTTCGGTATAGCGTGCCGTGGGCTTGGTGAAATGCTGGCTGGGATCCAGTTTTTTCAGGGCAAGGGTTTCGCCCACCTTCACATCCGGCAGCACCACATCCTCTTTGTCTTTCTGCGCCGGCGTCATCACCTTGGTGAAACCGTCAAACTTGAGGATACGGCCACGGGTACGCAGCTCGAAATCAGCGGCACTGACGGCAAGACCCGTGGAAAGATATTCGGCATCCGGCATCTGGCAGGCGACAAATTGCCGCCAGATCAATTCATAAAGGCGCTCGGCATCTCGCTCAAGACCGGCGACATCGCCCGGCTTGGCATGCACATCCGAAGGACGGATAGCTTCGTGGGCCTCTTGGGCGCCTTCCTTGCTGGAATAGACATTCGGTGCATCGGGCAGATATTTCTTGCCGTAGTTGTCGGCAATGAAATCGCGTGCCGCATTCACGGCATCCGCACTCAGATTGGTCGAGTCGGTACGCATATAGGTAATGTGACCGGCCTCATAGAGCCGCTGTGCCAGCGTCATGGTCTTCTTCACCGAGAAGCCCAGGCGTGTACTCGCCGCCTGCTGCAGGGTGGACGTAATGAAGGGCGCATTCGGCTTGGTGCGAGTAGGCTTGTCCTCACGCTTGGCGACTGTGTAGGTAGCAGACTCCAGCACCTTCAATGCCGCATCCGCCTCCTTCTTGTTCTTCGGGCGGAAAGCCGCCTCCTTATGCCGGGTGACTTCCAGACGCAGGGCATCTTTCTTGGCCGTTTGCGTATCGGCATGGATTTCCCAGAATTCTTCCGGAATGAAAGCGCGGATTTCACGCTCACGCTCAACAACAAGACGCACGGCTACCGATTGCACACGGCCGGCCGAGAGGCCACGGGCAATTTTTTCCCAGAGCAGCGGCGAGACCATATAACCGACAACTCGGTCGAGGAAACGGCGTGCCTGCTGCGCATTCACCCGCGAGATATTCAGCACCCCCGGCTGCTTGAAAGCGCCGGTAATGGCGTTCTTGGTGATTTCGTTGAAAACCACGCGCTTGAAGCGTGACTCATCACCGCCGATGACTTCGCGCAGATGCCAGGCAATGGCCTCTCCTTCGCGATCCAAGTCGGTGGCGAGATAGATGGTGTCGGCATCCTTGGCGAGCTTCTTCAGCTCATCGATGACTTTTTCCTTGCCCGGCAGGATTTCGTAATGCGCTTTCCAGTCTTTGTCCGGGTCCACCCCCATGCGCGCCACCAGAGCAGCACGTCCCTTGGTTTCCTTCTGCAGGGCCTTGGCCTCGGCCGAAAGCTTGCGGGTAGCCGCCGCCGCCTTGGCACGTTCGGCCGCATCCACCGGTTTGCCGGAGCCGCTGACAGGCAGGTCGCGCACATGGCCGACACTGGATTTCACGACAAAATCCTTGCCCAGATACTTGTTGATGGTCTTGGCCTTGGCCGGCGACTCAACGATGACCAGCGATTTACCCATGGATATTCACGACCGTTACGGTGGGATGTGGCCGGGGTCCGGCCAAAGAGTCGGCATATATAAGAGGCAAGTCGGGCTTGGTCAAGCACAGGTAAAACGCGCAGGGCTTGCAGAGGGGGGGAAAACCTCCACACAAGAGGCTGATTTTATTTGTTTTTTTCCATCAAATCCTGAAGCAGCCGCTTCAGGGCCGGCAAGGCCTGCACATCCAGCTCTTCCTTCCACCAGAAGCTCACGGCATTGGCCCGGGCTTCCAGAGCCAGCAGTGACTCGGCCTCCGGAGGGCGCTTGAGCTCGCCCAAGAGCGCCCGCTTACCCTCTTTCACGATCCAGTCGCCATCGGAAAGGCGCTCAAGCCGGAAATAAGGCAGGCCACGCTCCCCTTCTTCGGTCAGCAGGGAATAGCAGGCCAAGAGGCCGCCCACCGGGCGCTCGCCGCGATACCACTCCGGCGGCGCCAGCAGGCGCGCATGCAGACCCAGCTTGCGGGCCTCCATGCGCAGGGCCATGAGACGGGTCTCACGGCGGCTGGGCCGGAGCAGGGAAACCTGCCCGACCACAAAAGCCACCACGACGAGAAGAACAAGAAGAAAAGTGCTCACAGCAGAATCACGAGGCGACGTGTTCCCCGTTCGGGAAGAACATCGGCTTGACCTTGCCCAGCTGCGCATCTAGCGAAGAAGACACGCTGGAAGACATGGTGAAGAAGCTGAGCAGCGCCTTGGAGTTGGAGTCGTTCTGGAATGCACCCACGGTGCGCTGCCAGAAAGCGTGATTCACGAGTTGCAGTTGCTCGTTGGTTTTCACCAGGCCTTTAAGCTCCCAATCCGGGGTACCGCCTTCGCGCGCCACAAAATACTGGCGCATGAGATACATGGATGCCGAGCGCAGGATGAATTCCTCCTTGCTGGCAAAGGGCAGGTGATTACGCGCATTGGCCTTGAGCTCACCGAACACCGGACAGGCGCTGGTGGCCATGATGAGACCCATGAGGGCACGCACGCCCTCCTCCAGCCCCACTCGCTTCACATACTCGCGCTCCGGCGTCACCACGCGCACATTGGCCTTGGTGTGCGAGGGCAGCTTCTGGAAATCGCGCGCCATCTTGTCGAGATCGATAGCGGCCGGGCAATGCGTATTGGCCGTCTTGTCCAGCGGACAATTGCTGCACTGGTTATTGCCAAGCCGCGTCCATTCAGGCGCATCGGCAGGAATTTTTTTCGGATCGAAAACGCGATCAAGATCAACGCTGAACTTGAGCTCGAGACCGTCGTCGAAGGTGAAGTAATACTGGATGCTGGTGGTCATGATTTCTTATACGAACCGCGTCATTGCGGTCGGTCTTCCTCTGGCCTGGGAATGGCAAATCCTGAAAAAGCAGACTGCGCGGGGCCGGGCTGTGACACCGGCAAAGCGCGAGGCAGCAAGTGCCCTACGTTAAAGCAACTGCAAACGGCAAGCCAGACAGCCGGCCGGGTCTTTTTTTACCGGCTTGCCTGCTTGATGGCCAGCCTTATTCCAGTACTTCCACGACATCACCCACATGCAGACGGGCATTATCCGGGCAGTGCGTGATGACCACGTTCTGGCCGAAATAGGTTTTGCCATCCGCACGCGCCCGATAGCTTCGCAAAACCGTCAGAATCTGACTGTTTTTGACAGCCGTTTCCGGGTCTATCGAAGGAATCACGCAACGCGAGCACGGCTTGACCACGGCCAGTTCGATCTCGCCCACACGCAAGCGCTTCCAGCCATCCTCGGCATGCGCCGGCATGTCTCCCGCCACCACCACATTGGGGCGGAAGCGACGCCAGTCCACCGCGGACGACAATTTTGCATTGAGCGCATCCAGCGAAGGCTGCGTCACCAGCAGCAGGGGGAAACCGTCCGAGAAAGCAGTGCGATGGCCGGGGCCGGCATATTGCGGATTCACTATGCGCTGCGCTGTTGCCGGCATGACCACCAGCCGGACCGGCATGCCCAGAAAATCACTGCACCAGACATCAGCCTCCGCACTTACCCGCCAGGCCTGTACAGCGTCTTCCCATACCTGCACGGCCAGCAGGTCCTCGCCTTCACGCCGGGCCAGCAACGCCGCCATGCCCGGGGCCGTCAGACGCAATGCCTCCCCCTCCACCACCGCCGACAAGAGACTCATGCGGGGATGGGTGCGCTGGGTGACAAACTTCCCCGCGGCATCCACCAGCATCCAGCGCCGGTCATGGCAGGGCCCCATGGCATCGAACTCGAGAAAATCCCGGCGCTGCTGGCGGGCCGACTTCAGCGGATACACCGCCAGCTCACTGATCTGCATGAAGGCCTCCGGGCCGGGAAAACCGCGATTCTAGCCAGCAGCCGTCGTGATAAACATGCCGCGCACCGCATGGGCCACCACCAGCTGAACGGATGAGCAGGGCTGTACATGAGAACAGTACGCATGATAGCGTCAGCCATCACCCATGCGAGGATGCAGCAAATGGAAGGTTTGACCACCCGCCAGGCGGAAATCCTGGACTTCATACGCGAGAACATCGAACGCACCGGCATGGCGCCCACCCGCGCCGAAGTTGCCCTGCGTTTCGGCTTCAAGTCCAAGAATGCCGCGGCCGACCATCTGCGTGCGCTGGAACAAAAGGGCTATCTCAAGCTGCATGCCGAATTGTCGCGTGGCATACAGCTGCTGGATGTGCCGGAAGACTCCGACATGATCCCCATCATCGGCTCCGTCGCTGCCGGCCTGCCCATTGAAGCCATAGAAAATCACGATGAAGCCCTGCCCATACCGAAAGGGCTGTTTGCCAAACGCCCGACTTATCTCTTGCGCGTAAAAGGCGATTCCATGAAAGACGCCGGCATTCTCGAAGGCGATCTGATTGCGGTCTACAAAACCAGCATCGCCCGCAAAGGCCAGATTGTGGTGGCGCGCATCGAGAATGAAGTGACGGTGAAATATCTCGATCAGGAAGGCGCCAATGTGAAACTGGTGCCGGCGAATACGGATTACCAGCCGCTGATCATTTCGCCGGATGACATGGTGATTGAGGGGGTGTTTGTGGGGCTGATCAGGGATTCGTTTGGGGTTTGACTCACGTTAGAGCCGATTGCAATGCATCCAAAGCTCTCAACCGCAATAGATGAAGCGAGCCACTTCGCAGAAAAGCTGTACTTAAGAAGGGTTAAAAATGACCTTCGCTCAAGAACTGTAGCTGCATGTCTTGCAGTGTCTCAGCAGCATCATAATTCGATTCTAATCTTGCTTTCTAGAAAGCCTCCACTAGAAGCAACTAGCTTCGCATTACTCCGGCTTTTAGTAGAGTCCGTGACTCGTGGGCTATGGCTTTCTCATGTTGCTACCGATGCTCAAGTAAACGAGTACGCACGCTCTGGAACAAAGCTAGACATGGCAAGCATGATGAAAAAGCTTGATGAGGTCACTGGTTTAAATTCCTATAAAGCTCTCTACCAAAAAAATTGGTCCGTATTATCTGCCTTTACGCATACCGGAGAGCTTCAAGTCCAGCGATGGCTTAAATCCCCTCACGTAGAGCCCCAGTATTCACAGGAAGAGATCTTAGAATTAATTAAATTATCGAGCCTTACTGCCAAGCTGGCATTCCAAGCTTTGCTTGATATATCCCTAGATCCTGAGGAACCGTAGCCCGCGTAGGGCGGAACCCCGCAGGGTTTCCGCCGCATGAAATCGTTAATCCAAACTTCTCTATTCAAATCCCCGTTGTTTGTTTGAGAGGGAGCGTCCTCGCCGGACGGGCCCAAAGGGACCGCGATGCGGCGGCCCCTTTGGAATCCCCGCGCACCCCAGAACGCCTGCCCGCTTCGCGGGTGCCCTCCCTCCACAAAACCGGCGTCGAAGG
>JACCDZ010430271.1_pt1 | contig 17369 bp, 20 predicted proteins | sample 7449551 | NCBI WGS metagenome assembly JACCDZ01 (sample SAMN15323452, study PRJNA562643) | freshwater metagenome | isolation source: river surface water | place: USA:Blue River Watershed | collected 2017-08-18 | reverse complement strand
TTTCACCCTTAAATTTTAAATTCCCTTACCATATCCATAAGACCTATGAGGTTCTGGTAAGGATTTTTTATTTAATATAATAAAAATGACATCAGGATTTATTTATTACTTCGCTTAGTTAAGCAAAAAAAATGATATAAAGAATAAATTTATTTTCTTATTTAATAATAAAGATGAATAAATATGAGTTATATATGGGTAAATTAAAAGAAGTTGAATTAAATTATAATGAAAAAATTAATAATGCTTTAAATGAAAAAAAAGACTTAACTATACTTTTTAATGAATTAAAAATATTACGTAAATATTATAATAAAAAAATAAAATATCATTCAAGCAAAAAAAATTAATATAATTCATTAAAATCAACTTCTTTATATAATCCTTTTTCTGTTTGAATTTGATGGAATACCGCCATTTCTATTAAATATTCCTCCATATTTGGGTAAATTTGCCGCGACATACTATAATAATTATCAAATCTTATTTGTTCCTCCTCAGTCCAGTTTTTAGGATATTGATATTTACCTTTTACAAACATTTCTTTATTTTTATATTAGATAATTATTTTTCTATAATTAACTCTTTTTCTAAGTTCTTATAAAATCTTTTTTCGTCCCCGCTATTATCTATAATTAAAGCTCCCCATTTATTATTATCGATAGCAAAATTATAAAGTTCTTCGAATTCAATATCACTTACAACATTAGAAACCTCACTATAAATATCGTCTAAAATTAATTTTTTATTCATAAACTTCCCTAAGAAAAATACATTACAATTACTTCTTATATCTTTATTTATTCCCTTCATAGACTGACTAAGGATAAAAAAGGAAGTATATATATGTCTGTTCTTAATTAACCAGTATTTAAGTAAATTAGAACTTCTTCTATTAAAGGCTGAACTTCCTAAAAGGTCATCTAAAACAATAAAAGAAATAGGTTTAGTAGTATATTTAAATAATTTTTCAACTTCATTTATAGGTCTAAAATTATATTCTTTTAGTATCTCAATTATCATAGGATTTTCTTTTATTAATTTTTGTATTTTTTCTTTGGGCGTTTTATCAATTAATTCATAAGTTTTTTTATATAAATTTAATTTATCTACATCATCTATTTTCGCCTTAATATCCATTATTATATTATCTAATAATTGCTCGCTATATTCTGTATGAATATCTGCCTCATCTAATGAATTTAAATTTTTAAATAAATTCTTATTTGCTTCTATTGTTGGTGATATTAAAATAGTTCTTATTTTATGCTTACCTTCATTTGATTTTAATTCGCTTTCTTCATAATCCTTAATTATTTTAACACATGAAAAAGTTTTAGATCCCCCTCTACTCGCAATAGCGCAGTAATTAAAAAATAACCTAAACGCATTAGGGTTTGAAGATTTTGGATAATCTAATTTAGTTTTTTTTAATTCATGATTAAAACCATTTAAATCTATTTCTTTTATCATTCTTTCTATTAATAATTAAATAGATTATTTATAAGTCTTTGTTTATATTCCGTCATCATCTGTTGTTTATAAATATCTTCATTATTTTTAATAACATTTCTTATAGTTGGTTCGCTTTTTAATCGTTGTTTAGGTATTTTTACTATTACTTCCTCTTCACTTTCTTCGCTTTCTTCTTGATAAATAATTTTCTTTTTTTTCTCCTTTACCTGTATAGGTTCTACCTTTGCTTCTTCTTGTTTTGGTTCTACCTTTACCTCTTCTTCTTTTATAAGTCCTTCCTTTTCAATCAGTTTTTTTAAATATTCAATTTTGTCATATTTTTCTGCTTTTGCTTTTATTCGTTCTAAATCATTCCTGACTGATTTAATCTCCTTTGTTTGTTTTGCTTTTTCAATATCATCTCTATTAAATTTATGTCTTCTGTTTTTTGGTTTTGTTTCTGTTTCGCTTGTTAAGACATTAACGGGTTCCTCTATTATTCCTTCTTCTTCCATCTTTATTATTAATTAAGATATTTTTATTTTTTTATTAGTATCTCTTAAAATTACATTATATTCCATTACATGAGGATTAAAATAATCTTTAATTAAAAATTTTACTTCTTCATGGTTATAGTCTTTACAACTAAAAAAATCTAAATATAAAGATGCACTTGGGGCGCAAAAATGGATAGTTATATTACTTGTTTTAATCATTTGAAAAGCGGTTAAACCTGTTAAATCATCTCTATCATTTTCTGGCGATTTTTCAACTTCATAAAATATAACATCACCTATTCTTTTCATATCAGTTATATTACATAATTCTTTTATAAATTTAATAATATTATCCTTATCATTAATCTTATTTCTATCACAACAACAACCATTTAATATAAGATGTTTTCCCCAGTATCCATTCATTTTTTAAATCTATAATAAAAATAGATTTTATTTATAAATGGATAAATTAAAGGAGTATTTAGATAAGTCATTTATTTCTGCTATTCTATGTGATTATCACTACCAATTTTATAATAAGATTAATTATATTTCTATGTTTCCTCTTGTAATTGGTTCCTCATTATTAACCATCTTAAATTCATCAACTATTGAAGAAAGTATTATGAAATATATTAATATTAGCGTTAATGGTCTTAATACATTTGTTATTGCTTTAACTACTAATTATAAATTAAATGATAGATTAACAACTTATAAGAACTTATATATTAAATATCAAAAACTCTCACATAAAATTGAAAGTTGTATAAATAAATCTACTGAATTAAACGAAAGAATTATAGATGATATAATAAATGAATATGATACATTACAAAATGATAATAATTTTGGTTATTTATCATCATATAAAAAAAAGATTATTGATAAATATGGTAAAACTCATAAAATGCCTAATTCATTAGCATTAGATGGTGATTTTGTTTTAACGAGCGCAAGCGCAGTTATTATTAATAGTTAATTTTCTTACTTCTTCTTCTAATAATTGAACTTTTTTTATTAATTCTTGCGTCGCTTTTATATTAAGATTATAAAGACTTTCATAATCTAATTTTAAAAAATCATTTATTTTTTTACCATAAATAAATAACTTTTCTTTATCATTATCATCTATATTTATATTATCATAAATCTCTATGGTATTATTATCTATAATTGATTTGACTTTAATATATCTCTTTTTATATCTATTATTATATGGCGTATCGTCTATTATAAACTCCTGATTTTCCTTATTATCTAATAATACTTTTATTTCATCATCTATATTTATAAGTCCTGTTATATCTTTATCAATTCTTATTTTGCTCTTATCTATTAAATAAGCATTACAATAAATATTTGCTATATATTCTTCATCTTTATAAATTAAATGTTTTAATTCTTCTTCTTCATTTATATCTTGTGCTATAACTCCAAATTTTTTATTATAATCCTTATCTTGACATAAATAATATTCTTTCGGTTTTATTTTCATTAATTTTTCAATAGGATTTTCAATCTCCTTAATCTCTTTTTTAACTCTTTCATCACTTATCTCACTACTTGTTGCTGTCTGCGTTCCATTAAACCACCATTTAGAATTAATACCTGTTTTTATATGTGAGAAAATTAGTGAATTTGCTGTATTAATTGCTGATGGTTGTCCTATACTTATATACCATTCACCAAATAATGCGAGGGTTGATGCTATGATTATATAATTAGGAACTCCCCAACCGCAATTTCTACCAATATAGATATTATTATAATCTGCTCCACCTTGATAATAAATTAATGAAGTTAATCTATGTCCTGCGTCATGTGCGATTATTTCAGTATTGTCGGCGCATTCCATCATCAAACCTGCTGTATTAGTGCTCCAACCATTACCTCCTCCATAGTTAATTGTTGTATCTCCTATTGTAAGAGAACCATTACCCATATAATTGTTAGGAACTGCGGAATTACCTCCAACACTACTGAAAACATTCATTCTTCCTCGTAAATAAAAGGTGCTGTCATTATTAATAGACGCCATAAATCCATCAGCACTACTTCTCCATTCATATCCATTAGCAGAACCGAAATATGTTCTATCGTTATTAGCAAAATAAAAGCGGTTTTTTCCATCTGTTGAGGTCATCCACGTATTAACTGATGGGTTTAATGTTCCTGAAATTGTCCCATTAAATGTTCCACCATTAAAGGTTGAAGCATTTATAGTTCCACCACTTGATATACTACCAGAATTCATATTAATTGATGATACTGATATACTGGGGGTTCCTGAGAGCCCCCCTGAGGTTCCACTACAACTACCATTAAAATAACCATAAAAATTAGTTGCTGTTATTTGATTTGCAGCGGTTATATTACCTGTTGAATTAAGATTTATTGAACTGACTGATATTGATGGGGTTCCAGTCAAATTTGTAGCAGTTCCAGTAATAGAATTAGGAAGAGTTAAAGAACCATTATAATATAAATTACCTGAATAATTTAAATTACCATTTATATCTAAATGATATGAAGGGTTTGTTTTATTTATTCCTACATTACCTGAATTTGTATTATAAATATTATTAGTAGTTGTATTTAAAAACCATTTTGAATTAGAATTAAAAGGAATATTTTCAATATTTGTATAATCTAATAGACCATTAAAATTAATTTTTTGAGATGAATAAGGAAATTTAATGATTATAATTCCTTGAAAACCATTACCACCATTACCATCTCCACCATCACCATAATTGCTTTTAGTTGATGGAACTCCTCCTATCGGTTCTCCATCTCCTCCTTTTCCTACTTCTATATTTGTCCCAGTTATTGGTTCTATATATCTTGATGGAGTTCCTAAGAATGAGGAAGCACTACCTCCTGCCCCAGATGTCGTAGCATTTCCTGCAAAACCATTATTTAATTTTGAGTAAGTAGCATTAAAAGGAACCCCAGAACTTGCTCCTGCTTGACTTAAATAAGAACCACCACCACCACCTGAACCACCACTTGAAGGAGTATTTAATATTATCTGTTTTCCGTAAATTTCCCATTCTGCAAAGTTTAAAATTGTTGATGTTGTTCCACCTTGTAAGGCATTAACTGCTAAACAATAATATAAATACGGGGTTGTATTTGCTGATAAACTTGTATTTGTATAAACCCCTGATGTATATGATGCATTTGTTATTGTTAAAAGAGTGATCCAACTACCTGATGCCCCTGTATTAGAAGCGTAGATTTTAAAGTTTTTCGGGCGTCTATCTGCTACATCACTTCTAATAAAAATTTTAAAACTTGTTAATGCAATAGGTATAGGCAATTTTATTGCTACACTATCGCCACGATAAGCACTTTCAACTATAAAGTAATTATTTCCTTGCGTTGTTAATGATCCTGTTGTAACAGCATAATTTCCTGATAAAAAATGCGCGCTTGTTGTTGTTTCAGTTGTATCGTGATTAAATAATAAAGAAACATTATTAGCACCTGATGAATGTAATGATGTATGATAAATCTCATAAGTTCCTGCCCCATATGTTATGCCTGCTGTTGTCAAATCAATAGTTTTAAAATAACAGGTTCTTCCTGAAAAAGTTGTTGTTGTTGTTGCTGATAAGGTATTGTAAGCTTTCGGCGGAAATCTTCTTTCAGTTGTATCTAATGTAAAACCCCCCCCACCATTACCCCCACCTAATGCGTAAATTAAATCAGTTGAACCCTGATAAATCTTACTTATTCTATTTGCTGTTGTAGAAGAATCTATGCCGACCTGAACCTGATAATTACTAGTAGGAATTAAGAAATTAGGATAATATATAACTTCACCAGCACCACCAGCTCCCCCAGAGCAATAAGTTGAAGAAACACCCCCTCTACCACCAGCGCCAACTACTAATAAATCGCATAAAGTATTTTCAGTAAATTGAATTGTTCCATTTTGAGTAAATGTAAGATAAGCAAAGTTATTATTAAGATTTGTAAAAACGCCATTTGTATTAACAGGGAGAGGAGCATTAGGAACGTAAGTCATTAAAGAAGTATTATAAAACTTAATTTCATTAGTATTTAAAGAAGGTACATATTGAGTATTTGTGATATTACAATTAATAAAACCAGTTTCAATATTAAAATTAATTAAATTTTCACTTATTAATAACGAATTTGAACTTTGAATATCTTTAAGCATATTTGAGAATATATCTCTTTGAGCTATATTATTTTCTAAATTTGAATTTAACATAATAGCTGAAATGGAATTTGAGCTAATATAACTCATATTAATTAGATCAACCATGTAATTTGCTCTTACTGCTGCTATTGTTGCTATTCCAGCCGCAACTCCTATACCGCCGACTAATGTTCCTATGGCGTATTGATATGCTGCAAAATCACTTATTGCGATAGTCATAGCGGGAATATTACCTGAGGTAGTTAAAAGTGATGTTGATAAAAAGATATGGTCTAATGCTGTTAATTGAGCTTGTATTGATACTACTGAACCTTGTAATTGTATTACATCACCAGTAATAGCTGTAATAGCTGTATCTCTTGCTGTATTTAAAATCCATAAATTTAAAAATTCATCATTTAAACAATACCATGAAGGAAGAATTGGGGGTATTATATTACCATCACTATAAAAATAAATCTTACCATCACTTCTAATTTCTGTTAAATTTTGTAAAAGGGGATTATAACGACTTCTAAATACTATTTTAGAATTTGGATGTTGATTTATATAAATAAATGTATCTTTTGCCCCATATTGTATAAATCTATCATAATTAAATGAAATAAGATTATCATTATTATTAGGATTAATATCCCATAACTCATGTCTTAAATTATTTGAATAAATAGAACTAATATTAGAACTTATATTAGAACAAATATTAGATGTTTGGATATTAATATTATTAATTTTTGTATTTAAAATATTAGATGTAGTCTCAATTTTAAAATCTGTATAAGAGTAATCATCTAAACCTGTTGTTCCTGTATATGTTGGATTTCTATATAAGATATTCATTTAATTTTATTTAATTTCTAATTTAAAAATAGATATAAATAAATGGATAAGACGCCTTCTATTAAAGTCAATGTAGTTGATGATAATAAATTTAAAGTTAAAGAAACTAAAATTAAAGTCCCTAAACAATTATCAAAAAAATCGCAAAAATTAATAGCAACAGATACACAAGATTATAATATATTTCTTAATTATTCATATCCTGAATTAGTTAAAAAAACAAGAGATGACAATAATCTAATTGAATTAATTAAAAAAGAATTTGGACGAGATAATAAAGAAAATTTATCATCAGTTGTTATACCTGCTAAGGAAGAAATTAAGAAGATTGAAAACGAGTTATTTGATGTTGATACAACACAAGAAGAACAAGCAAAGGCAGAAGCAATAAAGAAATTACAAGCAGTAGCAAAAAGAAAAAAGGTTCAGCCCATTTATCAAGAAAACGTTAAATTTCAAAGAGCAAAAACAGATATAGAAAAAGAAATTAAATCAATTATGGAAGAAGTAGGACAAATAGAAAAATCAACAAATAAAGAAATGGAATTTGAAAAAGATTTATATTTAAATGCAAAACAGGAATTAGAAAGGGAAATTAGAAATTTAAACAATCAAAAATCAAAAACTCAAAAAAGCTTAAATAGAGCTAAAACTGAAAAAACAAGAGAAGATAAACGAGTTAAATTAGCAGATATTAATATGAAATTAGAAAAATTAAAAAATGAGAGAAACATGGAAATAAAACCTTATATTCAACAATTAGGAGTTGAAGTTAGAGGAAAAGGAAGACCCAAAAAATCTAAGTAAATAAGTTAAATTAAATTATTTTTTTCTTATCATTAAAATAGAACTAAAATGAGTGATAATTTAAGCCTTCCATCTTATTCTTTCCCAAAAAATTTAAGTTTTTCCTTAAAACGCATGAACTCATATATAAATAAGAGTAAATTAAAGATAAATAGCGACCGAAGTGAATATAAATCAGGTCAGCAAATTAAATTTACCCTACCACGCGGTGCGATGATTGATTTTAGATCATTAGTAATTTATGCTACTGGTTCTACTTCCGCTGGAACTACTCAAATCCACTTTCCCCGAAATGGTCTATCATCCTTAATAGAAAACCTCCAAGTTTCTATTAATAATCAACAAATAAACAACATTCAAGCTTATAATTTTCTTTATAATACCCTTTATGATATGGAATGCGGGCGAGAACAAGAAACAAAACGCAATATATCAGGTGAAATAGCTGACCCTTCTGTTAAATATGATATAACTTCTATTTCAGCCAGCGGAAATACTACACAAGAAGGGATTATAACTGCTGTTGAAATGAGCGAACAAAATAACGCTGATGCTAATGTTCCATTAGTTGCTAATAATTTCTTAGGTGCCTTATCCTCATTCTCAACTCCTGTTTTAAATACTGCATATACTGGAACCATAGAAATCCTTATAACCTTAGCTCCTGCGGTTTGTTGTTTCCAAACTGGTAATACTACTACTACCGCTCTTACTGCTATACCTACTTCTACTTCCCCTGAATATACACTTACAAATGTTTATTTAACTATTGATAAATTAACTTATACTTCTGGTATTTATAATAGACTTTTAGAAGAACGATTAGCGGATACAAGTGAAGAAGGGGGGTTAAAGGTTTGTTGTTATGATTACTCTACTATAATCGGATCTTTATTCGTTAAAAGTGCTGGTAATTCCCTAAATGCTTCTGTAAATTCAAAATCATTAGATTTATTAATAGGGACATTTCGCCACGAGAGATATAATACACTCGCTCCACTTCTCATAAAAGGAACAATAACCACAAACGCTGACTCAACTTCTAAATATAATTATGTTTCTAATCCTGTTTCATTAAATTCAGTCATTACAGGTGCTTCTTCTACTCCTTTTGATGATTATAGAACAATTGCTGGTGATAGTGCTTTTGCTAATTCATGGTATTTCCAACGTGCGGGAGTTTTTATTGAAGGTTCCCAATTTTCAGTAAATTCTGTACCTCTTCTCGGTTATCGTGCCCCTCCAATTGAAATTTATAATAATACTCTCCAATCATTAGGTTTTAATAATCTTGACATGTCTTCTGGTTTAGAAGGCGGGGCTGTTTCTCTCCATCACTGGACTAAATTTTATTTCTGTGATGCTACTTCCCTTGAAAATATTTCACAGGACGCCATCCCATTTGTATCAGGATATGATGGCGAAAATGCTGGAATTGTTATAAACTGGGATGTTAATTTTAGAACCAATTGCGGAACTAAGGTTTATCCCTATGTTTTCTGTCGCCATAGTCGCGTAATGACTTTATACGCTGGTAGAAATTTAGTTATTGAATAATAATCTTCTTTTATAATAATAGAACTATGGCGAAAGAAGTATTATTAGATTTTTATAAAGATACATTTAAATTTACTGATAATAGCGAGTTTATTATGAATAAAAAACCCCCTGTTTATGATAAGAAACTATATTTAAAAGAAAGTCCTATTTTAATTGATACATATTCAATTAAGGATATTTATGAAAGTAGAAAAATAAATGAAGGTATTATTTATGAAGATTATAAAAATTTTGATTATGATGATAATAGAAATATGAAATTTTTATTACAAAAAGAAAAACCTAAGAAGATTGAATTTTATGAAACTAATTTAATAGAACAAGTCCCAAATGTAGTAATAAATAAATATAAACTTAAACAATTTACTGATTTATAATAATCTATTTTTTTTTCCTCTTTATTAATAATAGAAGTGATGAAATATACGATTTATTTAAATACTGAGATTAATTGCGTTAAAATTACTAATGGGGCTAAAAACCAAGGTTTTGTATGGGATGTATCTAATATAGATATTAAAAAGGGGATGAAATTAAAGGTTTTTAATGTAGCACATTCAGGAACGGGTCATGGAGATAATATCATAACATTTAAAATAAATGATATATCTTATAACTCATGTTTTTATTATGGTAATGATGCCTCGCCCCCTACTATTTTTCAGGGAACATTCGGGAGCGCTAATTGTTATTATCAACCATGGGGAGAATTAGTTTTAAATAATCAAACTATAAATACAATTACAATAATGGTAAGTGATGATTTAAGTAATATTAATTCAGGAGTAAATACCGCTTTAAAATTTATTATAGGGTTAGTAATAGAAGACTAAATGAAAAATTATAAATTATTTATACATTCAAAAAATAGGAGTAGTAATGAGTTATTAAATAACTTTAATATTTTTTTAAGTAATGGTATTATATGCGGTAAAAATGAAAATATTAATATTTCTGTCATATACTTTCAAATGTTAAATTCTATGTATAATATTAAAAGTAATTCATTTTCAATTCTTATTTATAATATAGGTAATCCAACGCCAACAACAATAAATATTAATATTCCTGATGGAAATTATAGCGTAATAACATTAGAAAAAAAATTAAATTCATTATTATCAGGATATATAAGGGTAGAATATGATTTTTCTTTAAATAAATTCATTTATTATAATATAACTTTAAATGATGGAGTTGAGATAGTCCCTAATAATTGTTATAAAATTCTCGGTTTTAATTATACGACTTTAATAGATGAATTAGGAACAACAAGTGATAATTTTATAAATTTATTAGATTATAACCATATTATTGTTAAAAGTAGCGATTTAAAATTTAAAGATTTAGTCCAAGATAATATAGATCCAAATTTAATAAAAGGTGAAACAAAATTATCAAATATCTTATTTATGATTAATAGAAGCGACTATGAACCCTTTAAAATGATTAATTATAGTAATCAAGATGGTGATAATAACTTTTCATTTAACTTATATAATAAATATATAAATACGATAAATTTTCAGTTATATAATGAACGGAATGAATTAATAACAAACGCTGACGATTATATAATAGGATTAAAAATAAATGTATATGAAGATGATAGAAATTTATATAAAGAATATGGGATACAAATATTAAGCCTTTTAAATGATATTTATAAATTGCTTATAAATATTTTCTTTCGGTTAAGTAGGAGCAATAATGAAGATGAATGATATTTCTAATAAATTAATGATGGTTCCTAAAAAAAAGGAAGATGTACCCATGATGAAAAAAATAGGAAATTATAATAAGATGGTAAAAACTATGGGTTCATATAATAAACCTATTAAAAATCGTTTAGGAATGTATTAATGTATTTATATTATTTTTTTTGTTATATATAGAAATATGCCTATATTAGATAAACCTTTAAAAGAAGATAGGAATAAGAAAACATTATTACATGCTATATTATTCCCTAAATCAAAATTCACATTAGAACAATCAAAAGAATGGTTAAAAAAAAATAATTATAATTATATCCATAATCGTCAAACGAAAAATATATGGCGATTTAGAATAAGAGAACAAATTAAGGATTTTAAATTTTATACTTATAGATTAAATAATGGCGTTGAAATGGTTTATATGTATCATTAAAATAAAGTTGAAACATTAGGGACTTTTTTAAGAATTACAATTTCCATACTAATATTCGTAGCCATATCTTTCGTAATTGTATTATCCTTATTAAATCCTTTAATTTCAGTAGTAGCAACAAAAACTCCCTCTTTAAATAATTTTTCATAATTATTATAAAATTTTTTATATGAACCCCTTTTATCTCTAACATTACTTTTAGAAATAATAGCACATAATAAACCCCCATCTTTTAATAAACTATAATATTTATTCAAAAAGTCTATATCATATAAACGACCATCACTATCATAATCTTTAATATTAAAAGGAGGATTAGTAAAAATATAATCATATTTTCTATTTGTTGGAGGATTAATATAAGTATTTTTTCTTTCATATATTACATTTCTAATATTTTTATAAATAACATAACCTAAATTAAATAAATCGTAATTAACTTCATAAGAAAAAATTATAAAATTATTTTTATTTTTTAAATTTAAAAGTGGTCTTATTAAATTCCCTATTCCTGCGGTAGGTTCAAGTATTTCAATTTCTTTTCTCTTATCATTTTCAATTCCTGATATATCAATTAGTTTTTTAGATACATCTTTTGGAGTTAAAAAAGCATTTAACATTTGTATATCGCTTTTATTAAATTCTAATACATTTAACATATTTTGTAATGAATATTTATTATAAAACATTTCTTTTATTGTTTTAATTGGTTCAGTTCTATAATCTCTTCTAAGTTTTATAACTTCATCAGGTGATATTTTTTTATCTCTATCTGCGAATTCTAATATTTCACCTGTATCCAGTTCCCTATCTATTTTTGTATCTTCGTATGCCTGTTTCATTACTGGGTCTCTTCTTATATGTTTATTTAAATCTATTTTAAACTCTGGTTCTGCGCTTGCGCTCGCCTTTGGCAGTTTAGGTTCCATTTTAGGTTCTGGTTTAGGTTCCATTTTAGGTTTTGGTTTAGGTTCCATTTTAGGTTCTGGTTTAGGTTCCATTTTAGGTTTTGGTTTAGGTTCTGCGCTTGCGCTCGCCTTTGACAGTTTTAATCTATCCATTATTTTTTTAATTTCATTATATTCATTACTATCCTTTTTAGGAACACACCACATACCCCCTTTTTTATCATTATATTCTTTTAAAGCTGTAATCCATATAGAAGGCATAATATATATCTATATATATAAATGAAATTTTTTTACTCTTCCTTTTTCTTTTTTTTCTTTTTGAGCCTTTTTAATTTCATTTGATGAAAGTTCATTTATGGTTATTGGGGTTTTTTCATTTATCCTTTTTGTTGGTCTATAAATATCACCTTTTTTCTTATATCCTATTTCCCCTCGTTGGTTTTTCCATTCTTCTAAAAACCATCTTTTAAGATTACTCATAATAGGTTTAGATCCTTCATAAGCATTATTAGATTTATATTTTTTAAAATATTCGTCTTTATATTTTTTAACTAATAACCCTGAACGATAAGCGGAAGGTTTATATTTTTCAGTTATTTCTTTTTTTATCTTTTCATATAAGTTTTTATCTTTTGGTATTGGTGATGTCATTTTATCTATTATAATAATAGAAATGAAATTTTATTATCCATATAAAAGCGATAAACATGATAAGAAATTTTTTATAATTACAAAAGATAATAAAAAAGTTTATTTTGGGGCAACAGGTTATAATGATTATATTATTTATAATCAAAAATTAGGAAAAATAGAAGCTGATAAGAAAAGGGAATTGTATATAAAAAGACATTCAAAAATGGGGGAAAATTGGGGAAAATCTGGTATAAATACCGCTGGTTGGTGGTCTCGATGGTTCTTATGGGAAAAAAGAACGTTAAAAGAAGCTTATGAATTTATAGAAAATAAAATATTGATATAAAGATTAAAATATTATTTTCTATATATATAATAAAATAAGAAATGAAAGGAACAACCCCGCCCAGTCAATTAAAATATTTAAAAAAAATGTATGATAATAATGAAGATTATAAGCAAAAACAAAAGGAAAAATCAAGACTACAATATGAAAAGAATAAAGAAGCATTAAAAGAGAAATATAAAAATGACCCTGAATATCGGCAAAAAATATTAAATAGAAATAAAGAAAGAATGAATAAAATAAAAGCATTACTACCTCAATAATTATTTTTTTTAATTGGTCTAAAAAGTCCATATAATGAATAAAAAAGGATATAAAGAATAAATTTATTTTCTTATTTAATAATAGAAATGACAAAATTAGGATTTACCCCCTCTCAAAAGGTTTTTATCGCTAAATTCCTCCCTAATATTAAAACTGATTTTAGAGAAAAAGAATTAAAGCAATATGATGCGAAAAAAAAAGAAAAATATATAAATCAAGTTTTAAAGGAATTAAACAAGACCATAAAAATAAATAATTCTTTAAAAGTATCACAATATGATAAGAATTTATTAAGAAAATATAATAAAGAAGGATTGCCCGATTTTAGAAGTAAAGAATGGAAATTATTAACATTAGAAGAGAAAGAAGATTATATTTATAATGAAATACAAATAGCAAAGGAGAACAGAACTAATAAGAAAAATGAAATTAAAGATTATATTAAAATTGATGTTAAAACAGAATTAGAACAATTCGCAATTACAAATGATCCAGAAATAGATGATAAAAATGAAAGAGAATTATATAAATATTTTTATCATATATATAAAACTTTTAAAGGTTCTACTATTGTAATAAGATATTTTATAAATAAGAAATTACATCCAAGAGAAGTATTTAATTTTTATAATAATGATGTATATTTACCAGAACAATATGATATGTTAGATTTTTATAATAGTATTGAAGAAAATAAAATATTAGCAAGTGAAATTTTAAATATACCATCTAAAAATTTCTCTAAATGGTGGCATAATTATACGCAATTTGGAATAAAACCCATTTATATTTCATCTTATTCACAAAAAAATGATTTTATAGATGAAATAACCATATCTAAATTTCAAGGAACTATAATTATTTATAAATTAGAAGAAAAAGAATTAAAATACCCAAAAAAACTTAAAAGTAAAACTCTCGAAGAAAGAAAAAAAGAATTAATTAAATATATGAGAAATCAAAGAGAATTAATAGAAAAAGAAGAAGAACAAAATTTTATAAAACAATTCTTTAAAGAACATACGATTTCTAATTGTCTTTTACAACCTATTAAAGACTGGGCTATTAATTGTAAAAATAACGCACAAAGTAAAACTACCTATTATAGATATAATAAAATGGAAAATGATATAAATAATTATATTGACATGTATATAAATACAGGAGTTCCGCAAGATGAGATAATAAATATATGTAATAAATTACAAATTGATATATCTATCGGCTTACCATTACAAAAAGAAAATAAATTATTAGAAGTTAAAAGCGATAAAAAACCATTAAGAACATTTAATTTTATAAATACTAAATTAAATCATATAGATTTAAATGAAATTGCATATGAAAATAACATAATTAAATTAGATAATCATAATGAATTAATAAAAATTAAAAATGAATTAGAAAATGATAATAAATTTTTTATGTATAAAATGAATGATGGTAAATATTCATGTTTAATTACATTATAAGGAAAATATATAATTAAAAATGATATGTATGAAACATTTAAAAATTTTGAAATAGAAACAGGTTTAAATAATTGTAAAATATGTGATATTGATAATTATGAATTATCTAAATTCGTACGTGATGGTTGTCATTATACAGGTTCTATGAAATTAATTAATGACATTAATGAAGATTTAAATATTAAACATATTGATATGGAAAAGGCATATGCGAGTTTTAAAAAATGTAATTATTATAATGGCTTTTTAGGTAAAATAACTGATTTTAGAAAAACAAATAAAATAATGGGTGTAGGTTTATATCAAGTTGATAATATTAATTTTTCACAAGCAGAAGAAAAAATAAAAAAGTTATTATTAAAGTTAAATATATATCATAATAAATATATTTATACATCACAAGAACTATATTTTTTAAGAGATAATAATATTACTTATGATATTATTTGTGGTTGCTGGGGTTCAGTAATTGATTTTGAATTTAATAAAGATATGTTAAATACTAAAACTGAGGAAGAAGTGCCTTATTATTCTCATTATTGCGGTTTTATTAATAGTCAATTTTTAAATACTAATTATTTTTTAAAATCCTGTCATAATTATAGCGAAATTTTAAAATATAAAAATTGTTATGATGGTATAACATATTTAAGAGAAAATGATGAAACAATTATAACAATAAAGAAAAAAAATAATTATCATTTATCACATATTAACGCATTTATTACATCATACCAAAGATTAAATTTAATAGAACAATTATTAGAAATAGATTTAAATAAAATTATTAAAATAAATTTAGATGGTATTTATTATTATGATACTGAAATTAAATTAAAAAATTCTTTTAGATATAAGGAATATAAAAGTTTATCTTTATTAGATTATCCAAAATCATTAATACCCTTATTTGATACTATAAACGAATATAAATATTCTAATATAGAAGTAGATGAAAATTTTAAAAATAAATTAAATTTAGGTTGCGGTGGAAGTGGTAAGACTACTAAGGAATTAAGAGATGATGGATATATAAATAAGTTATTTTGCCCGCCATCATGGAAATTAGCAAGAAATAAGGAAAACGAGGAAGGCGTTAATGTTTCAGTATGGTATTATATAACAACAAAAGATCCAGAAATAAGAAATAAAATTTTAAAGAAATATAATGTTTTAATTATTGATGAGGTTTCTATGATGACCGAAGAAACTAAAAATTTTATATTACAAGAATTTAAATTATGTAAAATTATTTTTTGCGGAGATTTAGGTTTTCAATTACCCCCCATAAACGGTAAAGAAATGACAACAGAAGCAATTGAAAAAATTGAATATTTTAATAATAATTATCGTTGTAAATGTCCTAAATTATTAGAATTATTAAATAAATGTCGCGAGATGATAAAAGATAAGAAAGAATTAAATTTTATTAATAATTATATCATTAATTTTTTTAAAAAAGAACAAAGATTAATAAATATAGAAAAATTACAGGAAATTTATGATATAAATGATATGATTTTATGCGGAACAAATGAAATAAAAGATTTTTATACAGAAATTTTTAAAGGTAAATTTAATGAAAAAAAATACTATATTACATCTAATAATCGTTTTTATTCTAATGGTGAAATTTTAATAACTAATGAAAAACCATTAGGAGTTTCAAGTGAGGAGAGATACTCATATACAACTCATTCAATTCAAGGGGAAACCGCCTATAATAAATTATTCATTGATATTTCCCGAATGTTTGATGAAAGAATGTTTTATACCGCTTTAAGTCGTGCTATGTATTTAAATCAAATTTATTTAATTTATAGACCAAAATAAATCCTGATGTCATTTTTATTATATTAAATAAAAAATCCTTACCAGAACCTCATAGGTCTTATGGATATGGTAAGGGAATTTAAAATTTAAGGGTGAAAACCTTACCGAAGGAAAAAAAATCACTTCCGTGTATCACTGCGTTTGCTGCGCGAAATAAAATAAATTCTGGTGTCATTTTTTTATTTTTTTTTAAAATTCCTTACCAGAACCTCATAGGTCTTACGAATATGGTAAGGAATTTAAAATAATGAAAAAAGTTTCGCACCATTTTGAAAAAATCACTTCCGTGTATCACTTCGTTTGCTGCGCGAAATAAAATAAATTCTGGTGTCATTTTTTTATTTTTTTTTAAAAATCCTTACCAGAACCTCATAGGTCTTACGAATATGGTAAGGAATTTAA
>JACCDZ010361134.1_pt1 | contig 17386 bp, 18 predicted proteins | sample 7449551 | NCBI WGS metagenome assembly JACCDZ01 (sample SAMN15323452, study PRJNA562643) | freshwater metagenome | isolation source: river surface water | place: USA:Blue River Watershed | collected 2017-08-18 | reverse complement strand
TGCTGGTGATGAGGTGAAGCGGGATAAGTAGCCCGTCGACGGCGTAAAGTGGAGGCTGTTGAGTAGGCAATTTATGCCGGATATTTTGCTTCGATTACGCTCCGCAGTCCCCCACGAGCAGCAAATTCACCGGTTACCGTGGCCTTGATGGGTCGACAGGCTCGTACGATGTCCTGGAGGATGCGGTTGACGGCATTCTCGTAGAAAATTCCTACATTTCTGTAGGCATGGATGTACGTTTTGAGAGCCTTCAGCTCGAGGCAATGCTTGTCTGGTTTATAGTGAAGGGTGATAGTTCCGAAGTCCGGCAGGTTGGTCTTGGGACAAATGGCTGTGTACTCTGGGATGACGATTGTAATTTCGTATCCCTTATATTGATTGGGGAATGTCTCAATGTCGGGTAGAGGAGCAGAGATTCCACTCTTGGCGTGCCGCTCGTTGTATCCCAGCTTTGTCGTTGCCCTAGCTGGCTTCCGCTTTTTACTGCCTTTCGCCGTCACCCGCTCCCCCCACCTTCTTGTTGTCAGACTTGCTTCATCCACTCCAGCTGGCCCAGTTCGTTCAATTTATTGTAGAGCGTGACCCACGGACAGGTCATTTCCGGGTAGACCTCGCAGAATCCACCTTTGCGGACGCCTCCGCAGGGGCCATGGCTCATGAATTTTGGGCACTCGGCCTTGAGCGAGCCATCCGGAATTGGTGGTCGCTTGTGCACCCCTCCCGCATGCTGCTCGCCATGTTCTTCTCCCGGGACCAGTACTCGTATAGGCATAGGCGGAGTGTAGACCGAAACGCGTTAAGCAACAATGTTTACCCGCTTCTCGGGTGAACTGCAACTGAATTGCGTGACAGATCGGACTTGCAGAGGAGTAAAATCTTCGCGTTCAAGCGGATTTAGGGCCAAGGGCCTAGCACGGGTATCTCTACTAGGCCTTCTTTCGTCCGGTGTGGGCCTTCTGCAAAGTTGCAATGCTTTTGTGGACTCTATAGACTCGCCATTGTCCTGAAGTGATGGGATCTTTTGCTTTTGCCGTGCTGGTTGCGATTGACAGATTTTTTCGGGCTTTGTTACACTCGGCGACTACACGAAGTAAGAAGACTAACATTCCGTTCCGTGTCAGGAGCACAGTTCGGTGTTTAGTCCAATATGACGTCAAGATAATCTGCACCTGGCTTTTTCTGGCCGCTGTTGTTGGTCCGAACAAAGTCCTCAGCTTATAAAAGGGAGGGAGTCCTTATGAGCCTTGATTACGTCAAGTTTTCAAGCGGCTTTGAAAAGTTCATGCCGAAAGAATATCGGGACATGGTTGAGCATGGTCCTTTCGGCAAAAAGGTGTCCGTTTCACAGATGGGCTCCTTCAAAGAAGTGCTTGAAGAGCACCCCATGTGTGCCGGTTGTGCGATGACCCTCTTTATCCGACTCGCCATGATTGCCTTCCCCAATCCAGAAGATACTATCACTGTTGGAACAGCCGGTTGCGGGCGCTTGGCGATTTCGCAAGCCGCCATCCCCTTCGTCTACGGCAACTATGGTGACCAGAATGGTGTGGCTAGCGGGTTGTCCCGTGGCTTGCGCCTTCGTTTTGGCGATAAGCCGAAAGATGTGGTTGTCATGGCGGGTGACGGCGGTACGGCTGATATTGGATTTCAGCAGGTCCTCCACTCCTGGTTCCGTAAGGAACGGTTCACCACGATCATGCTAGACAATGAAGTGTATGGGAACACCGGCGGGCAGGAGAGTGGCATGACGAATCGCGGCGCCGTGCTCAAGATGGCTCCGTTGGGGAAGAAGTTTGAGAAGATGGATATGCTGCAGATGGCGAAGGTTGCGGGCTGCGCCTACGTCGCGACGGTGGTGCCGAACAATCCTCGCCGTGTTGAGAGCGTCATTAAGAAAGCCGTGTTGATCGCCAGAGAGGTGGGATCGACTTACATTCAGGCGTACACGTCCTGCAACATTGAGTATGCCATTCCGACCGACAAGGTCATGGAAGACGCGAAGAACGTTGAAAACGATCGCTATCAGTTCTCCGAATATATTACCGACGAGGCGAAGCAATTTCTTACGGAACGGTATGGCTACAAGGAATTTCTCCCGAAGCCGGCTGCTCCCGCTCCTGGGCTTCCGAAAGCCTGAGCAACGTTTAAGGAGGATTGAGCATGGCGAAACGTTTCAACATTCGGATGGCGGGTGTGGGTGGCCAGGGGGTTGTGACCGGCTCGCACATCCTGAGTACTGCGGTGATTAATGCCGGTGGGGAAAGTACGATAGTTCCATTCTACGGATCAGAAAAGCGCATGGCTCCGGTGGAGAGTTATGTGCGAGTATCAGACGAGCCCATCTACGAAATCGGAGAGATCACCTTCCCGCACATCATTATCATTTTCCATCCACAGGTCATTACTCACGGAAAATCGTATACGATGCCGTTTTACTTCGGATTGAAGGAAGACGGAATCGCGTTGATCAATAATGATGGTCCGATGAAGCTTCATCGGGATCAGGCTCGTGAGTTAGAAGAGCGTCGTGCAAGGCTTTACTATTTTCCCGCTACTAAGCTATCCCTCGAAGTGGCGGGCATGGACTTGTGCACGAATATGGCCTTGATGGGTTGCATCGGAGCGATCACCGGGTTGACTACTGTTGAAGCGCTGGAGCAGTCGGTAAAGGATCGGTTCCTTGGTAAAGGATTTGTGGTCTCCGGAGGAACCGCGGCCCTGGACAGTGTCGTCGAGCGAAAATTTAAAAAGAAGCAGGAGTTGATCGACAAGAATGTCGCGGTTATTCAGGCCGGCTGGAACTACGCAGTCGACCACGGTTGGGCTGCACCGACGGTCAAACGGTCGGAAATCCGTGCGACTGTGAGCGCCTAACCAGGATTTAGTACGAAGGAGTTCCAATGTATTTAGTCGCCCATATCGATGTTGAAATTTGTGCCTCGAAGAGCTGTAAGCTCTGTACTCAGTATTGTCCTGAGGCTAATACCATTCAGTATAGCGAGGAGATGGGGAAAGAGAAGGGCTTTAAGTACGGGTCTGCATACGTGGCTGTAGATCGTTGTAAAGGATGCGCGCAATGTGTGTGGGTCTGCGACAACATGGCGAAGAACAATGCCATTAAAATGATCATGATTGATCAATTACCGATGGCCGCGTTGACCGATAACATCACATATAGCGATAAGAGTACGACAGCGGTCTTGGCGAGCCCAGTAGTCGGGTAAGCGTAAGAAAGGGGAGTGGGCGTGGGAATGACGCAAGATACAAGAGAGAGAATTATCGTGCCGGGGCCAGCCGGATTCCATCCTCCATCAGCAGCTCAATTAGGGGTCGCGCTGCCTGATCCAGGCGAAGGACTGTACTATGGGCTGCTGGAACCTAACGAAGACATAGTGATTGAAGAGATGGCTCGGAAAATGCTGACAAGCCCGAATGCAACGATTTTTCCGGGACCTCTCGTCTTGTGGGCTTGGAATAACCATGCTGTCGAGAAGGCGAAGGCTGTATTGGAAATTGCGGCACAGATCCCTGAGGTGATGATTATTCCCATGCCGGATTATCGCCCCAAGTACCCCAAAATTGACCCTGAAGAGGTCATCAATCCCAATCACCCCAATCTCACGATCTGGGGCAACAAGATTGAGGCCTGTATTTTCATCGGCGTTCACTGTCACTATGCCAATCTTACGCTGAAAATGATTCGTGCAGGGACGAACTGCTGCACCATGGCCATTTGTGCTGAGCAGGGGCATGAGGACGCCATGCTGACAATTCGCGATTCGGACACGTTGAAATTGAAGAGAACAGCGCAAATCTTCAAGAAGGTCCGTGAGGAAATGGGCATTAAGTTGCCGGATAACGGTGAGAACGTGCGATTCACCGGAACTCAGTCCAAGGTCCATAATGGGAAGACGCATACGAATCCTATGACCTTTATGCCTTCCGCTGCAGGCGTAGGCAGCGCGGCTACATTTGGCCACTCAGCTGAGCAGATGAAGCGGGAAGGCTAAGGTTTTAGGCTAAGGCGATACAGTCAAGAGGTGCAACGATGAGCGAAGCATTGGAACCCAAACAAAAGACCAATCCACAGGGCGACCCTACTACGAGTGTGTCGGCTCCGAAGGCCGAGACCAAGAAGGATCCGCACGCGGATGCAAAGCGGCAGAAAGTTGTCACTCCTGAGTATATGTTCCTGGAAGCTCCTCGCACGAAGGAGTTCATCACTGGCAGCGAGGCCGCAAAAGAGGCTATTCGCCGCTCAAACGTCGATCTTGCCATTGCGTACCCCATTACCCCTCAAAGTGAAACTATGCAGTTGGTCGGTGTGTTGTATGGTGAAGGGTACGTCAAGGAGTACTACCGTGGCGAAGAAGAGGTCGGCGTCATGGCGGCTATCGCCGGCGGGTCACGGGCGGGAGTGCGGTGTTATACTGCAACGGCGGGTCCAGGGACGCTGAGAGGGCTGGAGGGGATTGCTTCTTGGCCGGGGCATCGGTTGCCAGTCGTGGCCATGTTCACTTGCCGAGTGGTGAACGCACCGTTGGCCATTCAACCTGACAATATCGAAGTTTCTTATCTGCTCAATTGCGGCATGATTGTGTTCCATGCCGAAAATCAGCAGGACATGTACGACTTCACGTTGGCTGGGTTTATTATCAGCGAGAAGAATGATGTGACCCTCCCCGTCGGCGTGTGCTGTGATGGGTTTTTTGTGACGCATGCTCGTGGCTATGTGCGTATGCAAGATCGTGGGATGAAGCTTCCCCCACGCGAACCTTGGCGTGGGGCGGTGCCGGTGCTTGATGCTGAGAATCCTCCGGCACGACTCTCTCGCGATGCTCCCGTTCAGAAGTCCAATTTCATGGCCTACAACATTCACGCGGTGTGGCAGCAGGAAGTGTGGGCTGCTGTGGAGCGTTCCCGTAAATACATCAACCAGTACATGGGTGGACTACTCACGGCGGAGAATGTGGATGATGCGGAGGCGGTTATTATCGCTTCAGGTAGTGCGGCCGCTCAATCACGTGAAGCGGTTCGTATTTGCGCCGAAAAAGGCATTAAGATCGGACTGATCAAGATCCGATCGCTCCGCCCATTCCCGACTCAGGAGTTGCGCAAACTCTGCGGGAAGGCCAAATTAATTGTTGTGCCTGAATTCAACTATGTCGGATGGTTAGCAAAAGAAGTGGCAACCGCTATTTACGGTTTCTCAAATGCCAAGATTATCGGTGGCCCGAGAGTGTACGGTGGGCAGTCCATGCCGGTGGAATTGATCGTGGACGAAGTCGAGTCCGGTCTGACCGGAAAGAAGTCCACGAACGTTGCGATTTCACAAGTTATGGGCGCATCAGCTGCTGATCATGAGGCCATGGGGCATTTCATGCGCAGCATTTAGGCCGAGAAGTAACGTCAGGGTAGAAACAGCAGGGCCCGTTCGGTTATACCGAACGGGCCCTGTGTATTTGGGGAGATGCTTGAGTGCGGCTCCTCAGCCCTGAAGATCCTCCTCGACTAGATCAGGGCTTTCCGGCATCCCGTGAGCAACGTACTTGGCGTAGGATAGGTAAATCGATGCGCTATCGCGCATGGCTTTGGTGCCGTTGGCCATACGGTGCAGCTTGTCTGAGCCAGGGGCTTCAGTCTTGCGGAGATGATCGACATGGTCATGCAGGACAAGCGTGAAGCGCTCCATGGCCATCTCCACTTCCAGATATGCTTGCAAAATAGGGTCAGTCATGTGAAGTGCTCCTTCTCTCATGAGAATACCCCAGCCTGCTCGGGGGGTCAACCGAGGGTTCGTCTATGTACCAACTATCATCGGCAGTTTTGAGGGCTATCACGAAGGTGGCCAAAGTAAATCTCCTTGAGCACTCGGAGGGGCCATCCCAATCAATAATTGAGGCGGTGTCGGGACTTTCAGAAATGTTTACACGAAATGGGCAGGTGGGAAGCAGGGTTTACTTCGAGGACCCTCAGTTGTGTGCCGGTTACTTGGTCTACTATCTGCCTGTTAATCTCGCCAAAGTGCAGATACTCTTGGACGAACTGCAGCCGGTGCTTCCCGTCGCTCAGGACCAGGATTTTCGAGTATTGGACCTCGGTGGCGGGCCTGGAACAGGAGTCCTGGGAGTGCTCGATTGGTGCCTTTCAAAGTCTGCGAGGCCGCCGTCTACCCTCCGTATGATAGCCGTTGATCGGTCACCTCATGTCTTAAGGGTGTCTACTGATATTTGGCGGGCGTATTGTGAACAGCAGCGGGATCAGTCCATCCCACCGTTGAACACCGTGGAGTGTAACCTCGAACGTTCCCTGCCCTCCGCTATCCGTGACGGCGGTGGCGTGAATGGTTACCAGCTTATAATTGTTCAGAATCTTCTCTCAGAGTTATTCGTAGGGAGTATGGATCCCGTGGGACAACGGACTGCGTTGGTAGGGGAACTCCTGAATTACTTGGCCCCTGAAGGGAGTCTAATGCTTATCGAGCCGGCCACGCGGCCTGCTTCGCGCGAATTGCATCAGGTGCGGGACAACCTTCTGGCAGGGCAGCACTGTTCTGTCTTTGCGCCCTGTCTCCATGACGCTCCTTGTCCTGCACTACTCAAACCGGATGACTGGTGCCATGAAGAACGGAAGTGGGAGACTCCAGCCTGGATTGCTCAAGTTGATCGGGAAGTCGGGCTTCTCAAAGATGCACTCAAATTTTCCTATGTGATTTTTCGCAAGGACGGAAAAACGCTCGTGCCACGAGATCCGGACTACCACCGCGTGGTGAGTGAGTTGCGTGTGATGAAGGGCGAGAAACGGGTCTGGTTGTGCGATCAAGCGGGGAGGTCCGAGATTGGGCGCCAGGACAAGGAAAGCTCAAGTTCGAACGCGGCCTTCGATGACTGGCATCGTGGGGCGATTATTCGGGTAAGCGAAATTGTCAGGAAGGAGCGAAAGGGGAGACCGGCTATGGTCGGCCGCATTACCTCCTCCGGCGTAGTGGAGATTGTTCGTCCTGCGTGAAGATCTAGTCAGCTTCGGGTTCTGAGGAGCCGTGCTGATGGGACACCCGATCTTCATCGAAGAGTTCGGCCATTTCCGCCGCAATCATGTCCCGATCGTTAGGGACTGAAATGAGAGGAATTTCCTTGCGGGGCTTAGTTTCATCAGCCTGAGTGACCGGAGTAGGGGCTTTCGGGGGATCTGGAGTTGGTGTGGTGCTCATAATAAGCTCAGTATACACGAAATTGCGTTCGTAAGGGCTACTCAAACGCTTCCAATGACGAGCGCTCAGGAAACTGTGTCTTGCAGGCGCTGCAGGTCACGAAGTAGATCGCCTCGCGGACGGACATGGTGATGCGGAAATCGAGACTGACGCCTCGATGCTGGCAGCTTGGGCAAGAGATCTCTTTCAGGCGATAGGGCACATCTGGTTGAGTCCGAAGGTAAAACTCCATGTCTGTGTAGACGGGAAAATTGTACCGACATTTCAAGCAGACCGCCCGGCATTCTCCATCTGGCTGCAATGTGCGCCGGTCGACACCGAAGGTATTGGTCTTACAGATTGCGCACTGGACACTCGCCAGCCGTTTTTCTACCACTTCAAGAGACGTGTGAGCCATCAGTTCCCCCTAAGCTAGAGCAATTGAGTATACGCATCGGTTTGAATGATCTTCAACCGCCTGCACAGATTCCGAGGATTCACTTGACCGGGAGTCTATGCTCCCTATACTAACGACACGATGCACATGATCAACAAACGTCTTCTGGTCGGCAATGCCGATGACGCCAGGAATCCTCCCCCCCAGGTAAGTGCCGTTCTCATGGTGGCTGAAGAACAAAATGTGACAGTTCCCTCCCGGGTTATCTATGCCAAGATCCCGTTAAAGGAATTCGGTGAACCGACAGCTGCGGCTTTGTACGAGGCTGTGGAATGGATCGCGGCTCATGTGGCGGACAATCGATTGATGGTGTGTTGTCGGGTCGGCATGGGACGTTCGGTTTCTGTGGTGATCGCTTATCTCTGTTGCGTGGAAGGGATGGCGTATGCTGATGCGGTGAAGCTTGTGTTGACCAGGCGTCCAGGCGGCATGCCGTTGCCGCGCCTCCAAGAAACGATTCAGGATGTTTGTCGCCGCCGGCAAACCCAAGTGAATTCATCAACGTCTTAGAAGCTGCGCTGTCAGGGACATTCCGATTTGTCCTTCTTCGTCAGTTCCTCATCCCTCTCCGGACGCTCTCGTTATAGTCATCCAAATTGATGTCTCCTGGACTATCTCAGGTCGGAGTTGCATTTTGCCTCGGCCCCATGGCGTAATTTGCCTTCAGTAGGTTCTCTCTGCCACCTCGAGAATGCTCGATGCCTGAATTGCCAGAAGCCGAAGTCGCCGCGCGTCAATTGCGCGAACGGGTCGTCGGAGCTACAGTCCGTGATTGCTGGATTGGCCGTGAGGACATCGTGCGAGAAGGGTTGCCTTCTCTGGATCAGTATCGTCAGGCCAAAATTGCAGGGGTCGAGCGGAAGGGGAAAAGCGTGATTCTTCACTTTCTCTGCGGCAAGGAGCCGAGATTTCTCGTCGCAGAGTTAGGCATGACCGGATTGTTGCTGTTCCGATCCACCTTGACCAAGCACCCCCAACATACCCACTTTATCCTGCACCTCGATGGTTGTTGTGAGCCTGATATCAGATATTGGAATCCGCGGCGGTTTGGTCGCCTATCGCTGCTTGACCGGGCGGGACTGGATCGATATGTCGCTCGCCGGTTCGGCCATGATCCCCTTACGATTAGTCATGAGAAATTCCTGCGTGTGCTCCGGGCGACACGGAGTCGGCTAAAGTCTCTCCTGATGCATCAACAGGTCATCGCAGGGATCGGCAACATCTATGCAAATGAGATCCTCTTCCGTTCCCGCCTCCATCCCAATCAGCCGTCGAATTCGATTCCAGGGAAGTCGATCACGCGGTTGCATCAAGTCATGGGGGAGGTGTTACGGGAAGCCATCGCCATGGGGGGGTCGAGTGTGCGGGATTATTTTGCGCCGGATGGGACCGAAGGCCAGTACAAGCGCAGGCATCTGGTGTATGCCAAAGCCGGGGAGCCCTGCCCGAATGCCTGCGGTGCTGTGATCTGTCGTTCTATCGGCGAACGAAGTTCGTTTTACTGTCCCACATGCCAGCGAAACGGGCGTCGGCGCGCCACAAGGCCTGAAAAGTCTCGCTAACCCCAAACCTTGAAGCGTCGGAAACAATAATAACGTTATCAATTATTTATGGTGATGAATCTTCAGTGCTCATTATGGTAGGACTTCTGTGCTCGCAGCTTGGGCCTTTTGGAGGATTGAGCTAATCAGCAGAATTCGGTACTCTACCGCTCCGTTTCTCTGCCCTATCACACACCAAGGAGTCGTCAATCATGGCGAAAGTGCTGGAAGGTCCCGGGATGGGGCTGATGAAGAAGTGGGGAATCAATGTTCCCAACTATGTGGTCGTCACCTCCGTAGACGAGTTGACCAGGCTGGGTCAAGCCAATGAGTGGTTGAAGAAGTCCAAGCTTGTTGCGAAGGCACACGAGGCTCTCGGGTCGCGCTTCAAGTTGGGGCTGGTGAAGATCGATCTGGACTTCAAGGCGGCTGAAGCTGCCACTAAAGAGATGATTGGCCGTCAGGTCGGCAGCATCACCGTGACTCAGGTGATTGTCTCTGAGATGATCCCGCACAAGGAAGAGTATTATTGCGCGGTCAAATCAACGCGCGAAGGCAGTGAGATCCTGGTTGCCAATTGTGGCGGGATCGAAGTCGAATCAAATTGGGAACGTGTTAAGCGGTTGTGTCTTGAGATCGGACAAGCTCCTTCTCCTGAATCCCTCGAAAAACTGTCGAAAGAGGCAGGATTTGGCGGGCCGCTCGCGAAGAAGATGGCTGAGTTTGCAGGGAAAATGTTTGCCTGCTTCGACAGTGAAGATGCGCAGTATCTCGAGGTGAATCCGGTCGTCCTTCGTGCCGCCGATGAAGAACTGGTGGCGCTTGATGCCGTGACATTGCTCGACGGCGATGCCAAATTTAGACATCCGGACTGGAACTTCGCTTTTGCGGCGGAATTTGGCCGTGCCTATTCCAAGCAAGAGCTCGAGGTGATGGCTGTCGACAGCAAGATTAAAGGCTCAGTTAAATTTATAGAAATTCCTGGTGGGGATACAGCGATGTTGCCGGCGGGCGGTGGTGCCAGCGTGTACTACTCCGACGCGGTCGTGGCGCGTGGCGGCAAGTTGGCCAACTATGCCGAATACTCCGGTGATCCACCCGATTGGGCCGTCGAGGTCCTCACGGAAAAGGTCTGTTCTCTGCCGGGAATCCGGAACATCATCGTTGGTGGTGCGATCGCCAATTTCACCGACGTGAAGAAGACGTTCGGAGGGATCATCAACGGCTTCAGGAAGGCGAAGTCCGAAGGGAAGTTGAAGAGCGTAAAGATTTGGGTGCGTCGCGGTGGGCCGCGGGAAAAAGAGGGGCTTGATGCGATGCGCGCGTTGAAAGAAGAAGGCTTTGACATCAATGTCTTCGACCGCAATACACCGCTCACCGACATTGTCGACAAGGCACTCCAAGCGAAGTAGCCTGCCGCCTATGACCAACCGAAGATAAGGGGAGATCCCGAGATGAGTATTCTGGCAAACAAAGACACCCGTGTGGTGATCCAGGGTGGTCAAGCCGGTGTCAACGCTGCCCGCCGCATGGCCGAGTTCTGTTATCTCATTAAACGTCCGCTCAACGTTGAGGCGTTTGTCTATCCACCCGATGCTGGCAAGAGCAATGAGATCCCATACGGCAGCGGTCTGATCGCCATTCCGGTCTACAAGTCCATTGCTGAAGCCACCAAGCACCATCCGACCCTGAATACCAGTCTCGTGTACATTGGCGCAGACCGTGCGATGAAGGGCGGTATGGAGGCGCTGGACGATTCTCATATCAAGGTGGTCTCAATGATCACCGAGGGCGTGCCGGAAAAAGATGCCAAGATTCTTGGCGCTCATGCGCGCAAGTTGGGGAAGGTCTTTAACGGTCCCTCATCCATTGGCATCATCTCCGCCGGAGCATGCCGGCTTGGCGTGATTGGCGGTGCGTTCGACAATCTTGTTCTATCCAAGCTTTATCGCGAAGGATCGTTCGGTGTCATCACCAAGTCCGGCGGTCTCTCGAACGAAATCATCTGGATCTGCTCTCAGTTTGCCGACGGGATCACGACGGCCATCGGTATTGGCGGCGATGCCTATCCTGGAACCGATTATGTCAGTTATCTCGAGATGTTCGAAAACGATCCGCAAACGAAGGCGGTTGTCATCGTCGGCGAAATGGGCGGTGATCTCGAAGAGCGGGCTGCAGAATGGTATGGCGCGAAAAAGCGCCGGGTGAAGTTGATTGCCGTGGTCTCCGGATTTTGTCAGGAGAGTTTGCCGAAGGGGATGAAGTTCGGTCATGCCGGCGCGAAAGAGGGGATGAAGGGTGAAGGATCAGCTCGCTCCAAGTCCGATGCGCTGAAGAAAGCCGGCGCCCTCGTGCCGCCCACTTTTGGCGCCCTTGGTCCTGCCATCAAGGAAACCTATCAAGATCTCTTGAAGTCAGGCCAGATCAAGGAACCGGTCGAGCCGGCTACGTTGCCCCGGTTGCCAAAAACCATCGAAGAGGCGATGAAGGCTGACGAGGTCATGGTCTCGCCGCTGATCCGTACGACCATCAGCGATGACCGCGGCGATGAGCCCTGCTACGACGGTTATCCTGCCTCTGAGCTCATCAACAAAGGCTACGAAATTCCTCATGTCATCGGTCTTTTGTGGGACAAGCGGCTGATCTCGAAACAGGAAGCCGAAATCATTAAGCGCATCATGATGCTTTCCGCTGATCACGGCCCTTGCGTGAGCGGAGCATACGCGACAATCCTTGCGGCTTGTGCCGGGATCGGGCTGTCGCAATCAGTTGCCGCGGGCATGATTATGATTGGTCCGCGCTTCGGCGGTGCGGTTACTGATGCCGGGCGGTTCTTTAAGTATGCTGTCGATAACAAGATGTCGGTCGACGAATTCTTGGCCTACATGAAGAAAAACCATGGGCCGGTTCCAGGAATTGGTCATCGCGTGAAGAGTTTGCGCAACCCGGACAAGCGAGTGAAGGAATTGGTTGGGTACGTGAAGAGCTTGAATATTAAGACACCATGCCTGGACTTCGCACTGGAGGTGGAGAAAATTACCTCCGTGAAAAAGGATAATCTGATTCTGAACGTCGATGGGACCATGGCAGCCGTACTGGTCGATATCGGATTCCCTGTCGATAGCTTGAACGGGTTCTTCATTCTCTCGCGGACGATCGGATTGATCGGCCACTGGGTTGATCAAAAACGCCAGGATAGCCGGCTGATCCGTTTATTCGACTACCTTGTGAATTATGCGGCACCGAAGCGGCGGGAAGTTCCGCCATTGAAGTAAGACGACAATGGTCGGTCGTCAAACATGACTCGTCAATCCGGTCGTTGGAATGTCATGTTCCCGGCCGGCTGATGGTGCTGATTTGGTGACAGACATATTTTAAGGAGATAAGTCATGTCGATGGATCTCGCCAAGAAACTGTATGCCAAGATGCCGGAAGTGTTTGCCAAGGCCAGAAAGCAATTCGGCCGAGGCCTCACCCTGGCTGACAAAATCTTGGTCTCGCACGCAGATAATTTCGACGCGCAGACCTGGGAGCGGGGCAAGGCGATGTTGGCGCTCAGGCCAGATCGTGTGGCCATGCAAGATGCCACGGCCCAAATGGCCATGCTGCAGTTCATGCAGGCCAATAAGGAAAAAGCGGCTGTGCCGAGCACGATCCATTGCGATCACCTCATTCGTGCTGAAATGGGTTCCGAGAAGGACCTGCTTCGCGCGATGGACGAAAATCGAGAGGTCTACAATTTCCTCGCTTCTGCGGCAAAGAAGTACGGCATTGGGTTCTGGAAGCCAGGAGCCGGGATTATCCATCAAGTGGTGTTGGAGAACTATGCGTTCCCCGGCTGTTTGATCATTGGAACTGACTCACATACGCCGAACGGTGGTGGCTTGGGTGGGCTGGCGATCGGTGTCGGCGGCGCAGATGCGGGTGAAGTGATGGCAGGTTTGCCGTGGGAGGTTCTTCATCCGAAATTGATCGGCGTGCGCCTGACCGGAAAATTGAATGGCTGGGCTTCGCCGAAAGACGTCATTCTCTACCTGTGCGGTCTGCTGACAGTGAAGGGCGGGACCAACAAGATTGTGGAGTACTTTGGCCCAGGGGCCGAAACGATCAGTGCAACAGGCAAGGGCACTATCTGTAACATGGGTGCGGAGCTTGGGGCGACGACCTCTGTGTTCCCCTTCGACGAGAAGATGGTCGCCTACATGACCATCACGGATCGCGCTGATCTGGCGACCTTTGCTCAATCTCACAGAGACCTGCTTGTGGCGGATCCGGAAGTCTATCAATCGCCGGAGAAATATTACGATCAGATCGTTGAGGTTGATCTGTCAACGCTCGAACCGCATGTAGTTGGTCCGCATACGCCGGATCTTGCACGGCCGATTTCAAAGTTGGCGGCGGAGGCAAAGGCGAAGGGGTATCCGGTCGAGCTGAAGGCGGCACTGATCGGTAGCTGCACCAATTCTTCCTATGAAGACATCAGCCGCTCTGCCCATGTGGCTGAGCAGGGCTTGAAAGCTGGTTTAAAAGCGAAGGCATCGTTTCTTGTTTCTCCTGGATCCGAGCGCATTTATCATACGATGAAGCGTGACGGGTTTTTGGATACGTTTGAAAAGCTCGGAGGAACGGTCCTCTCGAATTCCTGTGGTCCCTGCATCGGGCAGTGGAAGCGGGCCGACGGGGTGAAGGGAAAGGCTGATTCAATCGTTAGCTCCTTCAACCGAAACTTTCCTGGTCGCAATGATGGAATCAGCGAAACACTCTCGTTCTTGGCGAGCCCCGAGGTCGTGACCGCGTATGCTATTACGGGAGATCTTGGTTTTGACCCGGTGAATCAGATGCTCAAGGGTGCAGACGGCAAGGAGTTCAAATTCCAGCCGCCACAAGGTGAGGAACTTCCAGCCAAAGGTTTTGCGAAAGGTGAAGAGGGGTTCGTGGCTCCTGCTGAAAGCGGTGAGGGGTTGACGGTGGACATACCGCCTACCAGCGAGCGCTTGCAACTGTTGCAACCATTCCCACGCTGGGATGGGAAAGACTTTGAAAAGCTACCGCTGCTGATCAAGACAAAAGGAAAGACCACCACCGACCATATTTCTCCAGCTGGGCCATGGCTCAAGTTCCGTGGGCATCTCGATAAGATCAGCGACAACATGTTTTTGGGCGCAAATAGTGCCTTTACATCAGAGCCGGGCAGAGGAACGAATGTGCTCACGGGTGAGGCAAATCTCACGATTGCTCAGATTGCACGCGACTACAAGTCCAAAGGCATAGGGTCAGTTGTAGTAGGTGACGAGAACTACGGTGAAGGCAGCAGTCGTGAACATGCGGCTATGTCTCCGAGATTTTTGAATGTGAAGGTAGTGATCACGAAAAGCTTTGCTCGGATTCATGAGACCAATCTCAAGAAGCAGGGCATCGTGGCGTTGACCTTCGCAGATCCGAAGGACTACGACAAGATCGAGCAGCAAGACCGCATCAGCGTGACGGGCCTCAACAATCTGGCTCCAGGCAAACCTGTGCAGGTCACCATACACAAGGCGGATGGTAACGCTCTGACCATCCAAACGAACCACAGCATCACTGAGCAGCAGATCGCTTGGTTCAAGGCAGGTTCAGCGCTGAATGCGCTGAACTAACTCATGGGGGAATAAGAGGGAGAATCATGACTACGAAAGCTGACAAGATCATATATACCAAGACCGATGAAGCGCCGATGTTCGCGACCTATTCGCTTTTGCCGATCATCAATGCCTTCAGCAAGGCAGCCGGTGTATCGGTGGAACTGCGGGATATCTCGCTGGCCGGCCGCATACTTGCGGTATTTCCTGAGTATCTGACGCCGGAGCAACGGCAGCCGGATGCGCTGTCCGAATTGGGCGAACTGGCCAAGAAACCGGAAGCCAATATCATCAAGTTGCCCAATATCAGCGCCTCGCTGCCTCAGTTACAGGCAGCCATTAAGGAATTGCAGAGCCAGGGCTACAAGCTACCCGAGTATCCGGAAAATCCGAAGGACGACAAAGAGAAGGATATCAAGTCCCGCTACGACAAAGTCAAAGGCAGTGCAGTCAATCCGGTCTTACGCGAAGGCAACTCGGATCGCCGGGCGCCCTTGTCCGTGAAGGCGCACACCAGGAAGCATCCGCACAAGATGGGCGCCTGGAGTTCAGATTCCAAGTCGCACGTCAGTCACATGAAGGGTGGAGATTTCTTTTCGAATGAAAAGTCACTGACGACGACCGCGGCGACTGAAGCGCGGATCGAGTTCATCGGACAAGATGGCAAGGTCACCGTCCTGAAGCCGAAAGTAGCCTTGCAGGCGGGCGAAGTGGTGGATGCCACTTTCATGAGCGTCAAGGCGTTGCGTGCATTCCTCGAAGAACAGATTCAGGACTCGGCCAAACAAGGTGTGCTGTTCTCGCTTCACATGAAAGCCACCATGATGAAGGTCTCGGACCCGAAGATCTTCGGTCATGCTGTGACGGTCTATTACAAGGATGTCTTTGCCAAGCATGGTGAGACGCTCAAGAAACTGGGCGTGGATCCGGACAACGGGATCGGCGATCTCTATGCGAAGATCAAGGCTTTACCTGAGGATCAGCGCAAGGCGATCGAGGCTGATATCCAGGCTGTGTACAAGCAGCGTCCGCCGATGGCGATGGTGAATTCCGACAAGGGGATCACCAACCTCCATGTGCCTAGCGACATCATCATCGATGCCTCCATGCCGCCGGTCATTCGCGACAGCGGCAAGATGTGGGGACCGGACGGGAAGCTGGCGGACACCAAGTGCGTGATTCCCGATGCCAGCTATGCCCCGGTCTATCGCGAGGTGATCGATTTCTGCAAGAAGCACGGCGCCCTTGATCCGAAGACGATGGGCAGCGTGCCCAATGTCGGACTCATGGCGCAGGCGGCGGAAGAGTACGGATCACATGACAAGACCTTCAAGGTGCCGGGCAACGGTACGATTCGCGTTGTCGATGCGTCGGGAAAAGCCTTGCTGGAGCACAAGGTCGAAGAAGGGGACATCTGGCGTATGTGCCAGGTGAAGGATGCCCCGATCCGCGACTGGGTGAAACTAGCTGTGACTCGCGCGCGGGCGACCGGCGCCCCGGCGATTTTCTGGTTGAACAAGGACCGGGCGCATGACGCGCAACTGATCACGAAGGTGAATCAGTATTTGAAAGAGCACGATACGAACGGGCTCGATATCCGGATCATGACGCCGGCTGATGCGACTCGTCTCTCGCTGGAGCGGATCAAGGAAGGCAAGGACACGATTTCCGTGACGGGGAACGTCTTGCGTGACTATCTGACGGACCTGTTCCCGATTCTCGAAATCGGAACCAGCGCCAAGATGCTTTCGATCGTGCCGTTGCTCAACGGCGGCGGTCTGTTTGAGACCGGTGCGGGAGGATCCGCGCCGAAGCACGTGCAGCAGTTCCAGGAAGAAGGCTATCTGCGGTGGGATTCGCTCGGAGAGTTCCTGGCGCTGGCTGCCTCGCTGGAGCATCTGGCCAAAGTGGCGAACAATCCCGCGGCGAAAATGCTGGCGGATACCCTTGATCAAGCCAATGCCAAGTTCCTGGAGAGCAATAAATCGCCGGCGCGCAAAGTCGGAGAAATCGATAACCGCGGCAGCCATTTCTATCTGGCTCTCTACTGGGCGCAGGCGTTGGCCCAGCAGACGCAGGATAAGAATTTGGCAGCGCGCTTCGTCAAGGTCGCTAAGGAAATGGCGGATAACGAAGCCAAGATATCTGGGGAGCTGATTGCGGCTCAGGGTAAGCCGGTCGATACAGGTGGGTACTACCACCCTGATGACGCGAAGTCGTCCAAGGCGATGCGCCCAAGCACCACGCTAAATGCTATCATCGACGCAATTGCGTAAGGGCGTATCCGTTAATTAAACGTCAGGTGTGAGGGGGAACGCGAATCTCCTCACGCCTGGCTTTCAGCCGTCCACGAGAGAAACATGGCACAAGAAGACACCAACGTGATCGACCAGCCAGAAGTGTTGCGCCACAAAATGGTGACGATTGAAATCTCCGGTAAGAAGTATGAAGTGCCGGAAGGTATCACCGTCATCAAGGCATTGTGGCATACGGGCCAGGAAGTAGTGCGTGGAGCCGGCTGCCTCGGCGGATTCTGCGGAGCCTGCGCGACCTACTATCGAACCAAGGATGATCCCAAGGT